>FWWL01002463.1_pt1 | contig 38356 bp, 32 predicted proteins | sample 2228331 | NCBI WGS metagenome assembly FWWL01 (sample SAMEA103939775, study PRJEB20133) | metagenome
GCGCGGCTGGGCAGCAATGGCGCGGTGGCGGGCTGGCTCGCCAAGATCGCGGCACCCGCGAGCGGGCATGAGCTGGCGGCGCGGCTGATGGCCGGGGACGGGGCGATTGCGGCGGGGCTGAAGCTGGCGGGCAGCGGCGATCCGGCGGCGGTGGCGGGGGCGCGGCCGCCCTATCGCATCGCCAATCTGGCGGTCGATCACCACCCCGCCAACATCGGCATTCCGACCGGCTATTGGCGGTCAGGATCGCATGCGACCACCGCTTTCTTCACCGAGAGCTTCATCGACGAACTGGCGCATGTCGCGCAGATCGAGGCGCATAGTTTCCGCATCGCGATGCTGGGGGGCGAGCCGCGACTGGCGCGGTGCCTGTCCACCGTTGCGACGCTGGGCCGGTGGCAGGGCGGGCTTGCGGGCAGCGGGCAGGGGCTGGCGTGCCATGCCTTTGCCGGATCGTACATCGCGGTAATGGTCGAGGCGTCGGTCGGCGGCGACCAGCGGATCAAGGTCGATCGCATCGTCGCGGCGGTCGATTGCGGGCGCGTGGTCAACCCCGATGTGGTGCAGCAGCAGATCGAGGGTGGGCTGATTTTCGGCATGGCCGGGGCGTTGGGCGCGACTACCGGCTTTACTGGCAACATGGCGGAGGCGCGTGGGTTCGCCGATCTCGACCTGCCGCGGCTGGCCGACACGCCCGAGATCATGATCGAACTGATCGCGAGCGAGGCCGAGCCGGGCGGGGTGAGCGAACTGGCGGTGCCGCCGGTCGCACCCGCCATTGCGAACGCAATCCATGCCGCGACTGGCGTGCGATTGCGGCAACTTCCCCTGATTCCCGGAGGCGAATGATGATCCTGCCCGAAGGCCACCCCGCGGTTGCGCCGCGGCGGATCGGCGTGTTGCTGGTCAATCTCGGCACGCCCGATGCGCCCGATGCGGGTGCGGTGCGGCGCTATCTGGGCGAGTTTCTGTCGGATCGGCGGGTGGTCGAGATTCCGGCGCTGATCTGGCAGCCGATCCTGCGCGGTATCATCCTACGCACGCGCCCGGCCAAGTCAGCGCACGCCTATCAACAGGTGTGGACCGATGACGGTTCGCCGCTCGCCGCGATCACCAAGCGGCAGGCGGTGGCGTTGCAGGCCGCGTTTTCGGGTCTTGGGCCCGACGTGACGGTCGATTGGGCGATGCGCTATGGCAATCCGTCGATCCCGGCGAAGCTGAAGGCGATGAAGGATGCCGGGTGCGAGCGCATCCTGATCGCGCCGCTCTACCCGCAATATTGCGCGGCGACGACCGCGACGGTGGTGGACAAGGCGTTCGAGACGCTGGCGGCGATGCGCTGGCAGCCGGCGTTGCGGACGCTGCCGCCCTATTTTGACGATCCGCGCTATATCGCCGCGCTGGCGGACTCGGTGCGGACGCAGTTGGCCGCGCTCGATTTCGAGCCGGACGCGGTGCTGGCGAGCTTTCACGGGATGCCGCAGCGGACGCTGGAGCTGGGCGACCCCTATCACTGCCATTGCCGCAAGACCGCGCGGTTGCTGGGCGAGGCGCTGGGCAGGGAATTGACGGTGACGTTCCAGTCGCGCTTCGGGCGGGCCAAGTGGCTGGAGCCGGCGACCGATACGGTGCTGGAAGGGCTGCCGGGGAAAGGGATCAAGAAGATCGCGATCGTCGCGCCGGGCTTTTCGGCCGATTGTCTGGAGACGCTGGAGGAACTGGCGATCCGCGGCCGGGAGAGCTTCGAGGAAGCGGGGGGCACGCATTTTGCCTATCTGTCATGCCTCAATGACAGCGCGCCGGGCATTGTTATGTTGCGCAGCATTGTCGCATCGGAACTTGCGGGCTGGGCCGACCTTCCCTAGCCTTTGCCGAAATCGGCTTAGGAGAGATTATGGCACGGGTAGCGATCGTAACCGGCGGCACGCGCGGGATTGGCGAGGCGATCAGCGTGGCGTTGCGCGACATGGGCATGACCGTCGCGGCGAATTATGCCGGCAACGACCAGCGTGCGGCGGAGTTTACCGAGCGGACCGGAATCGCGGCGTTCAAATGGGACGTGTCGGACTATGACGCGTGCCAGGCGGGGATTGCCGAGGTCGAGGCGGCGCTGGGGCCGGTCGATGTGCTGGTCAACAATGCCGGCATCACGCGCGACGGCACGATCCTGAAAATGACCTACCAGATGTGGAAGGAGGTCATGGACACCAACCTTGGCGGGTGTTTCAACATGGCCAAGGGCGTGTTCCCGGGCATGCGCGACCGCAAATGGGGCCGCATCGTCAATATCGGGTCGATCAACGGCCAGGCCGGGCAATATGGCCAGGTCAATTATGCTGCGGCGAAGAGCGGCATCCACGGCTTTACCAAGGCGCTGGCGCAGGAAGGCGCGCGCGCCGGGGTGACGGTCAACGCGATCGCGCCGGGCTATATCGACACCGACATGGTCGCGGCGGTTCCGGCGGAAGTGCTGGAGAAGATCGTCGCCAAGATCCCGGTCGGACGGCTGGGCCAGGCGAACGAGATCGCGCGCGGCGTGGCGTTCCTGTGCTCGGAAGAGGGCGGGTTCGTGACTGGGTCGACGCTGTCGATCAATGGCGGGCAGCATATGTACTAAGGGGCGCAGGGGCGGCGACGCCCGCCCCCGGGTGCGCCGAGCCATTGGCGCAGCGCCCCGCCCGGACGGCGGGGCCGCGCAAGCGGAACCCGTCCGACGCCAAGCACGGGCTTTGCCCGTACTGACACAGAAATGGGGCCGCTCTCGCATTCCGAGAGCGGCCCCTTTCTTCATCACAGTCCGATCAGAACCGCACGCCGATTCCCGCAACGCCCTGATGGCGGGTCATGCCAGCCTCGTAATCGGTGTAGCGATATTCGACCTTGGCGAAGACCTTGTCGGTCAGCTTGTGCTCGACGCCCGCGCCGACGCGGAAGCCGTCGGCGTTGCCGTTGCCGGCGACGGTGAGTAGGCGGAAGTTGGAATAGCCCGCCTTGGCGTAGATCAGGGTCTTGCCGGTGACCACGCCGACGCGGCCGCCGATGTAGAGGTCGCGGCTGGCTTCCGCCACGGTCGCTGCACCGGCCTTGAGCTTCGCGGTCGAGTCGGACGCTTCCGCCTCGATCCCGAACACGGTGCTGCCCTTTTGGACGTCATAGCCAAGGCCGAGGCCGTAGACGAGGCCGTCGGGGTTGCGCACGCCGGGGGTGTTGAGATCGACCACGTCGTAGCCGGTGACCACGGTCGCCTTGGCACCGCTGAAATCTTCGGTGTCCTGGGCGAGCGCCGGGGTGGCGACGGTGGCGAGGGCGGCGGCGAGGGCCAGAGCGATCTTTTTCATGTCATGCGTTCCTTGCAACTTCGAATGGCGACGCGGCGGCGTGCCGCGGTGGCCCCGATGTGCTGGAGCGGCTGCGTGCGAACCACTGACAGAAACTGAGAATGCATGGCCGCTGACACTGGACTCCGGCGGCAGGGGGCGTAGGGTCGCGCGCATCGCCTTTGGGGGAAGAGGTTCGATGAAGCAGCTCGCACGCTTGGCCGCAGTTCTGGCACTGGCGCTCACGCCGATTGCCGCCTGGGGCGATTCGAGTCCGCAGGTGGTGTTGGCCACGCCGGGCATGGGGGATGGCGCGATCGAGCGCTATACCGTGCGCTTCAGCCAGCCGATGGTGCCGCTGGGCGATCCGCGCGCTGCCTCCCCGATCAAGGTGACCTGCGCGGTCGGCGGCGAGGGGCGCTGGGTCGATCAGCAGACCTATGTCTGGGAATTTGCCAGCCCGCTGCCGGGCGGGACGACCTGCACCGTTGCGCTGGAAGAGAAGCTCAAGAGCGTGGCCGGCTATGCCGTGTCGGGCAAGCGCGAGTTCACGATCGATGCCGGAGGCCCGACGGTCAAGGCGATGCTGCCGCAGCGCTGGGGCGGGGAGATCGAGGAGGATCAGGTCTTCCTGATCGGCACCAACATGCCCGCCACGCGCGCGTCGGTTGCGGCCAATGCCTATTGCGCGGTCGAGGGCATCGGCGAGAAGATTCCGGTCGAGCTGCTGGCGGAGGACGTTCCGGGGAAACTGCTGCAAGACCTCAATCCCAAGCGTTGGGAAGTGCGCAACTTCCTGAGCGAGGCCGGGATGGCCGAGGCGCTGCCGGAGAAGGCGGAGGATCGTGCGAAGGTGCTGTCCAACGTCGTCGCGCTGAAGTGCGGACGACCGTTGCCGCCGGGGCGTGACGTGGCGCTGGTGTGGGGCGCGGGCGTGGCGGGTGCGGGCGGCAAGACCGCGGGCGCCGACCAGCGGTTCGACTTTACCGTGCGCAAGCCGTTCGAGGCGCGGTTCGAATGTTCGCGGGTCAATCCGCAGGCGGGGTGCAACCCGGTCAAGGAAGCCTATGTCCGCTTTACCGCGCGCATTCCCCGCGAACAGGCCGAGGCGATCCGCATATCGCTGCCCGATGGCAAGGAGCTGAAACCGGCGCTGAGCGACGAGGACAAGCGCGCCAATACGATCAGCGATATCAAGTTTGCGGGGCCGCTGCCCGCATCGACCACTGGCAAGGTAGTGTTGCCCGAGGGGCTGAAGGACGAAAGCGGACGGGTGCTGTCCAATGGCCAGCGCTTCCCGCTGGAGGTGCGGTTCGACGAAGCGCCGCCGCTGGTGAAGTTCGCTGCACCCTTCGGGATCATCGAGGCGCAGGAGGGCGGGGTGCTGCCCGTCACGGTGCGCAATGTCGAACCCGCGCTGCAGGGCAAGGGGCTGACGATTGCAGGGCAGCAACTGCGCGTCGAGGCGTCGGACGGCGAGATCGCCAAATGGCTGCGCACGATCGACGATGCCGATGATTACAAGAGCGAGGAGGTCAAGAAGGGCGCGGAGACGGTCACGATCAACCAGACCGGTGCCGCGTCGATCCTGACCGGGGCGACCGGCAAGGCGCTCCCGGCGATCGCGCTGCCCGGCAAGGGCAAGGAGTTCGAGGTCGTCGGAATCCCGCTGGGCAAGCCCGGATTCTATGTTGTCGAGCTGGCCTCGCCGCAACTCGGCAAGGCGCTGCTGGGCCGCGATGCGCCGCGTTATGTCGCGGCGGGCGCGCTCGTCACCAACATGGCGGTGCATTTCAAATGGGGCCGTGAGGGCTCGCTGGTGTGGGTCACCGCGCTCGACAGCGGCAAGCCGGTGGGCGGGGCGGATGTGCGCGTCACCGACAGCTGTTCGGGCCGGTCGCTCGCCACCGGCAAGACCGATCAGTTCGGTCGTCTCGCTGTCGCGCAGGGAATCCCCGAGCCGCAGAGCTGGGGCGGGTGCGATGCGGGCAACGCCCCGCCGCTGATGGTGTCAGCGCGCAAGGGCGATGACATGAGCTTCACGCTGACCGCGTGGGGCGAGGGCATCCGGCCGTACGACTTCGACCTGCGCTATGGCTATGAAGCCGCGAGCGACATCGTCCACACCGTGTTCGACCGCGCACTGGTCCGCCAGGGCGAGAGCGTCAACATGAAGCATATCCTGCGCCGCCCGGTGGCGAATGGCTTCGTCTTCCCGGAAGGCTTCAGCGGCAAATTGCGCCTGTCGCACAGTGGGTCGGACACGCAGTTCGAGCTGCCGGTGACGATCAGCGCGATGGGCAGCGGTGAGACGCAGTGGAACGTGCCGCAGGGCGCGCCGATGGGCGATTACAACCTGCAATTCGTGAAATCGGACGGCAAGGGTGGCGAGGAGACGCTGTGGACCAGCCAGTCGATCAAGGTCGACGAATATAAGCTGCCGACGATGAAGGCGTCGGTCGCCGGGCCGAAGGAAGCGGCGGTGCGGCCCAAGACGCTGCCGCTCGACCTGTTCGTCGGATACCTCTCGGGCGGCGGGGCGTCGAACCTGCCGGTCGAGCTGCGCATCGGCTATTATGATGAGAGCGATACGCCCGATGGCTGGGACGGCTATACATTCGGCGGGCGTGCGATCGAGGAGGGGACCAAGCCGCTCAACGGCGATGGCGAGGAGGATGAGGCGAACAGCCTGCCACCGATGCAGACCCTGCCGGTTACGCTGGGCGCCGATGGCACTGCGCGGACCAATGTCGACATCCCCCAGACGCTGACCGGCACCAGCCGGATGCGGGTCGAGATGGATTATCAGGATGCCAATGGCGAGGTGCTGACGGCATCGCGCGGTATTACGCTGTTCGGCTCGGCCGTGCAGCTGGGCGTCAAGACCGATGGTTGGCTGATGAAGGAGGACGACCTGCGGCTGCGCTTCGTCGCGCTCGATCCGCAGGGCAAGCCGTTGAAGGGCCAGAAGGTTCAGGTCGCGGTGTATAGCCGTGAAATCCTGACCGCGCGGCGGCGGCTGATCGGCGGCTTCTACGCCTATGAAAACAACATGCGCACGACCAAGATCGACGCATCCTGCTCGGCGAAGACCGACGAACTCGGCCTGGCGCAATGTTCGATCGACCCGGGGGTGTCGGGCGAGGTCTATGTTGTTGCGACCACCACCGACAGCGCGGGCAATGTCGCGCGCGCGACAACGTCGGTCTGGCTGGCGGGCGAGGATGACTGGTGGTTCGGCGGAGACAATGGCGACCGGATGGACGTGATCGCCGAGGCGCAGGAGTACAAGTCGACCGACACCGCACGCTTCCAGGTGCGGATGCCGTTCCGTGAGGCGACGGCTTTGGTGACGGTGGAGCGCGAGGGCGTGCTGTCGAGCTTTGTCACCGAGCTGTCGGGCGACAATCCGGTGGTCGAGGTGCCGCTGAAGGGCGTCTATGCCCCCGATGTGTTCGTGTCGGTGATGGCGGTGCGCGGGCGCGTCGGCGGGTGGAAATTGTGGTGGGCCGATCTGGCGCGGCGCTGGAACCTGCCCTTCTTCTCGCGCGAGGGGGCGAAGCCCACGGCGTTGGTCGATCTGGCCAAGCCGAGCTTCCGCATGGGCATCGCCAAGATCAAGGTCGGCTGGGAAGGGCACCGCATGGGGGTGACCGTCAAGGCGGACAAGGAACGCTATGCCGCGCGCGACACCGCCAAGGTCGCGCTGCAGGTCAAGAATCCGGACGGCAGCGTCGCGCCCAAGGCCGATGTCGCGTTCGTCGCGGTCGATGAGGCGCTGTTGCAGCTTGCCCCGAACGAGAGCCTGGACGTGCTCAAGGCGATGATGGGTGAGCGGCCGCTGTCGGTGCTGACCTCCACCGCGCAGACGCAGGTGGTGGGCAAGCGGCATTATGGGCGCAAGGCGGTCGAGGCCGGCGGCGGTGGTGGCGGCGATTTGTCGGCGCTGAACCGCGAGAATTTCCAGCCGGTGCTGTTGTGGCGCGGGACCGTGCCGCTCGATGCGCAGGGTCGGGCGCAGGTCGATGTGCCGCTGAGCGATGCGCTGACTGCGTTCAAGCTGGTCGCGGTTGCGGTCGGCAGCGACGGCCAGACGTTTGGCATGGGCGAGACGGCGGTGCGGACGGCGCAGGATCTGAGCATCTTTGCCGGGATTCCGCCGCTGGTGCGCGATGGCGATTTCTTCTCGGCGGGCTTCACGCTGCGCAACGGGTCGGACAAGCCGATGAAGGTGACGGCGAAGGTCGAGCTGTCGCCCAAGGTGGCGACGGGGCGTGACTTGACGGTCGAGATCCCGGCGGGCGGCGCGGTGCCGATCGCGTGGAACCTGACCGCGCCCAAGGGCTTCGACAAATTGCAGTGGAAGGTCACCGCGCGCGACGAATCGGGCAAGGCGGTCGACGCGGTGACGGTGGTGCAGGATATTGCCCCGGCGGTGCCGGTCGAAACCTGGGCCGCGACGCTGGCGCGCGTGGGTGAGGGCGGGCCGATATCGATTGCGCCGCCTGCTGGAGCACTGCCGGGTGTGGGCAGTGTCACGGTGCGGCTGACCGAGACATTGGTCCCGCCGCTGCAGGGTGTGCGCGATTATATGGCGGCATACCCCTATGGCTGTTTCGAGCAGCGCACGTCGCAGGCGGTGGTGCTGGGCGATATGGGCGCTTGGAACCGGCTGGCGGGCGAGATGCCGGTCTATCTCGATCGCGACGGGTTGCTGCGATACTTCCCGTCGGAGAGCCTGCGCGGGTCGGAGGCGCTGACCAGCTATATCCTGTCGATCACTGCGGAAGCCGGGCTGCCGATCCCCGAAGCGTCGCGCGGGCGGATGATCGAGGCGCTGAAGGCGGTGCTCGATGGGCGGCTGCGGCACGATGACTATGGCGATGTGCGGCTGCAAAAGGTCGCGGCGTTTGCGGCGCTGGCGCGGCAGGGCGCGGCGTCGGCGGCGATGCTGGGGCAGCTGGGTATCACGCCAAAGGACATGCCGACCTCGACGCTCGCCGATTACATCGCGGCGCTCGGTCGGGTGCCCGGCCTTGCCAATGGTGCGCAGCTGCGCGCGGCGGCGGAGAGCGTGCTCAAGACTCGGCTGGTCTATGAAGGGACGCGCATCGACCTGAGCGACAAGGGCAATACGCCGTGGTGGCTTATGGCGTCGGGCGACGAATCGGTGCTCAAGGCGCTGGTCGCGACGCTGGGCCGTCCGGCGTTCCAGGGCGAGGGGCCGAAGATGATGGTCGGCGCGTCGCTGCGGCAACAGCGCGGGCATTGGGACACGACCACCGCCAATGCCTGGGGCGTGATTGCCGCGCGCAAGTTCGAAGGCGTCTATCCCGCCGCGCAGGTCGCGGGGATCACGACGGCGACGATCGGTACGCAGGTGGTGACGCGCAGCTGGCCGCTGGCCGAGGCGCAGCGCAGCCTGTTGTTCGCGCTGCCCGCACGGCAGACGCCGCTGGTGCTCGCTCAGTCGGGTGGGGCGGGGCCATGGGCGAGCGTGCAGGTCAAGGCGGCGGTGCCGCTGACCCAGCCGCTCAATGCCGGTTACAAGCTGACCCGCACGGTCGAGGTCGTGCAGGCCAAGACCAAGGGCGTGCTGACGCGCGGCGACGTGCTGAAGGTCACGCTGACGGTCGAGGCGAGCGCGGATCGCAGCTGGGTGGTGATCAGCGATCCGGTGCCGGCCGGCGCGACGGTGATCGGGTCGCTGGGCGGCCAGTCGGAGATGCTGGCCGAGGGCACCAGCAGCGGCGGGACCAGCTATGTCGAGCGCGGGCGCGATGCGTGGCGCGGCTACTTCGCGTGGATGCCGCGTGGGACGCACAGCGTAAGCTATGCGATGCGGTTGAACGCAGCGGGGCGGCTGCAGCTGCCGCCGAGCCGGGTCGAGGCGATGTACTCGCCCGAGATCCGCGCGGCGGTGCCGAACCAGCCGATGGTGGTGGTGCAGCGGTGAGGTCTGTGGTCCGGTGTGATGCGTAAGCCGACATCCAGTCGTCACCCCGGCCTTCTGCCGGGGTCCACTTCGCCGCGCGTCCGGCGCTCCGACCTCTTGCTTTGCGCTCGCCTCCCGGTGGACCCCGGCACAAGGCCGGGGTGACGAAGGTGGAAGGGTTCTGGCGCTGGCTTCTGGGGGCGTGGACTCGCCTCGAAGCCGCGACGCATCGTGCGTGGTGGACCGGGCCGCGCATAGCGGTGGCGGCGATCCTGACCCTCGCCGGGGTGCATGTCGCGGTCGACTGGGCGACACTGCCGCCGCCATTACCGTCGCACCGTGCGACCGCCGCGGGGTGGAAGCCGTCCGAGGCGTGGCTGTATGACCGCGAAGGGCGGTTGCTCGACAGTTCGCGGGTCGATTTTCAGGCGCGGCGGCTGGCCTGGACGCCGCTCGACAAGATTGCGCCGGAGGCGGTTGAGGCAATTGCGCAGGCCGAGGATCGCCGGTTCCGCGACCATGATGGGGTCGATTGGTGGGCGGTAGCCGGGTCGATCCGCGACAGACTTGAGGGCAAGCGGGCACGCGGCGCCTCGACGCTGTCGATGCAGGTCGCGGGCTATCTGTCGCCCGATCTCGCTGCGCCCGGGTCGCGCGGGTTCATGGACAAATTGCGCCAGATGCGTGCGGGTGCGGCGCTGGAGCGCGGGTGGAGCAAGGATGAGATCCTTGAGGCCTATCTCAACCTGGCCGGGTTTCGGGGTGAGGCGCAGGGGATCGGTGCGGCGGCGCTGGGGCTGTTCGGCAAGACGCCCGATGCGTTGACGCGCGACGATGGGCTGTTGCTCGCGGCATTGCTGCCCGATCCGGCGGCGGGGGCGGATGCGGTGGCGCGGCGGGCCTGTGCCTTGTCGCGGGACGATGATTGCAGCCGCTTTGCCGGGGCGGCGGCGTCGATGCTGGGGCCGGCGCGCAGCCTGACGCTCGATCCTGGGCTGGCGATGCATCTGTCGAACCGGATGCTGACCCAGCCGGGGCTCAGGGTGAAGACGACGATCGACCTGGATGTTCAGCGTGTGGCGATCCGGGCGTTGCGGCGGCAGCTGGTTGGTCTTGGCGGGACGCGCGCGCGCGACGGTGCGGTGATCGTCGCTGACAATGCGACCGGGGAGATTCTGGCCTGGGTCGGCGGGATCGGGGGCGCGTCGACCGCGCCGTCGGTCGATGGAGCGGCGAGCTATCGTCAGGCGGGATCGACGCTCAAGCCGTTCCTCTACGCGCAGGCGATCGAAAAGGGGTATTTGACCCCGGCGTCGATCCTGGACGACAGCCCGGTGCAGCTCGACACGGCGTCGGGCCTGTACGTGCCGCAGAATTATGACCGCGCGTTCAAGGGGCCGGTGAGTGCGCGATCGGCGCTGGCGGGATCGCTCAATGTGCCGGCGGTGCGGACGCTGATCCTGACCGGGGTGGAGGCGTTTCGCGACCGGCTGTGGGACAGCGGTTATCGCGGGCTGACCGAGAGCGGGGACTATTACGGGTTCAGCCTGGCGCTGGGGTCGGCGGAAGTGACGCTGGTCGAGCAGGTTGCGGCCTATCGTAGCCTCGCGCGGGGCGGGCGCTGGTCGCCGTTAAGGGTAGAGGCGGATGCGAAAGCGGAGGCGGATCGGGTGACGACCACGCCGCAGGCGGCGTGGCTGGTCGCCGACATGCTGGCCGATCCGGCGGCGCGGGCATCGACCTTTGGCATGGACTCCGCGCTACGCCTGCCGTTTTGGGCGGCGGTGAAGACGGGGACGTCAAAGGCGATGCGCGACAATTGGTGCATCGGCTTTTCGGACCGCTACACGGTGGGGGTGTGGGTCGGGAATTTGGAGGGCGATCCGATGCGCGCGGTGTCGGGCACCAGCGGGGCGGCACCGGTGTGGCGCGACGTGATGATGGCCCTGCACGCCGAGCAGCCGGGCCGCGCGCCCGAGCGACCCAGGGGAATCGAGGCTCGGCAGGTCAGCTTTGGCGGGAATATCGAACAGCCGCGTCGGGAGTATTTTCTGGTTGGCACCGGGATGGCGCAAGTGGCGGCGGCGCCGGCGGTGGCGCGGCGGCCGCGCATTGTCAGCCCGGTCGCGGGCAGCGTCTATGCGCTCGACCCCGATATCCCGATCGAGCGGCAGCGCATGGCGATCAGCGTGTCGGGGGAAGTGATCGGCCACCGGCTGGTGCTCGACGGGCGCGATCTGGGCAGCGCCGATGCGCGGCCGCTGGTGCTGGCGGGGCCGGGGCGACACCAGTTGCGACTGGTGGCACCGGGCGGCCGGGTGGCCGATCAGATAATGTTTACCGTGCGCTGAACCAACTTCGGACACACGCGTTATCGCGGCTGGTCCTACCCTTTCGGGGCCGGAACATAGTAAAGGCCGCGCCGACAGCGTATCCGTCGGCGCGGCCATTTTTATACCTTACCAGTAGAAGTTCCGGTAGACCCGCACCACGACGCCGCGACGGGTGTCGACCAGCAGCACGTCGTCATAGTGACGCACCCAGCGCTGGTAACGGCCAGCCGGGGGCAGGCGGTAGCGCCACGGGTCGTTGATGAAGTAGCGGCTGCCATAATAGGTCGGGGCGATGCGGACGCCGGCGCGGAAGCCCTGATAGCGGAACGGCGCGCGCCAGTTGCCACGGGCATAGACGCCGCGATTCGAGCCGCGATAGGCGCGCCAGTCATTGTCGCCCCAGCGGCGGTTGCGATCCTGAACCGCGTCGCGATAGTCGCGGCGCGCTTCACGCACGTCGCGCTGTTCGCGGCGGACATCGCGGCGGTCGCCATAGCGGCGGGCGTCGCGCAGCTCGCGCTGTTCCTCACGGAGATCCTGGCGCTCGCGGCGCACTTCGCGCTGCGACTGGGCGCTGGCGGCGGGCACCATGACCGGCATGGCGACAGCGGCGATCAGCGCGGTTGCGATGAATTTCCTCATTTCGTCCTCCTTCGACTCGGCCCGGTGGTCGGGCATGAGCTGAAACTAGGACCCGATGACTGAACGGTGCGGGAATGAACAGTTCAGGCAACGGACAGGGAAATTACGGGCCTTCGCCGGGGCCGCCACCCGTGCCAGGGGCGCCGACGGTGCCGATATTGCCGAACAGATCCTCGAAGAAGCCACGCTCGCGGCCCAGGGTCGGGGTCTTTTTGTTCGACGGGTTGATCGATGCGATCTGCTCGGCGCCGGTGCGCGTCACTTCGGTGACGTTGCCGGCCGCGTCAAAGCGGATGCGCAGCGTCGTCTGTTCCTTCGCCGTGGGATTGTTGAAGGCGAAGTTGCGGGTCTGGCGCCCGACATAATACCATTCGCCTTCGTTGAACTGGCTGGTCAGCGTCGGCTTGCCGAGCGTCTGAAGCACCGATTCGCGGTTATCCACGCCGGGCTGGACCGAGTTGACCAGGTCGGCATCGACCACATAGCCCTGATACCCCCGCAGCGGCTTCACACAGGCACTGGTGCCGAGCAGAATCGTGCCGCACAGCGCGACGGTCAGGATACGGGCGGACTTCATCAAACTCACTCTCCCCAGACGGGCACGGCCGCGCATTGCATCGCGCGCCGTTCCCCTCAATATGCGGGGCGGCTCCGGCAAACAAGCGCCGAGAGACATTGGAGTGCAACGATGCGATTGTGGGACAGGCTGACCGGGCGCAAGGCGGAGAACCCGGCGGCTGCGCTGTATCAGGCAGTGGTGGCGCGCGGGCGCGAACCGCATTGGTATGAGACGGGCGCGGTGCCCGATACGGTCAATGGCCGGTTCGACATGATCGCCAGCGTGCTCGCCATGGTGATGCTGCGGATCGAACATGATGCAGAGGCGGCCGAGACGACCGCGCGGCTGACCGAATGCTTCGTCGACGACATGGACGGGCAGCTGCGCCAGATCGGGATCGGCGACGTCGTGGTCGGCAAGGGGATCGGCAAGATGATGGCGCTGCTCGGCGGGCGGATCGGCGCGTATCGCGATGCCCTGGCCGAGGGAGCCGCGCCTGGGGCGTTTGCCGACGCGCTGTTGCGCAACCTGTATCGCGGCGAGCATCCCGGGGATGCGGCGCTGGCGCATGCAGCGGAGGGATTGCGTGCGCTGTACGACGGGCTGGCGGGCGTTTCGCATGAGGCGCTGCTGGCGGGGCGGCTGGCATGATCGCGCCGGAATTTTCGCGCCCGCAGCGGCTGGATGCCATCGGCAAGGGCGAGCATCGCGTCGAGATTTCCGCCGATGCGGCCGAGCGCGCGGCACTGGCGAAGCGGTTCGGGCTGATCGCGATCGACCGGCTCGACGCAGTGATGACGGTGCATCGCGACGCGACCGGCGTGCTGGCGCGCGGAAATCTGAACGGCGCGGTGGTGCAGGCGTGCAGCGTGACTGGCGATCCGGTCCCGGCGCAGGTGGATGAGGCATTTGCGATCCGCTTCCTGCCCGAAGGGACGGTCGAGGGGGATGAGATCGAGCTGTCGGACGAGGAGTGCGACACGGTCTTCTACACCGGCGGGGCGATCGATCTGGGCGAGGCGGCGGCGGAAACGCTGGCGCTGGCGCTCGACCCGTTTCCGCGCAGCGCGGGGGCGGAAGCTGCGCTGCGCGACGCGGGCGTGCTGGGCGAGGACGAGACCGGGCCCTTCGCCGCGCTGGCGAAGCTGAAGAAGCAGCTGGATTAGTCGGAGCTTGTCATCCCCCTCCCTGAAAGGGAGGGGCTAGGGGTGGGTTTAGCGGCGAGCGCGGCTCGATGCCGCGATTGTCGCTGCGAGTGGCGCGACCCGTCCTTTGGAGCGCGCAGACGCGCGCACCCACCCCCGACCCCTCCCTTTCAGGGAGGGGAGTGGAATTTCCTAAAGCCGCGCCGCTGCGGTGCGCAGGTCGGCGATGAAGGCGGCGTGTTGCGCGGCCTTGGCTTCCGGGTCCGGGAGGCGCAGCAGATAGCTGGGATGGACCGTGATCCACGCCTCAGCGCCCGAGTCGAGCGGGATCGCGCGGCCGCGTTCTCGGGAGATGGTGACGGCTCTGCCCAACAGGGAGCGCGCGGCGGTGGCGCCGAGGGCGATCACCACCTTGGGCCGGACGATCAGCAATTCCTGTTCGACCCACCAGCGACAGGCGTTGATCTCGCCCGCATCGGGCGTTGAATGGATTCGGCGTTTGCCGCGCGGTTCGAATTTGAAATGTTTGACGGCATTGGTGAGATAAGCGGCGGAGCGGTCGATCCCGGCCTGCGCGAGCGCATCGTCGAGCAGCTGCCCGGCGGGGCCGACGAACGGGCGGCCCGCGATGTCCTCCTGATCGCCGGGCTGTTCGCCGATCAGCATTAATGGCGCATCGACCGGGCCTTCGCCGAACACGGTCTGCGTTGCGTGTTTGTAGAGGTGGCAGCGGGTGCAGGCGGCGGCCTCGTCGCGTAGCGCGGCCCACGCCTTGGTCGCATTGTCGCCAGGGCCGGTTGTCCGCGCTGTCTCGACCATGGCCAGTTCGCGGGCACGGGCACCCTTGATCAGCTCGCCCACCAACGCGGTTTCGGGCATGTTCTTCCAGTATTTGCGCGGCATTTCCTTGAGCATTGCGCCGGTTTTGAGCCGCGCGGGGTTGAAGATCGACGCATAATAGGTCTTCCACACCGCCTCGACCGGATCGTCCTGCGGCGCATCGGCCTTGCTCGCGCCGGGACCTTCGGTGAGGGTTTCGCCGTCCCAGTGGAGCGAGACTTCGGGCGTCAGGATCGACCAGCGCATCGTGTGGAAGCGGTCGACGAAGAAGCGGGCATTGGCGTGGACGATGTGATGATCCGGCTCGAACCAGGCGATGAAGCGGGGGCCGCTGTCGTCGGCGACTTCGCGGAAGCGCAAAAACGCCCGCATCTTGTGGATGTCGCGGCGCACCGATTTCGCCATGTCGTCGAGGCGGCGGAGTAGCGGATCTGCTTTGTCCTCGATACTGCCCGGTCGCGCGATGACGCGGGTGAGCAGCGTATAGAGCAGCGCGAAGCGTTCAGGGTCGCTGTGCAGGATCGCCTCTCGCGCAAGGCTGACGAAACGCCGCGAGACGCGCAGTTCGGGGGCGACGGCAGGGAGGATGGCTTCGTCGCCGAACAGGTCGGCGGGCTGGTCACCAACTTGCCAGACCACGTCCGACGGATCGATGCGGGCGGCGGCGAGCGAGCGGGCGGCGTCGCGCCAGCCGTCGAAATCATCCTCTGAAGCTAGGGCTACAACGCGCATTAATCCCCTTAACGCGCGGGGAGCGATTCGATCCATTCGCTGAGCAGCGCGATCCCCTCATCATGCGCCGTCGCGCGGCCGAGCTCGGGCATGGCGATGCCGGGATCAGTGCTGCGCAGGCGGTAGATCAGGATCGAGCCTTCGGGATTGCCCGGCGCAATCGCGAAGTCGCGCCCACCGCTGCCACGCCCTGCCGCGACCGGGCGCTTCCCGATGCCAAGTGCGACCGGGTCGGTGCGGTCGAGTTCGAGGAACAGGCCGGAATTGGACGCGGCGCCCGCGGGATTGTGGCAGTGCGCACAGTTGATCTCCAGATAGGCGCGCGCGCGGGCGTCGAGCGGGGCCTTGGCGTCGTCCCAGCGCGCGACGCGCGGCGCGTTGGCGGGGGCGCGGTCGAGCAGGCCGGCTTTGACCAGCGTCTGAAGCTGGCCGGCGTGGTTCAGGTAGCGCGCCTTGGGGCCGATCGGGGTGATCTGGCCAGACAGCGCGTGGCAATCCTTGCACTGGTTCGCGTTGGGGACGGCGTAGCTGATCTGGCGCGCGCGGCCGGATGGGTCGGTAAAGCTGACCGGCAAGCGGGTACCGGCGCGCTTGACCACCGCGTCGGTGCCGTCTGCGTTCCACACATAGGGGATCGCGACCCAGCCCGATGCGCGGCGCAGCAGCAGGCGGGTTTCGATCGGCTTGAACGCGGCCCCTGCGCCATAGCCGAAGGTCTTGATCAGCGCCGAGCCGATCGGGAAGTCGAATGCGGCCTTCGCATCGTACTTCACCTGTTGGCCCTCGGGGACGTAGATGAAGCGTTGCTTGATCGTGTAATCTGAGAAGAGCGGGGTTTGGAGGTCATAGCCGACCACCCGCGCTGCCGGAGTGCGCCGGGTCAGGTCAGTGAAGAAGCCATAGTCGGAGAGCTTCGCCGGGTAGCCATCGGCGGTGATCGCGTCATCGTTGACCCGCGCAGGCTGCCTTGCCGCAGCGACGCCGAACGCCGCTGCGCACAGGGCCAGCAGGGCGAGTCCCGCACGGGTCACTTGGCCGCAGCCTCCATCGCTGCGGGTAGCACCACTGCGGCGGGGCGCGGGGCGGCGGGGGCGTTGAGTTCCGCCTTGCCCGGCTTGGCCGAGCTGGTCGGCGCGGCGAGCGCGAGGCCCAGCGTCAGCACCGGCACCGGATCGGCGACGTGCAGCCCGAGCTCGGTGGCGCCTCCGGTGCCATCCCACCACACGGGCGGGGCAGCCCCGCCGAATGCCGCGACGAGGAAGCCGCCGCCCTCAACCCCCGGCTCGAACCCGGCGCGGCCGTGGCGATTGCCCGACACCACGACGTGGCGCGGATAGGGGTTGTAGCCCTTGTCCTCATAGCTCTGGCGGTAGGACATGATGATGACGTTGGCGGTGGCATGGTCGGTCAGGTCGTTGTCGAACACATGGACGCCGTCATTGGCCATCACCAGCACCCCGGTCCCCTTGGGCACGGTGGCGACGATATTGCCCTTTGGCGCGAAGTTCGGGGTGTCGTTGAGGAACACCTTGTTGCCATAGACGCGCACTCCGCCGCCGCCCATGCGGGGCAGGTTGGGCAGGTCGAAGACGAGGATGCCGCCCGTGTTCCTCGTCGCGGTGTTGCCGAAGACGTCGGCGTGGTTGCTGTTCTCGATCTCGATCCCCGCGACATTGTGCGAGACGAAGCTGTTGCGGACGATGATCTGTTCCGACTGGCCGACATAGATGCCGGCGTCGGACGCGCCCTTCACCGTGACGCCGTCGATCAGGATCATGCTGCTGGAGACGGGATAGACGCCATATGCGCCGTTGCTCTCCTTCGGCCCGCCGGTCCATTCGACGCGAATGTCCTTGTAGACGATGCGGTCGGCACCCTTGGACTTGATGCCATCGCCCTTGCTGTCCTCGACCGCGAAGCCGCGCAGGACAACATCGTCGGAGGTGACGAGCAACCCTTCGCCCGCGCCGAGCTGGCCCTTGAAGCTGAGCACGGTCTTGTCGGGGCCGGCGCCGCGTACGGTGACTCTGTCGATATCGAGGCTGAGGCCGTCGGTCAGGTCGAACCGGCCTGCGCTGATTTCGACGGTGTCGCCGGGCCTAGCGTCGAGCAGCGCTTGCTGCAGCCGCTCCTGCGCGTCGGGGCCGGCGGGGACGGTGAGGGTGTCGGCGTGGGCGGCGGGCGCACAGGCGAGCAATGTGGCGGCCGCGACGGCGGTGCGGATCATGGGCCTCTCCTCGTTTTGAGGAGCAGCTTACGCAGTCCGCACCGCGCGTCCAGTCGTTTACATGCGTGTCAGTTACTCGCGCGCGTCACCGGGCATTTCCTCCTCGGCGCGTTCGAGCTCCTTGGGCTTGCGCTTCTCGAAGATCGCGGCGAGCTTGGCCTTGGTCGCGTCGTCCAGGTCCTTCGACGCGGCCGGGAACATCTCTTCCTCCTCCTCGTCGATATGGTGGAGGTAGCGGTCGCGCATCGACTTGAATTTGGTCAGCCAGCCGCTGGACGACATCTCCATCTCGACCAGTTCGCCGAGCATGTCGTCGACTTCCTTATGTTCCGACACCGAATGGCGCGCTTCGTCGCGCAGATCGGGGTTGGCGAGCATCGTCGCATAAAGCGATTCCTCTTCCGCCGCGGCGTGCGCCTGCAGTTCCTTGCGCAGCTCCTCGAACAAGGTGCGCCGCTCCTCGCTGTCGCCGCTGGTCTCGGCGATGCGGTCGAGCAGGTCGCGCTGGCGGTTATGATCCTGGATCAGATCCTCGAAAATGCGTTCGTCGGCCATGCAAAGTCTCCTTTGCGCGCTCAACCGCTCGCATGGCGGGTTGTTTCACCCGCGAGTCGTTCTCAAGCCGCGAACAGCTCCATCTGCTTGGCCGGTGGGGCGACGAGGGGGCGGAGGTCGGCGCGGTCGGCGAGGAGGGTGGGGCGCCAGTCACTTGTGATCAGAAACGGCTTCAATTTTTTCACCGACACGGTCAGCCGCGCAACATCGGCCAGCGTCAGCCGCCGCCAGCGGCGCGAGATCAGGATGCGGTCGACCGCCTTTACGCCAAGGCCGGGGACGCGCAGCAGCGCTTGACGCGGGGCGGTGTTGACGTCGACCGGGAAGCTGGCGCGGTGCTTGAGCGCCCAGGCGAGCTTGGGGTCGATGTCGAGCGGCATCATGCCGGTCGCAGCATCGGCGGCGTCGGCGACCTCGTCCGGACGATAGTCGTAGAAGCGCATCAGCCAATCGGACTGGTAGAGGCGGTGTTCGCGCAGCAGCGGCGGGCGCTGGAGCGGGAGCACCGCGCTCGCATCCGGGATCGGACTGAACGCGGAATAATAGACGCGGCGCAGGCCGAAGCGGCCGTACAGGCCCGCCGCGCGCCCGACGATGTCGCGGTCGGTGGCGGCGTCGGCGCCGACGATCATCTGGGTGGACTGGCCGGCAGGGGCGAATTTGGGGGCGGAGCGGTAGCGTTTTCGCGCGTCGCCCGTGTCCTCGATATCGCGCTTCAGGTCGCGCATCGCTCCCTCGATCCGGGGGGCGGATTTTTCGGGGGCAAGGCGTGTGAGGCCGGCGACGGTGGGCAGCTCGACATTGATAGACAAGCGATCCGCGTGCAGCCCGGCCTGATGGATCAGCCCCGGTTCGGCGTCGGGGATCGTCTTCAAATGGATATACCCGCGAAAGTTGTGATCCTCGCGCAGGCTGCGCGCGACCTCGACAATCTGCTCCATCGTGTAATCGGGCGAGCGGATGATGCCCGAGGAGAGGAACAGCCCCTCGATATAATTGCGGCGGTAGAAATCGAGGGTGAGGCGCACGACCTCCTGCGCGGTGAAGCGGGCGCGGCGGACATTCGAGCTTTTGCGGTTGATGCAATAATGGCAGTCGAAGATGCAGCTGTTGGTCAGCAGGATCTTGAGCAGGCTGATGCAACGGCCATCGGGGGCGTAGGCGTGGCAGATGCCCATCCCCTCGGTCGAGCCCAGCCCCTTGCCGCCCGAGGACTTGCGTTTAGACGTGCCGGATGAGGCGCAGGATGCGTCATATTTCGCGGCGTCGGCGAGGATTTCGAGCTTTTCACGCAGGTCGAGCTGGGCCATATGTTCTTCATACGTTCCAGCGGGTTGCGTGTCCAGTCAGTCCGGCGCGCTGCGGCGGCAGGCGAACGCGAGCAGCGCGGCGAGGGCGCCTGCGACGATGAGGTAGAGGGTGAGGCCCGCGCCGGGGGACCAGCCCCAGAACTCGCTGGGCAGGGTGCGCAGGTTGAGGGCGAGGAAGCCGGGCAGGATGTGGTCGGTCAGCGGCGCGGCGAAGTGGTGTGGGGCCTGGATATCGACGGCGGCGATGATCAGGTTGAGCGCGATGCTGGCAGCCAAGAAGGCGAGGCCGAGGGCGCGCTCGATCCGGCTGGCGCTGCCCCAATAGGCGGCGAGGCCGAGGGTGAGATAGGCGATTGCCGGGAGCGCGTGGCGCGGGCCGGTGGCGTTGCCGCCGTCCCAATAGATGTACGCCGCGTGGTAGAGGAAGCAGGTGAGCGCGCCCCCCGCCGCGAGCACGCCGAGGTCGCGTCGCGAGGGGTCGCGCAGCAGGCTCCAGATGCCGAACGGAGCGAGCGCGAGGATCGGCGCGACCCAGATGATCCCGCGCCGCTTGCCGAACAGGATTTCGGTGAGGATGTCGAGCTTGGGATAGGTGAGTCCGAACAGCCCTTGCTTCATGCCCTCGAATCCAACCACCCCCGAATAGCCGGTGGTGAAGACGTTGCCGAAGGTGGCGAGGTTGTAGACGAGGAGCGGGATGGCGGCGGTGACTCCGCCAGCAACAGCGAGGCCGATAATGCGGAGTTGGCGCACGCGGTCAGCGCTGCGAATGCGCCACAAGGCCCAGAGCGCGACCGGTGCGCCGAGCAATAGCGCGCCATACTCCACGACAACGGCCCAGCCGAGTGCGAGTCCGGCGATCAGCGCGTAGCGGGGCGCGAGGCTGTCGCGGGTGCCGCGCCAGACGGCCCAGAGCGCGATGGCGATGAGCGCGGTGGTAGCGGCGTGGCCGAACCAGGTTGTTGTCCAGCCCCAGACGGTAGTGCCGAGCGCGAAGCTGGTCGCGGTAAACAGGCCCGCTGTCCGGCTGCCACCAATGTCCGAACCGAGGTCGAACAGGGCGACGGCTGCGAGCGCGGTCAGCACGGCGCCGATCCCGGCGATGGCGACGCGCATGCGCAGGCGCAGGAACGCTTCTGCATCGGGGTCGAACAGCATGTGGGGGACGTCGGCGCTTGTCTGTTGCGTGACCCAGTTGGTCGCCGCGACGAAGGGCAGCGCCATCAGCGTCATGCCCGGCGCCTTGTCCATATAGAGATGGCCGTCGAACTGCGCCTTGTCGATCGTCATCGCGGCGTAGGGATCGATGCGCGCGCTGCCGGTCTCCACGATCGCCGTGGCGGCGAGGATGCGCGTCGCGCTGTTGGGGTTGAACGCCCAAGACCCGAACCAGGTGCAGGACAGACAGACCAGCGCGAAGAGCAGGACGGGGAGTTGCAAGGGGCGCGGAAGCGCACCCACCAGCCGTCTGTGCTGAGCTTGTCGAAGCACTGTTCCGGCACTCTCGGAGTGTTGGACTCGCCCTTCGACAAGCTCAGGGCAAACGGAGTTCAGCAGAAAAAATCAGTCCGGTAGGACCTTCTCGGCCTTCTTGCGGCTGTCCGCTTCGGCCTTGCCGGCCTGAATATCCCGCGTCGAGCAGCCGATGCCGCCGCCCGGGCCGACGGTGGTGCAGCTGCCGATGCCGGTGTCGCCGGCGGTCAGTGCCGAGCGCTGACGCACCGCCCAGCTCTCGCGCTGCGGCGACACTTCGGTATCGCGCAGCTCGGACGGGATGCGGAAGCGTTCGCCAGCGGGGCGGCGCACGCACACCACGATTTCCTCACCGTCATTATTGGTCGGGCATTTGTCGTCGCCATAGATGATCAGCACGCCATTCTGCGGCGCCATCGCGGCGGTGGCGGGAAGCGCAGGGAGCGTCAGCGCCGATGCGGCGGTGGCGAGGGTCAGCAGGATCGTCTTCATATCATCGACTCCTTGCGGCGCTCACAGCCGCTTCGATACCGCAATCGCGGTCTTGCATGCCAAACGGATCGCCCCCGCGAGCAGCGGATAGGCGGGCGCGGTTTCTGCGCCCGCCGCCAATGCGCTATCCTTATGTTCCAATTCCTCGGCGCGGAATTCGGCGACCGCTGCCGCGAGTTCGGGATCGTCTTCGCCCAGTGCGTCGAGCTGTTCCTGATAATGGAGATCGATTTCGGTCTCGACCGCCACGGTGCACGCCATCGCGGCCGTCGGGCCGAGCGCCGCCGTCGCCGCGCCCATCGCAAAGCCCGCGACATTCCACACCGGCTGCAGCGCGGTCGGGCGGACGCCGCGCCGAGCGATCATCGCGTCGAAAAATGCGCGGTGCCGCTCTTCCTGATTGGCCATGCCGGCAATCGCCCGCGCCATCGGGTGGCGGTCACCCATCACCGCGAGCTGCCCGGCATAGATGCGGGTCGCGCCATATTCACCGGCCTGATCGACGCGGATCATCGAATCGATGTCGCGGGGGGAATCTCCGGGTTTCCACTTCACTTGGCTTTGCCCTTCAGCAGCAGACTTGCGATCACCAACGCACCACCAAGCGAAAAGATCGCATTCCATCCGGCGAGCGACACTCCGAAAAGATCCCAGGGTGCGACATCGCACCGGATCACCGGCGCGTTCATGATCCGGTCGAGCGCGCTGCCCTCTCCGCCCAGATTGCTCGTGCATTGGGTGAAGCCCTCCCACCAGCCATATTCGACCCCGGCATGGAAGGCGCCGATGGCGCCGCTCACCGCGATGGCGAGCGTCGCCAGCCAGACCAACGGCGAACGCGCGGGCGCGACGACGAAGGACAGCGCGGCGAGCACGATCGCGGTATAATGCGGCCAGCGCTGCCACATGCACATTTCGCACGGGAACAGGCCGAAGCCATATTGGCTGGTGAGCGCGCCGCCGATCAGCGCGAGCGGGATGAACAGGGCGAGTGCCTGGGCGGTGCGGCTGGGTGTCATCACGGACCTTTAGCGCTTGCCCGCTTTGGCCGGGCCACCCCCGGCGACGCGCGCAGGCGCGGCGGTGCGGGCGATGGTCTGCAGCGCGTAATGCAGCTGAAAGTCCTTGATTCCCTTCTTCTCCAGCTCCTCCGGAGTGGCGGCGAAGCGCGGATCGGTCTTGGTATCTTCTTCCAGCACCGCGTTATCGACCTTGGTCTCGTTGATCAGGTGGCGGCGCAGGTCCGCCTCCCGGAACACCGGGCGGGTCTTGTAATCGGGGTCGGAAATCTGCGGCACCGCCAGATCAGGCTCGATCCCGCCTTCCTGCACCGAGCGGCCCGAGGGGGTGTAGTAGCGCGCGGTGGTCAGGCGCAGCGCGGTGCGCGGGCCGAGCTGGAGCAGCGACTGCACCGATCCCTTGCCGAAGGTCTTTTCACCCAGCACCAGCGCGCGATGGTGATCCTGCAGTGCGCCTGCGACGATTTCGGACGCCGATGCGGTGCCGGCATCGACCAGCACGACCAAAGGGACGCCGCGCGTCAGGTCTCCGCGGATCGCGGATTCGGCGTACCAGCGCTCGATATCGCTTTTCTCCCGCCCGCGCTGCGACACGATCTCGCCATGTGTCAGGAACGCGTCGCTGACCTCGATCGCCTGGTTGAGCAGGCCGCCGCCATTGCCGCGCAGGTCGATGACATAGCCCTTGGGCTTGCCGCCCAGCTGCTTTTCGATCTCCGCGATGCCGGCGCGCATGTCGGCAGCGGTGGTCGCACTGAAGGTGTTGATGTTGAGGATGCCGATGCCATCCTGTACCTCCCACTTCACCGCCTTTTGCACGATGGTTTCGCGGGTCAGGGTGACGTCGAACGGCTTGTCGCGACCGGGACGGACGATCCGCAGCGTGATCTTGGTGCCCGGTTGCCCGCGCATCTGGGTGATCGCTTCGTCCAGCGTGCCGCCATAGATCAGCTTGCCGTCGAGATGGGTGATGTAATCGCCGGCCTTGATCCCGGCCTTCCACGCCGGGGTATCTTCGGTCGGGGTGATGACCTTGACCGCTCCGTCCTCCTGCGTGACCGACAGGCCGAGGCCGCCATAATTGCCGTCGGTGGCGAGGCGCAGATTGTCGAAGGCGAGCGCGTCGACATAGGAGCTGTGCGGATCGAGGCTGGCGAGCATGCCGTCGATCGCGCCCTTGATCAGCGTCTTGTCATCGACCTTCTCGACATAGGCGGCCTTTACGCGCGTGTAGACGTCCATGAACGCGTCGAGCTCGCGATAGCTCGACGTATCGACGCTCGCCATCGCACCGGTGGTCACGGGGATCAGCGCCAGCGCGCCGACGGCGGCGGAAACCTGGAGGAGGGGACGGATCATACGCGTTACTCTCTGAGCGGGTCTTGGCGATAAGATAGACCGGAACCGCGTGGCCGCAAAGCGGCAAGCGCGTGTCCGGCACGCGGCGTCAATCCAGCAGCTGGGCCAGATCGACCGGGCGACCCTGGCGGCGCAGTTCGACGGTGATGCGCGGAGCGTTGTCCTGAGGCGCGCGGCCGAGCGGGGTGCCCTGGTTCAACGTGTCGCCAACCTTGACCAGCACCGCGTCGAGGCCGGCGATCAGCGAGGTCCAGCCGCTGCCATGATCGACGATCACGATATTGCCGTAACGGCGGAAGCGTCCGGCATAGATCACCCGACCGGCGGTGGGCGCGACGATCTCTGCCCCCGGTGCGGTGGCAAGGGTCAGGCCGCGCGCGCGCACGCCGGTGTCGGATAGTTCGCCAAGGCCGGTGACGACGGTGCCGGCGACGGGCAGGCGATAGGGCGGTGGGCCCGAGCGCGCCGCAGCCACCAGGGCTTCGCCTTCGGACGGACGGGGCAGCGGGCCGGGCAGCGCGGCGAGTGCGGCTTGAGTCTCGGCGGCCTCGCCCATCACGTCCATCTGATCGACCAGGTCGCGCGCTTGCTCGCCCAGCGCCAGTGCGCGGTCGGATTCGAACATCGCCTCGCGCCGGTAACCGACCGATTTGAGGCGGTGCTCGCCCTCGGCCCGGACCAGAGCGAGCCGGTCGTTCTGGAGCCGGGCGCGGCCATCGGCGAGGGTTTTCGCCGCAAGCTGCGCGCCATCGCGGAGCTGGCGGGTGCGGGCGATCTCGGCGCGGATGTCCGCGGTGCGCGCGCGCATCGCCGGGGTGACGGCGCCCAGCACCGCGCGGACATGGACGATATCGGCGGTCGATCCCGGCTGAACCAGGCCGAGTACTGCCGGGCGCCGCGCCAGCGATTGCAGCGCCGCCATCAATCGGGTGATCGGCCCCTGCTGCTCGACCAGCCGGGTGCGCTGCTGTCCCAGCATCCGGTCGACCACCGCAATGCGCGCGCGCGCGGCGACGATCTCTGCTTCCGCCGCCTGAATGCTTGCGGCGATTGCGGCCTCGCGCGCGCGGGCGCGGCGGGCTTCGTCGCGTTCGGCGGCGGCGGCGCGTTGCAGCCGTTGCGCGCGGGCTTCGGCATCCTTCGCCGCTTTGCTCGCAGCGTTGAGCTGGGCACGTTGCTCGGGCAGCGAGGGCGTCTGCGCGGGCAGCGCGGCGACGCCCACCGATGCGGTGGCGGTGATGGCCGCGATCAGGGCGATGCGGCGCATCATCCCTCGCGATGATAGGGGTGGTTGGCGAGGATGCTGGTCGCGCGCCACAGCTGTTCAGCGAGCATCGCGCGCGCCAGCATGTGCGGCCAGGTGGCGCGGCCATAGGAGATCAGCAGATCCGCCTCCGCCCGCGCGGCATCGTCGAAGCCGTCGGCGGCGCCGATCAGGAAGCGCGTTTCGCGCACGCCGTCCTCACGCCACGCCTGGATGCGTTCGGCGAAGACGCGCGAGGGAATGTTTTCACCCTTTTCGTCGAGCATCACGATGCGCGTACCGGGTTCGATCGCGGGCATCTTGCCGCCCGTGTCGGGCAGTTCGGTGACGCGGGTGGGCAGGGTCACCCGCTTCAGATAGCGATCGACCAGCTCGGCCTCCGGGCTGCGGCCGATCCGCCCGCGGGCGACGATATGCAGCAGCATATCGGAAGGATCACGCGGTGCCGGCGGGTGCGCTGTCGCCGAATGCCCACATGCGTTCGAGATTGTAGAAGGTGCGGACTTCGGGGCGGAACAGATGCACGATCACGTCGCCCGCATCGATCAGCACCCAGTCGGCGGTCGGCAGACCCTCGACGCGCGGGCTCTGGCCACGCTCGGCCTTGATCTTCTCGGCCAGCTTCTGTGCCATCGAGGCGACCTGACGGGTCGAGCGGCCGCTCGCGACGACCATATAGTCGGCGATGCTGCTCTTCCCCGCGAGCGGGATCGAGACGGTTTCGACCGCCTGATCGTCGTCGAGCGAGGTCAGGACCAGTCGATGCAGCGCCTCAGCATCCGGGGCGACGGTGCCGCTGGTGGCCGGGGTGGCATCGAGGTGAGGGGAAGCGGGCAAGGGGACTCCTGGGTTAGTGCGGGTCGGAAGTGGGTGGCGTGCGGCCACGGGAAAATCTCCGGTGCCAGCCGGGATCGGCGGCGCGGAGGCGGGTCGCCGAAGTCGGGTCGGGGCGGAAGCGCAACAGCACCAGGGCCGGCAAACTCCACTTCGTCCAAGTCTTCGCCTGTCGTGCGTTCCGCACGAAACGCCGCAGCCAGCTCATAGCGGGGCTCGCATGAGCAGCGCGATCATAGCCCGGACGCGCGATCACCGCAATCGGAACCTGCCGCGCGATCCGCCGCCAGCCGCGCCACCGGTCGAACTGCGCCAGATTGTCGCCGCCCATCAGCCAGATGAACTGGTGCTTGGGATAGAGGCGGGGCAGTTTGGTTAGGGTATCGACGGTGTAGCGGGTCTTGAGCCGTTTCTCGACCGCGGTCGGGCGGATCGGGGCATGCCGCGCCATCGCTCGTGCCGACGCCATCCGCGCGGCGAACGGGGCCATGCCCTTCGCCTCCTTGAGCGGATTGCCGGGCGACACCATCCACCACACTTCGTCCAGCTCCAGCGCGCGCAGGGCGTGAAGCGAAATCGCGCGGTGGCCGCGATGCGCGGGATTGAACGACCCGCCGAGGATGCCGATGCGTTTCAAGAGCGGCGGGGCCGCCAGTCGCGCTTGGCGTGCTGCAAGCGCAAGATCTCGACGCCGTTGGCGATCGGTCGATACAGCAGCACATAGTCGGTGCGCTGAACAAGCCGTTTGCGGACCGAGCCATCGAGGATCGGTCCGGCCTGCGGATACTCTGCCAGAAAGCGACCTGCCGCCAATGCAGCCCGGCCGACGCGATAGGCATAGTCTGGGCCAAGCTGGGAAAACTCATCGTCGAGCGCTGCCAGATCGGCCTGCGCTTCGCGCGTCCACTCAGCTTTGTTCATTCTGCGGCGGCGGCTTGGCGATGGCGTGCCTCAAACCACGCTTCCATCTCTTCCTGGCCAATCAGCTCGCCGCGATCGGCCGAATCGATCCCTGCCTGGATAAATGCGTGGAATTCCTGTTCTTCCGCGACATAGCGTTCCACTGCCTTCGCAACGACCCATGCCCGCGATCTGTCCAACCGCTCAGCGAGCCGATCGAGTTCCGATAGCGTCTCCACGTCAAGTCGCGCCGTCACAACTGAGGTCTTGCTCATGTATGCAATGTATACAAAGAATACGCAGGGTTCAAGGACGCGCCTGCCCGCTCCCCCGAACCACCCATTTATAGGTCGTCAGCCCCTCCAGCGCGACCGGGCCGCGGGCGTGGAGGCGGCCGGTGGCGATGCCGATTTCCGCGCCCAGCCCGAACTCGCCGCCATCGGCGAACTGAGTGGAGGCGTTCCACATCACGATGGCGCTGTCGACGCCATTGAGGAAGCGTTCGGCGGTTGACGCGTCCTCGGTCACGATTGCGTCGGTATGGTGGCTGGAATGACGGGCGATATGCGCCATCGCACCCTCGACCCCGTCGACCAGCGCGATCGAGAGGATCGAATCGAGATATTCGGTGTCCCAATCCTCCGCATTCGCTGCGACCGCGCGTGGCTCGATTGCGCGGATATCGGCATCGCCGCGCAGCTCGCAGCCGGTGTCTGCGAGCGCGGACAGGATCGGTGCGGGATCCGCGAAGCCGCGGTCGATCAGCAGCGTCTCGGTCGCGCCGCAAATGCCGGTGCGGCGCATCTTGGCGTTGACCGCCAGTGTGACTGCCATCGCCGGGTCGGCGGCACGGTCAATGTAAGTGTGGCAGATGCCGTCGAGATGCGCGAGCACAGGGACGCGGGCTTCTTCCTGCACGCGGGCGACCAGGCTCTTGCCGCCGCGCGGGACGATCAGGTCGATCGCGCCATCCGCCTTGAGCATCGCGCCGACCGCCGCGCGATCGGTCGTGGGCACGAGCTGTGCCGCATCGGCGGGCAGGCCCGCTTCGGTCAGGCCGCGCGCAAACGCGGCGTGGATCGCGCGATTGCTGTGCGCTGCTTCGGAGCCGCCGCGCAGGATCGCGGCATTGCCGCTCATCACGCAGAGCGCCGCCGCATCCGCAGTCACATTGGGGCGGCTTTCATAGATGATGCCGATCACCCCGATCGGCACGCGCACGCGGCTGAGCTTGAGGCCGTTGGGGCGTTCGCTGGCGTCGATCACCGCGCCGACCGGATCGGTCAGTGCCGCCACTGCCTCAACCCCCGCCGCCGCGCCTTCCAGCCGCGCAGGATCGAGCCGCAGCCGATCGAGCAATGCGCCCGACAGCCCGTTCGCGGCGCCCGCCTCGACGTCGCGTTTGTTGGCGATCAGGATCGCCTCGGAATCTGCGCGGATCGCCGCTGCGGCGGCGCGCAGCCCGGCGGCCTTGGCAGCGGTCGGCAGGCCGGCGAGCAACGTTGCGGCAGTGCGGGCGCGGGTGCCCATGTCGGCGATCAGTGTCTGCGCATCCTGTTCCATGTTGCCGGGCTAGCATGCTGCACCTGCAAAGTCCCTATCGCGCGGTCTTTTCCGAGCTGATAGATGAGCTTCATGGGGGAATTCGACGCAGCCGGGGATCTGGTCACGGGGACATTGCTCGGCCGTGCGGTCGAGCGATCTGGCGCGCATGGCGACGATAGCCATGGTGGCATCTGCCTGAATTGCGGGACCGAGTTGCTCGGCCCGCATTGTCACCGCTGCGGTCAGGTCGGGCATGTTCACCGCACGATCGGTGCGATCTGGCATGAAATCCTCCACGGCGTCGTCCATTTCGAGGGGAAGCTGTGGAACACGCTTCCGCTGCTGACCTTCCGTCCCGGCGAGTTGACGCGCCGATACATCTTTGGCGAGCGCGCGCATTTCGTGTCGCCGATGGCGATGTTCCTGTTCTCGGTCTTTACGATGTTCGCGGTGCTGCAGATCATGGGCGTGTCGCCACCGGCCGAGGTCGGCAGCACGGCGCAGTTTGAACAGGGCCTGCAGTTTGCGCGCAACAATACGCAGGAAGCGCTGGCCGATGCACGGGAAGCGCGAGCGACTGCCGAGCCGGGGAGCGAGCGCGCGGCGAAGCTCGATGCGAAGATTGCGAAGCTGTCGACCGACCTTGCCGAGCTCAACCGGATTCCGACCACGCTGAGCGGGCGGACCGGATTGCCCTCCGGCTTCACGACCGGGTGGAAGCGGCTCGACAAAGGGATCGCGAAGATGGAGAAGAACCCCGGCCTCGCGCTCTACAAGCTGCAGACCAACAGCTACAAGTTCAGCTGGGCACTGATCCCGCTGTCGATCCCATTCGTTTGGCTGATGTTCGCATGGCGGCGGCAATATCGCGGCTATGACCATGCGGTCTTCGTCACCTATTCGCTCGCCTTCATGTCGCTGTTGTTTATTGCGCTGATGATCGGTTCCGCCCTGGGCGTGCCGGAGGACGCCATCGCGACGATCGCGGTGTTCGCGCCGCCGATACACATCTTTTTCCAACTCAAGGGCGCCTATCGCCAGCCCGCCTGGAAGGCGCTGTTGCGCACCTTCGCGCTGCTGATCTTCATCAGCATCATCGTCACGCTATTCGGGTTGTTGCTGCTGGGGCTCGGCCTGCTGGGCTGAAGCTCAGCCTTTGCAGGGGAAGCGCTTCTTCATCATCGCGTAAAAGGCGGTCTTCACGCTCATGTTGCGCTTGGCGGCGGGGATCGCCTCAAACTCGGCCATGAGTTCGTTGCTGCCGATCTTGGCCTTGCCCTTGGGCGGAGGGCAACTGTGCGGGGCGCGGCCCGCCGCCTTGGCGCTGGCCAGATCGCTGCGATAGGCGTCCGACGCGCGTTCGACTTCGGTGCGCAGCAATTTGATGTCCGACGAGCCGATGGCGAGAAAGCCTTTGGCCTTGAGCGCATTCGCCTTGGCCAGAAACTCGGCGACGCTCATCGCCTGTGCGCTTGCGGGAAGTACCAACGCTGCACTCGCAACCACTGCCAGAATCGTCCGCACGCACACCCTCCCGTGATCCGATGAAACAACACGACAAATCGCTTGAACGCCATATGAATTCGTCCGCTTCACAGGCGCGCGTCGCCCGCTAGAGTCGCGGCGATTCGACGGGGGACCCAGTAACATGATTATCGGTATCGACCTCGGCACCACGAACAGTGCCGCGGCGGTCTTTCGCGACGGGGCGGCGGAGCTGATCCCCAACCGGCTCGGCCATTTCCTCACCCCCTCGGCGGTCAGCATCGACGCCAATGGCGACGTCATTACCGGCCTGGCCGCGCGCGAGCGGATGGCGAGCCACCCCGACGCGACGGTGACGGCGTTCAAACGCTATATGGGCACGCAGCGCACGACCAAGCTGGGCAAGCGCAGCTTTGCGCCGGAGGAATTGTCGGCACTGGTGCTGCGCAGCCTGAAGGCCGATGCAGAGGCATTTCTGGGGCAGGAAGTGACCGAGGCGGTGATCACCGTCCCCGCCTATTTCAACGACAAGCAGCGCAAGGCGACGCACCGCGCGGGCGAGCTGGCGGGGCTGAAGGTCGAGCGGCTGGTCAACGAGCCAACCGCCGCGGCGCTCGCCTATGGCATCCACCAGCTGGCCGATGAATCGCGCTTCCTGGTGTTCGACCTGGGCGGGGGCACGTTCGATGTGTCGATCGTCGAGATCTTCGAAGGGATCATCGAAGTCCGCGCCTCGACCGGCGACAATCATCTGGGTGGGGAGGATTTCAACGAGCTGCTGGTCGCTCTGATGCGCGACGCGCATGCCGATGCGTTCGGCCAGGCAGGGCGTGGCGACGACGCGCTGCACCAGAAGCTGCGCGAAGCCGCCGAACGCGCGCGCCGGGCGCTGAGCAGCGCGGGTGAGGCCGAGATGCGGATCGTGTGGAACGATGCCGAGTATCGCCACACCGTCACCGCCGCCGCGTTCGAGGAGGCGGCCAAACCGCTGATCGACCGGCTGCGCGAACCCGTGCTGCGGTCGATGCGCGATTCGGGGATCAAGAGCGCGGAGCTGTCCGAGATCATCCTGATCGGCGGCGCGACGCGGATGCCGCTGGTGCGCAGCGCGGTGACGCGGATGTTCGGCCGCTTCCCCAATGCGACGGTCAATCCGGACGAAGCCGTCGCGCTGGGCGCGGCGGTGCAGGCGGGACTGAAGTCGCGCGATTCGGCACTGAAGGAAGTCGTGGTCACCGATGTCTGCCCCTATTCGCTGGGCGTCGGCGTGGCGCGGCGGCTGCCCGGCGGCGGGATCGAGGATGGGCTGTTCGCTCCGATCATCGAACGCGGCACCGTCATCCCCGCGAGCCGCGAGCATCGCTTCAGCACGATGCACAACAACCAGACCGTGGTCGAATTCGGCATCTATCAGGGTGAAGCGCGGCTGGTGCGCGACAATGTCGAGATCGGCAATACCAAGGTTACGGTGCCGCGCGCGCCGGCGGGGCAGGCGATCGACGTGCGCTTTTCCTACGACGTGTCGGGGCTGCTGGAAGTCGATATTCTGGTGCCCGAAACGGGCCAGCGGGTCAGCCTGACGATCAACGACGGCAATGTCGCCGATCCGGCCGCGCTGGAAAAGGCGCGGGCGGCGCTGGCGGGCCTGAAGGTGCATCCGCGCGACGAGGCGGAGAACAAGGCGGCGATCGCGCGCGGCGAGAAATGCTTCGAGAACTTTCTGGGCGAGCAGCGTTACTGGGTGGACGAAGTGCTGTCGCGCTTCATCGCCGCGCTGGAGACGCAGGACCCGCGCGTGATCGAAACCGCGCGCAAGGAGCTGCACGCCGCGCTCGACCAGCTTGAGGGCGAGACGTTTCTGTGAGGCAATGGTGGCGCGTGCTGGGCGTTCCGCGCGGCAGCGACCGCGCGACCGTCCGCCGTGCCTATGCCGCCAAGCTGAAGGTCACCAATCCCGAAGATGACGCCGCCGGCTTCAAGGAATTGCGTGCGGCTTACGAAGAGGCGCTGCGCTGGGTCGATTACCAGCAGTTCGATGATTGGGACGATGAAGAGGACGACGCGGCAACGGAGGCTGCGCGCGCCGGGCTGACATTGACCCCGATTTGGGAGGAGATCGCGCCCGACGGCGATGCGCTGCCCGAGGCGGAGCCGCTGCCGCCCCCGGAGCCTGACCCGCTGGAGGTCGAGCGCGCGGCGGATGCGGCGGAGTTCGAGCGGCGCTTTGCCGAACTGGAAGCGGGGCTGCGCGGGCCGTGGTTCAAGGATCGCGACGGCATTCGCGCCGCGTTCGACGCTGTGATGGCGGCCCCGGCACTGATCGAACTCGATCGGCGTGCCTATGCCGAATACCGGATCGCCGCGCTGATCGCCGATACCATTCCGCGCAGCGACGCGATCCTGCGCGAAGCGATGGCGGCGTTCGGCTGGGAGGGGGAGGGTAATCACCCGCACGCCGTGTGGGCGTTGCGTGCGCGGCTGGACGAATGGCGGCTGATCGCGTCGTTCGGGCGCGGTCATGCGCTGGCGCGGGGCTGGCGTGCACTGATCGATGGCAAGTCGCCCAACTGGCTGCGGCGGCTGCGCGCGCTGCGTCCCGGAACGGCGGGGCAGGTGCGCCAGCTATTCGATCTGGCCGATTACGACGTGCCCGGGATTGCGCACAGCTTTCACCCCAAGGCGGTGGAATGGTGGCGCGCGCATCTCGACGCGCCGCGCTTCGGGTCGGTCGAACTGGCGTTGCTGCTGCTTGGCGGGGTGGTGGCGGCGCTGTTCGCGGTGCTGGGCGCGACGCTGGCGATGCGGCTATGGGGCGCGGTCGGCGCAGGCGCTGGCGGGCTGGTCCTGTCGCTGGCGCATTGGCGGTTCGTCACGCCGATGCGCTGGCGCGCGGCGCGGCAGGGCATGGTGCGGTCGCGCGGTGCCGGCTGGCGGCTGGGGCTATGGCTGGTCCTCACCGCCGCCGCGATCGGCGCGCCCGTTACGCCATGGATTGCGGGCGGATTGGCGGCGGCGTTCCTGATCCTGGCGATCACGATCTTCGTGCTCGACAGTGCGGAAGAGATTGGCGGCCTCAGCTGGCAGCGGATGGTGATGCTGGCGATTGCCGGCGCGTTTATCGGGCCGGCATTCTTCGCGATGAGCGTGGGAGAGCAGGTGCTGACCTTGGTGTTCGGCCTGTCCGCCGGCATCGTCGGATTGTCGGCGCGGGACGCGATTGCGCGGGTGATTTCGCCGCGCCCGGTACTGATTGCGCTCGGCATCATGACTGCGCTGATTGTTGGCGCGATTGTGCGCAGCAACCTGCTGCCCGGCACGCCGCTGATCGCATGGGGCGCGGCGGCGGGAACGTCGCTGGTGCTGATGGGCGGGCTGCGTGCAGGCGATCCCGACGGGCGCGGCAGCGGCGTCGCGGCGCTGGCGAACATGCTGCTATGGGCGATCGTCATCGTCGCCGCGGTCATGTCCGCGCCGGAGCGGGAGAAGACTGGCGCGCTTCCGGTGCCGATTTCGGTCGTGCCGGCCGATCCGATGAAGGCGCTGGAAGCGTCCGAGCCGGGGTTCCGCGCGCTCAAGACCGGCAATCCGAAGCTCTATGAAGAGGTCGCGGCGATCCGGAAGGACATGGCCGTCGGCACGCGCAAGCATGACGAGGGCTATCGTGCGATCGATGCGCTGGTGAACACCGCCTATCAGAAGCGGCTACCGCTGGTCGGGTCGGCGCTGATCGCGGCGGAGATGGACATTCGCCTCGCCCGGGCGCGCGAGTTGCGCAAGGCGGACGTACGTGCCTGTGCCGGGGAGCGTGACATCGAGGGTAACGTGCTGAGCCGGGAGTTTCGTCAGCGGCACTATGCCCATGCGCTGGAGGTGGCGGGCGCGCCGCTGCTGGTGTTGCGCGAGCTGAGCAAGGGCCGTGAGGTGCCGCTGATGGAGCTGTTGCAGACGGCGACCAATGGCGACATCGCGGCCGCAAACAAGCTGGCAGACGCCCTGGAGGGCAAGGACGCGACGGCCAAATGCGACGCGCGGATCGTGATGCTGGAGGCGCTGGTGGCTTTGGACGATATCGACATCGCCCGGACGATGCGGACGGCGCTGACGCAGCGGGCCAAGGCCGAGGCCGAGAAGAAGTAAGCCCGTGATCCTCCCCCTTGCGGGGGAGGATAGTCCGTTACGCCCCCTGCGGGGCCGGGTTGCCGAACGGGCCCTTGGGGCGGCGGGTCTTGGGGATCGAGGTTCCCGCGACGCCGACCGGGCCCTTGATCGTCGACGGATCGGGGCGCCCGATATCGCCGTCGCTCAGCAGCTTCTTGATCTCGTCACCCGAGAGCGTCTCATATTCGAGCAGCGCGCCGGCCAGCTGGTGCAGCTGGTCGATATGCTCGGTCAGCACATCGCGCGCACGCTTGAGGCCGCCTTCGACCGTCGCCTTGATCTCGTGATCGATCAGCTGCTGGGTCTCGTTCGACATGTGCCGCGGCTGCGAGGCCGAATAGCCGAGGAAGCTTTCGCCCTCGGGCTGCGAATATTCGACCGGGCCAAGCTTGTCGGACATGCCCCACTTCGTGATCATGTCGCGGGCAAGGCCGGTGGCGTACTGGATGTCGCCGCTCGCGCCCGACGAGACCTTGTCATAGCCGAAGATGATCTCTTCGGCGACGCGCCCGCCCATGGCGACGGCGAGGTTCGCGTACATCTTGTCGCGGTGATAGCTGTAGCTGTCACGCTCCGGCAGGCGCATGACCATGCCCAGCGCGCGGCCGCGCGGGATGATCGTTGCCTTGTGGATCGGGTCCGATGCCGGTTCGTGCAGCGACACGATCGCGTGACCGGCCTCGTGATAGGCGGTCATCCGCTTCTCATCGTCGGTCATCACCATCGAACGCCGCTCGGCCCCCATCATCACCTTGTCCTTGGCATCCTCGAACTCGCTCATCGCGACGAGGCGCTTGCCCTTGCGCGCCGCCATCAGCGCGGCTTCGTTGACGAGGTTGGCAAGGTCGGCGCCCGAGAAGCCGGGCGTGCCGCGCGCGATGGTGCGGGCATCGACGTCGGGCGCCAGCGGCACCTTCTTCATATGGACCTGCAGGATCTTCACGCGGCCTTCGATATCCGGGCGCGGCACGACGACCTGACGGTCGAAGCGGCCCGGACGCAGCAGCGCGGGATCGAGCACGTCGGGGCGGTTGGTCGCCGCGACGATGATGATGCCTTCATTGGCTTCAAAGCCGTCCATCTCGACCAGCAGCTGGTTCAGCGTCTGCTCGCGCTCGTCATTGCCATTGCCGAGGCCTGCGCCGCGATGGCGGCCGACCGCGTCGATTTCGTCGATGAAGACGATGCACGGGGCGCTCTTCTTTGCCTGTTCGAACATGTCGCGTACGCGGCTTGCGCCGACGCCGACGAACATTTCGACGAAATCCGAGCCGGAGATGGTGAAGAACGGCACGCCCGCCTCACCCGCGATCGCGCGGGCGAGCAAGGTCTTGCCGGTGCCGGGCGAGCCGACCAGCAGCGCGCCCTTCGGAATCTTGCCGCCAAGGCGGGCGAATTTGGTCGGGTCCTTGAGGAACTCGACGACTTCCTCCAGCTCCTCACGCGCCTCGTCGATGCCGGCGACGTCGTCGAACGTGACCTTGCCTTCCTTCTGGGTCAGCAGCTTGGCGCGCGATTTGCCAAAGCCCATCGCGCCCGAGCCGGAGCCCTTCTGCATCTGGCGCAGCACGAAGAAGGCAATGCCGAGGAACAACAGGAACGGAAGCGCCTGGACCAGCACATATTGCCAGATCGACGGGCCTTCTTCCGGCCGCGCGCTGATCGTCACGCCCTGCTTGCGCAGCGTCGGGATCAGTTCGGGATTGGGAACGGCATTGGTGCGAAACTTCGCGTCGCTGGTCAGCGTGCCGGTGATGACGTTGCCCGCGACATTGACCTCCTTGACCTTGCCCTGTTCGACATTGTCGAGGAATTCCGAATAGGCGATCGTCGTGCCGGTCGCCGCGCTGTTGGGCATGCCCATCATGTTCACGAACAGCGCCAGCGCGGCGAGGATGCCGACCCACACCAGCAGGCTTTTCATCCACGGATTGCCGTTATTCTCAGGGCCGGGAGTCTTGTTGTCGTCGCTCATGGGTCGAATGCACCTTCCTCAGCGCACAAGATAGGCGGTCGCAGGTTAATGGCAATGGAACAGCTTCGATCAGAGTGATCGACGCGGCGGAGCGGGGCGGAAGTGCCAGATTTCGCCTTTAGCCTGCGCCAGAACCCCGGCCTGGGTGGCGGAGGACCCGACGTCGAGTGCGTCGAGCAGGGATTCGATGTTGGTCGAATCGCCCCAATTGCCCTCGGTCACCCCGTCGATCAGGCGGACATAGCCGATCGCTTCGCGCGCCAGCCTCCGCCGCAGCTCGCGGGGCAGCCCGCTCATGTCGATGTGCCGCTCCGAAACACCGCTGGGCAGCGTCCGCTCACGCCCGATCCAGTCCATCATCGCGGCCAGAGCGGCATCGTTCTCCCCGCAAATCCGCGCGGATCGCGCCAGCGCAACCGGATCGAGCCACGGGTTCTGCGCAAGCAGATGTCGCATCCGAACGCGGTCGAACCGGTCGTCCGCATTGCTCGGGTCATCGACAAACGGGATTGCGGCCTGCTCGGCAATTGCGCGCAGTTCGGCGCGCCGCCAGTCGAGCAAGGGGCGCACGACCGCAACGCCGTCGACATCCGCAACTGCCGCCACGCCGGCTTTCGGATAGCCCTTGCGCCACCGCTGCCGTTCCCAGCGCCATTGCGTGCGGATACCGCCCAGCCCTCCGGGACCCGATCCACGTCGCGCGCGCATGAGAAACGTCTCAGCCTGATCGTCGCAATGATGCGCGGTCAGCAGCGCGTGCGCACCCGTTTCGATGGCCCATTGGCCGAGCAGATCGTAGCGCAGATGGCGCGCATCGGCCTGCACATTGGATCGGAAGATGCGCCGCGGGGGCTGGAGCGTCGCGTGGGGAATGCCAGCTGTCGCGCACCAATCGGCGACCATCTGTGCTTCATCGGCACTAGCGGCTCGCAACCGATGATCGACCGTCGCCGCCGCAATGCGTCCGGGAAACGCCGCGCTGGCCAAGGCGAGCATAGCCATGCTGTCGGGGCCGCCAGACACCGCGAGTGCCAGCGTCCCATCAACCGGCTTTCCGAGCGCCGCCTCCAGATCGCGCCGAAACCGCTCGACCCACACCGGATCGAGCGGGTTCAGCGCGTCAGCGGCACTTGCTGGCGGAACGGCCGGTGGCGACATCCATCTTCATCGCTTCGGAGAGGCGGTCGCCATAGACCTGGGTCAGTTCGTCATAGACCTTGCAGACTTCGCTCGCCGGCTTCTTCATCTTCACCAGCGCTTGCGCCAGGTAATAGAGCGAGTCCGGCGCGCGCTCGCCATTGGGCATCTTCTGATAGTTTTCGAAGAAGGCGGTCGCGGCGAGCGCGGGCTTGCCCTGATCGAGCAGCGCGCGGCCGAGCAAATTCTGGGCATAGCTGGCGCGGCGATGCTTGGGATGCTTCTGCACCACGCTGCGCAGTTCGACGATCGCCTTGTCATATTGCTTCGCCTGCCACAGGCGGAAGCCATAGGTGTAGCTGTCTTCCGCCGCGTCGCCGGTGCTGGGGCGCTCGATCCCTGGAACCGGCGCGGTCGGCGTGCTGGTTGTTGGGGCAGGCGTGGTCGGACGCGGCGTCGTGGGACGCGGGGCGGGGGTCGGAGCCGGCGTCGTGCCGATGCCGGTGACCGGCGCGTTGCCGCCGACCGCCGACGCGCCATCCTCCAGTGCCTTCAACCGTGCGTCGGTCGAGCGCTTATAGGCGGTGAACGCCTCTTCCAGCTGGCGCAGGCGATACTGATTCTGCTCGATCTGCCCGGTCAGTGCGGATTGCTGCGATTCAAGCGCACTGACGCGCGCGGTAAGGTCGCTGACCACGCCGCTCGCGGGGATGCCGGGTGCAGGGCTGCTGCGGTCGGGGGTGGTGATCTGCGGCTCGACCGTCTGACCGGCTCCGCCCGGAAACACCTTGCGCTGCACCGCGCGCATCTCGCGCTCCAGCCGGTCGACCCGGCCCTCGATCCCGTCGCGGCTGGTTTGTGCCGCCACCGGCATGGCGATCGACGCCATCCCCGCCAGCACCACCGCCATCGCCGCACTCTTGTTCAGAAACCGCATGTCATTCCCCACCCGCGTACGCTTCGCTCAACTCGTTATAGCATCATTTACTGTGTTGCCGATGCTGACCCCAGCCTTAAGCACCCGGCCCGTCCGCGGGTGCCGGTGTCGCGATCGGCTGTACCACCGGCGAGGGCGGCGCGAAGGAAGGTTGCGCCGCCGGGGTGCGGGTCGGGCTCGGAC
>FWWL01002464.1_pt1 | contig 38337 bp, 38 predicted proteins | sample 2228331 | NCBI WGS metagenome assembly FWWL01 (sample SAMEA103939775, study PRJEB20133) | metagenome
GGGGTGGCCTCTCTTAGGAGCTCCTGGACGCTTTTCCCCGCGAAGGGCCCGCCCTTCAGGGGGCTTCTTAGGCGCTCGGAGGTGGCGAGGGGGGCGGCCTCCCTGAGGGCTGCCGCCGTCCTTTCCAGCAGGAGAACCTCGCCCCGTTCCCCCAGGGCCTCCTCCGGGGTGAGGAGGTCCCGCCCGGAGAGGTCCTTGGGCAGGAGGCCTAGGGCGTAGAGCTTTCGGGCCAGGCTCGGGGGGCCCACCTCCAGGGGGAGGCTTGCCCGGGCCGGGCCGTAGCGGACCTCCAGGGTGTACCGCCCGGGGGCCTTGGGGACCACCGCGGGGCCCGTTTCCACCAGGGCGGTGGTGAGGGGAGGGAAGCCCAGGGGCTTGGCCTCCTCCGCCGCGGGCCCTTCGGGGGTTAGGAGGGCCACCCGGAGCTCCCCTTTGGGGAGGAAGGGGCTTCCCTCCAGGCGCACCTCGGGGAAGATGGCCTCCCCGGCCCGGAAGGGCCTGGCGTCCCGGTCGCCCGGGATGAGGACCAGCCGGAGGAGGGTTAGGGCCACCCCGTCCCCTTCCAGCCGTTTTAGGGCTCTTTGGGCCAGGGGGGCGGCGGGGTGGCGGGGGCGGGCCTCCAGGAAGGCCCGGTAGAGGGCCTTGGCCTCGAGGCCCGCCCGCTCCGAGAGGTAGGCCCGGAAGAAGAGGGCAAGGGGCTCTTCCCGCTCCTCCAGGTCCTTGAGGGCGGCCTCCACGTCTTCCCCTTCGTCCAGCCTTAAGGCGCGGTCGTAGGCGGCCTTGGCTCCCAGGAAGTCCCCATAGATCGCCCGGAAAAGCCCCAGGTTGTAGTAGGCGGTGGCGTTTGGGGCAAGCCTTACCGCCCGCTCCGAGGCCAGGATGGCCCGGGGGAGGTCCCCCGTGAGGTAGTGGGCCCAGCCCAGGTTGGTCCAGTAGAGCCAGTGGTCGGGCCGGAGCTTTAGGGCCTTGAGGAGGGCCTCCCGGGCCTCCTCCCCCCTTCCTTCCTCGAAGGCGGCGAAGCTCACCTCTTCCCAGGCGAAGGCCAGGTAGGGGTAGGCCTCCGCCAGGGCGCGGGCGCTTTCCTTCCAGCGCCCGTCCTCCAGGGCCCGGTAGAGGAGGTGGGCGGTGAGCCGGTCCAGAAGCCCCCCCTTCTCCAGGCCCTCCGCGGCCCGTAGGGCCTCCTCCTTCTTCCCCTGGGCCAGGAGGTCCAGGGCCTCGTAGGCCGCTGGAGGCCTCCCCTGCCAGAGGAGGAGGAGCCTCCCCGGAAGGAGGCCTTCCAAAAGCCCGCTTCCCCGGCCTTCCTTAAGGTCCAGGGCGGATCGGTGCAGGGGATCGGGGTCTTCCCCTTGGGCCAGGGCCCGGAGCCTCTCCTCGGGGAGAAGGGGCTCGGGGAGGGGGCTATAGCGGGGGGCGAGGCCCTTCCCCTGGAGCCAGAGCCAGGCGAGCCCGGGGGTTGGGAAAAGCCCCTCCTCCACCCCGTCCCTTTGGGCCAGGAAGACCCTCAGGCCCCGTTCCTCCTCCCGGCCCAGGAGGACCCAGTCCGCGCCGGTGATCTCCCGGGCCAAGGCGGCCCCCGCTTTGGTGTACAGCCCTCCCACGAGCTCATACCCCTGCCGCCAGGGGGGCTCGGGGAGGAGGAGGGCGAGAAGGGTGGGCGGGGGGGCTTGGAGCCCCAGGGCGAAGGCCTGGGCCAGCTGGTACCCCCTAGGCCCCTCAAAGGGCAGAACCAGGCCCTGGGCCAGGGCCGGGACCAGGAAGAGAAGGAGGGCAAGCCGCTTCATGCCCCCATTCTAGCCTTTTTCCCTGAGGACCATGTAAGCGAAGCGGAAAAGCCTGGGGGCCCGGCGCCAGCGCTTGGGGTCCAGGCCCACCCGTAAGAGCCACTCCAGCCCCAGCCGCTGGGCCCAAAGGGGGGGGCGTTTGGCCTCCCCCGCCAGCACGTCCAGGGTGCCCCCCACCCCCATGGCCACCCGGGCCCCTAGGTGGGCCTTGTTCCGGTGGATGAAGACCTCCTGCCGCTCCCCCATGCCCACCAGGAGAAGGTCGGGGGCTTTCTTTTGGATGTCCTCCAGGACAGGGCCTTCCTCCCGGAAGTAGCCGTGGTGGAAGCCCACCACCTCCCCCCCAAGCCGGGCCACCTCTTTGGCCGCCTTTTCCGCCACCCCGGGCCTTCCCCCAAGGAGGTAGACCCGGAGGCCGGGAAAACGCCCGAGGAGGGCCAGGGTGAGGTCTATCCCGGTGACCCGTTCCTTAAGCTCCACTCCGCAAAGCCTTTGGGCCGCCCAGAGGATCCCCACCCCGTCCGGGGTGACGAGCTCGGCCTCGAGGACCGCCCGCCTCAAGGCCTCGTCCTCCTGGGCCCGCACGGCGATCTCCGGGTTTAGGGTGACCACCTGGTGCGCCCCCCCCTCCTCCAGGAAGCGCCCGATGCGCTCCAAAGCCCCTTCCATGTCCACGGGGTCTAAGGGGAGGCCGAGGAGGGTTAGCCGTTCCATGGCGCGAAGCGGTAGGCCAGGCGGTCCTGGCTCAGGCCGTAGGCCGCCTTGGGGTAGCGGCGCTTTTCCACCAGCGTGGGCACCACCGGGTCCACCCCGATGAGGCTGGCTAGGGCCAGCTCCTCCGTGCGCCCCTGGCGGTGGAGGGCCTGCCCTTCCTCGCTCTGGAACAGGGCCTCCTGGGGGTCGGGGAAGGCCTTGAGGAGGAGGGCGGCCATGTGGGGGGGGCCTTCGGGCCGGAGGCGCTTTAGGAGGAAGCCCGCGGCCACCAGGGCCGAGAGGAGGGGCTCAGGGGCCCCCGCGGGCCTTAAGCTGAGGCCCCTTTCCCCGGAGAACCGTTCCAGGACGGCCTTGGCGTTGCGGAAGTTGGCCAGGTAGACCTTTTCCTCCTCCGGGAGGAGGCTTTCGTACAGGGTGGGGGCCGCCAGGATGGGGAGGCGGCCTTCCACCTGAAGCCCCGGCAGGTCCGCCAGGGCCAGGCGGCCGTGGAAGCCCTCAGGGGGGAACCCCTCCGCCTCTCCCAAAAGGAGGGCCTTGGCCCCGAGCTCCTCCGCCAGGAGCCGGGCCACCTTGGGCCCGGGGGCCACCCAGACCGCCTCCGCGCCCCGGGCGAGGAGGGCGGTGAGGAGGCTTCCCGCGGGGAGGACCTCCACCAGGAGAAGGGGGCCCTGGGCCGGGGTTCGGCACAGGTCAAGCCGGCACACGCCGCCATCATACCCTGTACCTTAGGGGCATGCGGCTTCGGGACATCGGGGAAAGGGCCCTCCTCAAGGGGCTTGCCCCCCTGGGCTACCCGGAAGGAGCCCCCCTCCCTCCGGGGGACGACGCGGGGGGGGTGTGGGTGGGGGAGGGGGCCTGGCTCCTGAAGACGGACGGCTTCCTCTACCGGGAGGTGGCCCTAAAGGGGATGGGCCCCTTTGAGGTGGGCTTCCGGGGGGTGGCGGCCACGGCCTCGGACCTCCTCGCCAAGATGGCCCGGCCCCTGGGCTTCACCCTGGGCCTTTTCCTCCCCGAGGACCTGGAGGTGGACTTCGCGAGGCGGCTGGTGGAGGGGGCGGCGGAGGCGGCGAGGCGGCTTGGGGCCTTTCTCCTCGGGGGGGACACCAACCGGGGGCCTGAGGTGGCCCTCACGGTGAGCGGCTTCGGCCCCGCCCGGGCCCCCCTGCCCCGGAGGGCCCTCCCCGGGGACCTCCTCTACCTCGCGGGGGACCGCTGGGGGCGGGTGGGGGCTGCCATCCGGGCCCACTACCAGGGGCGGGCCCTCGAGGCCTTCCCCCTCATCCGGGAGGCGGCCTTCTACCCCCTGCCGCGCCTCGAGCTCCTGGCCCTAGAGGGCCTCCTCCGGGGGGCCTTGGACTCCTCCGATGGCCTGGCGGAAACCCTCTGGCAGGTCTCGGAGCTCGGGGTGCGGGTGGACCTCGAGGCCCTCCCCCTTCACCCCGATGTCCTGGCCTTCGCCGGGGGGGAGGAGGAGGCCAGGGCGCTGGTCCTCTATGGGGGCGAGGAGTTTGAAGCGGTGCTCCTGGTGCCCCCGGAAAGGGAGAGCGAGGTCCTGGCCCGCGCGGAAGGGGCCGGGCTTCCCCTCTTCCGCGCAGGAAGGGTGGGGGAGGGGGAGGGGGTGTACTTCCGGGGCGAGCCCGTGCCCCGGCAGGGGTACACCCACTTTTAAGCGCCCCCGGAGCGTTCGCTCCGGCGGGACCCTTCTGTTCTTTCGTTCACAAAAGCCCGCGCCCCTCCCCCTTACCCTATGGCCCTATGACGACCCTACCCAAGCCCAGCGACGTGCGCACCGCGGCCCTGGAACGGCGCTCCATCCGCCGCTACAGGCCCGACCCCATCCCCGAGCCCCTCCTTAGGGAGGTCCTGGAACTGGCCCTGAAGGCCCCTTCCGCCTGGAACCTCCAGCCCTGGCGCATCCTGGCGGTGCGGGACCCGGAGCTGAAAAGGGCCCTCAAGGAGGCCTCCTTCGGCCAGCGCCAGGTGGAGGAGGCCCCGGTGGTCCTGGTCCTCTACGCGGACATGGAGGACGCCCTGGCCCACCTGGAGGAGGTCATCCACCCGGGCGTGCAAGGGGAAAGGCGCGAGGCCCAGAAGGCCAGCATCCTACGGGCCTTCGCCGGGATGGACCCCAAGGCGCGGGCCCAGTGGGGGGCGGGGCAGAGCTACATCCTCCTGGGCTACCTCCTCCTTATCCTCCAGGGGTACGGCCTGGCCAGCGTGCCCATGCTGGGCTTTGACCCCGAGCGGGTGAAGGCCCTTCTGGGCCTGCCCGCCCACGCGGCCATCCCCGCCCTCCTCCCCGTGGGCTACCCCGCGGAGGAGGGCTTCCCCCACCACCGCCTGCCCCTGGAGCGGGTGGTGCGCTTCCTTTAAGCGCCCCCGGCGGGTTGGGCAAGGGGGTTGCCCCTATACTTGACCCATGAGGGCCTTTAAACCCCACCTCCGGGGCCTCGCCCCCTACCCCTACGCCTCCTTAGAGGCCCCCGTCAAGCTGGACCAGAACGAAAGCCCCTTTGACCTCCCCCCACCCCTTAAGGAGGAGGCCCTAAGGCGCATGGCCCGCCTCCCCTGGAACCGGTACCCGGAGATCCACGCGGAAGGCCTGAGGAAGAGGCTTTCCGCCCTTCTGGGCTGGCCCGAGGAGGGGGTGGTCCTGGCCCCGGGGTCCAACCTCCTCATCCTGGCCCTGGCCCTGGCCGCGGAGGAGGTCCTGGACCTGAGCCCCTCCTTCCCCCACTACGCCCACGCCGCCCGGGCCGCGGGCACCCCCTACCGGGCGGTGCCCCTCCTGGAGGGGTTTGGGCTTCCCTTGGAGGCCCTCCTGGAGGTCTTCACCGGCGGGGTCTTTTTCCTCCCCAACCCCCACGCCCCCACGGGGACCCTCTTTCCGGAGGAGGCCCTAAAGGCCCTGGCGGAGCGGGCCGAGGAGGTGGGGGGGCTTCTGGTGGTGGACGAGGCCTACCGGGAGTTTTCGGGCACGGACTTCCGGGCCCTCCTTGGGGCAAGCCCCCACGTGGCCTTCTTGCGCACCTTCTCCAAGGCCTTCTCCTTGGGGGGCATCCGGGCGGGCTACCTCCTGGCCCACCCGGAGGTGGCCCAGGCGGTGCGGGAGGTCCTGCCCCCCTTCGTCCTCCCCGCCCACACCGGGGCCGTCCTGGAGGTGGTCCTGGAGAACCCGGGCTACGCCGAGGAGGTGGCGGCCTACGTGCGCGCGGAGCGGGAGAGGGTGTACCGGAGGCTTCTGGAACACCCCACCTGGCGGCCCTATCCTAGCCACACCAACTTCCTCCTGGTGCGCACCCCCGACGCGGAGGAGGCCTTCCGCCACCTCCTCCGCCAAGGGGTTCTGGTGCGGCGGCAGGACCGCTACCCCATGCTCCAGGGGTGCTTTAGGGTCACGGTGGGCCTACGGGAGGAGATGGAGGCCTTCCTGAGGGCGGCCTTTGAGGTGGCCTATGCGTGAGGCCCTGGTGGAGCGGGCCACGGCGGAAACCTGGGTCAAGGTGCGCCTGGGCCTGGACGGCCCCGTGGGGGGGGAGATCGCCACGGGCCTTCCCTTCCTGGACCACATGCTCCTCCAGCTCCAGCGCCACGGGCGCTTCCTCCTGGAGGTCTCCGCCAAGGGGGATTTGGAGGTGGACGTGCACCACCTGGTGGAGGACGTGGGGATCACCCTGGGCCTCGCCCTCAAGGAGGCCTTGGGGGAGGGGCGGGGCCTCGAGCGTTACGGGGAGGCCTACGCCCCCATGGACGAGACCCTGGTCCTCTGCGTCTTGGACCTTTCCGGGAGGCCCCACCTGGAGTTCCGCCCCGAGGACTGGCCGGTGGAGGGGGCGGCAGGGGGGATGAACCACTACCACCTCCGGGAGTTTCTGAGGGGCCTCGCCAACCACGGCCGCCTCACCCTCCACCTCAGGCTCCTCTCGGGGCGGGAGGCCCACCACGTCCTCGAGGCCAGCTTCAAGGCCCTGGCCCGGGCCCTCCACCGGGCCACCCGCCTCACGGGGGAGGGGCTTCCCAGCACCAAGGGGGTGCTATGAGGGCGCTTCTCATTGACTACGGCTCGGGGAACCTAAGGAGCGCGGCCAAGGCCCTGGAGGCCGCGGGCTTTTCCGTGCGGGTGGAGGCGGACCCCAAGGCCTTCCCCGAGGCCGACCTCCTGGTCCTCCCCGGGCAGGGCCACTTCGGCCAGGTCATGGCCGCCTTCCGCCAAAGCGGCTTTCTGGAAAGGGTTCTCTCCCACCTGGAAAGGGGCCTCCCTTTCCTCGGGATCTGCGTGGGCATGCAGGTCCTCTACCAGGGCTCGGAGGAGGCCCCGGGGGTGAAAGGCCTCGGGCTTTTCCCGGGGGAGGTGCGCCGCTTCCCCAAGGGCCGGGTCCCCCAGATGGGCTGGAACCGGCTCCGCTTCCAGGGGGCCTTCCAGCCCCTTTCCGGCCGCTACTTCTACTTCGCCAACTCCTACTACGGGCCCCTTCTCCCCGAGGCCCTAGGGGAAGGGGAGTACGCGGGCACCCCCTTCGCGGCCCTCCTCGCGCGGGAAAACCTCCTTGCCCCCCAGTTCCACCCGGAGAAGAGCGGGCGGGCGGGGCTTGCCTTCTTGGAGCTAGCGCGAGGCTACTTCCAGGTCCTCTAGCTTAAGAAGCCTTCCCTGGGCCCCGAAGGCCGTGGCCGCCAGGGCCCCCGCCAGGTTGGCGAGCCTCCCCGCCTCCAGGGGCCCTTTCCCCGAGAGGAGGGCGTGGGCGAAGGCCGCGGTGTAGGCGTCCCCCGCCCCCGTGGAGTCCACGATGTCCTCCACCGGAAAGGGTTCCAGAAGCTCTTCCCCTCCCGGGGTCACCACGATGGAGCCCATGGCCCCCACCTTGATGGCGAGGTTCTGGAAGCCCTCCTGCCTAAGCCGGGCCACCCCTTCCGAGAGGGAGGCCGCGCCGGTGAGGGCCAGAAGCTCCGTCTGGTTCATGAGGAGCCAGGCCGCCCCCCGCAGGTACTTTAGAAGCTCCCGCCCCGCGGCCCGCACCGCCCCCGTGCCTAGGTCGGCGAAGATGGGAAGCTCCCGCTTCCTGGCGGCCTCCAAGACCTCCACCGCGTAGCTCCGGGAAGGTCCCCCCACCAGGGCGTAGGCGGAGAGGACCACCGCGTCCACCTCGTCCAGATAGCGGGGTTTGAAGAGGCCGGGGTCCAGGTAGCGGCTTGCCCCCTCGGCGCTCACCATGGCCCGCTCCCCTCCCGGTACCACCAGGATGAGCACGGAGCTCGTGGTGTGCTCCGGGTCCTCCTGCAGGTGGCGGAGGTCCACCCCCACCTCCCGCACCCGGCTTAGGGCGAGCTCGGCGAAGGGGTCCCGGCCCACCCGGCCCGCCAGGTAGACCCGGTGCCCTAGGCTGGCCAGCTGGGCCGCCAGGGTGCCCCCGGCCCCGCCCGGCTTCATCAGGGCCCGACGGGAGGGGATCTCCTCCCCCGGCTCCGGTATCCGTTCCAGGAAGAACAAGAGGTCCACCGAGACATCCCCCAGCACGAAGAACCGCATTCCGCCTCCTTCCCGACTTTGCCCTCACTATACCCCAAGGAGGGCCATCCTGCCTTTAGGCCCCAGTATACCCCGCTTTATGAGAAGAAAGTAACAAGAAGGGCGCCCCAGGGTTAGGCCCCCTGGGCAAATCGGAAGAAGGCGCCCTGCTACGCCCTTAAAACCGCCGGTCCTCCACCAAAGGCCCCGCGATCTCGCCCACGAGCTCCACCTCGTCCACCCGGAGGCCCGTGGCCTTCTGGATGGCCTCCATGAGCCCCGGGGGCACTTTTTCCCCTTTAAGGCGGAGCACCAGCTTGTCCGTGCCCTCGAGCTTCCTCTCCAGCACCACCTGGAAGCCCTTGGGGTCCAGCCCGAACCCCGCCAGGATGGGGGAGAGCTCCGTGGGGTAGAGCTTCACCCCCTTCACCTTCACCATGGCGTCCGTGCGCCCGAAGACCCCCCGGGGGAGGACCGTGAGGCCCTCCCGCCTCTCCGCGATGGCCAGATCGCCGGTGCGGAAGCGGAGCATGGGCATGAGGGTGCGGCTTAGGGCGGTGACCACCAGCTCCCCCTTCTCCCCGTCGGCCACGGGCTTCAGGGTCTCGGGGTCCAGCACCTCCAGGATGGCCATCTCCGGGATCTCCCAAAGCCCGTCCTTGGCCATGGTCTCCCCGGCCACGATGCCGAGCTCGCTGGTGCCGTAGGCGTCCAGGGCCACCCCGCCCAGGAGGGCCTCCACCTTCTCCCGGAAGCCGGGCACGGAGGTGAAGGGCTCGCCCCCGGCGAGGAGGAGGGGGAACCTTCCCCCCGCCTGCCCCACCTTGAGGGCGAAGGAGGGGTTGGTGACCAGCACGTCAAACCCGTAAGCCTGGCCGATCTCCGCGATCCGCCCCGCCTCCCCGGGCCCGTGGGGGAAGACCAGGTTCCCGGCCCGCCACAGGGCCTGGTGGAAGAGCCACCCCCCGGCGAAGACGTGGTAGCTGAAGGCCACCAGGACCTTCTTCCCCACCAGGCCCAGCCGCCGGTAGTGCGCCGCCAGGGCCTCCGCCTGGTAGCGGAGGTCTTCTTGCGAGAGGTACTCCGGCATCCAGCCCATGAGGGGGCTTGGGGTGAGGTGCATGAGGCTTGCCCCCTCGGGGGGCCTGGGGTTCTCCCTGAGGTAGGCCACCCACTCCTCCCGGGTGGTGAGGGGGAGGGTTTGGAGGGTTTCTAGGCTCACCTCTTCCGGGCTTAGGCCCTTCAGCTTTTCCCGGTAGACGGGGTGCTCGAGGGCCGCCTTCACCACTTCCCGAAGCCTTGCTTCCCGGTCCATCCTGGGCCTCCTTTGGCGGGGATTATACCCCGGCCAAGGAGAGGAGGCGGGGCAGGGCCTCTTCCAGCTCCAGGAGGCCCTCCCGCCTCAGGGTGATGTGCCCCACCTTGCGCCCGGGGCGCACCGCCTTGCCGTACCAGTGGAGGTGCGCCCCTTCCAGGGCCAGGACCTGGGCGAGGTCGGGCCGGTGGCCGATGAGGTTCACCATGGCGCTGTGGCCCCTTGGGGCGGTGGAGCCCAGGGGCAGGCCCAGGACCGCCCGGAGGTGGTTTTCAAACTGGCTCGTCTCCGCCCCCTCTATCGTCCAGTGGCCGGAGTTGTGCACCCGGGGGGCCATCTCGTTGAAGAGGAGCTCCTGCCCCACCTGGAAGAACTCGAGGGCTAGCACCCCCACGTAGCCCAGGGCCTCCAAGGCCGCCCGGGCGTAGCCTTCCGCTTTGGCCTGGAGATCCGGGCTGAGGCCGGGCGCGGGGGCGCGGGAAAGCCTCAGGATCCCCCCCCGGTGGTGGTTCTCCACCAGGGGGTAGAAGGCCACCTCCCCCCCCAGGCCCCGCACCGCCAGGAGGGAGACCTCCCGGTCAAAGGGCACGAAGCCCTCGAGGATGAGCCCCTTTCCCCCGAGGGCCTCCAGGGCCTTTGGGGCTTCCTCCAGGGTTCGGATGAGGGCCTGCCCCTTGCCGTCGTAGCCCCCCCTTCGGGTCTTGAGGAGGGCGGGAAGGCCCACCCGCCGGAGGCCCTCCTCCAGGTCCTCGAGGCCCTCCACGGGGTGGAAGGGGGGGGTGGGCACCCCGAGCTCCCGGAAGAAGGTCTTCTCCCGAAGCCGGTCCTGGGCCACCTCCAGGGCCTTCGGGGTGGGGCGCACGGGGAGGAGGCCTTCCAGGAAGCGCGCGGCCTCCACGGGCACGTTCTCAAACTCGTAGGTGACGAGGTCTAGCCCTTCCGCGAAGCGCCTTAGGGCCTCCTCGTCCAGGAAGTCCCCCACGAAAAGCGCCCCTACCTGCCCGGCGCAGGCCTCCGGGGAGGGGTCCAGGAAGCGGAAGGTGAGGCCCAAGGGGTAGCCCGCCAGGGCCAGCATCCGCCCCAGCTGGCCCCCGCCCAGCACGCCCACCCTCATCCTTCCTCCCGGGGGTCGGGGTGGGCCAGGACGGCCTCCGTCTGGGCCTTGCGGTAGGCCTTGAGCCGCTCCATCACCTCGGGGTGCTTCAGGCCCACGATGCTGGCGGCAAGAAGCGCGGCGTTCACCGCCCCCGCCCGCCCGATGGCCAGGGTGCCCACGGGCACCCCGGCGGGCATCTGCACGATGGAGAGGAGGGAGTCCAGCCCCTTCAGGGCCTGGCTTTCCACCGGCACCCCGAGCACGGGAAGCGGGGTGTGGGCCGCGGTCATCCCGGGGAGGTGGGCCGCCCCCCCCGCCCCGGCGATGATGACCATGAGGCCCCGTTCCTCCGCCGTCTTGGCGTACTCCGCCATGAGGTCCGGGGTGCGGTGGGCCGAGACCACCCGCACCTCGTAGGGCACGCCCAGGGCTTCCAGGGTCTCCGCCGCGTGGCGCAGGGTGGCCCAGTCCGATTTGGAGCCCATGATGACGCCTACCAAGGGCCGCATCGTACCGGATTGTACAAGCCTTTCCCCTTTGGTAGAAGGAGGGCCTATGGAGGCCCTGGAGCTCGTTCGGCTCAATCTCCTCTCCCCCATGGTGCTGGCCTTCTTCCTGGGGGTCTTCGCCCGCCTCATCAAAAGCGACCTTGCCTTCCCCGAGGCCCTCTACACCGCCCTTTCCATCTACCTCCTCTTCGCCATCGGGTTTAAGGGCGGGGTGGAGCTCTCCCAAACCCCCCTGGCCCAGGTGGCCCTGCCCGCCCTGGCGACCCTCCTTTTGGGCCTGGTGCGCCCCCTTGTGGCCTACCCCCTGGCCCGCCGCTTCCTGCGGGTCTCCCGGCCCGACGCCGCCGCCCTCGCCGCCCACTACGGCTCGGTGTCCGCGGTGACCTTCCTGGCGGCCCTCACCTTCGCGCAGGCCACGGGGGGGCGGCCCGAGGGCTTCATGCCCAGCCTGGTGGCCCTTCTGGAGATCCCCGGCCTCGTCCTGGCCCTCCTCCTGGCCAAGCGGGGCTCGAGGCGGATGGGGGAGGCCCTGCGGGAGGTCCTTACCGGTAAGAGCGTGGTCCTCCTCCTGGGGGGCCTCGTCATCGGCGTTCTTTCGGGGGAGGAGGGCATGGCCCGGGTGAAGGCCTTCTTCGCTGACCCCTTCCAGGGGGCCCTGACCCTTTTCCTCCTGGACCTGGGCATGGTGGCGGCCTCCCGCCTTTCCGCCCTTGGGCAGGTGGGCTTCCGCCTGGTCCTCTACGGGGTGGGCCTGGCCCTCCTCCACGGGGCCTTTGGGGTGTACCTGGGCCACCTGGCGGGGCTTTCCCCTGCGGGGTCTGCGGTCCTTGGGGCCATGGCCGCCAGCGCCTCCTACATCGCCGCCCCCGCCGCGGTGCGCATCGCCCTGCCCGAGGCCAACCCCAGCCTGTACCTGGCGGCCAGCCTGGCGGTGACCTTTCCCTTTAACCTGATTCTGGGGATTCCTCTCTACCACGCCCTTGCGGGCCTCCTTGGGGGGTGAGGGTATGGAGCTGGTGCGGCTGAAGCTGGTGACCATCGTGGCGGAAAGCCTCTTGGAAAAGCGGCTGGTGGAGGAGATCAAGCGCCTGGGGGCCAAGGGCTACACCATCACCCCCGCCCGGGGGGAGGGTTCCCGGGGCCTCAGGAGCGTGGACTGGGAGGGGCAGAACATCCGCCTCGAGACCATCGTAAGCGAGGAGGTGGCCCTAAAGATCCTGAAGAAGCTCCAGGAGGAGTACTTCCCCCACTACGCGGTGATCGCCTACGTGGAGAACGTGGAGGTGGTGCGGGGAGACAAGTACATCTAGCCCCGCCCCAGCCCAAAAAGGAACCCCCCAGGAAGCGCCTGGGGGGGTTGGTGTAGGCCCCTTACGGGGAAGCATCTCGTGCAACCGTGGAAGACACTCAGCCGGTTACGCAAACTGGGGACAAGTCGCAATCCCCTGACGGGGAAGCATCTCGTGCAACAGGAGGAGGCGGAGACCCTCCTCATCAACGCCTTGCGCGCTAAGTCGCAATCCCCTGACGGGGAAGCATCTCGTGCAACCCTTCCGGCAGGGTAGTGGCCCCCTCCGGCAGGCGGGGGTGTCGCAATCCCCTGACGGGGAAGCATCTCGTGCAACTCGCAGACCAAGTCCACCGGATGGCCTTAGTGGACGAGCTTGTCGCAATCCCCTGACGGGGAAGCATCTCGTGCAACGCACGAACGAATACAGCTTTGAGGTCGTGCGGGGCGAGGAGGGTCGCAATCCCCTGACGGGGAAGCATCTCGTGCAACTCTACCCCCTAAAGAACCCCGTCCTGGACGGGCGTGCTGAAGGGGGGTTTGTGAGAAAGATGAAGCTTGGAATATACATAAGGCGAATAGAGGGCTTTTTGCGAGGTTTAGGCCCATGCTTAAGCCGCAGAGGAAGGTGCGATGAAAATCCGAATGCGCATACTCGCGTGCTGGACGAGATTGGGTTGTCAAGATCCCCCGCCGGAACCCCGGCTTTGGGGACATGCTATCAGCGCTGGACTTGGTAGGTCAAGACCCTTTGGATGCCCATCGGAAAGGGCGGTCTTGAGTTTTTTGGAAAATGCGTTCGTGCGGGTGCCTTTTGGGAGTCAAAGCTTTAGTTTTTCTTAGCAAAGGAGGACTCCGCTTCGGCCCTCCTATCCCCTCCGGCTAAGGAGGAGCCCCAGGAGGACGAGCAGGACCAACCCCCCCCAAAGGGCCCAGGGGGGCAGGTGCTGGCCCAGGAGGTAGGCCAGGAGGACCAGGCCCTGGGTCCAGAGGAGGCTTCCCAGGGCGGAAAGGAGGAGGTAGGCCCCGAAGGGGAAGCCCAGAGCCCCCAGGAGGAAGGGCACCAGGGTCCGCACCCCCCCGATGAAGGGGGCCACGAGAAGCACCAGGGGCCCGAAGCGGAGGAGAAGCCGCTCCCCCTTCCGCCAAAGCCCCTTGGGGAACCGGGCCTTTAAGAACCTACCCCCGTACCGCCCCACGGCGTAGCCCAGGAGGTGCCCCAGGAAGCTCCCCAGGAAGAGGAGGGGGAGGAGGGGGAAAAGCCCCAGCCGCCCCTCCGCCGCCAGGGCCCCCAGGGCCAGGAGGAGGGTGTCCCCCCCGGGCACGAAGAGGCCGATGGGGAGGCCGGTCTCCAGGAAGAGGGAAAGGGGGGCTAGGAAGAGGAGGCTCTTCATGCCGGGGCGGGCTTGCGGGTGGCCCAGAGGCTCCCCAAGAGGAGGACCGCCAGGATGAAGAGGCTGAAGGCCTCCTTGTCCAGGCCCACGGCCAGCTCGGGCCGGTGCAGGACCTCCTTGGCCATCTTGTCCCAGGCGCCGAAGACCAGCTTCACCCCCGCCAGGCCCACCACCACATAGGCCAGGTGCTTAAAGCGGGGGAAGCGGTCCAGGAGGGAGACCACGAAGCTGGCCAGCATCCTAAGGGCCAGGATGCCCAGGAAGACCCCGGTGAAGATGACCCAAAGCTTGTCCGAAAGGGCCACGGCCACCAGGACGGAGTCCACCGCGAAGGCCAGGTCCATGAGCTCCACCTGGGCCACCACCTTCCAGAACTGGGCGGCGCTGGCCTCCAGAGGCGGCGGGGCGTGCCCCTCTTCCGGCTTCAGGAAGTGCCTCAGGGCGATGAAGAGGAGGTAGGCCGCCCCCAGGGCCTGCACCCACCAGAGCTTGATGACCAAGGCGGCGAAAAGGAGGGCCAGGCCCCGGAGGATGTAGGCCCCCAGGATGCCGTAGAAGAGGGCCTTCCGCCGCATGTGGGCCGGGAGCTTCTGCACCAGCACGCCCAGGATGAGGGCGTTGTCCGCGGAGAGGATGACCTCCAGGACGATGAGGGTGAGGATGACCGAAATCACGCCAGCTTCCATGCGCCACCTCCAAAAGAAAAGGCCACCGCCTTTAGCGGTGGTCTTGCCCAAGGGCTTCCTGCCCTCCCGGCCCCCGGGGCCTTTGCCCGTACTGACGGGGCACCGGCTTGGGGCTACTCCCCAACCGCTTCCATTATAAGGGGGAAAAGCCCATGGGGTTTTCCGGGTATACTGGGGGCATGGAAGGCGGACTGCCCACCAAGGAACAGGTCCTCGAGGCCCTCAAGGTGGTCTACGACCCGGAGATCCCGGTGAACATCGTGGACCTGGGCCTGGTTTACGACGTGGAGGTGCACGAGAACGGGGTGGTGGACGTCACCATGACCCTCACCGCCATCGGCTGCCCGGCCCAGGACGTGGTGAAGGCCGACGCGGAGATGGCCGTCATGCGCCTGCCCGGGGTGCAGGGGGTGAACGTGGAGTTCGTCTGGACCCCGCCCTGGACCCCCGCCAAGATGACGGAGGAGGGCAAGCGCATGATGCGCATGTTCGGCTTCAACGTCTAGGCCCAAAGCCGCCCCAGGGCGCCCCTTCCTGGGCCCCTGGGGCGTTTGTCCACCCCCATGGGGTAAAAATAAGCCTATGCCGGTCAGCCGCTATTACGATGTCAAGCGGGACGAAAAAGGGGAGCGGTACCTGGAGCCCTACGTGACGGGCTTTCTCCTCCTGAGGCTTCCCCTTCTCAACAAGGGCACGGCCTTCACCGAGGAGGAAAGGCGACTTCTGGGCCTGGAGGGCCTCCTTCCCCCCCACGTGAACACCCTGGAGGAGCAGAAGGAGCGGGTCTACCGCCGCTACCGCCTCATCCAGACCCCCTTGGACAAGCACATCTACCTGCGCCACCTCCAGGACCGCAACGAGGTCCTCTTCTACGCCCTCCTGGTGGACCACCTGGAGGAGATGCTCCCCATCCTCTACACCCCCACCGTGGGGGAGGCGGTGCGGGAGTTCTCCCACATCTACCGCTACCCCCGGGGCTTCACCGCCAGCACCCGGAACATTGACCACCTGGACGAGGCCCTTTCCAACGTTCCCCTGGAGGAGGTGCGCCTCATCGTGGCCACGGACTCCTCGGCCATCCTGGGCATCGGGGACCAGGGCTTTGGGGGCATGGCCATCAGCATCGGCAAGCTCACCCTCTACACCGCCGCAGGGGGCGTGGGCCCGGACAAGACCCTTCCCGTGGAGCTGGACGTGGGCACCGACCGGGAGGACCTCCTCAAAGACCCCCTCTACCTGGGGGTGCGGCACAAGCGGCTTAGGGGGGAGGCCTACTTCCAGTTCCTGGACCGCTTCGTGGAGGCGGTGAAGCGGCGCTACCCCAAGGCCCTCATCCAGTGGGAGGACTTCGCCAAGGAGACCGCCTTCGCCGTCTTGGAGCGTTACCGGAAGGTGGTGCCCTCCTTCAACGACGACATCCAGGGCACGGGGGCGGTGGCCCTGGCGGGGGTCCTCTCCGCCTGCCGGCTCAAGGGGGAGAGGCTTCGGGACCAGACCGTGGTGGTCTACGGGGCCGGGGCAGGGGGGATCGGGGTGGCCTGGGCCCTCCTGGAGGGGATGAAGCGGGAAGGGCTTTCCGAGGAGGAGGCCAAGGCCAGGGTCTTGGTCCTGGACTCCAAGGGGCTTCTCGTGGAGGGCCGGGCCATGGAGGCCTACAAGCGCCCCTTCGCCCAAAGGGCGGAGCGCATAGCGGGGTGGGCCTTCTCGGGGCCTTACCCCAACCTCCTGGAGACCATAAGGAACGCCCGGGCCACGGTCCTCCTGGGCCTTTCCGGCCAGGGGGGGAGCTTCACCGAGCCCGTGGCGCGGGCCATGCTGGAAAACGCGGAAAGGCCCGTGATCTTCCCCCTCTCCAACCCCACCTCGGCCTCCGAGGCCCTCCCCGACGACCTCATCTACTGGACGGAAGGAAGGGCCCTGGTGGCCGCGGGAAGCCCCTTCCCCCCGGTGGGCTATAAGGGGCGGGTCATCCCCATCGGCCAGGGGAACAACGCCTTCATCTTCCCCGGGCTCGGCCTGGGGGCCGTCCTCGCCCGGGCCCGGGAGGTGACGGACGGGATGGTCCTCGAGGCCGCCTACGCCCTTTACGAGTACACCTCCGCCCACTTCCCGGACCTCCTCTACCCCCCCGTGGCCCGGCTCCGGGAGGTCTCCCCCTACGTGGCCGCCCGGGTGATGGCCAAGGCCCTGGAGGAAGGGGTGGCGGAGGAGGAACGGATCCAGGGGCTTTCCCTGGAGGGCCTTTTGGCCTTCGTGCGGGGCCGCTTCTGGGAGCCCCGGTACCTGCCCTACCGCCCGGCCCCCAGAATCTGAAGCCCCTGTAAACTGGGAAGGATGTGGCGCGTCCTGGCCTGGGACCCGGCCTACGCCCTGGAAAGCCCCCCCCTGGAGGGGGAGGTGCAGGCCGCCTTCAGGCCCCTGGAGGAGCCCTGGGCCCCCATCGGGGAAAAGGCGGCCTCCTGGCCCCTCCTCCACTTCGTGGACGGGCGGGAGCGGGTGGAGGCCCTCCTTTCCGATGGGCAAAGGCTCGTCCTCTTGGGAAGCCTGGCCGTGGGGGCCGTGGCCTGGCGGGAGGGGCGGATGCGCTTGGGGGAGGTCTGGGTCCGGCGCTACGCGGTGGGGGCGGAGGAGGCCTTTTGCCTCGGGGCGCTTTCCTACGAGCCCCTGCCCCTGGAGGGCCCAGCCGACCCCCAGGCCCTCCTTAAGGGCCTGCAGGAGGAGAGGGCCCGCCTCGAGGCCGAGCTGGCCCGGGGGCTTCAGGGGGGGGTGGTGGTGGTGGACGGCCCCTTGCGCATGGCAAGGCCCCGGAGCCTGGGCTACATCAAGGCCCACTGGGCCCGCTACCTTCCCGAGAAGGAGCAGGGGCTTCTCCGGGAGCTCAAGCCCGGGGAAAGGACCCCGGCCTTCCTCCTCCGGCGGGGAGGGCGGGAGGTGGCCAGCTGGTACCTGCGCCTGCCCCTTTCCGGGGCCTACCCCCCAGGGGCCGGGCTCCTCCGGGTGGAGGCCCCTTTGGAGGGTTTCCAAGAGATGGCCGAGCTTTCCCTAAGCCTGTTCCCCGCCCTGGCCTCCCACCCCGCCAAGGACCCAAGGGCCCCCCAGAACCTCCTCCCCACGGGGGGGCTGGAGCGGGAGCTTGGGCGGCGGATGGGGAGCCGGGAGGTGGTGGGGCGGCAGATTGCCCGCTTCTTGGGAGGTGGAGCGTGAAGCGCGTGGGCGTGGTGTTGGGAAGCCGGGAGGCCACCCCGTTGGAGTTCTGGGTGGGGGTGGAGGAGGGGGCGCTGCTCAGGCTGGACGACCTGGTGGTGGTGCGGGCCTTTCATCACTCCTTGGGCGAGGTGCGCTTTTTCGGGGCGGTGGACCACGTGGCCAAGCTCCACGAGGGGCAGAGCTTTGACACGGACACCTTCCTGGCCGCGGAGGGGAAGATCCCCTACTCCCTGGCCTACGTGGCCCACGTGAGCGTGACCCGCATCCTCCCCGAGGAGTACTTCCCCCCAGACCCCGGATCGGAGGTCTTCCTGGCGGAGGAAGGGGAGCTGGAGCTTGCCCTCTACTACGACGCCATGAGGAACCAAAGGGGGAGCACCAAGCTCCCCGTGGGCCTCCTCCAGAACGGGGCCATAGCCTACGTGAACCTGGAGTTCCTAAACGGGGTGAAGGGCGGGCACGTGAACATCTCCGGCATCAGCGGGGTGGCGGCCAAGACCAGCTACGCCACCTTCCTCCTAAAAAGCCTCCTGGAAAGCCCCGCGGCGGAGGACGCCCACCAGGCCAAGGTGCTCCTCTTCAACGTGAAGGGGGAGGACCTCTTCTTCCTGGACAAGCCCAACCTGCGCCTCAAGGGGGAGGACCGGGCCCTTTATGAGAAGATGGGCCTTTCCCCAGAGCCCTTCAAAAGCGTGGCCTTCCTGGCCCCGCCCAAGAAGGAGGGCTTCCTCCCCGACATAGACACCCGCCTCGAGGGGGTTTCGGTCTACCACTGGGACCTGGCGCAGTTCGCCCAAAGGGGCCTCCTCCCCTTCCTCTTCGCTGACCGGGGGGCCATGACCAACCTGGGCTTTTTGGTCCTCCAGGTGACGGAAAGGCTCCGCCGCCTGGCCGAGGGGCAGAAGGGGCCCCACCTGGAGGTGGAGGACTGGAAGGACGGGGCTTTGGCCCTGGAGGAGGGCATCGCCTTTGACGAGGTGGGGCGGGTGCGCCTTAAGACCTTCGGCCATCTGGTGCGCTACCTGGAGTACAAGCTCCTGGGCCCCGAGGAGGGGGAAGGGGAGGGGGACCGGCGCTGGACCGGCCGCCAGGCCCGGGCCACCCTCGAGGCCTTCGTGCGCCGCCTGCGCTCCAGCGTGGAGAACGTGGCCCACCTCATCCGGGGGGACCGCAAGGGCAACCCCCCAGACCCCCTCCAGGGGGCCCAGGTGCACGTGGTGGACCTGGCCAAGCTCCACCCCCAGGCCCAGATGTTCGTGGTGGGGGCCCTCCTCAAGGAGGTCTTTGAGAAAAAGGAGCGGGGGGCCTACCGGGGGCGGATTTTCATCGTCCTGGACGAGCTCAACAAGTACGCCCCCCGGGACGAGGAGAGCCCCATCAAGGACGTCCTCCTGGACATCGCGGAGCGGGGCCGCTCCTTAGGGGTCATCCTCATCGGGGCCCAGCAGACCGCAAGCGAAGTGGAGCGCCGGGTGGTGGCCAACGCCGCCATCCGGGTGGTGGGCCGCCTGGACGCGGCGGAGGCGGAGCGCCCCGAGTACCGCTACCTCCCCACCTCCTTCCGCCAGCGGGCCCTCATCCTGCCCCAGGGGGCGGTGATCCTCCACCAGCCCGAGCTCCCCGTGCCCCTTTTCCTGCGCTTCCCCTTCCCCGCCTGGGCCACCAAGCGGGAGGAGGTCCTGGAGGACAACTCCGCGGAGGCCTTGAGGCGGGAGCTCTTCTGAGCGCCCCGGCGGCTTAGGGTAGGATGGCCCTGGTATGAAAGAAACCCCTCTTTACCAGGCCCACCTCCGCCGCGGCGGGCGGATGGTGGAGTTCGCGGGCTACGCCCTGCCGCTCCAGTACACCTCCATCAAGGAGGAGCACCTGGCGGTGCGCCGGGGGGCGGGGGTCTTTGACGTGAGCCACATGGGGGAGTTTTTCATCCGGGGGGAGGAGGCCCTTGCCTTCCTCCAGTGGGTCACGGTGAACGATGTGGGGCGGCTTCGGGTGGGCCGGGCCCAGTACTCCATGCTCCCGAACGAAAAGGGGGGCGTGGTGGACGACATCTACCTCTACCGCCTGGGGGAAGGGGAGTACCTCATGGTGGTGAACGCGGCCAACATCGCCAAGGACTGGGCCCACCTAAAGGCCCTGGCCCAGGGCTTCCGGGTGGAGCTTTTGGACCGCTCCGAGGCCACCGCCCTCCTCGCCCTCCAGGGGCCGAAGGCCGAGAAGGTCCTCCAGGCCCTCACGGACCAGGACCTTTCCCAACGGAAGAAGAACGACGTCTTCCGGGCGGAGGTGGCGGGGAAGGAGGCCCTCCTCGCCCGCACGGGGTACACGGGGGAGGACGGGTTTGAGCTCTTCCTCGCCCCCGAGGACGCGGAGGCGGTCTTTGAGGCCCTTTTGGAAGGGGGGGCGGTGCCTTGCGGCCTGGGGGCCCGGGACACCCTAAGGCTCGAGGCCGGCTTCCCCCTCTACGGCCACGAGCTCACCGACGACACCAACCCCCTCTGCACTCCCTGGGCCTGGGTGGTGAAGCGGGAGAAGGCCTTCCTGGGTAAGGAGGCGATGCTTAACGCCCCTTGCGGGGAGCGGCTCATCGGGCTCGTGCTGGAAACGGGGATTCCCCGGGAGGGCTACCCCGTCCTCTCCGGGGAGGAGCGGGTGGGCCGGGTGACCAGCGGGGGCTTTTCGCCCCTCCTGGAGAAGGGCATCGCCCTGGCCTACGTGGCCGAGGGGGCGGAGGGGCCCTTCTTCGTGGAGGTGCGGGGCCGGAAAGTCCCGGCCTCTCTTAGCCCTTTGCCCTTTGTACCGCTAAAATAGCGGGGGTTGGGAGGCGCTATGGACATACCTAAGGACCGGTTCTACACCAAGACGCACGAGTGGGCCCTCCCTGAGGGGGATACGGTGTTGGTGGGCATCACCGACTACGCCCAGGATGCCCTGGGGGACGTGGTCTACGTGGAGCTCCCCGAGGTGGGGCGTACGGTGGAGGCGGGGGAGGCCGTGGCCGTGGTGGAGAGCGTGAAGACCGCCTCCGACATCTACGCCCCTGTGGCCGGGGAGGTGGTGGAGGTCAACCTGGCCCTGGAGAAGAGCCCCGAACTCATCAACCAGGACCCCTACGGGGAGGGCTGGATCTTCCGCCTCCGCCCCCGGGACATGGCGGACCTGGACGGACTTCTGGACGCCTCCGGCTACCAGGAGGCCCTGGAGGCCGGGGCTTAAGGCCATGAGGAGGGCCTGGGGGGAAGGGGGGGCCTTAGCCTCCCGCCCCCAGGTGTGGCCCCGGGTCAAATGGCCCGGGGTTTTTGTTGAAGGATAGAGGCATGGACTACACGCCCCATACGCCCGAGGAGATCGCGGCCATGCTGGAGAAGGTGGGGGCCAGGTCCTTGGAGGACCTCTACCGCCACCTGCCCGCGGAGATCCTGAACCCGCCCATCGCCCTCCCCGAGGCCCAGCCGGAGTGGGCGGTGCTGGAGCGCTTAAGGGCCCTCCAGGCCAAGAACCGCCCGGCCCCCAAGGCCTTTCTTGGAGGGGGCATCCGGAGCCACCACGTGCCCCCCGTGGTCCAGGCCCTGGCCCAAAGGGGGGAGTTCCTCACCGCCTACACCCCCTACCAGCCCGAGGTGAGCCAGGGGGTGCTGCAGGCCACCTTCGAGTACCAGACCATGATGGCCGAGCTTGCGGGCCTCGAGGTGGCCAACGCCTCTCTCTACGACGGGGCGAGCGCCCTCGCGGAAGGGGTCCTCCTGGCCTTAAGGGAAACGGGGCGGATGGGGGTGGTGGTCTCCCAAGGGGTCCACCCCGAGTACCGCCAGGTGCTTAGGACCTACCTGGAGGCCGTGGGGGCCGAGCTCAAGACCGTGCCCCTGGAGGGAGGAAGAACCCCAGTCTTCCCCGTGGGGGAGGAGGTGGGGGCGGTGGTGGCCCAGAACCCCAACTTCCTGGGGGCCCTGGAGGAGATGGCCCCCCTGGCGGAGGCCGCCCACCGGGCGGGGGCCCTCTTCGTGGCCGTGGCCGACCCCCTCTCCCTGGCCCTCCTCAAGCCCCCCGGGGCCTACGGGGCGGACATCGCCGTGGGGGACGGGCAGAGCCTGGGCCTGCCCATGGGCTTCGGGGGGCCCCACTTCGGCTACCTGGCCACCAAGAAGGCCTTCGTGCGCCAGGTGCCGGGCCGGCTGGTCTCGGAGACCGTGGACGCGGAGGGAAGGCGGGGCTTTATCCTCACCCTCCAGGCCCGGGAGCAGTACATCCGCCGGGCCAAGGCCAAGAGCAACATCACCACCAACGCCCAGCTCACCGCCCTCATGGGGGCCATGTACCTGGCCGCCCTGGGTCCCGAGGGCCTGAAGGAGGTGGCCCTCAAAGGGGTGGCCCAGGCCCACCGCCTGCGGGCCCTCCTCCTGGAGATCCCCGGGGTGGAGCCCTTTACCCCCGAGCCCTTCTTCAACGAGTTCGCCCTGAGGCTCCCCAAGGACCCCCTATGGGTGCGGAAGGCCCTGGCGGAGCGGGGCTTCCACGGGGCCACCCCCGTCCCCCCGGAGTACGGGGCGGGCCTTGCCCTCTTCGCGGCCACGGAGCTTCACGGGGAGGGGGACCTCTTGGCCTTTAGGGAGACGCTAGCGGAGGTGCTACGGTGAACTACCCGCTCATCTTTGAACGGAGCCGGAAGGGAAGGCGGGGGCTAAAGCTGGTGAAGGAGGTGCCCGAGGCCCGGGCCTTCATCCCCGAGGCCCACCTTAGGGAGGCCCCTCCCCGCCTCCCCGAGGTGGACGAGCTCACCCTGGTCCGCCACTACACGGGCCTCTCCCGCCGCCAGGTGGGGGTGGACACCACCTTCTACCCCTTGGGCTCCTGCACCATGAAGTACAACCCCAAGCTCCACGAGGAGGCCGCCCGGCTCTTCGCCGACCTCCACCCCTACCAGGACCCGGCCACGGTCCAGGGGGCCTTGGAGCTCATGTGGGAGCTGGGGGAGGACCTGAAGGCCCTCACGGGCATGGACGCCATCACCCTGGAGCCCGCCGCGGGGGCCCACGGGGAGCTCACGGGGATCCTCATCATCCGCGCCTACCACGAGGACCGGGGGGAGGGGAAGACCAGGCGGGTGGTGTTGGTGCCGGACTCCGCCCACGGCTCCAACCCCGCCACGGCCAGCATGGCGGGCTACCAGGTGAAGGAGATCCCTTCGGGCCCCGACGGGGAGGTGGACCTCGAGGCCCTGAAGCGCGAGCTTGGCCCCCACGTGGCCGCCCTCATGCTCACCAACCCCAACACCCTAGGCCTCTTTGAGCGGCGCATCCTGGAGATCGCCCGGCTCTGCAAGGAGGCCGGGGTCCAGCTCTACTACGACGGGGCCAACCTGAACGCCATCATGGGCTGGGCCCGGCCCGGGGACATGGGCTTTGACGTGGTCCACCTGAACCTGCACAAGACCTTCACCGTGCCCCACGGCGGGGGCGGGCCCGGCTCGGGGCCGGTGGGGGTGAAGGCCCACCTGGCCCCCTACCTCCCCGTGCCCCTGGTGGCAAGGGGCGAGGAGGGGTTCTACTTGGACTTCCACCGGCCCAAAAGCATCGGGCGGGTGCGGAGCTTCTACGGGAACTTCCTGGCCCTGGTGCGGGCCTGGGCCTACATCCGCACCCTGGGCCTGGAGGGGCTCAAGAAGGCCGCGGCCCTTTCCGTCCTGAACGCCCTTTACCTCAAGGAGCTCCTCAAGGAAAAGGGCTTCCGCGTCCCCTACGACGGCCCCACCATGCACGAGTTCGTGGCCCAGCCCCCCCAGGGCTTCCGCGCCCTGGACCTGGCCAAGGGGCTTTTGGAGCTGGGCTTCCACCCCCCCACGGTCTACTTCCCCCTCATCGTCAAGGAGGCCCTCATGGTGGAGCCCACGGAGACGGAGAGCAAGGAGACCCTCGAGGCCTTCGCCGAGGCCCTAGGGGCCCTTCTGGAGAAGCCCAAGGAGTGGCTGGAAGGGGCCCCCTACACCACCCCGGTGCGCCGGCTGGACGAGGTCAGGGCCAACCGTTTCCCCAAGCTCACCTTCTTTGACGAGCCTGGCCTCTAAGCCCTCCGCCGCGGGGGGTGCCCCCCCGCGGCGGAGCCTCCCTTCCCTACTTCTCCACGGGCAGCTTGGCCTCCGTCCAGGCCTTGTACCCGCCCAGGATGCTCTTCACGTTGTACCCCTGGCCCCGGAGGAAGACCAGGGCCATGGCCCCGCGGTGGCCGATGCCGCAGTAGACGATGATGGGCTTGCCCTTGGGAAGCTCCCCAACCCGCTTGGGCAGGTCGCGGATGGGGATGTTCACCGCCCCGGGGATCCGGCCCCCGGCGAACTCGTTGGGCTCCCGCACGTCCAGGATGAAGACCTCCAGGGTGTCCATCATCTGCTTGGCCGCCGCGGGCTGGAGGCCGTAGAAGTCCGTGGGCAGGGTGGTGAGGAAGTTCCCCACCTCCCGCACCGTGAGGGCGGAGAAGGTGGTCGTGGTGGCCTGCGCCAGCACCGGAATCGCCAAAAGGAGCCCGAGCCAAGCCAACTTACGGATGCCTTTCATGGTGTTCCTCCTTTCCCAAAGGGGGGTTCCCCCCTTTAGAGACCAAACCCTTGCCACTGCCCCACCAGGACCAGCAGGGCCCTGAGCCCCGCGGCGGAAAGGAGCCCCATCCAGGGGCCGAGCCGCTCCTGGAAGGCCCCCAGGCCCAGGAGGAGGAAGAGGAGGAAGGGGAAGCCCCCCTCCTCCAAGAGGTGGCCTCGAGCCTCCGGGGCCAGGGTGAGGGGGTAGAGGGCGGTGAGGAGCAGGCTTGCCCCCGCGAAGAGGCGCAGGGGCTCCCTGGCCCAGGGGCTTCCCAGAAGGGCGGCCAGGGCCAGGGCCAAGACCAAGGCCGTGAGGGGGAAGAGGCCCGCTAAAAGGGCGTTCCAGAGGGGCCGGTTCAGGTTCACCGCCAGGGCCATGCCGGGGTAGGCCAGGGCCACCAGGCTGAAGAGGAGGAAGGCCCAGGCCAACGCCCTTTGTGGCCCCTTACCCAGGAAGAGGAGGCCCCCCGTGAGGAAGCTCAGGGCCAGGCCCCAGGCCCCCCACCCGATGGGGCTTTGGGGGTGGAAGGAGAGGAAGAGCCAGATGTGGGTGAAGCGGAAGCGGGCGGGGCTTTCCGCCCAGAGGACGAAGAGGTCCAGGGCGATGAGGGCCAGGGCCCAGAGGGTGTACCGCCGGGCCTCCTCGTGCCTTTTCAGGTGGAGGTAGGCGGCCAGGAGGGCCACCCCCCCGGCGAGCCCCACCAGGACGAAGTGCAGGGCGTTGGTCCAGTGCCAGAACTCCCCGGCGTTGGGCAGGCCGTAGAACTCAGTCATGGCGCACCTCCCGTTCCTGGCTGAGCCCCTTCTTGGAGGGGGCGTTCAGGTAGAAGAGCTTGGGCTGGGTGCCGAGCTCCGGCCGGAGCACGTCCACCCGCCCCGCCTCCTTCAGGGCCTTGGCCACGGGGCTTTCGGGGTCGTCCAGGTCGCCGAAGGCCCGGCACCCCGTGGGGCAGGTCTCCACGCAGGCGGGCACGCCCCCTTTCTCCAGGCGATGGGCGCAGAAGGTGCACTTGTCCACATAGCCCCCAGGGTGGAGGTAGCGGGCGTCGTAGGGGCAGGCGGCCACGCAGGCCCCGCAGGCGATGCACTTCCCGGGGTCCACCAGCACCAGGCCGTCTTTGGTCTGGTAGCTGGCCCCGGTGGGGCAGACGGGGACGCAGGGCGGGTTGGCGCAGTGCAGGCACTGCTCCGGGCGGAACTCCACCGTGAGGTCCGGAAAGACCCCCAGCTCCCGTTCCCGGATCCAGAGCCGGTGGACGCCCGGGGGGACCTCGTTTTCCATCTTGCAGGCCACGGCGCAGGCGGCGCAGCCCACGCAGAGGCTCAGGTCTATGGCCATGGCGTAGCGGGGCATCACATCCTCCTTTCCTCCAAGGGACGCCGGGCCAGGGAGGAGAGGGCGGGGAGGTGGGGCCTTTCCGCCTTTTCCAGCCGGACGAAGTTCACCCTAAGGCCCGCGCCCCCCGAGATGGGGTCCAGGCGGTAGCGGGTCTGGAGGTAGTTGTCCGAGGCTCCGCGGCCGTGGGCCACCTTCATCAGGGGGGCCTTGTGGCCGAAGCCGTGCACCAGGTAGACGCAGTCCTTGCGGATCCTTTCTGTGGCCTTCACCCGCACGGGCCCCTCCTTCACCCCGTCCTGGTTGATGAGGTAGGCGTAGTCCCCGTTCTTGAGGCCGAGCTTCTGGGCCTCCTCCCGGTGGATCCAGACCTCGTTCTCCGGGTCCATCTCCATGAGCACCCAGTTGTTCTGGGTGCGGGCGAAGGTGTGCACCGGGCTCCGGCCGTAGAGGAGGCGGTAGTGGCCCGGAGGGGGCTCCTCGGGGGGGGTGTAGACCGGCAGGGGCTGGTGGCCCGCGGCCTTGAAGGCCTGGCAGTAGAGCTCGATCTTCCCCGAGGGGGTGCCGAAGGGCAGGCGGCCCTCCTTCTCCCAGTCCTCCAGCCAGGGCTTGCCCTTTTGCACCAGGGTGCCCATGGACTTCATGGTCTCCAGGTCAAGGCCGATGCTTTGGAGGCGGGTGTCCAGGTACTCCTCTATGGTCTTCCAGGGGAAGTAGGCCTCGAGGCCCAGCCTTAGCCCCAGCTCCCGGGCGATCCACCACCCCGGCTTGGTGTCAAAGAGGGGCTCGTGGGCGGGCACCCTTAGCTGGAGGAAGGGGGTCTTGTGGGCCACGGCCACCAGGTCGTCGTAGCGCTCCAGGTAGGTGGCCTCGGGGAGGACCACGTCCGCCCACATCACGTGCTCCTGGGGGAGGACGTCGATGGCCACGTAGAGGTCCAGCCCCTTCAGGGCCTCCTTGGTGCGGGGCACGTTGGGGATGGAGTGGAAGAGGTTGACCCCGTAGGCCAAAAGCCCCCGGATGGGGTAGGGCTTGCCGGTGAGCATGGGCTCGATGAGCTCCTGGATGGCGGTGGTGCGGGCGAAGAACCTGCCCTTGTCCGCCCGGGGCCTAAACCCCTCGGGCTCGTGGTCCCCGCCGCTCGGCCCCGCGCACCCCCCCGCCGCGGGCTCCAGGGGGAGGGGCGGGGTGGGGTACTTCTCCAGGTAGGGGCTTTGGGCGATGTAGAAGCCCCCCGGCCGCCCGTAGTTGCCCAGGAGGACGTTCACGTAGTAGAGGGCCATCATCCGGTAGGTGTCGTCCCCGTACCAGACGGTGTGCCGCCCCGGCGGGAGGACGGCCCTTGGCCTGTGGGCCGCCATCTCCCGGGCCACCCGGCGGATGGTTTCCGCGGGGATCTCCGTTTCCTTCTCCGCCCACTCGGGGGTGAAGCCCTTCACGTGGGCCTTCAGCTCCTCAAACCCCACCGTGTAGCGGGCGACGTAGTCCTTGTCGTAGAGGTCCTCGTAGATGAGGACGTGGATCCAGGCGAGGAGCAGGGCGGTGTCGGTGCCGGGCTTGATGGGCAGCCACAGGTGGGCCTTGGCCGCGGCGGTGGAGAAGCGGGGGTCCACCACCACCAGCCTGGCCCCCCGCTTCAGGGCCAGGGCGAAGTCCTGGAGCTGGGTGTTGTGGGTGTCCTCCCCGATGTGGTGCCCGATGAGGACGATGTAGCGGGCGTTTTCCCAGTCTATGGGCTCGTGGCCCCCGATGGGGCGGCCGAAGATCCACTGGGCCGCCACCTCCCGGGGGGCGGTGCAGATGGACACCGAGGGCTTGGCGGCGTTGGGGCTCCCCCAGGCGGCGGGGAGGTAGTCCACGAACCAGAAGTCCCCGGTGCCGTGGCCGAAGAAGGCCATGGCCTCGGGGCCGTAGCGCTCCCGGATGGCCAGCATCCTCTCCGCCACGTAGTCCAGGGCCTCCTCCCAGGTGGCCACCCGGTACTTGCCCTCCCCCCGTTCCGTGCCCTCAAGCCGGATGAGGGGGCGCTTGAGCCGGTCGGGGTCGTAGGTGGTCTGGGGAGCCCCCTGGCCCCGGGGGCAGAGCCGGCCCCGGCTTTTGGGGTTTTCCGCGTACCCTTCCACCTTGTAGACCCGGTTCCCCACCGCGTGGGCCCGGATGCCGCACCGCCAGAAGCACCCCTCGCAGATCTGGTACACGGTGCGCACCTCCTGGGCGTACCAGGGGGTCTTGCGGGCCTTGGCCGGGCCGCCTTGGGTGAGGGCCAGGGCCCCCGCGCTTAAAGCGGTGAGCTTAAGAAAGGTTCTTCTTTCCATGAAGCGCCTCCTCTAAAAAGCCCATCAGGGCGCTGTAAAAGCCCGTGGGGTCTTCCTGGGCCACCACCGGGCGGTAGCGGGCCACCCAGGGTTCCAGGTAGTTCAGGAGGAGCCAGCGGGCCAGGTCGGGCCGTCTCGGGGCCAGGAGGGCCATGGCCTCGCCGAGGCTGGCCACGTGGTCCGGCAGGTCGCGCCAGGTTTCCTGCACCTCGAGGCCCCCCTCCTGGAAGGCCCGCACCAGGGCCTGGTAGGAGGGGCCGAAGAGGACCCCGTCCCGGGCGTAGGCGGTGTAAGGGGGGGCGGCGGCCCCCGCGGGGTGGTTGACGAAAAGCCGGGTGTAGGCCGCCTGGAGCTCCTCCAGGGGCGGGTGGGGGAGGGCCACCTTCCGGCCCAGGAGCTCCCCCAGGGCTTCCTCCAGGGTCCCGAGCTCCAGCTCTTGCCAGAAGGCCTCGCCTGGAGGGGCGAAGGCGCTGGCCACCACCCAGCCTAGGAGCTCCATGCCTCACCTCCTGGTTCCCAGGGTAGGGAAGGGGAGGGGAGGCCTAAGACGGAGAGGTTCGGGCAGGGTTGTCGGAAGGGTTCCTAAGGCAAATGTCCCTAGGCCAGGCCCTGCTCCCGGGCCCAGCGCACCAGCTCCGGGGTTTCCATGAGCCCCAGCTTGTTCATGGCCCGCTGCTTGTAGGTGGAGGCGGTCTTCAGGGAGATGCCCAGGGCCTCCGCCGCCTGCGAGAGGGTGTACCCCTGGGCCAGGAGGCCCACCAGGGCCCGCTCCCGGGGGGAGAGGACCTCGGGGGTGGGGGTCCTTTGCCCCTCTAAAAGGGCTTCCGTGAGGCTTGGGTGGAGGTAGCGGAGGCCCTGTCCGAGCCGCGTTAGGGCCTCCAGGAGGTCCTGGTCCAGGGCGTGCTTGGGCAGGTAGCCCCGGGCCCCAAGCTGGAAGGCCCGGGCCACGTAGGCGGGCTCGTCGTGCATGGAGACCACCAGGACGGGGGCCCTTTGGGCCAAAAGGGGGAGGGCCTCGAGGCCCCCCTGCCCAGGCAGGTTCAGGTCCAAAAGCACCAGGTCCGCTTCCCACGGGGTACTTAGGGCCTCTTCCGCCCGGGCGAACTCCCCCACCACCCTATGCCCCCCCTCCTCCAGGAGGAGGCGGAGGCCCGCCCGCACCAGGTGGTGGTCCTCCACCAGCACCACCCTCATAGGGGCACCCCGAACTCCACCCGCGTGCCCTCCCCCGGCTGGGAATGGACGAAAAGGCTCCCCCCCAGGGCCTGGACCCGCTCCTGCATGCCCAAAAGCCCCACGGAAGGCGGGGTCTTGTGGGGGTCAAACCCCTTGCCGTCGTCCTCTATGACCCCGAAAAGCCGCTCCCCTTCCGCCAGAAGCTCCACCCGCACCTTCTTGGCCTCGGCGTGCTTCAGCACGTTGGTGAGGGCCTCCTGCACCACCCGGAACAAGGCGGCCTCCTTGACCTTGTCCATGGGGGGCACGGCCAGACGGGCCTCCACCTGTAGGCCCTGCCGCCGGTACCCCTCCAGGTAGCGCCTCAGGGCTTCTTCCAGGCTGAACTCGTCCAGGAGGGGCATGCGGAGCTCGCGGGAGAGGCGGCGCACCTCCTCCAGGGCCTGGGCCAGCTGGGCCCGCACCTCGGGGAGCCGCTCGGGGTGGCGCTCCGCCAGCTTCAGGGTGAGGAGGGTGGCGGTGAGGAGGCTCCCCACCCCGTCGTGGAGCTCCCGCCCCACCCGGCGCCGCTCCTCCTCCTGGGCCAGGAGGAGGCGGCTAGAGGCCTCCAGGGAGGGGCGCTTCAAGGCCAGGAGGAGGAGGGGCTTAAGGGCTTCGGGCACCTTCTCTCCCTCCTCCAGGCTCAGCACCAAGACCGCCAGGGTCCGCCCCTCGTCCCGGATGGGAAGGGCCACCAAAGGCCCTTCCTCCGCCCTTTCCCCGGCCAGGGCCTGCTCCGCCAGGGCACGGGAGCGCTCCACCAGGAGGCAGGCCTTCCGGCAGGACTGGAGCTGGACCAGCCGGAGCCCCTCCGTGACCCAGTAGGCCTCCCCGCAGCGGATGACCCCTAGATCTTCCAGGGCTTCCAGGGCCAGGCGCAGGCTTTCCTGGCGGGTGCGGGCCCGAAGGAGGGCCTGGGCCAGGGGCGTGCAGTCCACCCCTTTACCTTACCGGGGCGGGGTAGGGGCAGGTGTCCTCTAAAGCCCAAAGAAGGCCCGGGCGGCCTGGATGTCCTTGGCGATCTGCTCCTTTAGGGCTTCCAGGCTCTCAAAGCGCCGCTCTTCCCTAAGCCGCTTGAGGAAGACCACCTTGAGCTCTGCCCCGTAAAGCGCCCCCATGAAGCCCAGGAGGTGGACCTCCAGGCGCCTTTCCTTCCCCTCCAGCGTGGGCCGGGTGCCCACGTTGGCCACCCCTTTCCGCCGGCCGAAGGGCCCCTCGGCCTCCACCGCGTAGACCCCGGGGGGGAGGACCTTTAGGGGGTGGACGGCCAGGTTGGCGGTGGGGAAGCCGAGCTTCTGCCCCAGCCGGTCCCCCTCCACCACCACCCCGTAGGCGCTGTAGGGGCGGCCCAGGAGGTGGCGGGCCTCCTCCACCCGGCCCTCCTGGAGGAGGGCCCGGATGCGGCTGGACTTCACCGCCTCGCCCCCAAGCTCCAGAAGGGGCACGACGCGCACCGGGGCCACCTGCTTTAGGGCCTCGGGGGTTCCTGCGCGCCCTTTACCGAAGCGGAAGTCCTCCCCCACGTAGACCGCCTCCGCCCCCAAGGCCCTGAGGTCCTCCAGGAAGGCCTCGGCGCTTCGCCTCGCGAACTCCGCGTTGAAGGGCACGGCGAGGATCATCTCCACCCCCAGGGCCCTTAAGGCCTCCACCTTCTCCTCGAGGTCCATCAAGAACCCCTCCCCCCGGGTGAAGACCTTGGTGGGGGGGTCAAAGGTGTAGACCAGAAGGGGCAGGTGGCGGGCCTGGGCCTCCTCCTTGGCCCGGTGCAGGAGGTGCTGGTGGCCCAGGTGCACCCCGTCAAAGGAGCCCACGGCCACCACCTTGGGGCCTTTGGGGACGTCAGCGACCTCGGAGAAAAGCATGGTGGTAAAGCACCCCCACGAGCCCCGTGGCCGAGAACTCCGCCTCCCCCTTCCGGTGCATCTCCAGCGCCTTTTCCGGCTCCAGCCAGAGCACCTCTATGGCCTCGTCCTCGTCGGGGGTGGCCTCTATGGGGCGGAGGTTTTCCGCCAGGAAGACGTGGGTCTTCTCGTCGGTGAAGCCGGGGGAGACGAAGAAGCTGAAGAGGTGGGTGAGGTCCCCCGTGAGGCCCGTCTCCTCGGCAAGCTCCCTTCTTGCGGCCTCCAGGGGGTCCTCCCCCGGCTCTATGAGCCCCGCAGGGATCTCCAGGGGCTTTAGCCCCACCGCGGGGCGCATCTGGCGCACGAAGAGCATCCGGCCCTCCTTTAGGGCGATGATGGCCACCGCCGGCTTGTGCTCCACGATCTCGTAGCGGCCCTCGAGGGCCAGGTTCAGGATCCGGCCCCGGTAGAGGTAGGTGCGGCTCACCCCTTTATGCTACAAGCCAACCCCCCTCCCCAAAGGAAGCCCCACCGCAAGCGCGGGCTTGCGGTGGGGGCCTTCGGCCGGGCCTACTTCAGGGCCTCGAGGGTGGCCAGGAGCACCGCCCGGGTGTAGGTGGGGTTGTGCACGCCCTTAGAGCCGTCGTTCTCGATGAGGAGGTAGTTCCAGGCGGCCCGCACCACGGGGTCCTTGGTGGCGAAGACCGGCTGGCCCTTCTCATCCCGGATATCCCCCAGCTGGCTGTAGAGCACGCTCCCGTCCGTGAGGGTCATCTTGAAGGCGATCTGCCCGGCGATGGAGAGGATGTCCACCCGGTAGACCGGGGCCTTCACCGCCACGTTGGGGGTGAACTGGCCGTTTTCGGGGTTCCAGGCCCGCACGGTCTTGATGCGGTCCCGCACCGCCAGCACCCGGGCGTTCACCTGGGTGCGCACCAGGGAGAGGAGGTGGAGGGTGTTCTCCTGGACCATCTCCTCGGTGTACTTGGTCCCGTGGCAGGAGGCGCAGAGCCCCTCGGGGGTCTTGAAGGTGTGGGAGGAGTAGTCCCCCTTCCCGGCCAGGCTCATGTGGCAGGTGGAGCAGGCGTTGCCGGTGAAGAAGGCGTGGGGGTTGGGCCACTCCCGGGTGTCGTCCACGAAGTAGGCGTTCTTGCCCAGGAGGACATCCCCCTGGCTGGAGGCGTGGGGGTAGGTGTAGCGGCCGGGGTCCTCCGCGTTCCAGGTGACGCGGCCGTTGCGCGAGTTGTGGCAGGCGATGCAAAGGGCGGCGTTGCCCACCGCGGTGGCCTTGAAGCCGGAGGGGAGCATGGGGGTGTCGTTGGCCAGGCGCAGGTCCCCGTCCTCGTCGTGGCAGGTCTTGCAGGTGACGGGCTTCACCTGGTCCTGGGTGAGGCCCAGGCTCTTCAGGTACTCCACCGTGGCGGGCTTGCCGTCTGGGCCTACCAGGTTGCCGGGGTTCCCCTTCTTGAGCTGCTCCAGCCAGGCCAAAAAGCCCTGCTCGCTGTGGCAGCGGGCGCAGTGGGCGGCGTTGGCCTGGCGGGCCTCCACCGTGGCCTCCCGCAGGGTCTTGTACCCCATGACCCCGTTGTTGTGGGCGCTTCCCTCCCACTCCTTCTGGATGGCCTCCTCGCTGGAAAAGGCCACCATCAGACCGAGCGCCAAGAGGGCCAGTAGGGTTCTTTTCATACACACCCCCTTCGCCCCTAGCAGACACCCCTACTCGCTCCTCTGTCAAGGGTAAGATGTCCCGGAGCATGTGGCTCACGGACGGAAGCCGAAGCCTTCTTCTCCAGGGGGAGCGCCTCTTGAGGGTGGAGCCGGGGGCGCGGGGGCTTCGCTTTGAGCGCATCACCCCGGGCCTCCAGGACGCCCACACCCACCCCCTCTACTGGGGCCTGGCCTTAAGGGGCCTGGACCTCGGGGGGCTTACCGACCCCGAGAAGGTGGCCGGGAGGGTGGCCGAGGCCGCGCGCCGCCTCCCCCCTGGGGCCTGGCTTCAGGGGCAGGGCTTTCTTTTTCATAGGCCCCCTCCCCCTGGCCTCCTGGACCAGGCGGCCCCAGAGCACCCTGTCTTCTTGAGGAGCCGGGACTACCACTCCGCCTGGATCAACCGGCGGGCGGCCGAGCGGGCGGGTCTTACCCCGGGGACCCCTTCCCCCGAAGGGGGCGGGTTTTTAAGGGACGGCGAGGGGAGGCCCTACTACCTCCTGGAGCGGGCCCAGGACCTCCTCACCCCCCACCTCCCCCCGCCCGGTCCGGAGGACTTGAGGCGGGGCCTGGAGGACCTCGCCCGCCGGGGGTACACCGCCCTCCACGCCCTGGGCTACGAGCCCCCGGAGGCTTTGGAGTGGGCCTTAAAGATGGAGCTTCCCCTAAGGCTTTGGTGGGCCCTGCCCAGGGGGGCCTGGCGGGGGTGGCGGCCGGGGGTGTACGGGGAGGTGCACCTGAGGGCGGTCAAGTTCTTCGCCGACGGGGCCTTGGGCAGCCGCACCGCCTGGATGCACCGCCCCTACCCGGACGGGAGCTTCGGCCTGCCCCTGGACCCCCTGGAGGCCATCCGGGAGGAGGGGGAGGAGGCCCTGAGGGCGGGCTTCACCCTGGCGGTGCACGCCATCGGCACCCGGGCGGTGGAGGGGGTCCTCGAGGTCTTCCATACCCTGGCCCCCCTGGCCCGAGAGAAGGGGGTTCTTCTGCGGATGGAGCACGTCCAGCACGTTCGGGACGAGGCCTTGCCCCTATTCAAGGGCCTTCCCCTGGCCCTTTCCCTCCAGCCCCTCCACCTCCTGGAGGACCGGGCCCTCATCGGGGCCTTGGGCTTCCCTAGGGAGGAGGCCTTCCGCTTCCGCAGCCTCAAGGCCACGGGCCTCCCCCTGGCCTTCGGCTCCGATGCCCCCGTGGCGCCCCCCGAGTACGCCCTGAACCTGGAGGCCGCCCTAAACCCCCTCCATCCCAGGGAGGCCCTGGAGGAGGAAGAGGTGCTGGAGGCCCACACCCTGGGGGCGGCCCGGGCGGCGGGCTGGGCGGACCAGGGCCTTTTCCCAGGCGCCCGGGCGGACCTCACCCTCTGGGAGGGGGGGAAGCCCGTGGGCCGGGTGTACCGGGGGAGGTTGGAGATTTTCTGAACCAATCTTAAGGTATACTGCCCCCGTGTACGGGGTGCTGGTCTGGCCGCCTGCGCGCCTGAGGGCCTTCATGGAGGAGCTCCAGGCGGCCCACGGGGTGAAGGGTTTCGGCCCCCCCCACCTGAACCTGCGCCAGCCCTTTGACTGGCCCTACGAGGAGGAGGCCTTGAGGATCGCCCTGGAGGGGATCCTCCGGGGCCACGCCCCTTTCCGCCTGCGCCTTGGCCCCTGGGGGGCCTGGCCCCAAGGGGTGGTCTACCTCAGGGCCTACGGGGGGGAGGCCTTCCGCCGCCTCCACCACGCCCTGGAGCCCCTGGCCCCGCCCCTAAAGGAGATTGAGGGGCCAAGCTACATCCCCCACCTCACCCTGGCCCTGGGCCTCCCTCCGGAGGCGGCGGAGGCCCTGGCCCGAAGCCTCCCCCCACCCCCTATGGGCTCCTTCACCGTGCGGGAGGTGGCCCTGGTGCGGAGCGAGGGGGAGGAGCTTGTGGAGGTGGCCCGCTTTCCCTTAGCCCCTTTCCGGGGCGCTTAGTCCAGGAAGTCCCGGAGCTTGCGGGTGCGGGACTCGTGGTACTTGAGCTTCCTCAGGGCCTTGTTCTCGATCTGGCGGATCCGTTCCCGGGTCACCCCGAAGTAGGCCCCCACCTCCTCCAGGGTGTGCTCCCGGCCGTCGATGAGCCCTTTGCGGAGCTTTAGGACCATGGCCTCCCGCTCGGAGAGCTTGGAGAGGGCCTTTTCCAGCTCCTCGGAGAGGAGGCTCTGGGCCGCGGCCTCGGAGGGGGAGGGGAGGTTCTCGTCGGGGATGAAGTCGCCGTAGAAGCTGTCCTTCTCGTCCCCGATGGGGGTTTCCAGGGAGACGGGCTCCTGGGCGATCTTCAGGGTTTCCTCCACCCGCTTGGCGTCCCACCCCGGGCCCATGGCCTCGGCGATCTCCTCGTAGGTGGGCTCCCGGCCCAGCTCCTGCTGGAGCTGGCGGGCGGTGCGGGAGAGCTTGTTGATGGTCTCCACCATGTGCACCGGGATGCGGATGGTGCGGGCCTGGTCGGCGATGGCCCGGTTGATGGCCTGCCGGATCCACCAGGTGGCGTAGGTGGAGAACTTGAAGCGGCGCTTGTACTCAAACTTCTCCACCGCCCGGATGAGCCCCTGGTTTCCTTCCTGAATGAGATCCAGGAAGGAAAGCCCCCGGCCGGTGTACTTCTTGGCGATGGAGACCACCAGGCGCAGGTTGGCCTCAATGAGGTGCTGGCGGGCCGCCTCCCCCTCGCGGGCGATGTGCAGGTAGCGCTTGTACTCCTTGGGGAGGCTTTTGAGCTTCTGGTCTATCTCCTCCACCGTCTTGGCGTCGGGCTTCTCCTTAAGGCCGGGGATCTGGCTCACGCGGGCGGTGCCCAGGATCTTGGCCCGCACCACCTCCCGGATGAGGTCCGCGGGGAGGCCGGTGATCTCGGAGAGCTTCTTGATGGCCTCCATGCCCTCCTCCACCTTCCTTGCCAGCTCGATCTCCTCCTCCAGGGTGAGGAGGGGCACCTGGCCGATCTCGTGCAGGTACTGGCGCACGGGGTCGGAGGTGGAGACCTTGGGGAGGGCCAGCTCCTCTTCCTCCTCCAGGGCCTCCTCCGGCAGGAACTCGCCTTCCTCCAGGAGGGGGTCCTCGAGGTCCAAGAGGGCCTCGGGGTCCATGAGGAGCTCGGGGTCGGGGTCCTCCAGCTCCCCCAAGGGGGGTTCCAGGGCCTTATCCGCTTCCGGCTCCAGGGCCTGGACCTCCAGCTCCCCGCCGGTCTCGCCGCCTTTCTTCTCCTTTTCCACCGTCTTCTTCTTCGCCTTCTTCAAGGCCGACCTCCCTTGACCGCAAGGAGCACCTTGTAGGCCGCCACCTTCAGGGTCCTGAAGGCGCCGAAGGCCTCTTCCAACAGGGGTTCGTACTTGAGAAAGGGGTTAGCCACCAGGAAAAACCTGCCGCCCGGACGGAGCCGGGCCGCCGCCACGCTTACGAAAGCCTGGGCCACATCTAGGATGACCGCACCCCCCACGTGAAAGGGGGGATTCGTAACAATGATGTCAAACCGGGCCTCGTCTGTCAAGTCGCTGTCCGCGTCCGAGTGGAGGGCTTGGGCCTTTAGGCCGTTTTCCTCCAGGCTCCGCTTGAGGGAGAGCACGGAGACCAGGTCGTCCTCCACCCCCACCCCCACCCCCCCGAGGGCGGCGAGGGGCAGGGTGAGGGCCCCGTACCCCGCGCCCAGATCCAAGAAGGTCTTCCCCCGCACCCCCTCCGGGCCCAGCTCCTCCAGGAGGGCGGAAAGGAGGAGCTTTGAGGCCGGGTCCACCTTCCCCGCGGAGAACACGCCGGGAAGGTGGTGGAAGGTGAAGGGGCGCCCCAAGAGCTCCGCTTGGAAGCTCTGCCAAAGGGGGGGAAGGGGAGGAGCGGGGTTTTCCTTCTCCAGAAGGGCGATGCGGTAGGGGCCCTCCCGCTCCAGCACCGTGCCGTAGCCCAGGAGGGCCCGCGCGTCCTTGAAGTAGCGCTCAAACCCCTTCCGCTTGTCCCCGGCCAGGTAGAGCCTTCCCCCAGGCTTCAAAGCCCGGGCCGCGGCCCTGAGGCTCACCTCCACGTAGGCCGTCCCCCGGCCCGCGGGGAGGACCAGGACCGCCAGGTCAAAGGCCCCCTCCTCCGCCGCCCAGGGGGGGGCGGGACGGGCCCTTAGGCCGCTCGTTTCCAGGCAGCGGAGGGCGGCCTTGGAGGTTTCCAGGCGTTCCACCTCCATCCGCCCCTCCAGGGGGAGGCTCGCCCAGCCCACCCCGGGGTTCAGGTCAAGGGCGCGCTCTCCGTGGGGCTTCACGTGCCGGAAGGCGAGCTCGTAGAGGGGGTCTTTCCACCCCCGGGCCCCGGGCTTCACGAAAAGCGTCCTTCCCCCCGGGGCGGGCAGGGGGATCAGGCGGTGGTACTCCTCGAGGGTCATGGCCACCCCGTTAGGATAGGGGGCTTTGGCCCAGTGGGGCAAATGTGTTAACATGCATCCTCAAACCCGCCCTCTGGGCGGAAAGGAGGCAGCGTGGCCCTGGTTGTGCAGAAGTACGGCGGCACCTCCGTGGGGGATCTGGAGAGGATCCACAAGGTGGCCCAGCGCATCGCCCACTACCGGGAAAAGGGGCATAAACTTGCGGTGGTGGTCTCGGCCATGGGGCACACCACCGACGAGCTCATCGCCCTGGCCAAGCGGGTGAACCCGAGACCCCCCTTCAGGGAGCTGGACCTCCTCACCACCACCGGGGAGCAGGTCTCCGTGGCCCTTCTTTCCATGCAGCTTTGGGCCATGGGCATCCCCGCCCGGGGCTTCGTGCAGCACCAGATCGGCATCACCACCGACGGGCGCTACGGGGATGCCCGCATCCTTTCCGTGGACCCAAGCCGCATCCAGAAGGCCTTGGAGGAGGGGTACGTGGCGGTGATCGCCGGCTTCATGGGCACCACCCCCGAGGGGGAGATCACCACCTTGGGCCGGGGGGGGTCGGACACCACCGCGGTGGCCATCGCCGCCGCCCTGGGGGCCAAGGAGTGCGAGATCTACACGGACACCGAAGGGGTCTACACCACGGACCCCCACCTGATTCCCGAGGCCCGGAAGCTTGAGGTGATCGGCTACGACCAGATGCTGGAGATGGCCGCGCTGGGGGCCAGGGTCCTCCACCCCCGGGCGGTCTACTACGCCAAGCGCTACGGGGTGGTCCTCCACGTGCGCTCCAGCTTCTCCTACAACCCGGGAACCCTAGTGAAGGAGGTCAACATGGAAATGGACAAGGTGGTGACGGGGGCGGCTTTGGACCTGGACCACGCCCAGATCGGCCTCATCGGCATCCCCGACCAGCCGGGCATCGCCGCCAAGGTCTTCCAGGCCCTGGCGGAGAAGGGCATCGCCGTGGACATGATCATCCAGGGGGTGCCCGGGCACGACCCTTCCCGGCAGCAGATGGCCTTCACGGTGAACAAGGACTTCGCCCAGGAGGCCCTGGAGGCCCTGGAGCCCGTGCTTGCCGAGATCGGGGGGGAGGCCATCTTGAGGCCCGACATCGCCAAGGTGTCCATCGTGGGGGTGGGCCTGGCCTCGGCCCCCGGGGTGCCCGCCAGGATGTTCCAGGCGGTGGCCTCCACCGGGGCCAACATAGAGATGATCGCCACCAGCGAGGTGCGCATCTCGGTGATCATCCCCGCGGAGTACGCGGAGGCGGCGCTCCGGGCCGTGCACCAGGCCTTTGAGCTGGACAAAGCCTGATGGAGCGGCTCCACCTTTCCTGGGAGGACCTCCTCCTTCTGGTGCGCCGCCTGGCGGAGCGCCTGCAGGGCCAGCCCTTTGACCTCCTCCTGGGGGTGGCCCGGGGCGGGCTCATCCCCACCGCCCTCCTGGCCCAGGCCCTGGGGGCGCGGGACATCCTCACCGCCGCGGTGATGTTCTAC
>FWWL01002465.1_pt1:0-20000 | contig 38322 bp, 29 predicted proteins | sample 2228331 | NCBI WGS metagenome assembly FWWL01 (sample SAMEA103939775, study PRJEB20133) | metagenome
TTCCTGTGAGTTGATTATATAATAAAAATGAATATATGGATTCAGGGAAATTATGAGACCAGTCATTGTTCTGCTGGAGGAGATTGAGGAAGAGTGAAAATAATCTTATGGTTATGAAACAATATCCCTGTCCAATCTGCAAAAAGCCGGTTGTGTTTGAGAACAATCCCTTCAGACCCTTTTGCTCGGAAAGATGCAAACTGATTGACCTGGGAAGGTGGATTGATAATAAGTATTATATACCCGGCGAGAGGATACATAAATCTGAGGATGAGGGTGATTCAGAACCGGTGCAATGAAGAAGTACATAATTATTGGTTCTTTAGTACTCCTTTTTGCTGGGCTCTTCCTCTTTTTAAGGAGCGAATACATATCTTCTCTTATTACTCCACTTATTGTTAAAACAGTAAAATCAAAGACAAATATTGATATTAATATTGACAGGACATATATTACATTATTCCCCTTCCGGATCGGACTTTATAACCTTGAATGTCACATACCTTCAGTTGGGGATGTGAGCGCAGAAAGGGCATTAGCCGGAATCTCTGTTATTAGATTGCTATACCGCAACATTTATCTCAAGAACATTTTGATTGAAAAGCCTCAGATTATTCTTAAATTCTCCGATGTGGAGACAAAGGGAAAAGGGACAGGGAAGAAAGAAGAAATTCCTGAACTTCCTCCAGTTGTTATAAGAAATTTTAACATCAGAAATGGGTCCTTATCCCTGAGTAGTGCTGACTTTAAACTGGATATTGAAAGATTTTCCGTTAAAATAGATGCTGACCTGAGGGCTATGAGTTTTGAAAGTGAAATGGATTTGTATGGAATAAACCTATCACTGGGGAAAAAATTATATTCAATCTCTTCATTTGTTGCAGGGCTTGAATACAGAGAAAAAAATTTAAAGATACTGCGAATGGATATTGTATCAGAAGGGAATGAAATTTCTGTTGCGGGCGACCTCAAGAATCTTCTGCCAGATTCAAAACCGTCGGTTGAATTGAATGTAAAAGGCGAACTTGATGCTACCTCCCTTCGTAAATATCTTCCTTCCTTTCCAGGAATGAAGGGTAATATTTCATTAGAGGCGGAGGTCTATGGGAGTCCACCAGATTTAAATTATAGAGGGAAACTCAATTATAAGGATTCAGGGCTTGAGGAATTATCTTTCGGTAATTTGAGGACGGACTTTTCTGGAAATATGAAAGAGGTCAGGTTTTACAATACCGATATTGCTCTTGCAGGGGGCAAAATTAATGCAAATGGGAAAATCCTCTTTGAGAAAAAAGCGGGCATGAGCATTACTGCAACTATAAGTTCAGTTTCCTTTGCGCAATTACTTGATTGCCTCACGCTCCACAACAGTCATGTTGATTCAACTGTTGATGGCAAGGTTGTGCTTGCCGGGGATTTTTCGCCCTTCAAACTTGAGGGAGATGTGGACATGACCTTCAGGCACTTCCGGATTATGGATGGGCCATATACCTCGGAATCCGTCAGAACAGTTTTTTCAATAAGGGCTGATACAAGGGTTATTTCATCAATTCTTATAGATGATAGAAAGGTCGAGATCAACGAGGCGCTTCTATATGCCGATGGCAATCAGATATCTGCAAATGTTCATCTCGGCTATGATAATTTAATGAGAATTGAGTATTCTTCAGAACATTTCCCCCTGTCTCTTGTGTTTCCAGTGGCTGATTTTGATATGCGCGGTATTGCAAAACTTGAGGGGGCAGTGGAGGGCGAATACAGTAATCCCGTCATTAAAGGGAGGGTAAAATTATCCGATGCGGGATTGATGTTTTTCAACCTCGGAGATGTTGAGGGAGAGATTGAGTTTTATGATATGGTTATGCGATTGAAGAATATGACTATTTATAAAGATGACATGAATGTCTATGGAGATGGCGAGATTGATTTTCATAACCCTATGTCAATTAATCTAAAAGTAGATATTGAATATGCTGACCTTGGTAGATTGATCTGGTTGCTTGGTGCAGAAGAGGATGTGGGAAAAAACTTTACAGGAATTACAGGTGGTTACATCAGATTAAAGGGTGAAATAGATAATCTCACTGGAGATATAGTGCTTTCAATGGATTCGCCTTCCATCTATGGGGTTGAATTTGATTCCGGAAGGGCTGAGATTAAACTGCATAACAATAAGGTTATTGTGGATGAATTAAGTATTAAGGGCGAACCGCAATTTGTTTACATAACTGGATCTGGCCATTATAAAGAGAAATGGTTAAAGGGTGATTTTATCCTCTCTAATTTACCCATTGCAACATTTAAGAGCCTCAGAGGCCTTCCCCTTGTGGGAAATCTCATGACAAAAGGGAGTTTGTCTTTTGATAAAAATGGTTATTCAGGCAGAATTGACCTCCTTATTGATGGTGCTTCCTTCAGAGAGATGCCGCTGGGGAGAACAACAGCAGTGGCAAAGTTCAACGGGTGGGATATGAATGTAGAGGGTAGGTTATTTGGAGATTCAGTTATACTCTCTTCAAAACTTGGCCTCAATTCACCATATAAATATTCCCTTGAGATTTTATTGAATGATCTCAACATTGAGCCCGCTGTAAAGCATTACCTCTCAATAGATGACCCTGAAGGGGCTATCAGAGGCATGTTGAAGGCGAACGGATTTTTAAATAATGTAAGTATGTCAGTGGTAAATATGGTGATTGATTCCATAAGAATTGGAAGAAAGGATTTATATTTGCATAATGAATCTCAAATAAACATTTTTTATAATAACGGTATTCTTGCCATTCATGAATTTCGGTTAAGCGGAGACAATCTCACTCTTACAGTTTCAGGTGAACGGAATTCACGCGGCGTTAATGACTTTAAACTCTCTGGCGCCGTTTCCCTTGGCCTTATTGATGCCCTCGCAGATTTCATAACAATGGGGAAGGGGACAGCGGAGGTTGGATTGCGCCTCATGGGAAAGGATTCGGAATTAAAATCCTATGGTTATATTAATTTATACAACGGTACACTCGCTTTTAAGAATTTCCCGGCATTATTTGAGAATATAGATATGGAAATCTCCATAGTTGAAAACATGCTCTTTATTGATGGCTTTTATGCAAGATGTGGCGGCGGCGATGTAGGAATATACGGGGGAATTGTTCTATCTGGATTACTGCCTCAAAAGTATAAAATCACAGGGAGTATATACGATGTTCGCCTTCCCACAATCCTCATCGGCAGTGATGAAGAATTTCCTGGCACGGTATCAGGAAATATTCAGTTCATCGGACCGGCATACTCTCCACTGCTTTCCGGTGAACTTAAAGTCAAGGAGGCCAAATACACAACTCCTGTAAACTGGCAAACAAAAGTATTGAAAATAAAAACGCGGAGATTTGTTGCGAGGGAAATGCGCACAGATAGTTTTAAACTTTCTCTGCAACTAAAAATAGACATTCCTGACAGCATAATAATAAAAAATAATCTCGCAGACCTGCGAGTTGGCGGCAATATTTCAATTCTCGGGACTGTGCCTGACATCTATATCTCGGGCGATCTTGTGCTCAGCAATGGCACAATACTTTTTCAGTCAGAGAGTTTTAGATTGACATCCGGCATTATATCTTTTAAAGACACCTCGGGTATTTTACCCTTTTTTGATATATCAGGGGTCACAGACAAAACAGATGACGATGGGCAGAGATACAGAATCACAGTCAATATATCCGGATCCCTTGATGATACAAAGGTTAATTTTGTCTCTGACCCTCCCCTGAGCGAAAAGGATATCCTGTCCTTGTTGAGATACGGAGTCAGGTCGGAAAAGATCGAGCTCGCCGGTGCAACCTCAAGTGAGATGTATTCCTTTGGCGGGCAGGTCTTGATAGGTGAACTTATGAAGAAGGAAGAGGTCAGGGATATTCTCTCAAAGGGCTTTATTGATAAGGTAGAATTACATCCCTATACTTCAGAGAGAGGGAGGACAACCACTTTATTAACTTTAAGTAAAACCTTCAGGGATAGATTTAAATTGCAGTACTCCACAGATGTTGGCGGTGCCACGCAGTATATGTGGGCTTCCACGGAGTACAGTTTTGGCAGATATATTTCGGTGATCGGGACATGGAATAACGAGGTGCTGGATAATACAGCAAACAAGCTTGGTAATCTTGGCATTGACTTCAGCTTCCATTACGAATTCTGATTTAAGATGAATCCCCATAGGCCCTCTATAACTTTAATTCTTCTTCTGATATTTCTGTTCTCTCCACCATTTCTGAGGGGCGAGGAATTAATATCTGCTATAGAATTTGTTTCAAATGTGCAGATTGATGAAGAAGAGATCAGGACAGTTCTCTCCCTGAAGGAGGGAGAACCATTGAGTCCGGAGGTGGTAGACAGAGCGATTCATGAATTATATGATACAGGGCTCTTCAGAAATATTTTAGTTTATTCCGAGATGAGGAATGGAAAGATTATCATTATCTTTTATCTTTATGGCAAAGATGTTGTGAAGAAGATCAATTTTAAAGGCAACAGGTTCATAACATCCAAGCGACTCAGAAGAAACATTGAACTTGAGGTCAATAAACCCTATTCCGATGATCTCTTAAAAGAGTCAATTGAGAGAATAGTTAAACTTTACAGGGATAAGAGTTTTTTTAATGTTAAGGTTGAATCGTTTATAAGAGGTGAAGGAACGGGATGGATGGAGGTGGATTTTAAAATTAACGAAGGCAGGAGGGCACCCATTGATAGTCTTGGGTTTAATTGTGACTCAGTGGCTGTCAGGGATATTTTTTATGAGAGGTTCAGGTATTCTTATATCTATTATGAGAGGGAGAAATTTGAGGAATCAGTAAATGCGGTGAAAGAATACCTGATTGAGAGGGGGTACTGGAATATAAAGGTTTCTCCGCCCGAACTCATTTATGATCCATCTCAAAATACACTGAAAGTAAGATTAAATATTCTCTCCGGCGTAAGATATCAGATTCAATTTGCAGGGAATCGCGCCTTTGATGCAGATGAATTGTTTACAGTAATTGACTTTGATGCGCGGAGAGCAGAATTTTCCTCCATCCTCCTTGATAATTGGAAGCAAAAATTACTCAATTTTTACCAGAGAAATGGCTATGCTATGGCATCAGTTGAGATTCAGGAGATTGTTCAAACCGCAGATGAACATATTCTCTTATTTACGCTCAATGAGGGACTTCCGATGCGCATAAAGGAGATTAAAATTGAAGGAAATAAGTATTTTGATAATGATAAGATTAAAGCGATGATGCTGACTAAAGAGCGAGGTGTATTCAGGGGGAACATAGATTTTCTCTACGACTGGCTCTATGACTATTACCCCAGGGGAATACTGATACAGGAGAGGTTGAAAGAGGATGTGGAGAATATAGAATACAGGTATAAGGAGGCAGGTTTTCTTAATGCCGTTGTAAACATAAAGTCAATTAACTATATTTCCGATAGTGGCGAAATTATTATAAATATTTTAATAAAGGAGGGAGAAAGAATTTTCGTCCGGGATGTTGAGTTTGAAGGGAATTCTAATTTTACAGATGATGAATTAAAAGAAATTGTTAAGATAGAAAAGAAAAAGCCATTTAATCCATGGGTAGCAGATGAAGGCGTGAAATTGCTGAAGAGACATTATAGTGATAAGGGATTTATATTTTCAGAGATTGATGTTGAAACTATTTTTATTGATGAAACAAATGAAGTAATTTTGAAATATATGATAGACGAAGGGCCGAGAGCTTATGTCAATAAGATTTTCCTCACCGGCAATAATGTCACAAAGGGATATGTGATAAGAAGAGAGCTTGCCTTTGGTGAGGGCGACATATTGACTCCTAGAGGTATTTTTGAGAGCCAGCGGAAGATATATCGTTTAGGTTTTATTCAAAAGGCATCCATTGATATAAAAAATGTTGAATCAGATGGAGCAACTGACCTTGATATAAAGGTGAAGGAAAGCAAATTTAACAGATTTGACTTCAGGTTTGGTTATGGCACAGCCGAAGGTCTAAGAAGTTCATTAGAATTTATGAGGAAAAATCTTGGTGGAAGGGGGCAGACAGTTTTTGCAAGGGCGGATATAAGTTACTGGCTCGGGGATTTTAGCCCATTCAGCGATGTATTCAGTTCTGAAGAAAATTATTTTAATACGAGGGTATTTAATGTTGGTTTTGTATGGCCCTGGCTCTTCAGACAGAATATGGATTTGCGTATGAACTATATAAATCAGGAGAGGCGAAGAATATATCAATTGAGAAGCAATGATATAATTATGGGTATAGAGAGAGACCTGACCAGACATTATCGTGGCGGTCTCCAATATCAGGTGAGGTTCAGAGATCCGTTGGGAGATTCTCAGCCTGACCCGAGGTATGAGGAGAAGAGGCACTTAGGTTTTCTTGGCTTCTTTCTTCTTCATGACACAAGGAACAATCCCTTTGAGCCATACAGGGGCCATCTACAGACATACCGTATTGACTTCGCATCAAGAAATCTTGTCCCGGGTGGAGAATATGATTATCTAAAATTTTTTATTAAGGGTGATTTTTTTACCAGGCTCGTGAAAAAGTTGGTTGTGGCATTTTCTCTGAGGAGTGGCTACGGGTATCTCCTCGGGAAGACAGATATTCCTATTGAGGAGAGATTCTTCCTCGGTGGAGCCACCTCAGTGAGGGGCTTTGAGGAAGATTCTATTGGACCCACAGTGTTGGATCAAGACACAAATGAACGCATCCCCGCAGGTGGCGATTTCATGGTGGGATATAATGTAGAATTAAGGTTTGGCTTAAGGAAGGGCCTGGGTTTTGTGGTTTTTACAGATGGAGGCAATGTATGGGCTCAGGCGGAGGAAGCAGATTTCGAAAGAATAATCTCCTTCAGAGACCTGAGGGAAAGCGCGGGGGTTGGTTTCAGGTACACCACCCCCATAGGCCCCCTTCGCCTTGATCTCGGGTTAAAACTTGACAAACGTAAAGAGGAGCCACTGAATGAATGGCACTTTTTTGTAGGCCACATGTTCTGAGAGACAAATTCCTTTGATTTTTTCCTGGATCTAAATTAAACTATAACAATGGTTAAAATTTTACTGCTTCTGATTTTGATTGCTGGAGAAAAGAGGGAGTTTTTGAACGGCATTGCGGGCGTGGTAAACACAGATGTCATTACTTACAGGGATATTGAGATTTTTTCAGGGATAAGAGAATTGGCCGGGGACAAAATAAAAATGGAGGAGGCGTTGAATCAGTTGATAGAAGAATCAATTGTTTTCCAGAGTGCTATGGAGCAGGGAATTGAGCCAGATGAGAACGTAATCACTCAATGTACAGAGAGATTAAACCAGATTGTGAAGGAGAAGAGGAATGCATCTCTGGAAAAGGCAGGGTATATTGAAAAGGATGGTGAGAAGAGATGTTTAAGAGCGGAGACAATGAAATTATTCATAGAGAAGAAATTTTTAAAACCCCTCATAGTGAGTGCAGAAAAAGTCTCTGATGAGGATCTGGAAGAATATAAAAAAAATGCAATTGAGAGTTATAAAGAATGGCTTTCAGACATCATCCAGAAATTTAAGATAGAAAAATTGACAGGGGACATCATAAATCTGGAGAAGCAATGAGAATCGCCATTCTATCAAGAGGAAAGACAATTTATTCTACATCCAGATTGATTGAGACAGCACATAAATTGGGTCACCGCACAACGGTCCTTGATCCGCTTAAATGTCAATTGCTTCTTGAGAAGGAAAACTACAGGATTTTATATGACCATAGCGCAATTCCACCGATTGACCTGGTACTTACAAGAATCGGCGCATCAATTACAGACTATGGGATTGCTGTTGTTAATCAGTTTGACATGATGGGTATTCCTGTGCTGAATGATGCTGCATCAATTGCTCGTTCAAGAGATAAATTTCGCAGTTTACAGCTTTTAAATAAACACAATATTGCTATTCCAAGAACTGTAATGCTCAAGAGCCCGGAAAATCTCTCGGAGGCACTGGAGCTGGTGGGTGGTCCGCCTGTAATTCTTAAACTCCTTCAGGGGACACAGGGTGTGGGAGTGATTCTTGCTGAATCAAGGGAGGCAGTGGAATCAACCCTGGATACCCTCTGGCGGCTGGGCCAGAATATTATTATCCAAGAATTCATAAAGGAGTCACGCGGAGAAGATATCCGTGCCTTTGTTGTGGGCGGTGAGGTTGTTGGAGCAATGAGAAGAAAGGCGAGGGTCGGTGAGTTTCGTTCAAATATACACAGGGGTGGAAGCGCTGTTGCTGTTCGGCTTTCGTCAGAGTATCAGAGCGCTGCAATAAAATCAGCCGAGGTTCTTGGTCTTAAGATTGCAGGAGTGGATATGCTCAGGTCTAAGGAGGGTCCAAAGGTAATGGAGGTTAACAGTTCACCTGGTTTTGAAGGACTGGAGAATGTGACAGGAGTTGATGTTGCAGAGAAAATTATCAGATTCGCAATTAATTACGCTAAAAATTATTACGGGGGTTATAAATATTAAGGTGCTGGTCTTTGTATATTTATTATTTATGAGTTTATGAATGGAGTGAAAAATTTAGAAATCGGCGGGGTCTCTATCAATCCAGGTGAGACCCGGGAAATCAATCTTAAGGTCTCTGAATTTTTTACTGCCACACCTGCCCTGGTGCCTATCAGCATCTTCCGCGGCAGGGAGGATGGTCCCACAATAGTTGTGACAGCCGCAGTTCATGGAGATGAACTGAACGGCGTTGGAATAGTGAGGAAATTGATATATGAAATGAACCATGAGCGATTGAGGGGGACACTGGTCTGTGTTCCCATATTGAACCGTTTCGGATTTCTCACCCAATCACGTTATCTTCCTGACAGGCGCGATCTGAACCGTTTTTTCCCGGGCAGGCCAGATGGTGCGATGGCAGAGAGAATATGTTATATATTATTTAATGAAATAATAAAAAAATGCGACTACGGTATAGACCTTCATACAGCAGCTGCAGACAGGACAAATACACCGCATATTCGTGCAGATATGGATAATCCTGAGGTGGCGCGGATTGCTAAAGCCTTTGGAGAGGAGATTATATTGGATCACAAGGGGACTCAGGGTTCATTAAGGCGTGCAGCAGTAGAGGCAGGCATTCCATTTATTCTCTTTGAGGCAGGGGAGCCACAGAAGTTTGAGCGGGACCTTATTCAACGCGGCTATGAAGGCGTACTGAATGTCATGGCAGAACTCGGTATGATAGAAAGAGATATAAAAAGACCCCAGCATCAGATTATCATTAAAAATACAGAGTGGATAAGGGCTGAATGCGGAGGAATGCTGGATATGCGGACACATCCTGGCGAGATTTTATATGAGGGCGATGAGATTGCAGTAATCACCAATCCCTTCGGGCGGGAATTATACAGCCAGAAGGCGCCATTTACGGGGATTGTGCTCAGTGTAACAACGATGCCCCTCGTGAGCCCTGGAATTCCTCTGTGTAACCTTGCGAAGTTAGATGCAGACACTGTTCCAGAGAAAAATAAGATTATAAGGAGTATTTGACTTGCATCCTGATAGGGTAAAAAAAATATACGACTTTTATTCTGACTTTTACGATTTTGTTTTTTCCTGGATTTTGAATCCCCATCTTAAATATGCAATATCTCAGCAGGATTTTAAAGAGGGGCAGAAAATTCTTGAGATTGGAATCGGTACAGGTATATCCTTGAAAAACTATCCCTCCTTCTGCAGGATTTATGGGATAGATATCTCTTCGGGGATGCTGGAGAAAGCCATCAGGCGTGTGGAAAGACATAGCATTAAGAATGTAGAACTTAAAGTTATGGATGCTACAGCCCTTGAGTTTCCCGACAGATCCTTTGATTATGTTGTTGCTGCCTTTGTAATTTCCGTCTGTGAGAATCCGGAAAGGATGCTGGAAGAAATGGTCAGGGTTCTGAAGGATGATGGGAGAATTATCCTCGTAAATCATTTTGCAAGTAAAAACAGAATAATTAATGCTCTGGAAAAAATACTTAATCCAGTTACCAAAAGAATTGGATGGAGAATGGATTTGTCCCTGGAGGCTTTATTAATGAGGGATGGAATTGAGATTGAAAAGAAGATGAAACTCTTTTTTCTTTCGCCCTGGACAGCAGTAATTCTCAGGAAGAGCAAAGGATATATTTCTGATTGATAAGGAGACAATGACAGCAACGGAGAGAATCGGTGAATGGGTTTTCAGACACAGGGATGTTATCCCCATTCCATTTATTATTTTAGCACTTGCAGGTCTGGTGTTTTATAGGCCGGAATATTTTTACCTTAATAAATCTCTCCGTTATCTTTTTTATGCAATTGGCATTATTACCATCGTTAAAGGCGAGTTGCTTAGAATATGGGCAAATGGCCATGCAGGTTTTATCCTCCACAGCAGGTCAAAGACGATAAGGGCGAAGTCCCTTGTCACCACCGGTCCATACGCAATTATAAGAAACCCACTGTACGCAGGAAATTTTTTAATTGGCTTTGGCTTTGCATTACTTACGCTCACATGGTGGATTATTATACTTTATGTTGTATTTTTTACAATTGAGTACGGCCTTATAATTATTGCTGAGGAGAGATTTTTAAGGGAGACATTTCCAGAAGAATTTGAAAGATATTCCAGGTCTGTCCCGAGAATTATTCCGGCTGTAAAGAGCATAAAGGGCATTGACCTCGGGAGTTTTAGTATTAAATATCTCTATCCAGAGAGATGGACACTTATTAATATAGTCATAGCAGGGATTGCCATTGTGCTGGTTAATTATCTGAGGGGACTCTGGTAACATTGATTATTTTCTGGATTTGCTTTCTTCAATGATTCCTCCTATTATTTAAACTCCATCACCATCCACCCCCTTCGCGTTGCCTCCCGTCTAATTAGAAAATCAGGATTTACAATTACCGGATGTCCTACCTCAAGGAGAAGTGGCATGTCCGTAATACTGTCTGTATAGAAATAACTTTGCTTTAAGTCAATATTGTGCTCTTCAGCGAATTTTTTTGCCCAGTAGACCTTCCCCTCACCAAAACACAGTGGTTTAACGAACTCACCAGAAAAATGTGAGTTTTCAACGACAGGGATTGTGCAGATTGTATGTTGTATCCCGAGGTATTCGCTGATTGGTTCTGCTGTGTACTTTGTTCCAGCAGTGATGGTTGCGAGAATATGATTCTTCTTTCTGTGTTCTTCAATTATTTCTATAATCTGAGGGAAGATGTAATGCTTTCCCATTTCCTCAAACCATCTCCTTGAAATTTCCGCTGTTCTTCTTTCATCCTCCCCTTTGTAATCCTTCATTATTCTTATGCTCAGATTTTCCATATCCACCAGATTTAACCTATATTTTGTCCACCAGTATATGCTCTTCCATATTCTCCACCTTGAGGTGAGGTTGTTTTTATAGAGAAATTGCATATACAATGTGCCGGTATTTTTTGAAAGGATTGTATTATCAATGTCAAAAAAGGCAGCCACCTTCATACTTAATTAACTACCATATCCAATTAATATTCGTCAAGGAATTAATACTTTGGTTTATCTTTGACTTATCATAGAATATCTGATAATCTAACAGATTAAACTGTAGCAAGGAGGTAGTTATGACAAAAAAGATAATGCTTGAAACAAGTGAGATTCCGCGAGAGTGGTATAATATTATTCCTGATCTTCCATCCCCCCTTGACCCGCCGCTGGATCCATCTACAAATCAACCGATTGCTCCGGAGAAACTTGCAGTGATCTTTCCCATGGGACTTTTGGAGCAGGAAATGTCGCCTGAGAGATGGATAAAGATTCCGGAGGAGATCCTTGACATTTATGCCACTTACAGACCCACTCCCCTTTACAGAGCGGAGAGGTGGGAACAATATCTCGGCACACCTGCGCACATTTACTATAAGTATGAAGGCGTTTCACCTCCAGGCAGTCACAAGCCCAACACCGCCATTGCCCAAGCATATTATAACAAAAGAGAAGGAATCAAGCGACTTACAACAGAGACCGGTGCAGGACAGTGGGGCAGTGCCCTTGCCTTTGCAACCCGGCTTTTCGGCATGGAATGCACCATCTATATGGTGAAGATAAGTTATGAACAGAAGCCCTACAGAAGGGTTCTGATGGAAACATGGGGAGCAAATGTTATCCCATCTCCAAGCAATACAACAAACGCAGGCAGGAAAGTCATTGAAAAGGATCCACAATGCACTGGCAGTTTAGGCATTGCGATAAGTGAGGCAATAGAGGATGCAGCATCCAGAAATGATACAAACTACTCACTCGGCAGTGTTTTAAACCATGTGTTGCTGCATCAGACAATAATTGGCCTTGAAGCAAAAAAACAGATGGAAAAGGCAGGAGAATATCCTGATGTAATCTACGGGTGTATTGGCGGCGGTTCAAATTTTGCAGGGATTGCATTTCCGTTTTTGATGGACAAACTTCAGGGCAAAAAACCTGATCTCAGGGTTGTTGCTGTTGAACCCACTGCGTGCCCCACATTGACAAAGGGAGAATACAGGTACGATTTCGGTGATACAGCCGGAATGACCCCATTGATTAAGATGTATACGCTTGGAAACGATTTTATTCCTCCGCCAATTCATGCTGGTGGTCTGCGGTATCATGGGGATGCACCAATTGTTTGCTTGCTCTATAACAAAAAGGTCATTGAGGCAGAAGCATACGCACAGAATGGTGTTTTCAAATCAGCGGTGGATTTTGCAAGAGTGGAGGGCATCGTACCTGCACCTGAGTCAGCCCATGCAATCAAGGCGGTTCAGGAGGAAGCATTAAGATGCAAGAGGAACAACGAGAGGAAGGTAATTTTATTTAATCTCAGTGGACACGGATACTTTGATCTTCAGGCTTATGCTGATTTCTTCAGCGGGAAGTTGCAGGATGTGTAGAAATAAAGAGCAGGAGCAGGGGGAGATTTGAAATAGAGGCTCCTTCATATGATTGACATTAAGTTAATAAGGGATAATCCTGAAATTATAAAAGAGTCCCTGAGAAAGAGGGGATATGACTTTAACATTGATAATCTTCTCACCATTGATCAGGAACGCAGAGCAAGAATTACAAAGATTGAGCAATTAAAGGCGAAAATAAATGATATCTCAAGGGAAGTGGGGATACTGAAAAGGAGAAAGGAGGAGGAGAAAGCAGAAGAACTGAGGGAGGAATCAAGGAGAATTGCCAAAGAGGTTGAAGCAATTGAAAAGGAGCTTTATGAAATAGAGATACGCTTCAACCAGTTGCTTCTTTTAATTCCCAATATACCCCATGAATCAGTGATTGAGGGCAGTGATTCATCTCACAATCCTGTTGTAAAAACATGGGGCAAAAAGCCTGTCTTCTCCTTCAAGCCTTTATCGCACCTGGAACTTGGCGAGAAACTTGGCATAATTGATTTTGAGAGAGGGGCAAAACTATCAGGTTCAGGTTTTACAGTTATGTGTAATTTGGGAGCACGCCTTGAGCGTGCACTTATTAACTTTATGATTGATCTTCATGTGTCAAGAGGTTACACGGAGATTTTGCCGCCCTTTCTTGTTAATTCAAAGTCCATGATTGGCACCGGACAGCTCCCTAAATTTGAGGAAGATATGTATAAGATTCAAGGCGATGACCTATACTTAGTTCCAACCGCAGAGGTTCCGGTGACAAACCTTCACAGGGATGAAATTATTGACAAAGATAAATTGCCCCTCAAGTATGTTGCATATACACCATGCTTTAGAAGGGAAGCAGGTTCCTACGGCAAGGATGTGCGGGGGCTCATCAGACAGCACCAGTTTGATAAAGTGGAACTTGTAAATTTTGTTGAACCAGAAAGGTCCTTTGAGGAGATTGAATCATTGCTTGATGAGGCAGAGGAGGTTCTGAGACAGTTGAAAATTCATTATCGTGTGGTCTCGCTCTGTACCGGTGACCTGGGCTTTGCCTCAGCAAAGACCTACGATATTGAGGTCTGGCTCCCTGGACAGAATGAATACAAGGAGATCTCATCCGTATCCAATTTTACTGACTTTCAGGCGCGGAGGGCAAATATACGCTATCGTCCGGCGCCAAAAGCCAAGCCAGTTTTTGTTCACACCCTTAACGGTTCTGGCCTTGCAATAGGAAGGACAGTTGTTGCAGTGCTTGAGAATTATCAGCAGGAGGATGGTTCTGTCTTGATCCCTGAGGTGCTTGTGCCGTATATGGGGGGAATCAGGAAAATAGGGTAATATTGCTACTCTGTTAATTTATGTAATCAGGTTGAGTTTTTGCCTACTTTTCCATTTTTGACATTTCCAGTGCTTTCTTTTCCAGTTGTTCCGTAAATTTTTCCCATGCCTTTTTTTCTTCGGGGTCATCAGTCCGCCATAGAATAAAGTGACATGTCTCGCCTCCAGCAGGTATTGTGCTTGTAAATTTTACCTGCCAGTCATCTCTGCCCGTTTTTTCCCTCATTGCATCTATCATACCCTGGACGAAATATCTTTGAATCCGACAATCAAAGGCATTGTAGTAATCCTGATGGGGGCACCATGTAATGTGAAAACTTACCTGAGTTTCACTGTCTATTTTTGGTTCCTCTAATGAGGCATATACTATTCTATTGATTACAGTAGCAAAAAAACTGATAAATTCTGCCTCAGAAATACCATCTAACGCTTCAATCCCTTCAAAAAGTTGTCTGCCGATATCATATCCGACTTTTCTTATTGCCTCTCCAACAGTTTTCTGTCCCTCTCTGCCAAACTTTCTCTCTATTGCCTTCAGGACTTCAACAAGTGCCATTGCCTGCATTGTTCCCCACTGCCATAGTGTTGCAGGATCGTAGTCAGGATTCTTTAAGACATCTCTCAGTTTTTTCAGGCCCTTCTCATAAGGTTGATTGAATTTGAATCTACTCCAGGAAGATTCTTTACGTAGTATCTTGTTTTCCATAATCACCTCCTGTTAAATTGGTATTGTTACTATTTTAAACCAGAAACTTAATATAACAAAAGAATTATTATACTCAGGAAGAATTATACTCACACCGGGGTCAGGGCAAATTTCCTGAAATAAAAACTCTAAAATCCCGATAAATATAACAGGAGGTGAGATTATGGAAAACAGAAAGTCCTACAAGCAGGTCTTTATGGTGGAGAAGAGCGAGGATGGTGGGCGTAGTTTCTGGACAAAGATCGGTGTTGCCTTCGTTAACAAGGACAATTCACTCACTGTGGAATTAAACGCAGTTCCACTTTCTGGACGACTCCAGATTCGCGACCCGAAGCGGAAGGAGGATTAGGGACAAACGGGGCAGGTGCTTATCAGTTCCTGCCCTATCATTCTTTTGGTTTGAACTGGTGCAAAACCATCCCATTTTCCACTTCAATAAAGTCAAGGACAACCTCCATCCCTATTTTCAGTGACTCAAATGGGGCGTTGATTCTTGTTACAAACCTCCCTACACCTTCAAGTTCAACTATGCCGATGACATCCGGCTTTGAAAACCTCAGTGCCCGTTCCTGCTGTGTGAAGGCGTATAACCTGCCGGTCTCGGGCAATTTTCTCCATATAAGAACGGTTCTGAAGCAATAGGGACAGAATGGTCTGGGAGGAAAAGTGTATTTTTTACATGATTCGCAGTATGGTGCAGAGAAGTCCCTTTTCTTCAGTCGCTCATAGAATTCCTTTGTAGAAGAATCACCATAATGTTCAAGGGCTTTTAGTGTGTATTTTTTTATTATTTCAGGAAGGTCCATTATCATCCCCTTTGTAAAATCAACACAGTGCTGCCATTAAGCATTCCATGCTCCGCATGAACAAGGCCCGTGACAGGGTTCTTCACCTGACGCTCACCGCATTCACCCCTTAATTGCCGTGTAATTTCAACGAGTTCAAGCATTGGCGTGCAACCAGCAGGGTGGCCGAGAGATAATCTCCCTCCGCTGGGATTTATCGGTAGTTCTCCATCTATTGCTGTTACCCCATCTTTCACAGCACTGGCTGACTCACCCCGGTTAAAAAATCCGAGGTCTTCATAGATTATCAATTCTGTAAAGGAAAATACACCGTAAACCTCAGCAACATCAACATCCTCTGGTTTGATTCCTGCTGTTCTGAATGCCTCCTCACCTGCCTTCCTGACGCTGATAAAGGATGTGAGCTCCTCTGTGAGAGGAACAAAACTTGAATTATGATGGAACTCACCGAGTCCGGTTATAAACACAGGATGCTTTTTCCCTTTTATCTCCTCGCTTCCAAGGATACAGCAGGCAGCGGATGTTGCGAAAGTTGAACAGTCCAGTAATTTTAGAGGAGGAGAAATCATCCTTGATTTCATCACATCATCTACAGTTATTTTATCCCGGAAGAGGGCGAGAGGGTTCTTTGATGCATTTTCTCTTAACAGAACAGCGAGGTGCGCAGCATCCTCTTCTCTAACACCGTATTCATGCATATACCTCTGGGCACTCATTGCATAAAGGGGGAGCGGAGTTCCTATGCCATATTGTGCGAGGTGGACGCCGTAGATGGAAGACAGGAGGTAAATGCTATGAGGTACTAAAAATTCCGGGTCTTCAACAGGGTCAATGCGGAGATCAATAGCAATTACTGCACTGATTCTGTTTCTTCCTTCGTGTATTTCATCAATGGCATAGTGGATGGCAGAAGTTGATGTATTTCCGCCGCACTCCACAAGGTTCAGGGATTTCAGATTCAACTGAAAATAATCAGCAAGTTCGCATGCAAACATAAAGTTTGGTGGTCCGGTAAAGTTCGGTGGTGTAACAAAAAGTCCATCAATTTCATCCTTTTCGATGCCAGCATCAGCAATTGCAGAATTAAGGACAGTGAAAGCCATCTCCTTTATTGTCTTTGAAGGCACCCTTGTGACCTCAGTGCATGACACCCCCAGGACATTAACCGGTTTAAAATTTGAATCTCTCTTCTTCACGCTGTGAATTTAATCCGCTGACTGCCCACTACCGGATAAAATTTATTAACAAAGTTAATAATCTTGGGGATAATGCCCGGAAATACCTGAAGTTTGCCTTTCTTAATCGCCTTTATTATGATCCGGACAACCTTCTCTGGACTGTAGATGTAAAAGTATTTTAATGTTTTTGGTTTATCCTTAGTGAATACTGGCATATTAAGGAGGGGGGTGTTTATCCAGAATGGATAGACTATTGTAATCCTGATTCCCTTTTTTGATACCTCACCATTGAGCGAAAGGGCAAATCCCCTCAGTCCAAACTTTGACGCAGAATATGTAACACTCTGAGTGGTACCGACAACGCCGGCAATTGATGAGATGTACACGAGATGACCCTCCCCGCGTTTAAGCATCTCGGGAAGGAAAAGATAGGTGATACGCATAGGTGCCATCAGGTTCACATTCATTAACTCTTCCCATCTCTCTTTCGGGGTATCCTGAAAATCTCCGTAAATAACTAAACCAGCGTTCATTATGAGTATGTCAGGAAAGAGAGAATTTTCTTTGATTCTTTCGTACAATTTTTTAATGCCCTCTTCTTTTGAGATGTCTGCTCCGATTACTGCCTTAATTTTCCCCGGAGGACTTTGTAGACCCGCCTCTATGCCTTCGCTAATTTTTTTTAATCTATTTTCATCAATGTCAGTCAATATAAGGTTTACGCCTTCATTAAGCAATTGCTTTGTGAATTCCTGTCCCATACCGCCCCCGGCCCCTGTAAGGAGCGCTGTGGAACCCATGAGATTTTTTTTGCCCAAAAACATCTCCCTTTAAGATTAAAGTATAATTATTTGATATTGTCAATTAAATTTTTACATGTATAATATTATTAACAAAATGAAGATAAAATGTGTTGAACTTTATCATGTTTCCATACCGCTTCCGCAGACATTTTACCCCTCTTGGATTCCTGGCTTCCCCCAGAAGGAGAACAGATTTACGCTGATTCATTTGATTACTGACGATGGAATTGAAGGCTGGAGCGCAGGGGCTGCCATGGCAAAGGAAAGAGAGGGGCTTGGACATTTGGTTGGACCGTACTTAATTAACCTTGATCCTTCGGATATAGATCTGATACAACAGCGTCTCCGCGAGATGTCTTATCTTGGCTGGCGAAACTGGTGGATTGAGCCTGCCTTCTGGGACATACTTGGTAAGTCAAAGGGCAAGCCGGTTTACGAGTTGCTCGGCGGAAAAGGTGGTGAGGTAACTTTATATGCTTCAAACGGAGAGGTCTTTTCTCCGGACAGGTCTGTTGCTGAGGCGCAGAAACGTCTGGAGATGGGATTCAAGGGAATCAAACTCAGAGTCCATGATTTTGACGAGAATAAGGATAATGCACAGGTATCTGCAGTAGCAAAGGCATTTGGTGGGCGGCTGAAGATAGGTGTGGATGCTAATCAGGGCTGGCGCGTTACAGTCGTTGATGACGCACCGCTCTGGGATCTATCGCGGGCAAAACGCTTTGCAGATCTCTGTGCAGACCTGGGAATATCCTGGATTGAAGAACCTCTTGCAATGGATGATTATGACTCAATATTAGAATTGACCAGATATTCCCGCGTCCCTATTGCTGGCGGTGAACTTCATTCTCAGGGATTTGCGGAATTGAAGATGATGATTGAACGGGGTTGTTATCACATCTATCAGCCTGATGCAACCTTCTGCGGAGGGATTGCTCAGGTAATGAAAGTGCTCAACCTCTGCCTTGAGCATAACTTAAAGTTTACTCCACACACATGGACAAATGGGATCGGCTTCGCAATTAATCTTCAAGTATTTGCTGCTAATCCTCACAGAGATGAGATGATGTTGGAATTTCCCTTTAATCCTCCCTCCTGGGTCCCTGAGGCAAGAGATGGAATACTTGAATCGCCCTTTCTGCCAGATAAGAATGGGAAACTGAAAATTCCCGAGAAGCCAGGGCTTGGCTTTGAAATCAACCGGAAGGCATTGAGGAAGTATGGAAAGAGATTCTTCAAGATGACGCCCGCGCGGCTTGTATATTATGTGATGAGGGATAAGGGCTTGAAGACAGCAATTGAACTCGGCAAGAAGAGAAATAAAACTTTACCATAGATTAAATACGGTTGACATCATTATAAATTAGTTTTATAATTAATCCATCATTAAATTTCCAGGAGGTTGAAGTTATGAAGGCTATTAAATTAATAATTTTAATGATGGCTGTTTTTATTCTTCCAGTGTGTGCTGGGACGAAGAAGGTCGTGGGTTCGCAGAGGTTGATTGAAAAGAGCGGGGATAAGCCAGATTGGCTTACAGAAATTCCTGAAAACAAAAAGGGAATGATGTACTTTCGTGGTATGAAGACAAACGCTGCAACCCTTGATGGTGGAATCAATGATGCGAGACAGCATGCATATCAGCAGATTGCGGAGTTCATAAATACTGAGGTGAATGTGGATTATGAGCGAGCGCGGGTTGAGTATGGTATTCCGAAGGACGATAAAGATATTGGTTCTGTCGTAAGGGATACAGTTATCTCTCTTGCGCGGGAAGTGGTCAAGGGAGCCCGTGAAAAGCAGAGTTACTGGGAGAAATACGAAGAGGTGACTCCCACGGGTGTAAGGACATTCTATAATATTTACATGCTTGTCCAATTATCTGAAGAAGACCTGAAGCGAACAGCAGAGCAAGTTATTGAGCGGGAGAAAGAGAAAGCCCGTGAGATGAAAAATAAGAAGGCAGAGGAGTTTCTTGATAAGATGAGGAAGGAGATCATGGAGCGTGATTATGCACCGGAGGAATAATTTTATTAGCGAGGGTGGCGGAACTGGCAGACGCGCCAGGCTTAGAACCTGGTGGGCAACCGTAAGGGTTCGACTCCCTTCCCTCGCATAATTTTTTTCATAAATAACTTGACAATATTTTTCTTATTATGTTAATATAATAAATTACGATAAAGCAGTTCTTTGAAAATTGAATATGTATTCTAAACAGGATTTCTCCTCC
>FWWL01002465.1_pt1:25000-38322 | contig 38322 bp, 29 predicted proteins | sample 2228331 | NCBI WGS metagenome assembly FWWL01 (sample SAMEA103939775, study PRJEB20133) | metagenome
AATTCTTGGGCATGCCACTATGGAATGGATTGCCTGTTACCATACACGATGTCAAGAAGATTGAGATTATAAAGGGTCCTGGTTCATCGCTATATGGAGCCAATGCTTTTTCCGGTGTTGTTAATATAATTACAAAAAATGCGAAAGAGGCAGAGGGTACTTACACTGACTTCCGGCTGGGGAACTATCAGACAACCTATATTTTTTCAAATGTTGGAAGAGCAGGGGAAAAATTTGGAGCAAGAATTTCAGGCGAGTATGGAAGGGTTAATAAATGGAGTAAAAAGAATGAGCCCAGTTTAGATGGAATACAGGTTAATGCGAGGATGAATTACGATTTCACAAACGATACGCAGTTTTTGTTTGATACGGGGTATATAATCGGGAGAAATCTTCTATTTACAGTACTTGGTCCCTGGGATGCACGGGGTAGTTTTCAATATCTCAAGGCGAATTTCAACCATAAGGAATTAAGAACACAGATTTACTGGACTGGCAATACTGTTGACCAGATGATAGTTGATGCTCCAGGAATTCCTCCCATTCCGGAGATTCAGGCATTGATTCCTCCAGTGAATGGACGGTTTGACCAGTATGATGTTTACAGTCAGTACTCAATTGTCACCGGAACCATAAACCGACTTACACTTGGTGCGAGTTTCAGGGTTAATACATACATTTTAAACATACTACCTGATAGGGAAGAGAGTGAGACAAGAATCGGATTATTTCTCCAGAATGAGTTCAGGCCTGTTGAAGACTTAATATTAACTGCAGGATATAGATATGACAGGAATTCCGCAACACCGGAGGCACACAGCCCGAGGGTGAACATTACATATACACCGATAAAGAATAATACCTTCAGGGCTTCCGCTGGAAGGGCATTCAGAAAACCGTCCTTCTTTGAATACGGACTGGAAATTAAAGACCTGAAGGAGGCTCTCGGGATAAGTTTTGCCAACCCGAATCTTACTAATGAGATTATGAATTCCTATGAACTTGGATATATGGGGATGTACCTTGATAGAATCAAGGCATCGCTTTCTCTATTTTACAATCAGTTGAGGAGTTTCATTGACTACGACCCGGTGGAATTGAAGTTTAAGAACGTCGCCACAGATGCAGATATGTATGGTGGAGAGATTGAGTTAAAATTTGCAATAATGAAAGAATTAGAATTATTTTCTAACTTTTCTTATTTAAGGGGTAAGGATAAAGCGAAGGACAGGCCAGCCGTGAGCGTCCCACCCGATGAAGCAAATCCAAACTATAAGTTTGGCACAGGATTGATATGGTCCGGGCTTAAAAATTTCTATGGCTCTCTTGCGGTATATTTTGTGGATGGATTTAAGAAGGAAATGACAGATCCAAATGCGACTTCAATTATTCTCTCACCTATTTCCACAATATTTACTGTTGAACCCTATACGCTTCTAAATGTGAAGATCGGATACAAAATTAAGGATACCTTTGAGGTTGGTGTATTTGGGTTCAATCTGTTAAATCAGAGGTACAGGGAATTTCCTGGAGTTATATGGCATAAAGACACCGATGGGGATGGAGTGAAGGATTTCTGGGAGGCCTACGGCGGAGAAGAGATTGCACTTAAGGTTGTTGGTTTTGTAGGTGCAAAATTCTGAAGTCACATTTTTCTGCAGAGAACAGCGAAAGGACAGAAAGCGCATCCCTTTTCCCTTGAATCGTCTTTAAAAAATGGAACATGGGGAGAGAGTATTTCCAGAATAATGTTCCTTAGTGTTGGTAGAATAATGCCTTCCATTAACTGAGGGTAATCCTCTCTGTGCGGGAGGAGGGGTATCTCCATATTTTTTCTTATGTCGTAGATAACTGCATCAAGTTTTGTCCAGTCCTTTTCGTTTGTCTCTTTTGCAAGCAGGTAAAGATATACCGGTAACTGGAATGACTTTATATATTTTTTTGCCTCTTCCCTCGTAAGGGGTTTTCCAATCTCCAGTAATCTTTTTGAACTTACTTTTATACCCTCAACCTCGCCGGTCTTGTAATCAATTATTACATAATTGTCCTTGCGCTTTTCAATCCTGTCAATGTGACCCTGCAGTTTTACAGAGATGTTTTCTTTTACATGGAAGTCGGCGATTATTTTCTCTTCTGTCTCCAGAATCTCTATTGGCCCATCAGAGGTTTTTAATTTAGTAAAAAATTTATCAAGGCGAAATTGCACTATCTTTTTTAACAGGTAAATCTCCCCTTTATTGCTGTAAGGGAAGAACTGGATGAATACCTCTTCTGCGATTTTATCAAGTTCTTTTTTGTGGATTTTTTCATTAATTGTAACTTGCTTGCCCTTGAAGGGAATGAAGAATTTTTCAAGGATTTTATGTATCAGATTCCCGATGTCCTTTGCCTCTATTTCAGCGCTGAGCCCTTCGCGTTCCTCCAGACCGAGCACGTAATAATAATAAAAACTTAAGGGGCAATTCATGTACCTGTCAAGGGCTGTTGGCGATAAGCCCTCTTCTGTAATCTTTTTGTAAATCTTTTCAAGTGAGAGATCATCCTTTTTTATTTCAGGAGAGGGGAAGGGGCTTATGACTGTATTTATTGCAATCTCTTCTGTGGCTGGTTCTTCAAGTTTTTTCTTCTCCTTCTGCTCTTCCCATATAAGTTCCTCAATAAATCTTGATCTTATCATCTCATCATTCTGGATGTAAAAGAGGCTCACTTTATCACAACCATCTATTAATCTCCTGAAATGATATCTGTAAATCTCTTCGTTTTCAGTATGCGTGGGTAAATTTAATTCCTTTCTGATGGGTATGCTAAGAAAGGGGTCGTATTTATTGCTTGCTGGCACAATGCCCTCGTTGAGATTAAGGAATATGAGGTTTTTAAACCGGAGATTTCTTGTTTCCAGGAGTCCGAGAATCTGCAGTCCCTTCAGTGGATAGCCCTCAAAGGGAATTCTTTCCTGTTTGAGCGTCTTGAGTATGATTTCAAAGATCTCACGGGTGCCAATCCTTTCATTCCCGAACGTTAATGACCTTAACGATTCAAGATATTCAGATAATTTTTTAAATATATCCTTTGATAATGGATAGGCAAGAGATTTTTCACTGTTGATAAGGAGTATTAATGACTCTCTGAGTTTATCCAGGAAAGAGTTAAGAGTTTCCACCCCTTCAAAATTTAAGAAGAAATACCTGTGGAGGACATTGTGTAAGAATTTGCGAATGTCCTCTATCTCTATCTCAAAGGGAGAGGACTCAATATTTTTTAGAATTTTTACTGTCTCTGCACAGACATCGCCTCCACCAGGGATTGTGAGATTTTCAATATCCTCTGGCTTAACAAAAGTCATCCTTCGTTTTATTACCAGTTCCTTAATTTTATTATTAAGGAGTCGGGAAGCCCCTGGATGGCCATTTATACCAATATTCTTTATGTAAGGATTCAGGATTACATTAAGATAGTCACGGGCATAATAACCATCCCCCGTTCTGTTTTCCTGAGCTGTAATAATAGCCTCCAGCAGGTTGTAGTGGGGGGTCCGGCTTAGGGGAAATCCCATGGTGACATTAAAGTCAGTTGTCGTTCTCGTCATGACACAATTCAGAAAAGGAATAAGGCATGATTCCTCCGGAAGGACCACGGCGGTATATGGAATAACATCGCTTTCATTTAGAAGGCATTCGCCTGCCTTCTGTACTTCCGTATGTATATCCGGAGCACTATAATATCTTATCGTCCTCTTAATCTGCCTTTCTTTCTCAATAAATTCAGGCTCTCCATTCAATTTATCCAGAGTATTTTTAAATATATCAGGTATATTTTGCTCCATCTGGGTATAAAATTTTGTATTCCCCCTTTCTATCAGATGCCTCAATATTTTTGCCTCACTGGCTGTAAGTGCAAAGTGGCCGCAGAAGTAAATCTCCATGAATTCATCCAGAGGGATATTACTTATTTCCAGAGCGGCTCTTCTGTATGCAAAGCCCCTTGATGCAGTTTTCGTCTCAAGAAAATAGTCATGCAATTTTTTCCTTATCGTGTATAGTGAATCTATTTTTGTATCAGAAGACTTTCTTGTAAGATACCTGATGGCACTCAATTTTTCATCGGGGACAAGTTCCATGTCAAGTTCATCTATACTTTTCAGAAGTGCAAGTATAAAAGGAAGGGACTTTGAAAAACTTTCTGGCGCCTTTTCTGATATTATAATCTCCCCGCTCATATTACATTTGAATAAAAACCAGGCAAAGTCCAGCTCCTTACCCTTCGTGAAATCCGGCGAGATTTTACTGAATAAGAAGTATATGAATTCATCCATGGAAAATGTAATGGGAGGAATGAAGGGAGACTGTAAAGATTCCTGAAGATATTTTTTGAGATAAAGTGATGGTCTCCTGCCAGGGAAGACAAGGGCAAATTTTGCAAAATCCTTATCCCTGTTTTTGTCAAGTAATAAGTCCGCAATATATTTAATGAAATCAATGCGGTATGGGAGGAGATATATCCTGTTCTTCATTTATTTCACCTCAACCACCCTGAGGGGTTCAAGATAAATGATTAACCCTCTCGTGTCCCTGTCAGGGTAAACCTTTCTGATTAAATCAATGTACTCCCTTATCTGTTTCTTATCCCTGGATATATTTTCGCTGCTTCCGGTTTTAAAATCCATAAGCGTTACAGAACCATCTTCTATCACCAGCCGGTCAATTCTCTTTGTGTTCCCTGCCTCATCAATTACATCAACTTCGCAGTAAATCGTCATTTCCCCGGTGGGGGAAAAGTATTTTTTCAATAATTCATCTGATACTATTTTTTTGACCTTTTCTTCTATTTCATTTTTTAATTCCTCCGGTTCATTCAATGATTTAATTCTTTTCTTTAAGTCTATTTCGTTAAACCTTGAGATAGTTGAGAGAATTTTGTGAATCAAGTTCCCCTTTTTGATTGCCATATCATCTTTTAGAAAGAATGACTCAATGAGCTCTTCTCTGCTTATGAGCCCATAAAATCTCTCTGCCCAGTCCGACTTTGAAGGCGAACTTAAGAAATTGATACCTGCAGGCTTTATTGATTCCTTTCTTATCTCCGATTTTATCTTTTCACCAATTACCATTTCGTCATGTTCAGAGAAGGGCGGAATCTCAAGGAGTAAATTTTTTGAACTTCCTATCTTCGGCGGAACATAAATGTATAATTCGTCCTTTGCACGGGTGCATCCAACATAAAGGACATTTATTTCATCAATCAGGGATTTTGTCTTTTCAACTGAATAGGCATATTGGATGTCCCTGCAGAAGTTTCTTATATCATGGTTTGCGAAGGCGATTTCATTGGTCTCCTCCAGAAGAATTTCATTCTCTGTTCTGGAAGAAATTCCTGCGAATGGTATGATGACAGCAGAAAATTCCAGCCCCTTTGCTTTGTGTATAGTCATTACATTTACTGCTCCCGACTTAAAATTTAATGGTAGAGTAAAGAGTTCATTGTTATCCTTTTTATCCCATTCCTGAATGATCTCTTCAATGTTATTCTTACCGTTCTCCTCAAACCTTCTTATTGTTTCAAGAAAATGAACTAAGAAACCACAGGACTCCTGAAATTTTGAGAAGACACTGAACCTGTCCAGAAAGGTTGTGATTATGTCATAGGCAGGGAGAAAGCCAGCGTTTCTGAAGAAATAGTCAATATAATTATTCCATTCAGTCTCCTTCCAGTCCCTGAACCTTCTGTAAAGTATCACATCTTTGACATTGAGTTTGTTAAGCCAGGTATAGATTTCCTCCCTCTTCAGGTAAGTTACAGAGGTAAAGATGTCCCCGCAGATGAAACCGGCAAAGGCAAGATTATCAAGGGGGTCATTGAGAAACTTTAAAAAACATATAATCTCCCGTATCAGAGGATGTTCTCTCAAATCTCCGGCGCTCTCTGAAACGGTATCAATTTTCTTCTCAAGGAGCCATCCGGTAACTCTTTTTACCTCAGCATTTGTTCTGAGGATAACTGCAATGTCTGCGTTCCCTCTCCTTGAGAGGAGATCAGTTATATCCCTGAGCAGTTGTTCTTTTATTATGTCTTCAATATCTTCAGCAGTTAAAGAGACATCTGGAGATTCTCTGATTGATTTTACGAACACAAAGCCTCCCGTTCTCTCTTTCCCGAACTCCTGCGGTATTTCCTGTTCCACATTACTGTATGTCTTACGAAGCATTTCGTTAAATGTGTCAATATTTACATCGTCTTTGAGAATTGAGGTAAGCCGTGAAAGGTTATCAATGGAGAACAATCTGTTATTAAAATCAATGATTGCCTTTTTAGACCGCCTGTTTTCTGATATACTCTTTCTGTAGATCCTCTCTGTAATCCGGGAAAGTTCATTGTCTGAAATTACTTCATCAAACAATTCTGATTTGCCGCCGCGGAATCTGTATATTGCCTGCTTTTTGTCTCCCACATAGAAGAGCGAGCCGCCTTCACTCAAACTGTTGAGCACAAGATTCTTAATGTTTTTCCACTGGATTTCGTTTGTGTCCTGAAATTCATCAATTAAGTAATGCTTGATTTCTTCACCCAACTTATAATAAATATACGGGACATCAAAGTTTTCTATGAGATTTTTAACACAGGCATTAAGTTCATCAATAAAGACCAAGCCCTTTTCATATTTTATGTGTTCAAGATTTTCTCCAACTATTTTCTTCATCCTGAGGTATGGACGGAATATAAGAACTGCCTTGTTTCTGTGATATTCAGAAAGATTTTTTCTAATATCCGACCATAATTTTATCATCTCCTCCGGTATTACGCTATTTTTTGAAAATAATTTAAGAGCATCATCCTGCATCAGATATTTTGATTCTGTTTTTCCAGATTCAATAAATTTGTTTATCCCTTTATCTGCATTTTGAAGAAGAGGCAGTTTTAATCTTTCAGATTGGCTGAGAAAATTTTTCATTAATTCAATTATCTCTTCTATTTTTATTATATTTGTCCCTGAATTAATTGAGAAAGTGATCCCCTTTTCATTTTCTTTTTTTCTTAACAAATTTATCTTTTCCAGAAGTTCTCTTCGCGGATGCCACCCGCTTTTCTCCTCAACTGTTAGGTAACTGATGAGAAAATCGTCAAACTCCCTTCTCAATGAATCGGAATTTTCAAGTTCTTCAAGAAGAATGTCAAGGGCATACTCAACAATTGCTTCGGGTTCCACTGTCACCTCAAAATCGGGTGATACGCCTGATTCAATGGCTGAGGAGCGAATGATTGAATTAATAAAACTGTCAATAGTGCCTATATTGAGATCTGAATAGTGTTTGAGCATATCTTCTATTATCTTTTCTGCCTTCTTAATCATTGATTCGCGAGTGATGGTAACAATGGGCAGTAGTTTTGAGATCTCTTCTTCGTAACCAAGGGCAATTCTCTTCAGTGATTCAATAACTCGCTTTTTCATCTCGTTTGCTGCTTTGTTTGTGAAGGTTATTGCAGCAAGATGCTGGAATTTTGTCTTAATTTTTTCCGATAGAAGGAACTGGAGATACCGTTGAGAAAGGCAGGTTGTCTTTCCGGCACCGGCTGATGCATCAATGGCATAGATATGGGGAAATACAAGATTGCTGTCATTCTCTATTATCGCTTCCTTTCCCATCTAATACACCTCCTGCTCACTTTCCATTATATATTACCCTTTATGTCAGAATATGACAATATTAGAAAAATAAAAAGGGCAGGTTATTAACCTGCCCTTCGGTCTAAACTTTTCTACCCTTATGAAGGCCTTACTGCATGAACTGTCCCAGTTTCATTGCTATGGACATGTCGCCCTTAATCTTTAGTTTCCCGGACATAAATGCCATCTGGGGATTGAGACGACCAAGGGTTAATTCCTTCCAGTCCTTTGCGTCAATAGTGATTGTCGTCTTTGCATTGGGATCTGTGCCCTCTTTTGTCTCAATGCCGTCTGGAGAGAAGTTGATGATAAAATCTCCTCCTCCTTCACCCGTGATCACAAACTGGACTACTGCATTCAATGCCTTTGCCTTTTCTGCATCCTGGGGATTTGCCTTAATCTGCTCTGGAAGCCATTCAAGATAGAACTTTTTTGGAGTAATGTCCTCCGGTGGTCTTGGTCTTGCCATAAATTCACCTCCTTGTTTTTTTCTAAATTTTATTTTACGACAGTTATTTTGTCAAGAATTTTCGGTCTTAGAAATTGTTTGTTAAAGGATTCAAAATAGTTTAAAATATTATTCAGAAATGGGAAGGTCTGTTACTAAAAAGATTATTGACAGTCATCTTATCTCCGGTTCCTTTAAAGAAGGAGAGATAAACAGATTAAAAATTGACCATGTATTATTGCAGGATGCCACCGGCACCATGGCTTTCATGCAGTTTGAAATGCTGAATGTTCCCAGGGTGAAGGTTGATTTTGCAATTGTGTATGTGGACCACAATATGCTTCAGATAGACAACAGAAATCCGGAGGATCACCTTTTCCTCAAGACCTTTGCCCAGAAATATGGCATTTATTACTCAAGTCCAGGGAATGGTATCTGTCATCAGGTGAATACAGAGCGCTTTGCAAGGCCTGGATACACGCTTATCGGTGCCGATTCCCATACACCCACAGCAGGCGCTCTCGGTTGTCTTGCAATAGGGACAGGCGGACTGGATGCGGCCATCGTTATGGCAGGGCATCCCTTTGAGATTGAAACCCAGAAGATTGTCCGGGTTAATCTTACGGGTAGATTGAACCCATGGGTATCAGCAAAGGATATTATCCTGGAGATGCTGAGAAAACTTACAGTCAAGGGTGGGCTCGGAAAAATTTACGAATTTTCAGGTCCCTCCGTGGGCTTGCTTTCAGTAACCCAGCGTGCAACAATATGTAACATGATTACAGAACTGGGAGCCACGAGCGGTATATTTCCTTCTGACGAGCAGACCAGAATCTTTCTGAAGAGGCAGAAGCGTGAGGAACAATGGGTTGAATTGAAAGCAGACCCTGATGCTGAATATGATGATGAGATTACCATTGAATTAGATAAGATTGAACCCCTCATTGCCCAGCCTCCGAGCCCGGACAATGTTGTCCCTGTTCGCGAGATTGCAGGAACTGAGTGCTGGCAGGTCTGCATTGGCTCCAGCGTAAATTCCTGGTATGAGGATCTCGCGATTCCGGCGGAGATTCTTGCAAAAGGTGGGGGCATTCATCCACGGGTATTTATGACGGTCTCCCCGGGTTCAAGGCAGATTCTGGACACGATTGCAAGAAGCGGGGTCTTATTGAAATTGCTCCATGCAGGCGCACGGTTACTTGAGCCAGCCTGTGGTCCCTGTGTGGGAATGGGACAGGCACCGCCTGAAGCAAAGGTCTCGTTGCGAACCTTTAACAGAAACTTCCCTGGCAGGTCTGGAACCATTAATGACCTGGTCTATCTCTGCAGTCCTGCAACTGCAGGCGCCTCTGCCTTAAAGGGAGTAATTACAGATCCCAGGGATCTCGGCGAGCCACCCATTATTGAGGAGCCGGACCCGGTCATTGACGACCGTCTGATTATACCGCCAGTACCTGAAGAAAAGGCAAAGGAAGTTGAAGTCATCAGGGGAAGAAATATAAAACCTCCACCGCCGCAGGTTCCCATGGAGGCAGAACTTAAAGGAAAGGTTCTTATTGTTCTGGGGGACAATATCTCAACGGGTTCCATGGCGCCCGATGGTGCAATTGTAATGGCTGACAGATCAAATGTTCCAGCAATTGCTGAATATACCTTCATGAAGGAAGATCCGGAGTTTGTGAAGAGGGCAAAGAAATGGGGTGGAGGGTTCATTGTGGCGGGTGAGAATTACGGACAGGGTTCTTCAAGGGAGAACGCTGCCCTTGCGCCCAAACAACTTAAAGTCAAAGGGGTTCTTGCAAAGTCCTTTGCAAGAATTCACCGGCGGAATCTCATAAATCATGGCATAATTCCTGTAGTTATAACTGATGAAATTTATAATATCATGAAAATCGGGAAAGATATAACCCTGCCCTCCATAAGACGGCGGCTCAAAGATAGGGCTCAGTTCATTGGGATTAAGATTGGTAAAAGGGAATATAAGGTTAAGAATACATTGAATGAGAGAGAGATGGACATTTTATTGGAAGGTGGCATCCTGAACTGGCTGAAGAAAAAATTGTAAAAGGAGAGTGCCTATGAATTTTGAAGTAGAGGAAAGGGTCAATTATCCACGGGAAGTGGTCTTCACCACAATACGTGATAAATTACCCGAACTTGTTCCCTATTTGCCAAATGTCAAGAAGATTGATGTCCTTGAGAAGAAGAAAACAAAGGATATAGTTAATCTCAAAAATAAATGGTATGCGGATTTTGAGATCCCAAGGGCAGTGCAGAAGGTCATCAAAATTGAGGAGATTGCCTGGATTGACTATGCAAGATGGAGCGAAAAGGACTACACCTGTGAGTGGAGGATAGAACCGGTTTTCTTTAAGGAATATGTAGATGTAAAGGGGGTTAATTATTATTACGAAGATGATGGAGAGACAATAATAAAACTTACCGGAGAGATTAACATTGATGTATCAAAGCATCCTCTTGTTCCCAGATTGCTCTCCGGGGTAATTAATAAAGAGATCACCGGAATTGTCGTTAACGGAATCAAGCCCAATCTTGTGAGTCTAATTGAAGGCGTCAGAAAATTTTTGAAGAGCAAAAAGAAGTAGATTTATGGTGATAGAAAAACTTATTGAGCAGAAGGGATATAAGTTACCACCATCCTCGCCGCCGATTGCGTCCTATGTGAACGGTATTGTTTCTGGAAATCTATTATTTATTTCTGGAAAGCTTCCCCTTGAGGATGGCAGGGTGAGATATGCTGGCAAAGTGGGCAGAGAACTATCCCTTGAAGATGGATATGAGGCAGCAAAACTCTGCGCCCTTCATATAATTGCCTCTGCACGAGAGATTCTCGGTGATCTTGACCGTATCCAGCGGGTTCTAAAAGTCACTGGCTTTGTGAATGTTGCACCAGGATGGACAGATATACCGAAGATCGTCGATGGAGCATCAGACCTTTTTGTTGATATTTTCGGAGACAGAGGGAAACACGCTCGCTCTGCTGTTGGGGTCAGTGAGCTTCCGTTAAATGCCTGTGTAGAGATTGAGGTAGTTTTTGAAATCAAAGAATGATATAAAGGTTTATATCAAAAGATTATTATCGGGGGATTCGCTGGCTCTTTCCCGTCTCATCTCCCTTGTAGAGAATGAGAGCAGATATACAAGTGCGGTTATGGATGCAATTCATGGGAAGATGGGTAAATCATGGAAGATCGGCATTACAGGTCCGCCAGGGGCCGGCAAGAGTTCCCTCATTGATTGTCTGGTAGAGTATATGCGTGGAAAGAACCTCAGAATTGGCATAATTGCTATTGACCCCTCAAGTCCCTTTACCGGAGGCGCTGTTCTGGGCGATAGAATAAGGATGCAGAAGCATACCCTTGATTCAGGGGTATTCATAAGAAGCGTGGGGAGCAGGGGAAGTCACGGCGGTATCTCACGTTCTGCCTACAGGATTGCAGGACTCTACGATGCGGCTGGTTATGATTATACAATTCTGGAAACAGTAGGGGTTGGACAGACCGAACTGGATGTGATTAAGATTGCGGATACAACAGTTGTTGTGCTTGTTCCAGAGTCAGGAGACTCAATTCAGACAATGAAGGCAGGGCTGATGGAGATCGCGGATATCTTTGTTGTGAATAAGGAGGACAGGCCCGGAGCCGATGATGCAGTAAATAATTTGAGGGCCCTTGTGGAGATGTCCGGTGAATCCAGTGGATGGAAACAGCCGGTTGTGCTGACCAATTCCATAAAGGGAATCGGCATAGATGAACTCTTCAGGTGCATTGAGGAGCATAAAAAATATCTGATGAAAAGCGGAAAGGATAACGAAAAGAGTGTAATTTTGAGAAGGGAGGAACTACTTGACCTCATTGAGAGAAATCTTCAGCAAAGGGTGGAGAAGTTGCTGAGGTCAAAAGATATGAAGAAAATGCTCTCAGAGGTGGAGGAGGGGAAGAGAAGTCCATATCAGGTTGTGAAAGAGATTCTCTCAAGAATTTAATTGCGTCGCAGGGTTTTATTTAAAAATTTCACAATATCTTCTATGAGTGTACCGGGCGTGAAGATTTCTTTTACACCGATCTTTTTCAATCTCTTAATATCTTCTTCCGGAATAATTCCTCCTCCAAATACAACGACATCTTTCATTCCGGATTTTTTTAATAATTTTATCACTGCCGGGAATATGGTGTTATGGGCGCCCGAGAGTATGCTTATGCCGATGGCATCAACATCCTCCTGGATGGCAGTGTTCACAATCATCTCAGGTGTCTGATGGAGGCCTGTGTATATTACCTCAAATCCCGCATCCCTTAATCCCCTTGCCACAACCTTTGCACCCCGGTCATGTCCATCCAGCCCTGCTTTTGCAATGAGAATTCTCGGGATCTTTTTCTGCATAGAAAAATTATAGACCCGGCGGGAATAAAGGTCAATTAAATTCATAAATTTTACATTTGTATTAGATGTGTTAAAATAGAAAAAATGGAACACAAAAAGCACATCCATCACGGGAAGTCAACTCGCTCAATTCTTGATGCAGACCGTGTGCTTACCGCAATAGGGGTCAGGAAGGGCGATGTATTTCTTGATGCTGGTTGTGGTGATGGATTCATCTCCCTCAGAGCGAGCAGTTATGTGGGAAGTAAAGGAAGAATCTATGCCATTGACATTTATGGAAAATCCATTGATGAACTTAAAAAGGAGATAAGGGAGAGAAAAATTGCCAACATAGAATCCGTTGTTGCGGATATCACTCAAAAGATACCACTTCCTGATAACTCCGTAGATATATGCCTCCTTGCGAATGTCCTGCATGGATTTGTTGAAAATGATGAACTGGATAAAGCAATGCAGGAGATCCTGAGGGTGTTGAAGCCCGGCGGAAGAATGGCGATTGTTGAGTTCAAAAAGCCGAAGAGAATAATAACCTTCTCCCCCGGTGAAATCTGGGGTAATATAAAATTATACTTCGTTGGTCCACCCATGGATGTCCGGCTTTCACCTGAGGAAACAGAGAGATATCTTCAAAAATATGGAATTTCACCGCAGAAAATCTCTGATGCAGGTGAGTATCATTATGCATGGCTCGGAGTTCTTTCTCAGAAGTGATAGGCGAAATTAAATACAGGCATTTCCCTTCTTTATTGTCTCTGCAGTGGGTGTCAGGAAAAGTCGCGTATAATTTGGATCAGAGAATTCATAGGGGAT
>FWWL01002469.1_pt1 | contig 38262 bp, 38 predicted proteins | sample 2228331 | NCBI WGS metagenome assembly FWWL01 (sample SAMEA103939775, study PRJEB20133) | metagenome
TGGCCGGGATCCTCTGCAGCACCGCGGCGGTGGCCGGAGACCTATGGGAGTCCGCCCTCAAGCGGGAAGCCCGCGTGAAGGATTCGGGGAGGATCCTGCCCGGACACGGAGGGCTGCTCGATCGGTTCGACGGGCTTTTGTTCGCGGCGGTGGTGGGTTACTACGTCTTCGCCACCTGGACGGGTGCCCTGTGAGGACCAAACGGGTGGTGATCCTCGGCTGCACGGGGTCCATCGGCCGGCAGGCCCTCGAGGTGGCCCGATCCCTCTCGGACCGGATCCGTGTCGTAGGGCTGGGTGCTCGGCGGGATGCCCGTACCCTGGCGGACCAGGTGCGGGAGTTCCGGCCGGACGCTGTGGCCCTCACGGAGCTCGAATCCGCGGAGGCATTCCGAGCAGAGCTCCCCGGTTTCCGAGGTGAGCTCCGGGCAGGGGAGGATGCCCTGGATTGGCTCGCCCGATGGCCGGAGGCGGACCTGGTGTTGGTGGCGGTGACCGGGATCGCGGGCCTGCGGCCCACCTTGAGCGCCATCGAGGCCGGGCACGATGTGGCCCTCGCCAACAAGGAGACCCTCGTGGCCGCAGGCCACCTGGTGCGCCGAGCCCAGCAGGCCCGAGGCGTGCGGCTTTTACCCGTGGACGGGGAGCACAGCGCCATCTTCCAGCTCCTGGAGGGACGGGATCCTACCACCGTGGCCCGCATCGTGCTCACCGCCTCCGGCGGACCCTTCCTGCGGCGTCCCCCTTCCTCCCTCTCTACCGTCACCCCCGAGGAGGCCCTCCAGCACCCTACCTGGCGCATGGGGCCGAAGGTCACCGTCGATAGCGCCACCCTCATGAACAAGGGTCTGGAGGTGATCGAGGCCCGATGGCTGTTCGACCTCCCACCCGACCGGATCCAGGTGGTGATTCACCCCCAGAGCGTGGTGCACGGGATGGTGGAGCTCACCGACGGGACCGTCCTCGCACACCTGAGCCCTCCGGACATGCGCTCCTTCATCCAGTACGCCCTCACCTACCCTGAGCGGGTGGGGGTGTCGTATGCTCGAATGGACTGGAGCCGGTCCAGTGCGCTCAGCTTCGAGCCGCCGGATCTTGAGCAGTTCCCGTGTCTTCAGTACGCGTACGAGGCCCTACGTCAAGGAGGGACGGCGCCGGCGGTGCTCAACGCCGCGAACGAGGAGGCGGTGGAGCGGTTCCTGAGACGGGAGTTGAGCTTTTCGGAGATCACGAGGGCCATCCGTCTGGCCCTGGATCTCCACGAGCCGCGTCCGGATCCCTCCTTGGAGGAGATCCTGGAGGCGGACCGGTGGGCCCGGGCGGTGGTGAGGAGGCTGTGATGCCCTTTCTGCTCGCGGTGTTCGCCTTCGGGCTGATGATCCTGGCCCACGAGCTGGGACACTTCCTGGCCGCCCGGTGGGTGGGGGTCGGTGTGCAGGTGTTCGCCATCGGGTTCGGACCGCCGCTCGTGCAGTTTCGGCGGGGCGGCACCGTCTACCGGTTCAACCTCCTCCCCTTTGGCGGGTATGTACGCCTCGCCGGGGAGGAGTTCGAGGAGGATCTCACTCCAGACGCCTTCCGGTCCAAGCGGGTGGGGCAGCGGATGTTCGTGGTGGCCGCGGGGCCGCTGATGAACTTCCTGCTCTCCGTGGTGCTGCTCGGGTGCGTGGCCACGGTGTGGGGGCTCGTGGTGGGCGTGACGAACGAGATCGCGGAGATCCGGCCCGGATGGCCCGCGGAGCGGGTCGGGCTCCGGCCCGGCGACCGCATCGTGGCCATCAACGGGGAGGCCATCCACAGCGGCGAGCGGATGGTGCAGGTGATCCACCGTAGCCCGGGCCGGCCCCTCCGCCTGCGCGTGGAGCGGGAGGGCCAGGTGTTCGAAGTCACCGTCACCCCGCAGCTGGAGCCCCAGCTGCGGGTGGGCGCTATCGGGATCACCCCCGCGGTCGTCCGGCAACGCTACGACCCGCTTTCTGGGGTGGTGTGGGCCACGGGCCGCACGGTGCGGTTCGTGCGGGACATCGTGGTGGGCGTTGTCGAGCTTGTGGCCAAGGGAAGCTTCCTGGAGGGGCTTGCTGGCCCCGTGGGCGCGGTGCGGCTGCTGGGCGATGCGGCCCGGATGGGGTTTGCGTCGTACCTGTACATGACCGCCTTTTTAAGCGTGATGGTGGGCTTCTTTAACCTCCTCCCCTTCCCCGCCCTGGACGGGGGGCGGCTGGGGTTTCTGCTGGTGGAGGCGGTGCGTCGCCGTGCGGTGGACCCCCGGCGGGAGGGGTACGTGCACTTGGTGGGATTCGCCCTCCTGCTGCTGCTTATCCTTGTCCTTACCTACCGGGACATCCTACGATGGACGGGTGGCAAGGGATTTGAGTGAGGGAGGGGGGTGGTCGGAGCACCGGAGATCGCACTCCGCTTGCTCCTGGCGGTCCTGCTCGGTGGGATCGTGGGCCTGGAGCGGGAGGCACTGGAGAAGCCCGCGGGCTTTCGTACCCACATCCTGGTGGCCCTCGGAGCGGCTATGTTCACCCTGGTGAGCTGGTACGGATTTTGGGGAACGGGCGCGGATCCCACCCGGATCGCCGCCAACGTGGTGGTGGGCATCGGATTCCTCGGTGCTGGGACCATCTGGCGGCACGGCACCGGGGTCGGAGGGCTCACCACCGCGGCCAGCCTTTGGACCGTGGCCGCCATCGGGATGGCGGTGGGCACGGGGATGTACTTCCAGGCGGTGCTGGGAACCTTAGCCGTGGTGGTGGTCCTCCACCTCTTCCCCCGGATCGATGCTCGGTTATTACGCCGGGGGACTTTGGGCGTGCTGCAGATCACGGTTCAGGATCGGCCGGGTCGGCTGAGTGAGCTGGGCGCCCTCTTGGCCCGGCACCGGGCCCTGATCCTCGGAGCGGAGGTCCTGCAGCGCACGGACGGACTTTTGCACCTGAGCTTCCACCTGCGGGTTGCTCCTGAGGTGGACCGCGGGCAGCTGTTGGCCGCGATCCTGGAGCAGGAGGGGGTTCAGGAAGCCCGTTGGGGATCATGAGGGAGGCGTCCGGTGATCCCCCTCCGAGACAGCGTCCCCGGCCGGCGGACCCCGGTGATGATGCTCACGTTGCTCGTCACCAACGTCCTGGTGTTCCTGTACACCGTGAGCCTAGGATCTGTGGAGGAAATCCAGGCCTTCTTCGAGACGTACGGGCTTGTGCCGGCTAAGCTCCTGGGGCCGGACCCGCCTTACTACACCCTGTTCACCTCCATGTTCCTGCACGGCGGGTGGCTGCACCTCCTCGGGAACATGCTGTACCTGTGGATCTTCGGGAACAACGTAGAAGACGCCACAGGCTCCTTGGGGTTTGTGGTGTTCTACGTGCTGTGCGGGCTTGTGGCCGCCTTCGCCCAGATCCTCATCAACCCCACTAGCCCCATCCCCATGGTGGGCGCGAGCGGTGCCATCGCGGGCGTGCTGGGTGGATACCTCGTCCTCTATCCCCGGGCGCGGATCCTGGCCCTGGTCCCGATGGGGTTCTTCCTCCAGGTGGCGGAGGTCCCCGCCCTCCTGTTCTTACCGCTATGGTTCTTCCTTCAGTTGGTGTACGGGATCGCGTCCCTCGGGGTGCGCAGCGAGTTCGGCGGCGGGGTGGCCTTCTGGGCCCACATCGGCGGATTTGTGGCGGGGCTTCTGCTCATCCGGTTCTTCGCCCGCCACCCGCGGCGCGGGAGGTGGAAGCCATGAAGGGACCTATCCTGGTGGAGGCCTTGCCGGGCCCGCCCGTTGCCGAGCACCAGGTGGAGCTGGTGGAGCGCAAAGGGGTCGGGCACCCCGACTCCATCTGTGACGCTATTATGGAGCAGGTTTCCCTGGCGCTCAGCCGGATCTACCTGGAACGCACAGGCATGATCCTCCACCACAACATCGACAAAGCGTTCCTCGTGGCCGGAGAGGCGGAGGTGCGGCTAGGCGGCGGGGAGGTGCGGGAGCCCATGCGCCTCATCTTCGGTGACCGGGCCACCTTCCGGTTCGGGGACATCGAGATCCCCGTGCACGAAATCGCGGTCTCGACGGCCAAGCGGTGGATCCGCGAGCACCTGCGGTTTGTGGACCCCGAGCGGCACGTCCGCTACGAGAGCCTCATCCGCCCGGGATCCCCGGAGCTCGTGGACCTCTTCCACCGACCCGAGATCGGCGCCAACGACACCTCCGCAGCGGTGGGCTACTACCCCCTCACCATCACGGAGCAGACGGTGCTGGAGACGGAACGGTACATGAACTCCCCGGAGTTCAAGCGCGTCTTCCCCGAGGCGGGAGAGGACATCAAGGTGATGGGGATCCGTACCGGCTCCATCCTGCACCTCACCATCGCCGTGGCCTTCGTGGACCGGTTCATCGACAGCGAGGCCACCTACTTCCGCCGGAAGGCGGAGATGCGAGAGGCGGTGTTGGAGTTCGTCCGCGGCCGGTGCCCCCTCGAGGTGGACCTCACCCTCAACAGCGCGGACCAGCCGGGCCGGGGCCTGGGCGGCATGTACCTCTCCGTCACAGGCACCTCCGCGGAGTCCGGGGACAGCGGACAGGTGGGCCGGGGGAACAAGGTGAACGGGGTGATCGCCCTTAACCGACCCATGGGGACGGAGGCGGCCGCGGGCAAAAACCCCGTCTCCCACGTGGGGAAGATCTACACCGTCCTGGCCCACCAGCTGGCCCAGAAGGTGTACCAGGAGGTGCGGGGCGTCCGGGAGTGCTACGTGTGGCTTGCGAGCCAAATCGGAAAACCCATCCACCAGCCGTGGGTGGCCGCAGCCCAGGTGGTCCTCGAGCGGGGCGTTCGCCGGACCCGGGCCTTCCGGCAGATCCGGGAGGTCGTGGACCGGGAGCTCCAGAACGTCCCGCAGTTGGTGCAGGATCTGGTGGCCGGGAAGTACACGGTGGTGTAGGTGCGTTGACGGAGGAGGCGGGATTCCGGAGAATGGGGCTTCGGAGGTGGATGACGGTGCCGCTGTACGAGTACCGCTGCACCCACTGCGGACATCGCTTCGAACGCGTCCAGCCCGTGGGCGCCCCGCCCGAGCCGTGCCCGGTCTGCGGAGCGCCCAGCCGGAAAACGTATGGCTCGGTAGGCTTGGTGTTCCGCGGCTCCGGATTCTACCGCACGGACTACCAGCGCGCCTCCGAGAGCAGTTCTTCCTCCGACCGGAAAGAGAAGGAGGAGAAGGGCTCTGAAGGATCGGCAGGCGCGAAGGAGAACGGCTGACCCCACGAGCGGGCAGATTCGGGTCGTGGGGCGCATGGTTCCGTACCATGCGCCCCACTTGTTTTCGCTCCTTGTCCTCCTGCTCCTCCCCGCCCTCGCCCAGGCTAGCCCGGTCGAGGGAGCGATCCGGGTGGGCTGGGAGGGGTGGGTCCGTCCTGGGTTCTGGCATCCGGTGACGGTCACCCTGCGTGCCCCTCTTTCTATGGAGGAAGGGCGGCTCGTCCTGGAGGTTCTGCGGGACCAGGAGGGCCGGATCCGCTACCTCACGTCCGTACGGCTTTGGGGCCCGGAGCTCAGGATCCTCCGGCTGGTGATTCCTATTCACGATGTCCGCACGCAGCTTAGAGCCTGGCTACAGACCGGGAAGACGCAGGTGGCGGTGCGGGTCCTCCCGCAACGGACCACCCGTTTCCTGGTGGGCGTGGTGGACCGGGAGCGCCGGGCCCTGGGCGGAATCGCAGGCTTGGCGCAGAAGGCCGCGATCGCCCTGGTGGAGGAGCAGGATCTCCCAGAAGAGGCCGTCGCGTACACCTCCCTGGACCTCCTGGTGATCCGGACCCTGGAGGAGCGGGCGCTTAACGACCGGCAGCGCAAAGCCCTCAGGGCCTGGGTCCTCCACGGGGGGCGGGTGGTCGTGGATCCCTCCCTTCAGCCCACGGGTCCCCTTACCTCCTGGCTTGTTCGGACATCCCGGGTAGGCCTCGGAAGGATTTCCGCTCGCCTTGATGCGGATGTATGGGACTCGGCTCCCCGGTTTCCCCCAGGACCCGAGCCCGTTCCAAGCCCGCCCCGTCCACCCTTTGGGATGGCGTTGTGGGGTCTCGTGGGCGCGTGGCTTGCCACTGCCGCCTTCCTGCGGGCAGGGGCTTCCCGTCCGGTTCTTTGGGTGGGGCTTCCTGGGGTCACGCTGGTCGTCACCGCTGGGCTTATGCTGCTGGCCGGCGAGGTTCGGCGGACGGTGACCTTCCCGGTCCGAAGCTCGGTGACAGTCGTGGTGGACGGGGTGGCATGGACGTATGGCCGAGCTAGCCAAGTATCCGCCTACGGCGGCCCCGTAGCTGAGGTGCTCCCGTCTGGATCCCACCTTGTCCTCCTCGGTTCATTCACGGAGGCAGAGGTGGAGGAGGGCCCGAACGGGACCTGGGTGCGGGTCGAACAACTGGCCTCTTGGCCCCTTCACCTGCGGTGGGAGCGGGTCTCGTTCGGGGGAACGAGTGCCGAGCTAGATCCGTCCGGAAAGGCCATGATCCTGAGGGGGATCTCCTTGGGACGGTCCTGGATTGTGTGGCAGGGCCGGGGGATGGAGTTCCCCCAGTTAAAAGAAGGTCGCACGGACCTCAGGCCAGGTGCTGAGCGGGCTCTCGACCCAGACCACCCTGCCCTGGGATGGCGGGCCCTCGTCCCCTCCGGCGATGCTATAATCAAGCAACACCCGGTGGTGGTCTCCGGAGACCGAGGCCGCTGGGTGGTCCTGGTGGTGAACCGACCATGATGGCGGTGGCGCGGGGGGACCTCCGTGCCCGGCTCACGACCCCGAAGGGCGTGGCCGTGCTCACCGTATTCACCGGCGGGATCTTTCTCGTCGCCCTCTTCGGCGTGGCCCCGGAGGGTGTTCCGGACCGCCCCGCCCTCTCCGTGATCCCCGGGATCGCCCTCGCGGGGATGGGGTTTCTATGCGCGGCTCTGCCGGCGAGGGCAATCGTAATCCCCGAGGAGAAGGACCTCCTGGACCTCGCCACCGCTCCCTTCTCCGGCCGGGAGGTCGCTGCCGGGAAGGCTTTGGCGACGCTCGCGTACTGCGTCGTCCTCTCCCTCCTGGTGGTCCCTCCCCTCGCGTTCCTCAACGCCCTGCGGGCCCTTCCCTGGACGTCTACCCTCGGGCAGATGGCAACCATGGTAGCGGTGGGCTGGGCGTTCGGGGGTGTGGGGAGTTGGCTGAGCGGGATCGAGAACGACTTCCTCCGATCCTTGGCCCTCTGGGCCCTGTTGCTCGGGGTAGGGTTCGTTTTCCTCACGGACCTCATGCAGCCTCTTGCGGCCGTCCACCCCTTAAGCCCCTTCCCGTCTCGGGCCCTGTGGATCGTGGCATGCGGAGGAGCAGGCGTGCTCAGTTGGGGGCTTGTGGCCCGGCGGACGGAGCAGTTGCGGGGGCGCCGATGAAGACTCCTCTGGTCCGCACCCTCTACGTGGCCCGGGCCCGGATGGCCTGGCAGGGAGCCCTGCGCGTGAGCTCCCGGGTGGCCCTGATCTTTCTCGGGTTCGGGTTTGCGGTCCAACTGCTTACCCTCGTCTTCCCTCTCGAGATCCGCCTCCTGTGGATCTACGGCGGAGCGGGAGCGCTCGGCCTTCTCTTTCTTCTCGGTTCCAGGGCTCTCCGCTCTCCCTCCCTGTACGAGGCGGCCTATTTCCTGGACCGGAACCTGGGTCTTGAGGACCGCCTCACCGCCGCCCTGGCCGTGGAGGTCGGTGCCATCCGTTCGGCCCTTGGGGGATTCGTGGTGGCGGATGCCGCCCGGGCGGCAACGGGCGCGGACGTCCGGAAAGCCGTCTCCCTCGTGCGAGGGATTGACCGGAGAATCCTCCCTCTGGCTCTCGCGATCTTCCTTTGGGACTTCCTGATCTCAGGCATCACCCTCCCAGGCACCCCTGCCCGCCGGGTTGCGGAGGTGATCCGGTCGGAAGGAAGGCGGCTGGAGCGCCTTGCCGCGGAGACGGAGGCCCGACCGGGATCTCTTCGGATCGGTCACGTGGCGGAGGCCGCGCGCCTCGTGCGCGGGACGGCCCGAGCCCTCCAGCAACCGCGCGTCACCCGGATGGAGGCGGACGCACGGCTAGAGGATCTCTTGCAGCGTCTGCAGGAGATCCGAAGGAGGTTAGAGGAGCTGGCCCAAGGAGGTGCTGGAAGGGGCGGGGAAGTGCGGGAGCAGGTGCAGAGGGCAGAGCAGGTGGTGCGCCGGCTGCGTTCCGCAACTCCCCAGCAGCTGGCACGCATTGAGGAAGCCCTGCAAGGTCTTGCCCGCTCGAATCTTCCGACTTCCCTGCGGTCCCAGCTCCGCAAGGCCGAGGAGGCCCTGCATGCGGGTAGGATGGCCGAGGCGCATGCGGCGTTAGAGGCCATCGAGCAGGAGCTCCGTCGGCTCGACCGGATAGCGTCGGAGGCAGATCGGCTTGGAGAGCTCCACAGGGAGGTCCAGAGGGCAAAGGAGCGGATCCGATCCGCGGGAATCCCGCAGGAGCTTCTGGAGCGGGAGCCGACCGGCGGGTTTGTGCCCTTCCTGCCGGGAGGGTCTGGGGATCAGGCGGATCCGGGGAGGGAGTCGGAAGCGTACAGGACCGGCTCGGGCACCGGGTTGCAGGCGGGCTCAGGGACCGTGATGGAGAAACTGGGATCCCCCACGGCGCGGTTGGGGACCGTGCACCGCAGGGAGCGGATTGAGGGCGTGGAGGAAGGAGCCCAAGCGGAGGTCGTGGAGGTCCGGGGACCTGGGACGCGCCGTGTCCCTCAGGCCGCGCCCGTGCGTGTCCCTCCGATCGTGGTCCGGCGGGCGGAGGAGGCCGTGGCCCGGCTGCGGGTCCCCGCTCCCTACCGTGAGGTGGTGCGGCGGTACTTCCTGGAGCTGGCGCGGCGGAGGGAGTGAGGATGGAGGTGGCGGAGTTCCAGGAGCTGTACCGGCGGATCCGGGCGGAGATCGCGAAGGTCGTCGTCGATCATGAGGAGGTCGTCGATCTGACCCTGGTGGCCGTGTTCGCGGGCGGACACGTGCTGCTGGAAGGGGTGCCGGGGGTCGGGAAGACCCTCCTCGTGAAGACGTTGGCGCAGGTCCTGAACCTGCGGTTTTCCCGGATCCAGTTCACGCCGGACCTCATGCCCGCGGACATCCTCGGCACCAACGTCCTCGTGGCCGATGAGGACGGCCGGCGGTACTTCACCTTCCAGCCCGGTCCCGTGTTCAGCCAGATCGTGCTCGCGGACGAGATCAACCGGGCCACGCCCAAAACCCAGTCCGCGCTCCTGGAGGCCATGCAGGAGCTGGCGGTGACCGTCTCCGGGGTACGCCATCCCTTGGACCGTCCCTTCTTCGTCCTCGCCACCCAGAACCCCATCGAGATGGAGGGCACCTACCCGCTTCCGGAGGCCCAGCTGGACCGGTTCATGTTCAAGCTGCGCGTCCCTTACCCAGACCTCGCCTCCCTCGTGGAGATCCTCGACCGTACCACGGGTGCGGCGGTGCCGGAGGTCCAGCCCGTGACGGACGCCCACACGGTGCTGGCCATGCAGGCCCTGGTGCGGGAAGTCGTCGTGGCCCCGCACCTGGCGCGGTACGTGGCCCGATTGGTGGAGGCCACCCACCCCCATAGCCCCCGGCCTGCACCCCTTGTTTCCAAGTACGTGCGGTACGGCAGCAGCCCCCGGGGTGCTCAGGCCATCCTCCTGGGCGCGAAGGTCCGGGCTTTGGTGGCGGGTAGGGCCCACGTGAGCGCGGAGGACATCCGGTCCGTGGTCCGACCGGCCCTCCGTCACCGGATCCTCCTGAACTTCGAGGGCGAGGCCGAGGGGATCGATCCCGACGAGATCCTCCGGGACGTCCTCGCCCACACCCCGGAGTTCGAGCCCACGCCATCCCTCCCGCAACCATGACCACCCTGCTGGAAAGCGAGTTCCTCCGTGAGCTGGAGCGCCTCACGCTCCTGGTGCGGCGGCGGGTCCGCAGCGGATCTGGAGGAGACCGGCCCAGCTCGCGGTTGGGCCGCGGGGTGGAGTTCGCGGACTACCGCTCCTACCAGGTAGGAGACGACTACCGGTTCGTGGACTGGAACGCGTACGCGCGGCTTGACCGGCTCTTCGTAAAGCTCACCACCGCGGAGGAGGACCTGGACGTCCACCTGCTCCTCGATGCCAGCGCCTCCATGGGGTTCGGATCCCCCACCAAGCTGGAGTACGCCAAGCGGCTTGCGGCTGCCCTGGGGTATATTTCCCTGGTGAACCTGGATCGGGTCGGTGTGGGAGTGCTCCGGGGGCGCAGCGTCCATCTGCTCCCGCCTCGCCGGGGCCGGGAGCAGGCGCCCGCCCTCTTCTCCTTCCTCGAGCGGGTACGGCCAGGCGGACCCACGGCCCTCGGCCCAGCCCTCGCGGATTACACGGTGAGGACCCGGCGCCGGGGCATCGTGATCCTGCTCTCAGACCTCCTGGACCCCGCGGGCTTCGAGGAGGGGCTTAAGCGGCTGCAGTACGGCCGGTTTGAGACCTTCGTCATCCAGGTGCTGAGCGAGGAGGAGCTCGTGCCGCCGTGGCGGGGGGAGCTCAGACTCGTGGATGCGGAGACGGAGGCGGTCCTCGAGTGGACCGCTTCCCCCCAGGCCCTGCACGCCTACATCCAGACCCGTGACGCGTACCTGGAGGCGTGCCGGCAGTTCTGCCTCCGGCACGGAATCTCGTACCTACGCACCACCACCACGGTCCCCCTGCGGGAGCTGGTGATGCGGTACCTCCGCGTAGCGGGATTGGTGCGGGGATGACGTTCCTCTCTCCTTGGGCCTTCTGGTGGCTTATGAGCATCCCGCTTTTGGTGCTCCTGTACCTGGTGCGGGAGCGGCGCAAGGAGGTGGTGGTCCCAAGCCTTCTTCTCTGGAGACGAGCCCTGAAGCCTTTTGACGCCCGTCGGCCCGCCCGTCGGCTGGAGCGGACTCTGCTGTTGCTCGTGCAGATCCTCGCGGTGTGCGCCGCAGCCCTGGCGCTTGCGCGGCCGCAGCTCCCAGGGTTGTTTGGCGGTGACCTCGTCCTCGTGGTCGACGTCTCCCTCAGCATGCAGGCCCGGGACGTCCTGCCGAACCGGTTCGAGGCCGCCCGCCACGCGGCCATGGAACTGGTCCAGCGGACGGCGTTGGGCCGTTCCGTGGCGGTGATCGCGGCCGCCCGCACTCCTCGACTGATCCAGCCCCTTTCCTCTCCCGCTGCGGCCCGAGAGGCCCTGCGGCGGCTCGAGCCCACCGACGGAGAAGCGGACCTAGAGGCCGCCATTACCCTTGCCCGGGCCCTCAGGCGGCCCGGTCGGCCGCTCGAGGTCCACCTCTTCTCGGATCAGGCCTTCCCCGGCGTAACGAACCACCTGTTCGGCCGCACCGCCGACAACGTGGCGATCTCAGACCTCCTGGCCGTTCCCGAAGAAGACCACGGAGTCCGGGTCGTCCTCCGGGTGCGGAACGACGCCACCCGGGCCCTCCGCGTTCCTCTAGCGGTGCGGGTGGACGGAAGCGAGGTCGTGCGGACGGCGCTTTCGGTTCCGGCCCGCGGAGAGCGGGTCCTGACCCTCCGGGTGCCAGAAGGAGAACTCGTAGAGGCCGCTCTTCTCTCCCAGGACGTGCTCCCCGCGGACGACCGCCGCTACGCCCTCGCCCGGCCGCGGTTACCCTCGGTCCTCCTCGTGGGGCCTCCCACGTACCTCCTCGAAGCCCTTCGCGCGATGGGGATCACCGCGGATCGGTGGGATCGGGTGGATCCGCACCTGTGGTCCCGGTACGACGTGGTGGTCGTCAACCGTCCGATTGGCGAGCTCCCGCCCGGCAACGCCCTCCTCATCCGCACATTACCGGCCAACCTCCCGGTGGCTGCGAATCGGGTAGTAAGGGCTTCGCGCGTCCTCCGGTGGCACCGCACCCACCCCCTCCTCCGGTTTGTGGACCTGCAAGACCTGCGGGTGGCGGATGCCCTTGCCCTCGAACCGAAAGCTGGAGAGGTGTTGGCGGAGGGAGAGCATCCCCTGATCTGGGCGTACGCCTCGGAGACCCATCGGGTGGTGCTATTGGCCTTCGACCCCGCCCAGTCCGATTTTCCCTTGCGGCCTTCCTTCCCCGTGTTCGTGTACAACGCCGTCCACTGGCTTACAGGCGGGCTGCACCAAGCGCGGGAGGCCCAGGACCGGCTCGTCCTCCCCGCGGGCGCCCAGGAGGCGTGGCTCGAGGGTCCTCTTGGACGGCTTCGGGCGCAGGCCGGGGTGTTCCAGAGCCCTCCCCTCGACCGGGCTGGCGTTTACCGCCTCCGCGCCGCATCAGGCTCTGATCGCCTCGTGGTGGTTCAACCGGCCTCCACAGATCCACCCCTTCCGCCGCCTCCTCTACCGCCAACGCCGCAGGCGCCGCTTGTGCGGGCCTCCGGGAGCCGCGAGCTCTGGAGGGCCTTTTTGGGCGTGCTGCTCCTGCTCCTCGTCGCAGAGGCGTGGCTGTACCGTCGGCAGCAGGGGCTCTCCTGGAGGCCGCTTTGGGCCCGGAGGTCCCTCCTCCGGACCGCGCAGGTGATCCTCGTGGCTGTCGCGCTCCTCGACCCGCGGATTCCGCTTTCAGAAGCCCCCCTCCACGTGGTCTTCGTCCTGGACCGATCGGACAGCGTGCTGCCCGATCAGGCGGCCTGGGCGGAGCGGTTTGTGGAGGAGGCGTCCCGGTACCGGAGGCCCCAGGATCGCGTTGGGCTCGTCACCTTCGGTGGGTCGGCGGTGGTGGAGCAGCTGCCGAGGGAGCAACCCCTTCCGCCTCCGACCCTTCGCCCCCTCCCCATGGACACGGACATCGGCGGCGCCATCGACCGAGCCCTGGAGATCCTTCCGGAATCCGGCCCACGGCGCGTCGTCCTCCTTAGTGACGGCGCAGACCTCCAAGGCCGGGCCTTACAGGCTGCGCAGAGGGCCAGGGCCGCGGGGGTGGAGGTCTCCGTGGTCCCGCTCCTGAGGCCTCCGGACGAGGAGGAGGCGTGGATCGAGGAGGTGGTGGCTCCCGCGGAGGTGCGGGAGGGTGAGCGCTTCCGGGCCGAAGTGCTGGTGCGGTCGACTCGAGAGCAGCGGGTTCGGGTGGAGCTCCGCTCCGGGCAACAGGGATCCGTTCAGGAGGTGCGGGTAAGGATCGGAACCACCGCGGTCCCCTTCTCGGTCCGCGGGGAGCAGGGGTGGATGCGGCTCGTTGCCCGCATCCACCCCGAGCGCGACCGGATTCCGGAGAACAACGTCGTTCAGACCTTCGTCCGGGTCTTCGGCCCGCCCTCCATCCTCTACGTGGGCTCAGGCGACCTTCCCCTCTACTTAGAAGCCCAGGGGCTGCGGGTCTTCCGTGCCCTTCCCGAGCAGCTTTCCGGAAACGCGGCCTCCCTGGCCGTCTACGATGCGGTGGTGCTGGAGGACGTGCCCGCCCACCGGCTCTCCCGGGCGCAGATGGAAGCCCTGCGTACGTACGTGGCCTCCCTCGGCGGTGGTCTTGTGGCCATCGGCGGCCCCCACGCGTACGGACCCGGTGGCTACGCCGGTACACCCCTCGAGGAGACCCTCCCCGTCTTCGCGGACGTCCGACACCCGCTACGGCTTCCCCTGGTGGCCGTGGTTTTGGTCTTGGACACCTCCGCCAGCATGACGGGTCTTGGGACGGAGCCCGCGAAGGTGGAGCTCGCGAAGGAGACGGCCCGTTCCCTCCTGGACACCCTCCGGGACGGAGATCTCATCGGCGTCATCGCCTTCGACCAGGAGTACCGGTGGCTGGTGCCCCTCATCCCCGCCCGTGAGCGAGGCCGGATCGGAGAGCTCATCGCCCGCCTGCGCACGGGCGGCGGGACCAACCTCTGGCCAGCCCTTCGAGCCGCGGCTGAGGCCTTGGAGGGTGTGCGTGCACGGGTGAAGCACGTGGTGGTGCTCTCCGACGGCCAGACGGATCCGGGCGATTTCCAAAGCCTTGCGCTGCGCATGCGCAAGCAAGGGATCACCGTGACCGCGGTCTCCGTGGGCCAGGACGCGGACGTAGCGTTCATGCAGCGGCTCAGCGCGTGGGGCGGAGGCCGGCACTACCACGCCCGGGATCCCTATACCATCCCTCAACTTCTCGCCGCGGAAGCGGCCCTGACGGTCCGGGCCTACCTCGTGGAGGAGCGGTTTGCGCCCCAGCGCGTGGGCAGTACCCTCCTTTCGGGCCTCTCGTCCCCGCCTCCCCTTTCGGGGTACGTCGCCACCTCTCCCAAACCAGCGGCCCAGGTGCACCTCCTCTCTTCGCATCGGGATCCCCTCCTCGCCACCTGGCAGTACGGCTTAGGACGGGCCGTGGCCTTCACCTCCGATACAGGTTCCCGGTGGGCCGGGGCGTGGCGGAGGTGGCCGGATTTTGCGGCCTTCTGGTCGCGCCTCGTCCGGTGGTCCCTGCGCACACCCGGAGGGCCGCTCGAGGTGCACATGACCCTGAGAGGCGCGCGCCTCGAGGCGGCCGTGGATGCCCGAGATCCGCAGGGGAATCCCATCGACGGACTGGTGGTGCAAGGGATGCTCGTAGGCCAGGGATCAAGATCCGTGCGGTTCCGGCAGACCGCGGCCGGCTGGTACGAAGGCCATGCCCTCCTCCCCTCCCCGGGGACCTATGCCTTCTTCGTCACCGCCTACCGCGAGGGGAAGCCGGTGGCGACCAAGACGGTTCCCCTGAGCCTCCCGTACTCCCCGGAGCTACGGCCCCCTGAGGGCGGGGTCTCGGTGTTGGAGCGGGTGGCGGAGATTACGGGCGGCCGGGTGCTCAAAAGCCCTAAGGAGGCCTTTGCCCGGACTTCCCAGGCCCGGGCGGATCAGGTCATCTGGGGTCCTTTGGCTTCCGTGGCCCTGGGACTATTCCTCGCGGAGGTGGCCCTGAGGCGGCTTGGAGCCGTACGGGAGGCGGTTGAGGGATTTGCACGGTGTTTTGGGCGAGCGCCTGGGGGAGACCGGGCCTATGAGGAGGCCAGCCGGTGGAGAATGGAGGAGGAGCCGCTTCCGGAGTCCACGGAGGCCTTGGTGCGGACCTACATCGCTCGGCTCCGGCAGACGAAGAACGGAGGGTAGGAGGGAGCAGGATGGTTCGTGCGGACGTGGGCGTGTTCGGCGGATCGGGCTTTTACCAGCTCCTGGAGGAGGTGGAGGAGCACCGGGTGGAGACCCCCTATGGCCCGCCCAGCGATGTGGTGACCATCGGACGGGTAGGCACCAAACGGGTGGCCTTCCTGCCCCGGCACGGCCGCGACCACAGCATCCCGCCTCACCGCATCAACTACCGGGCCAACGTGTGGGCCATGCGGTCCCTAGGCGTGCGGTGGCTGTTCGGACCGTGCGCGGTGGGCAGCCTCCAGCCCCACATCCGGCCCGGAGACTTCGTGCTGTGCGACCAGTTCGTGGACCGCACCCGGGGTCGGGCGGATACCTTCTACGACGGCCCCATCACCACGCACGTGAGTGCCGCAGATCCGTACTGTCCGACCCTTCGACAGCTGGTGGCGGAGGTGGCCCGGGAGCAGGGATTGCCGCTCCACGAGCGGGGGACCGTGGTGGTGATCCAGGGTCCCCGCTTCAGCACCCGGGCGGAGAGCCGGTGGTTCCGGGCCCAGGGCTGGGAGGTGATCAACATGACCCAGTACCCGGAGGTGATCCTGGCTCGGGAGCTCGGGCTGTGCTACGTGAACATCTCCCTGGTTACGGACTACGACGTGGGGCTTGAGGGAGAGCCTGAGGTGGCGCCCGTGAGCGCGGAGGAGGTGATGCGGATGTTCGCGGCGAACAACGCGAAGTTGCGTGCGCTGATCCTGGCGTCCATCGCGCGGCTGCCGGAAGAGAACCCTTGCCCTCTCTGCCCGCACGCCCTGGACCGGGCGCGGGTGGTGGTCCGGTGAGGCGCGGGAGGCCATCCTCGGAGGTGAAGGGATGACGGTCGGACCCCGTTCCGCGGATCCGCCGGGCCGGATCCTGGGGCTCGTGGTGTTCGTCGTGGGCGTGGCGCTGCTCATTTACGTCTTCTACACCGCGTACCGGGAGTTGGCCACGGGGGTTTTGAGCCGGCTTACCGCGCCGGCCCAACAAGGGCTTGAGATCAATCTGATCCTGGCGCTGTTGGTGCGTGCCCTCTTCCTCTTCCTCCTCGGGTACCTCGCCTCCGCCATCGCGGGCCGCGGGATCGGCCTATACCAGGCGGCCCGCGCGGGGGAAGTCCAGGAGTGACCCCATGCGGGTGGTGGATCTGCGCAGCGACACCGTCACCCAGCCCACGGAGCGGATGCGGGAGGCCATGGCCCGGGCCCGGGTGGGCGACGACGTATACGGGGAGGATCCCACGGTGCGGGAGCTGGAGGCCCTGGCCGCGGAGCGGATGGGGAAAGAGGCCGCCCTGTTCTGCCCCAGCGGCACCATGGCGAACCTAGTGGCCATCCTTACCCACACGCAGCGGGGGGATGAGGTGCTGTGCGAGGCCACCGCGCATATCTACGAGTACGAGAGCGGCGGCCTGAGCGTGCTGGCGGGTACCGTTCCGCGCCTCATCCCCGGAGAGCGTGGGTGGATCTCCCCGCAGGCCCTGGAGGCGGCCCTGCGGACAGAAAGCCTCCACTTCGCCCCTCCGCGCCTGTTGTGCCTAGAGAACACCCACAACCGGGCGGGCGGGGTGGCCATCCCGCCGGACCGCATCGCAGCCACCGCAGAAGCCGCCCACCGGGCGGGCCTGCGGGTACACCTGGACGGCGCCCGCATCTTCAACGCCGCGGTGGCCCTAAACGTCCCCGCAAGGGTGCTTGCGGCACCCGCGGACTCCGTGATGTTCTCCTTGTCCAAGGGACTGAGTGCGCCCGTGGGGTCCGTCCTGTGCGGCCCCAAGGCGTTCATCGAGCGGGCGCGGCGCTGGCGGCAGGCCTTGGGCGGCGGCATGCGGCAGGCCGGGGTTCTGGCCGCGGCAGGGATCGTGGCCCTGCAGGAGATGGTGGACCGCCTCGCGGAGGACCACCGCCGCGCCCGCGACCTGGCCATGGGACTCCGGGATGTTCCGGGCCTTCGGGTGAACCCTGAAGAAGTGGAGACCAACATCGTGCTGGTGGAGGTGGAACGGGATGCGCCGGGTCTTGTGGCCCGGCTGGCGGAGCACGGCGTGCTGGCTCTCGCCCTCTCCCCTCGGGAGATCCGGCTCGTCACCCACCGCCACATCACGGACGAGGACGTGGCCTACGCGGTGGACGTCTTCCGTCGGGCCCGAGCCTCGTAGGAATCCAAATGATTTTGCAGATCGGCAGGAGGAATTCGGGACTGGAGCGCGTATACTGGACACAAACCAAACGGAAAGGAGGTACCCGAGCCATGGCGGCGAAGAAGGCGGCCAGCAAGAAGGCCACCGCCAAGAAGACCTCCGCCAAGCCCACGGCGAAGAAGGGCGCGAAGAAGAAGCGGTAACGCTTCGGGGCGCTCTCGCCTCGGGACCTACGTAAGGTCCCGAGGCTTTTGTGTTTAGGGCCCTAGAACCGGTACTGAAGTCCAAATCCGTACGAAGGCTCCCGGAGGAGGCCGCGGAGGTGCAGCCCCACGGACAGGTTGGGCTGCATGGCATAGTGGAGGGAGAGGTTGAGGGTCGGACGGTTGAAGTCCGTGAGGTCGAGGGCGATCCGCCACGCCTGTCCCGGTTGGTAGTCCAGGCCAACGCCGATCTGGGAGTCCACTAGCCCCACCCGCCATCCTAGGTGGTCTGTAAGTCTGAATCCTGCCTGGAGCTGGAGGAGGTTTTGGCGCCCCACGTCGTGGACCCCTAGGCGGTAGAAGCGGGGCTGATCCCGCAGGACCCATAACTCTAAGTCGTGGCGGAACTGGGTACGGCTGTCGTACCAGAGCTCGTAGGTGAGCTGGAGGTTTGGCAGGAGCAGCACCCCCTCCTGGACCCTCTGGAGCACCGGTCCGAGGGAGCTCATGCTGCGGTCGATCCGCTCCATGACCTCATCCACCCGGCGGGCGGTGCTCCGGGCATCCGCCACGAGCCCCCGGACTTCTCGGATCTGCTCTGGGTTGAGGAGACCCTCTTGCAGGTCCCGGCTCATCTGCTCGATGCGGCGGGCGGTCTGCTCGACGAAGGAGGCGGTACGCCGGAGGGTGGCGGCTGTCTCCTCTACAGAGGCGACGGTCCTACGGATGCGGGTCGCGGTCTCGCCGCGGGCGGTAACCTCCTCCGTGAAGGCCCGCACCTCCGCCGCAGATCTCCGAAGGTCCTCCGCGAAGATCCGCAGGGTACGGGCGGTGCGGGTGACCTCCGTACCCACCGCCTGCGCCGTCATCTCGATGGACCGAGCCGTGCGGTCTACAGAGCGGGCCGCAGCCTCCAGGTGCTCGGAAGCCTGGACGAGGGAAGCCTGAAGCCGGGGATGCGCGAGGGTGCGCCGCACGGACTGCACCGTCTCCTCGAGGCCTCTCACCATCTCACCCGCGGACCGCACAAGCCCGCGGACCTCCCGGACGGCGACCTGGAGGTCCTGGGCGAGGGCGTCAATCCGGCGGTAGAGGTCCTCCACGGTCAAGGCCCGTTCCCCCACCACCACCGCGTCAGGCGGGAGGACGTCCGTCTGCTGGGAGGGGAGGATAGCCAGGTAGCGGTTGCCGAGCAGGGTGCTGCTCAAGACCTGGAATCGGGATCCCACGGGGATCCGTACTTCCGGCCGGATCCGCACCCGTACTGCGGCCCGATGGTCCGGGGTGAGCCGGAGAGCCCGCACCTCTCCCACCGGCACGCCCGCCAGGCGCACCGGTGTTCCTGGGGTAAGTCCTTCCGCCGTCTCGAAGATCACGGTGAGCTCATACCCCCGCTCGAGGAAAGGGAATCGGCCCAGGAAGAACGCGAGACTCCCCAGGAGCAGCAGGGCGAGGAGAACGATAAGCCCCACCCGGGCTTCCGGCTTCACCGCGGTCCTCCCGTGGGTTCCGGGGGTCTCAGGAAGCTTGCGTGGAGGAAGGCCTGCACGACCGGGTGCTCACTGCGCCAGAGGGCATGTGGAGGAGCGTCGGCTATGATCTGGCCTCCTTCCAGCACCGCGATGCGGTCCGCTACGCGGAAGGCGCTCGCCAGGTCGTGGGTGACGAGGAGGGTGGTCGCGCCCGTCTGCGCCCGGACCCGGACCATGAGGTCGTCCACCGCGCGGGCGGTCACGGGATCGAGTCCGCCGGTGGGTTCGTCGTAAAGGAGGATGCGGGGATCTAGGGCCAGGGCCCGGGCGATCCCGACCCGTTTGCGCATCCCGCCGGAGAGCTGGGCGGGGAACAGGTTCTCCGTCCCCCCCATGCCCACCAGCTTCAACTTTTCCGCCACGATCTCCTGCAGGGTCCGCTCGTCCAGCCGTCGGTGGCGGCGGAGCGGAAAGGCCACGTTCTCGGCCACGGTGAGGGAGTCGAGGAGGGCAGCACCCTGGAAGACCAACCCGATCTGGGTCCTGAGGCGGGCCAGCTCCGGAGGTGGCAGGGCATGCACCACGTGTCCGTCGATGCGGACCTCCCCGCGGTCAGGCCGCAAAAGCCCGACCACGTGCTTGAGCAACACGCTCTTTCCCGCTCCGCTCGGCCCCAAGATGGCCACGGCCTGCCCGGGCTCGACGGTGAGGGAGACCCCCCGCAGGACTTCCTGATCTCCGAAGGATTTGTGCAGGTCGATGAGCTCGATCCGCCCCAGAAGCGCCACGGCTCAGAAGAGGAGCAGATCCAGGAGGTAGTTGAGGACGAGGAGGAGGGCGATGGCGCTCACCACGCTGTCCGTGGTGGCCCGCCCTACGCCCTCCGCGCCGCCCGTGGCCCGCAGTCCCTTGCTGCAGGCCACCACGCCGATGGTGGCGCCGAAGACCGCGGCCTTCACAAGCCCCTTGAGCACATCCCCGAACGCCAGGAACTCCCGCACCGAGTCCACGTAGACGGACCCTGGTACCCCCACCAGCACCGCCACCACATACCCCCCGAGGCTTCCCACCGCGTTCGCGAGGAGCACGAGTACGGGCAGCATCCCCACCAGGGCCAGAACCCGCGGGAAGGCGAGGTACGCCACGGGATCGGTGGCCATCACCACCAGGGCATCCACCTGCTCCGTGACCGCCATGGTACCCAGCTCCGCGGCAAAACCTGCGCCCACCCGTCCTGCCACGGCTACCGCGGTGAACACGGGGGCTGCCTCCCGGGCCATGGAGACCGCCACCAACCCGCCCACAAATCCCTCCCCGCCCAGGGCCAGGAGCTGGCGGGCGGTCTGGTAAGCGAGGACCATTCCAGAGAAGGCCCCCGTGAGGAGCACGAGGGGGACGGTCCCAACACCCGCGCGGTCCATCTGACGGACCACCTCCCGGACCTCCCACCGCAGCCGGACGAGCTCCCCAAAGACGCGGAAGAGCAGGACCACCCCAGCCCCCAGCTCCTCCAGTTGCCGCAGGGCGGTACTCCCCAAACGCTCGAGGAGATCGAGGCCTCGGCTGACTTGACGGACCTCCATACCCATGTTAGGGTGGTCGCGGCTCGGGTGCGCGCAGAAGCCTGGAACCCTTCCCTAAAGCCAGGGGATCCGCGCGCCTTCGTCTGCTGGGCGCTGCGGCTCCCGCGAGGAGTGTGTTGTGGGCGGCTTCTGCTGCCCGCTTTCATTTTATCGGAGGAGGGGAGAGCATCCAGCGGGAGCCCCGGGTAAACGAACGGATTCGCGCAAACGAGGTTCGGCTCATCGGGCCGGGTGGAGAGAACTTCGGGATCGTTCCCATCCACGTGGCCCTCCAACGGGCGCGGGAGATGGGGCTGGACCTGGTGGAGGTGGCGCCTCAGGCGGAGCCTCCCGTGGTCAAGATCATGGACTACGGGAAGTACAAGTATGAGCAGAGCAAGCGGGACCGCGAGGCGCACCGGAAGGCCAGGGCGCAGGAGCTGAAACGGGTGCGGATGACCCCGAAGATCGGGGATCACGACTTCCAGACGAAGGCGAAGATGGTCTATACCTTCCTGCAGGAGGGGCGCAAGGTCAAGGTGGAGATGTGGTTCCGGGGCCGGGAGGCGGTCCACCCCGAGCTGGGCCGCATGATCCTGGACCGGCTCACGGAGTACGTCTCGCCGATTGCCACCGTGGAACGGCCGCCCTCCATGGAGGGACGGAACATGGTGGTGGTCTACAACCCCCTTCGACGGTGAGGGAGGATGCCGAAGGCGAAGACCCATCAGGGAACCCGTAAGCGGATCAAGGTGACGGGAACCGGAAAGCTTCTCCGCCGCCGGCAGGGCGGTGGACACCTGAAGGAGAAGAAGCGGGCCCGGAGGCTCCGCAGCCTCGCCCAGGAGGTCCCCGTGGCCCCGGGGGACGTCAAGCGGATCCGGGCGTTGATCCCGTACGACGTGGAGTGAGGTGAAACGCGATGCCGAGGGTGAAGCGCGGCAAGACCGTCCGCCGCCGGCACAAGAAGATCCTCAAGCTCGCGAAAGGCTTCTGGGGCAAGAAGAGCCGGTGGTTTAAGCTCGCGAACCAGTACGTGATGCGGGCCCTCCGCAACGCGTACCGGGACCGCCGGCAGCGCAAGCGGGACTTCCGGCGCCTGTGGATCGTCCGCATCAACGCCGCATCCCGCCAGCACGGCCTCTCCTACAGCCGCCTCATGCACGCCCTGCGCCAGAGCGGCATCGCCCTCAACCGCAAGGTCTTAGCGGACCTGGCGGTGCGGGACCCCAAGGCCTTTGCGGAGATCGTTCAAAAGGCTACGGCACGGCCGGAGTGATCACAAGCCCCAAAAACCCGCACATCCAGATGCTGCGGGCCCTGGTACGCCGGCGGGAGCGCGAGAAGGCCGGGCGCGTGGTCATCAGCGGCGCGCGGCTCATCGAGACCGTTCTTCAGGTGGGAGGGCAGGTCGAGGAGCTCTTAGTGGCCGAGCCCCTGCCGAACCTGGAAGCCCTGGCTCAGCGGGCAGGTGCACGGGTACTCCGGGTTGGCCCTCGGGTGATCGAGGCCCTCTCGGACGTCCAAACCCCGCAGCCCATCTGTGCGGTAGTCCGGCTTCCCCGGATCCTCCCCCTCTCCGCCCTTCGGTGGTCTCGACTCGTGGTGGCGGATGGCATCCAGGACCCCACGAACATCGGAGCCCTGGTACGAACCGCGGACGCCGCAGGGTTTGACGGGGTGGCGGTCCTCCCGGGCACCGCAGACCCCTTCCATCCCAGGGCCATCCGCGCGAGCGCGGGTTCCTGCTTCGCCCTCCCCATCGCGGAGGCCACGGTGGAGGACCTCAAGGAGGGGCGGGTATACGTGGCGGATCCGCGGGGCGAGGTGGATTACCGGGAGGCGGATTATACCCCGCCGGTGGCCTTCGTGTTCGGGAGCGAGGGAACAGGCCCCCGGCATCCGTGGCCCGGCTGCTCCAGAGTCCGGATCCCCCTCTACGGGAAGGCGGAGTCCCTGAACGTGGTGGCTGCCGCGGCCGTCCTCCTCTACGAGGCCCGGCGGTCTGGATGACTACAAGTGGCCCTGGTATACTGCTGGCGCTGAACTCCCCCCTCGTTGAACGTGATGGTGGAGACGGAGGTTCAGGTCCTTCGGGAGGAGGCGGCCCGGGAGGTCGCGCAGGCCACAACCCCGGAAGCGCTCGAGGCCATCCGGCGGAAGTACCTGGGCAAGCGGGGACGGCTCACGCAGATGTTGCGCGACCTCGCCAACCTACCCCCTCACGACCGGGCCCGGATGGGCGCGGCCCTGAACGAGACCAAGGAGTGGCTGCTGCGCGCGCTGGAAGAGCGGATGGAAGTGGTGCGGGAGCTTGTGCTCGCGGAGCGGCTGCGGGCGGAGGCCCTGGACGTCACCTTACCTGGCCGGCGACCCGTCCCCGGACGGCCCCACGTGCTCGGCCGCACCATCCAGGAGATCCTGGAGATCTTCCGGTCCATGGGGTTCGAGGTCGTCGAGGGGCCGGAGATCGAGACGGAGGAATTTAACTTCCGGCGCCTCAACATCCCCGAGGAGCACCCGGCCCGGGATACCCAGGATTCCTTCTACCTCGATCACGAGCACCTCCTGCGCACCCAGGTCACCGCGGTGGACGTGCGGGTGATGGCGGTGCGCAAACCGCCCCTCCGGGTGGTAAGCATCGGCCGGTGCTACCGCCGGGATGCGCTCGACGCCACCCACGCGCCCGTGTTCCATCAGGTGGACGGGTTCTGGGTGGACGAGGGCGTGCGGTTCTCGGACCTCAAGGGCGTGCTCTCCCGGTTCGCCCAGGAGATGTGGGGACCGCAGGCACGCACCCGCTTCCAGCCCTCCTACTTCCCCTTCACGGAGCCCAGCGCGGAGATCGCGGTGTACTTCGGGGGAAGGTGGCTGGAGATCGGTGGGTGCGGGATGTTCCACCCCCGGGTCTTGGAGATGGCGGGGATTGATCCGGAGCGGTACACCGCCTTCGCCTTCGGGCTAGGCGTGGAGCGGCCTGCCATGGTCCGCTACGGCATCGGCGACATCCGCCTGTTCTGGGAGAACGACCTGCGGTTCCTCGCGCAGTTCTAGGAGGACGGGATGCGAGTTCCGTGGAGCTGGCTCCGGGAGCTGGTGCGCACCCAGGACCCCCTCGACCCCGAGGTCTGGGCGGAGCGGTTCCCCATGCTGGGCCTTGGGGTGGAGGGCTTGGAGCGGGTGGACGACGACTGGGTGTTCGACTTGGAGACCACCACGAACCGTCCGGACTGGCTGGGGGTGGTGGGGATCGCGCGGGAGGTGGCGGCCGCGACAGGCGGAGAGCTCGTCATACCGCCCACGGAGGTGGAGGAGGAAGATCCTCCTGCCCGTGAGCTCGCCTCCATCACGTTCGCGGAACCAAACCTCTGCTACCGCTACATCGGCCGGGTGATCGTAGATGTCCACGTGGGTCCTTCCCCGGCGTGGATGGCAGAGCGACTGGAGAAGTGCGGGATCCGCAGCATCAACAACGTGGTGGACATCACCAACTACGTGATGCTGGAGTTCGGACAGCCCCTGCACGCCTTCGACTACGACACCCTCGCGGGGGGAAGAGTCGTAGTCCGGACCGCCCGGCCAGGAGAGAGGCTAGTGACCCTAGACGGGGTGGAGCGGGTGCTGCCGGAGGGAGCTCTTGTGATCGCGGACGCGCAGCGGCCCGTGGCCCTGGGCGGGATCATGGGCGGGGCGGAGACGGAGATCCGGCCCACCACCCGGCGGGTGCTGCTGGAGTCCGCTTGGTTCAACCCCGTGGCGGTGCGGCGTACCGCCCGCGCTCTCGGGCTGCGGACGGAGGGGAGTACCCGGCACGAGCGGGGTGGCGATCCGGAACGCGTGCGGCTTGCGGCAGCCCGGGCGGCGGAGCTCATGCGCCGGTACTGCGGCGGCCGGGTGCTTCGGGGAGAGTTGGACGTATATCCTCAACCGGAGCGGCCCCGGGTGGTGACCCTTCGGTACGACCGCCTCCACCGGGTGGTCGGCGTCGCGATTCCTCGGGAGGAGGCGGAGGAGATCCTGCGGCGGCTGGGATTCGAGATCGAACCCCGGGAAGGTGAGGCGGTGGTCCGGGTCCCTCCGCACCGCCGGGATGTGGAGCGGGAGGAGGATCTCATCGAGGAGGTGGCCCGGCTTTGGGGGTATGATCGGATCCCGGAGACCCTTCCCCGGGGCGAGATGGGGGTTGGTCGGCTGCCGGAGGAGCTCGCGCGGGAGCGGGAGGTGCGGGAGACGCTGCTGCGCAGCGGCCTCACGGAGGTCTTCACCCTCTCGCTCTTTCATCCCCGGGAGCTGGACCGCATCCGCATCCCGCCTGATCACCCCTTGCGACAGGCCCCCAAGCTCCTGAACCCCCTCACGGAGGAGCACACCCACCTCCGGACCACCTTGATCCCGTCCCTGCTCGAGGTCCTGCGGACAAACCGCGCCCGGGGAAATCGGGATGTGCACGTCTTCGAGATCGGCCGCGTGTACTTCCGAGCCGAGGGGGGGTGGGAGGAACGCAAGGCCGTGGGGATTGCCCGGATGGGCCGGGTGGCCCTGGGGCGCTGGAACTTGTCCCAGGAGGTGGTGGAGGCCACCTTCTACCACCTGAAGGGGGACCTCGAGACCCTCTTCGAGGCCCTGCACATCCCACAGTGGCGGCTTGTGCCTGAAACCGCCCCTTGGCTCCATCCCTATCGGTCTAGCTCCGTCTGGGTACAGGGCCAACGGATCGGGTGGATGGGGGAGGTGCACCCCCAGGTGGCGGAGGCGTATGACCTGCGGGAGAGGGCTTATGTGGCCGAGCTCGAGCTCGCCCCACTCCTCCGTCACCTGCAACCCCCGGAATTCCGCCCGCTTCCCCGGTACCCCGCGGTGGACCGAGACCTAGCTGTGGTGGTGCGGGAGGAGGTGACCGCTGGGGAGCTCATGGAGGTGATCGCCCGGGAAGCGGGCCCGCTCCTGGAGGCCTGTGAGCCTTTCGACGTGTACCGAGGGCCTCAGGTCCCGCCCGGCCACAAGAGCGTGGCCTTCTCCTTACGGTTCCGGTCCCCGGACCGCACCTTAGAGGCCCGGGAGGTGGAGGCGATCCTGGAGAGGATCCGGGAGGGCCTCGGGCGGCATTTCGGCGCGCGGATCCGGGGTACGTAGGACGCAGGAAGTTGTCAGCATGCCGCGAATCCAGGGGTGGAGGCCGCGGCATGACGTGGGTGGACTGGGTTGTCCTGGCATTGCTCCTGCTCATGATCCTCTCGGGGCTGCAGCGGGGCCCTGTGCGCACCTTCCTTGAGACCTTCTTCCTCTGCCTCGCGTTCTGGCTCACCTCCCGGTTCTACAAGCCCGCAGCCCAAGCGCTCTTTGGCCGCGACTTCCCCTGGCCGGACTGGGCGGGCACCCTGACCTTCGCGGGGATGCTGGTGGTGCTGGTGGTAGTGGGCAACTACCTCACCGCGGCCCTCGTCGGCCGGAAAGCGGCCACCGGCCTCAACATCCTCCTCGGTGGGCTGTTGGGCGTCCTCAAGGGAACGGTGCTCTCCATGGTCTTCCTCGTGTTCCTCTTAGCCGCGCCCTTTGCCCAGGCGGTACGGCCGGACATCGAGCGATCTCGGATCGCCCCCCAGCTCGTGGTCTGGGAGGCGGCAGCGGTGCGGGGACTCAATGCGGTTCTCCCGTGGAGGATCCCGGAGCTGGGTCCTGGGGGGGAGTCCTTCTGATGAGGAATCTGGAGCTGGCCGCGCTGTTGAACGAGATCGCGGACCTGCTGGAGCTGAAGGATGAAAGCCCCTTTCGGGTGAACGCCTACCGCCGGGCTGCCCGGGCCCTGGAAAGCCTCACGGAGGACGTGGAGGAGCTCGCGGCCCGCGGAGCCCTGGAGGAGATCCCAGGGGTCGGCAAGAGCATCGCGGAGAAGATCCAGGAGTACCTGCGCACGGGGAAGATCGCCTACCACCAGGAGCTTCTGCGGGAGCTCCCTGCGGGCATCACCACGCTCCTGCGGGTTCCCGGGCTTGGGCCCAAGACCGCCATGCTCATCTACCAGCACCTCGGGATCACCACCCTCGAGGAGCTGGAAAGAGCGGCCCGCTCGGGCCGACTGGTGGGCCTTCCCCGGATGGGCCAGAAAACCGTCGAGAACATCCTGCGGGGGATCGAGCAGGTGCGCCGTGCAGGGACCCGGCTTCCGCTGGGAACAGTACTTCCGTACGCCCAGGAGATCGTGGCGCGGCTTCACAGACTCTCCTCCGTCCACCAGATCAGCGTGGCCGGCAGCCTCCGCCGGATGAAGGACACCATCGGCGACATCGACATCCTCGTCACCAGCAGCCGGCCGGAGGAGCCCATGGAGGCCTTCGTGCGGATGCCGGAGGTCGGAGAAGTCCTCTCGCACGGGACGACCCGCAGCAGCGTCCTGCTGCGGGCGGGGATTCAGGCGGACCTACGGGTGGTGGAGCCCGCGTCCTTCGGCGCCGCCCTGCAGTACTTCACGGGGAGCAAGGAGCACAACATCAAGCTGCGGGAGCGGGCCGTGCGGGCAGGCCTCAAGATCAACGAGTACGGGGTCTTCCGGGGCGAGCGGCGGATCGCGGGGCGGACCGAGGAGGAGGTGTACGCGGCCGTAGGACTCCCGTGGATCCCGCCGGAGCTGCGGGAGGATCAGGGGGAGCTAGAGGCCGCAGAGCGCGGATCGCTTCCCAACCTGGTGACCCTCCAGGACATCCGGGGCGACCTCCACATGCATACGAAGTGGAGCGATGGAGCGGCCACCGTGGAGGAGATGGCCCGGGCCGCCCGATCCTTGGGCTACGAGTACATCTGCATCACAGACCACTCCCAGAGCCTGAAGTTCGCAGGCGGGGTGACGGTGGAAGATCTAAAACGCCACATCCGGGACGTCCGCCGGCTCAACGAGCGGCTGGAAGGGATCACGGTCCTCATCGGATCTGAGGTGGACATCCTTCCGGACGGCTCCCTGGACTACCCCGACGAGGTCCTGGCGGAGCTGGACGTCGTCGTCGCCTCCGTGCACTCCCACTTCCGGATGGACACCCAGGCCATGACGGAGCGCATCGTGCGAGCGATGCACAACCCCTACGTGACGATCCTAGGACACCCCACGGGCCGGCTCATCCAGCAGCGGGATCCCTACTCCGTGGATGTGGAGCGGCTGGTGGAAGCGGCCCGGAAGACGGGAACCATCCTCGAGGTGAACGCGGCCCCGGAGCGTTTGGACCTCAAGGACGTGCACGTGCGCCTGGCAAAGGAACACGGGGTGCTGTTGTGCATCAACACGGACGCCCACAGCCCTGCCCAGCTCCGGTACATGGAGCTGGGGGTGGGCACGGCCCGCCGGGGATGGGCGGAGCCCAAGGATGTGGTGAACACCCTGCCCCTGCGGAAGCTGCTGGAGGTGCTGGGACGCAAACGCTCCGCCACCCACCGCAAGCGGTCCGGATGATCGCAGAGGGCACTTTTGACCCTCTTCCCCGCAGCTTCTTCGCCCGTCCCACCCTGGAGGTGGCTCCAGACCTCCTGGGGGCGTTCCTCGTGCGGATGCTTCCGGATGGGGTGCGGCTTGTGGGGCGGCTTGTGGAGGTGGAGGCATACCTCGGGCCGCAGGACCCCGCAAGCCACGCCTACCGTCGCACCGCCCGAAGTGCCATCATGTGGGGACCTCCGGGGATCGCGTACGTGTACGTCACGTACGGCAACCACCACTGCCTCAATGTGGTGACCGAGCCCGAGGGCACGCCGGGCGCGGTTCTGCTTCGGGCCGCAGAGCCCCTCGAGGGCCTGGAGGTCATGCGGCGGCTGCGGGGCGTGGAGGAGGTGAAGCTGTTGTGTAGCGGTCCGGGCCGGCTGACCCAGGCCTTCGCCATCGACCTCTCCTTCAACGGAGCCGACCTTACCCGGTCAGGTTCCCTCTACCTGGCTTGGGGGACTCCTCCCCGCCGCATCCGCACCACCCCGCGCATCGGGATCCGGCGCGCCCGGGAGCGCCCGTGGCGGTTCGTGGACCCCGAGAGTCCCTGCCTATCCCGGCCGGTATACAATGGCGCGGGGACGTAGGCATGGACGAGCGCACCCTTCGGGTCCTGGAGTTCACCAAGATCCGAGATCGGCTCGTGCAGCGCACGGAGACCTCCGTCGGCGCGGAGCTCGGCTCAGGGCTCCTGCCTGCCACGGACTTCCGGGAGGTGCAGGAGCGGCTTTGGGAGACCGCGGAGGCCCGGCTCCTCCTACGGGAAGGGGAGCTGTCCCTGCGCGGGGTGCACGACCTACGGCCGCATCTCGCCCGGGTCCGGGTCGGAGGAACCCTAACGCCGGGGGACCTTCTGCAGGTCCTCCACACCGCCCGCGCCGCCCGAACCGTAAAGGACGCCGTGCGTTCCCGGGCGGAAAGGGTGCCGCTCGTTGGGGCCCTGGTCCGGGACCTGCCGACCTTTGCGCTCTTGGAGGCGGAGCTGGAGCGGGCCATCGGGGAGGACGGAGCGGTTCTAGACTCCGCGAGCCCAGAGCTTGCCCGTATCCGGCGGCAGCTGCGGGCCACGGAGCAGGAGCTACGGAGGAAGCTCGAGGAGCTCGTGCGCTCACCCCGCTACAGCCGCATGCTCCAGGATCCCATCATCACCGTTCGGGGCGACCGGTACGTGGTGCCCGTCAAGCAGCAGTACGCGCACCAGTTCCCGGGGATCCTCCACGATCAGTCCAGTAGCGGGGCCACCGCCTTCATGGAGCCCCTCGTGGCCGTGCACCTCGGGAACCGCATCCGAGCCCTGCGGGGTGAGGAGGAGCGGGAGATCCAGCGGATCCTGCGCCGGCTTTCGGAGCGGGTGGCCACCTATGCCGCAGACCTCGAGCAGGCGGTGCGGATCCTCGCCCGATTGGATGTGGCGTTCGCCAAGGCGCGGTTAGCGGATGAGCTCGAGGCGGTGCTTCCGGAACTCATCCCCCACCCCCAGCTGGAGCTCCTCCAGGCCCGACATCCGCTCCTCATCTACGCCCAGCGGGCGGATCCGCGGCGGCCGCTCGTCCCCGTGGATGTGCGGCTCGGGGTGGACTTCCATACCCTGATCCTCACGGGCCCCAACACGGGCGGCAAGACCGTCACCCTCAAGACCATCGGGCTCCTCCAGCTCATGCTGCAGGCAGGGCTCTTCGTCCCCGCCTCCCCCCGCAGCCGCATGGGGGTGTTCCCTCAGGTGTTCGCGGACATCGGGGACGAACAGAGCATCGAGCAGTCCCTCTCCACCTTCAGCAGCCACCTGCAGGCCATCGTGGAGATCCTGAAACACGCCCAACCCGGCTCCCTCGTGCTCCTCGACGAGATCGGCGCGGGGACCGATCCCGCAGAAGGATCAGCCTTGGCCCGGGCCATCCTCGAGACCCTGCACGAGCGGGGGTGCTGCGTGGTGGCCACCACCCACTACGGAGAGCTGAAGGCCATGGCCTACGAGCGGGCGGGCGTGGAGAACGCCTCCGTGGAGTTCGACGTGGAGACCCTGCAGCCCACCTACCGGCTGCGCCTAGGGATCCCTGGCAGCAGCCACGCGTTCGTGATCGCCAAGCGCCTGGGACTGAGCGCGGAGGTGCTGGAGCGGGCCCGCAGCTTCCTCCGGCGCGGGGTGGCGGAGGTGGAGGCGGTGCTGGCAGGCTTGAGCGCGGACCAACGGCGGGCGGAGGCTGCCCGGGAGGAGGCGGAGCGGCTTCGGAAGGAGGCGGAGGAGGAGCGCCGGCGGTACGAAGCCCTGCGCTTAGAGCTCCAGGCGGAGCGGGAGAGGTTGTTGCGGAGGGCCCGGGAGGAGGCCAGGAGTCTCGTGGAGCGAGCCCGGGAGGAGGTCGAGGCACTGCTGACTGCGCTGCGGGGCCGCAAGACCGTGCAAGACGCGGAGCAGGCCAGGGCGCGGCTTGCGGAGCTGGTGCGGGCGATGCAGGATGGACAGACCGAGGAGGCCGGAGAGCCCCTCGAGGCCGTGGCCCCTGGCGATCGGGTTCGGGTCCGTTCTCTCCGGGCCGAGGGGACGGTGGTGGGGATCACGGAGCGGGGAGAGGTGGAGGTGCAGGTCGGCCGGTGGAAGGTGCGGGTTCCGAAGTCCGATCTGTGCGCACCAAGTGAGGCTCGTCCCTCTGCCCGGCCCCACATCCCGTCCCCGCGTCCTCCCGCCCCTCAGGTTCCTGCCCGGCTGGACCTGCGGGGCATGACCGCGGACGATGCGGTGTGGGAGCTTGAGCGGGCCCTAGACGCCGCGCTGCGTTCAGGACTTCCGCGCCTTGTGGTGGTCCACGGGAAGGGAACGGGTGCTCTCCGTCGGGCCGTACACGAGTGCCTGGCCGCCCACCCCGAGGTCCGGTTCCACCTGGCCCCGCCGCACGAGGGCGGGGAGGGTGCCACCATCGTGGAGCTCGCGCCGTGAGGATCACCCGCGCGCCTAGGACGGGTTCGGAGCCCCGCCCCAGGGGCCGGGGCTCGGCGTGGAGGTGGACCGGAGCGGCTTGGAGCTCTTGTTCGCGGTCGGGGAGGGAGGAAGATGAGTAAGAAATTGGAAGTCGGGGTGCTGGTGCGGGCTGCCCTAATCGCCGCCGTGTACGCCGCGGTCACCGTCTCCCTGGGGGAACTCGGCTACGGACCGGTTCAGGTCCGGGTCTCCGAGGCCCTCACGGTCCTTCCGTACCTCGATCCCGTAGGCGGAACCCTGGGGATCGGGCTGGGGGTATTTGTGGCGAACCTGCTGGGGCCGTACGGGCTCGTGGACACGGTGCTCGGTACCCTCCTGAGCCTCCTCGCCGCTCTCCTCACCGCCCGGATGCCTCGGCCCTGGCTTGCACCGCTTCCGCCGGTGGTGATCAACGCCTTGGGAGTCCCCCTCTACCTCCAGTTCCTCGCGGGCGTACCGTACTGGCCGACGGTCGGGACCGTGTTTTTGGGCCAGCTCGTGGCCTGCTACGGGATCGGGTACCCGCTGCTCCTGGCCCTGCGGGCCCGCCCGGAGGTGTTCACCTGGGGGTCGCGGAGACCGCGATGAGGACGGGGATCCTGCCGGAGGAGCAGCTGGCGCTGTTGCGCCGGGGGGCTGCGGAGATCGTCTCGGAGGAAGAGCTCCTCGCGAAGCTGCGGGAGGGACGGCCGCTCCGGGTGAAGCTGGGGCTGGATCCTACGGCCCCGGATATCCACCTGGGGTTCGCGGTGGTGCTGCGCAAGCTCCGACAGTTCCAGGATCTCGGGCATGAGGCCATCCTCGTGATCGGGGACTTCACCGCCCTCATCGGGGACCCGTCCGGAAAGAAGCAGACCCGACCCATGCTCAGCCCCGAGGAGGTGGCGCGCAACGCTGCCACCTACCGGATGCAGTACAGCCGGATCCTGGATCCGGAGCGTACCCGGGTGGTGTTCAACAGCCAGTGGCTGGGCCCCATGCGGTTTGCGGACGTGGTCCGGCTTGCGAGCAAGGTCACGGTGGCCCGGGTGATGGAGCGGGACGACTTCACGCAGCGGTGGCGCGAGGGCATCCCCATCGGCCTCCACGAGCTCCTCTACCCCCTCTGCCAGGCGTACGACTCCGTGGCCCTCCAGGCGGACGTGGAGCTCGGGGGAACGGACCAGAAGTTCAACCTCCTCATGGGCCGCAACCTCCAGCGGGAGTTCGGTCAACCCCCGCAGGTAGCCTTCCTCATGCCGCTTCTACCGGGGCTGGATGGCGTGGAGAAGATGAGCAAGTCCCTGGGCAACTACATCGGCATCACCGAGCCCCCGGAGGAGATGTACGGCAAGGTGATGTCCATCCCGGATGACCTGATGCCCACCTACTTCGCGCTGTGCACGGAGCTCCCCGAGGAGGACGTTCGGGCGCTCGTGGAGGGACTCCAGCGGGGGACCGTGCACCCCCGGGATGCCAAGCGGCGGCTCGCCTGGGAGATCGTGCGCCTCTGGCACGGGGAGGAAGCCGCCCGGGCCGCGGAGGCGGCCTTCGACCGGGTCTTCGCCCGCAAGGAGCTCCCCGAGCAGATCCCCGAGGTCTCCATCCGGACAGAGGAGCTTGTGGAGGGTCGTCTGTCCGTGGCTCGTCTCGTGGTGCGGGCGGGGCTTGCTCCCAGCCACAGCGAGGCCCGCCGGCTCGTCCTGCAGGGCGGGGTGAGCCTGGACGGGGTGCGGCTGCGCGACCCGGAGGAGCGGGTGGTGGTTCGGGACGGCATGGTGGTGCGGGTCGGAAAGCGTCGATTCGCCCGGATCCGCCTGGAGAAGTGATCCGTGGCCACCGCGTGGATCGGCACCTCCGGGTTCACCTACCAACACTGGGTCGGGGTGCTCTACCCGGAGGGCCTTCCGCAACGGCGGTGGCTCTCGCACTACGCACAGCACTTCAACGCGGTGGAGCTCAACGTCACCTTCTACCGCCTCCCGCCCCGAAAGGCCTTTCAGACATGGGCCCAACAGGTCCCGGAAGGGTTCCGGTTCGTGCTCAAGGGAAGCCGGTTCATCACTCACCTCCGGCGGTTGCGGAACGTAGAGGAGGCCCTCGCGCGGTTCTTCGCGCACGCAGAGCTCCTCGGAGCTCACCTGAGCTGCGTGTTGTGGCAGCTACCGGGCCGGTTCCGAGCGGATGCGGCCCTGCTGGAGAAGTTCCTGAAGGTACTTCCCCCCTCGGTCCGACATGCCTTCGAGTTCCGGGACCCGTCATGGTTCGACGAATCCGTTTTCGCACGGCTGCGGGCGTATGATGCGGCGGTGGTGGCCGCGGACTGGCCTGCTCAGGTCCTGCTTCCGGGCATGGCCCCATACCGTTCAGACCGGCCCGTGGTTCCGGTGCCGCATACGGCGAGCTGGAGCTATCTGCGGCGGCACGGCCCCGGCGCTCCCTATCACGGCAGCTACGCCGAGGCCCACATCCGGGCCGACGCCGCATGGGTGAAGAGAGCGCTCCAGGAGGGCCGGGACGTGTACGTGTTCTACAACAACGACGTGGCAGGATACGCGGTGCACAACGCCCTCGCCCTGGCCCGGGCGGTGGGTGCCGCGGCCTCCGCCTCTACCCGATGAGCGGATCCCAGCTTCCCGCCACGCTCCGGCGCCGGGCCCGGGCCGTGGACCGCGCGCTCAAGGCCTTCTCCGGTCCGCCGCAGCTCCGCGGGGGCCGAGATCCCGTTAGGGTTTTGGTGCGCGCCATCCTCTTCCAGAACGCCTCGGATCGGAACGCGGTTTGACGCCCGGGCAAGGTCCGATACAATGCAAGCTAGGCGAGGTGAGAAGCGGTGATCCGTCCGCCCATCGAGGTGCTGCTGGCACAGGTTCCCAACAAGTACGCCCTGGTGATGCTGGCCGCCAAACGGGCCCAGCAGCTGGGGGCGGGACAGTTGCCCCTCGTGGACGTGGATTCCCAGAACCCCGTCACCGTCGCCCTCGAGGAGATCGCGGCCGGCCGGGTCCGGCCGGAGTGGCCCCGGGAGCCCCTCGCCATCTTCCGGGACGTCTAACCGGGCTTTCCCAAAACCTCCTCCGGAGGGGTGTAGGGGAGTCCGTGGGATTCCGCCACGCCCGGATGGGTGACTGCGCCCTCGACCACGTTGAGCCCCTTTTGAAGCGCGGGATCCTCCCGGCAGGCCCTCTGCCACCCTTTGTTCGCGATTTGGAGGGCGTACCCGATGGTGGCGTTGGTGAGGGCCACGGTGGACGTGCGAGGGACGGCGGCGGGCATGTTGGTGACTGCGTAGTGGATCACCCCATGCCGGACGTACACGGGGTCGCTGTGGGTGGTGGGCCGGATCCCTTCGACGCATCCTCCCTGGTCGATGGAGACGTCCACGATCACGGACCCCGGCTTCATGCTCTTCACCATCCCCTCCGTCACGAGCCGTGGGGTCCGGGCGCCCGGGACCAGGACCGCTCCCACCAGCACGTCCGCGTAGGCCACCGCCTGCTCGATGGTGTAGGGGTTGCTCATGAGCACCTGGAACCGGCCGTGGAGCACGTCGTCCAGAAACAGCATCCGGCGGAAGTTCCGCTCGAGGATGGTGACCTGAGCGCCCATCCCGAGGGCCACCCGCGCCGCATTTGTACCTACTACCCCGCCGCCGAGGATCACCACGGTCCCGGGGGCGACTCCCGTCACGCCTCCGAGGAGCGTTCCCTTCCCGCCCTGCGTTCGCTTCAGGTGGTAGGCCGCTTCCTGGATCGCAAGCTTCCCGGCCACCTCGCTCATGGGGACGAGAAGGGGGAGCTCACCGTCCGGGAGCTGCACGGTCTCGTAGGCGATGGCCACGACGCGGGACCGGAGAAGAGCGGAGGTGAGCTTCGGGTCTGCCGCGAGGTGCAGGAAGGCGAACAGCACAAGCCCGGGCCGGAGGTAGTGGTACTCCTCCGGGATGGGCTCTTTCACCTTCATCACTAGCTCGCACCCCCAGACCTCCGCGGGGTCCCGGACGACCCGGGCGCCCCGGCGTCGGTACTCCTCGTCCGAAAACCCGCTGCCCTCGCCCGCCCCGGCTTCGATGAGGACCTCATGCCCCGCCTCCACCAGTTGCATCACGCCCGCGGGCGTGATCCCGACCCGGTACTCCTGATCCTTGCGCTCCTTCGGTACCCCGACCTGCATCCCGGCCTCCCCCTTCCATCTTCGCACGCTCCGGCCGAGTTCCTGGGATCCGCTACCATGTTCCCGTGAGGGTATCCCCCTGGCTTTGGGCTGCGCTCCTGCGGGGCATTCTCCTGCTCCTCCCCGGGCATGCGGTGGATGTGGCCGCATTCCAGGCCTGGGCGGTCCGGTTGAGCCAGGTGGGCCCGTGGCGCTTCTACGCCTCGGACGTCTTCGTGGACTACACCCCCGGGTACCTGTTGGTGCTCTGGCCCCTTGGGTTTCTGATCCGGCTCCTGCCCGGTGCCGGCCCGCTCCTCGTTAAGCTTCCCCCGGCCCTCGCGGACTTCGCGGCGGCGGGGTTGCTCCTGCGGCTGGGAGGTCCTGAAGCTGCCCGGTGGTACCTCTGGAACCCCGCGGTTCTCCTCATCGGCGCCCTGTGGGGGCAGGCGGAGTCCGTGGCCATGGCATGGATCCTGGGAGGCTGGTGGGCGCTTCAGGCCGGCCGGGCTTCCTTAGGAGGTACACTCCTCGGCTTCGGGGTGCTCACCAAGCCCCAGTACCTTATGGTCCTGCCCGTGCTGGTCCTGTGGGCAGCCCGTTCCGGGATGCGTCCGGAGGATCGGATGCGGGCCGTCGGGGCTGGGGCTGCGGCCGTCGTCCTCCCCTCTTTGCTGTTCGGGCTCACGCCCACAGGGCTTTTTGCCCTCGTCCTCCGGGCTTCCCAGGTCTACCCCTACGGGTCCGTGAACGCCCTCAACCTGTGGCATCTCCTGGGCCTCAACTGGAAGCCCGACGCCACGCCGGTGCTCGGCCTTCCCGCGGGCGCGTGGGGAGTGGGACTTTTGGGCGGCGTAAGCGGACTCGTTCTTTTGCGGTGCGCTCGGGAAAGGGAGTTGGGGTCCTCCTTCCTCGCGGCGGCAACCCTCTCCGTAGCCGCCTTCACCCTGGGCACTCGGATGCACGAACGCTACCTGTTCCCCGCGCTTCCGTTCGGGCTCCTCGCCTGGAGCCACAGGAAGGCACCGGCCTGGCTTGTGGGAGGACTTTCCGCCCTGCTCGTCATCGACTCCGTCTACGGCCTCGCTTACCTGAGCCTCCATCCCCCGTACCGCACCCCCCTTGGGAGTGCGCTGTGGGCCCTGTTCACACCGCCGGTAACGGCCACCCTTTCCTGCCTCCACCTGCTGCTCCTCGTGGGGATGCTGGGGCTCACGATGCGGAAGGTCGCCTGAGCTCTCCCCACAGCCGCCACAGCTCCACGAGGGCCCGCAGGATCACCCGGAAGCTGGCACCGCCCTGCTTCCCCCACCGCCGGGGGTAGTGCGGGACCCCGACTTCCACGATCCGGGCCCCGGTCGCCGCGGCCCGGCACAGGAGCTCCGTGCTGAGGAAGGCCCCTTCGGACCGCAAGGGAAGGCGCTGCACGAGCTCCCGACGCACCAGCTTGAACGCGCAGTCCACGTCCCGCACCCGGATCCCAAACCCCCACCGGACGAGCCAGTTCCAGACCCGGCTGATGAGGCGGCGGTGGAGCGGATCCTGACGCCGGATCCGATAACCCACGATGAGGTCCGCGTGGTCGAGGTGGGCGAGGAGGCGTGCGAGGTCCTTGAGGTCGAACTGGAGGTCCGCGTCGCTGAAGAAGACCCAGTCGTACCGGGCGGCCGCAAATCCAGTCCGCAGGGCTGCACCGTAGCCCCGGTTGCGGCCGTGCTGCACGAGCCGCACCCTGGGGTCTAGTGCCGCGATCGCCCGCACCACCTCCGCGGTGCGGTCCGTGCTCCCATCGTCCACCACGATCACCTCAAAGGGATCCGCATACGCGGACAGCACCTCCAAGGCCTGGCGCACGGTCTTTGCGATATTGCCCTCCTCGTTGTAGGCGGGGAAGAAGGCGCTCAGGGCGGGCTTCATACCCATGAAGGCATCCAGATCCACCACCGCAGCCACCGGGCGGGTACGGGGTAGGCCACCAGAACGGGAAGCTGGTACAGGAGCACCAGGGTTGCGGCCAGGAAGTAGGACCGCGGCCACGTCCATCCCCACCGCCGTCCCACCGCTTCCAGGGCCTCCGCCAGGCTCAAGTAGGCGAACGGAAGGGCGGGCAGCATGTGGTAGATGAACAGCAGCCGGCCGATGAAGGCATAGGGGAGGTAGTTCAGGAGGAAGCCGGAGAGCACGAAGAGATCCGACGTCTTTCGCCCCCGCAGGGCGCGCCAGGCCACGAACCCTACCGCGGGCAAGATGGCCCACCACACCACAGGGTTACCGACCGCGAAGATCCCGGTCATGACCCCTCCGTGCGCCTCGTAGTGGTACCACATGGGCCGCAGCAGAAGCGGCCAGCTCCACCAGCGGCTGGCGTACGGGTGCGTGGCCACCAGGGTGCTGTGGTACCGGTACATGTTCTGGTGCAGGCGCAGGAGGTCTCCGAAGGACTCCCCCCGCAGGAGGTGAGGGACGTACGAGCCTAGATAGGGAAGGAGGGGGAGGAGGAGCAGGGCCGCAAGGCCCACACGAGGCCACGGAAGCGTTCTGCGTCGCCACAGGAGGAGAGCGCTCAGCAGGAGAACTGCGAGGGTCGCAAGCCCCGTCCACTTCGTGGCCACGGCCGCACCCGCGCACAGCCCCGCGAGGAGGTACCACCCGGGGTGGCGGGTGCGCACGCCCGTCCACCACGCGGCGTAGGCTGCGGTTCCAAACAGGAGGAGGAAGATCTCGGGCTTTGCGATCCGGGACTCCACGAGCAAAAGCCCGTCTACACTCCCCAGGGCGGCCACCACGAGGGCCTTGCGGGGGTCCGTGAGTACCGCCCGCCCCAGGGCGTAGAGGGCGGCGATGGTGAGCACGCCCGCCAGGGCCGCGCTGAACCGCCAGCCCCACGGGTGGAATCCGAAGACCCGCACGCCGCCTGCGATGAGGAGCTTGGAGAGCGGCGGGTGGGTCCACTCGTAGATGGGGTGTCCCGTGAGGTACTCCTGGGCCGTGCGGGCGTAGTAGATCTCGTCGAAGTACTGCTTGGGAGGCTCCCCCAACCGCCAGAACCGGAGGGCGGCGGCCACCACCAGAAGGAGCAAGGCTCCCCAGGTCCGACGCATCACCGCCATTGTAGCCATCCGTGCAAGCACCTCGGCTTCCCCCGGGATTCGGGAGGTGGTAAAAAGAAAGGGGGGCGGCGTAGCTCAGAGGTCAGAGCACGCGGCTCATACCCGCGGTGTCGTGGGTTCGAGTCCCACCGCCGCC
>FWWL01002470.1_pt1 | contig 38251 bp, 37 predicted proteins | sample 2228331 | NCBI WGS metagenome assembly FWWL01 (sample SAMEA103939775, study PRJEB20133) | metagenome
TGGGGGTATTCCAGAACAGCCTTGAGGATGAGCACGGCCACGGGGTTGTAGTCCAGCGCGTAGGTCTCGCACCCTAAACGGAGGGCCTCCAGGGGGATTGCCCCGCCCCCGGCGAAGGGGTCGAGGACCTTGGGAGCCCGACCGCCAAAGGCCTCATGGATGAGCCTTCGCGCCCTCTCCAAGACCTCCTCGTTCAAGGAGTCTTTCCAGGGCGCGAGCCTCTTCACGAGATCCAAGAGCCTTTCACGTTGCTGGGGATCATCGGGGACCAGTGCGGCGAAGGCCGTGCAGCGGGAGGCGGCCAGGGGCCGCCGCGCCCACCAGATGTGCAATGTGCTGATGTGCCCGTGGCGGATGTTCTTCTCCCGGCGGGACTCCTTGGAAACTTCCTTGATGGGGAAATCCTCCTCGATCAACCGGCGGTCTTCTTCGCCCATTCCCAGACCTCCTTGGCAATCTTAAAGCACCGCTTTCTTCCCCGCCCGGTGGGCTCGCCAAACCGGCTTACCATCCGGATAACGTGTGAGGCAATCGTCGCTTTCCATGAAAGGGGGAGGTCGGCCACCCGGTGGCGAAGGTCGATCAGGCTGTGGGTGCGGGGAATGTTTTCCCCGCGATGGGCCAAGCTGCCTTTGAGGGCTTTTTCCACGCACTGGTGGGCGTGGAAGCAGGTTTGGCCCAAGACCTTGTGGGCCAAGGCCAGCTCGGCCATGCGCAGGTCAATATCAGCAAACTCAAACCAGCTTTGGGCTACGCTCATCAATAACCCAGCCTTGGCCTAACACTTCCTCTGGGAAAAACGGCTCGCTTGGACAAGGCCAGCTTATTGTACGGGGCCTTCCTCCGCGGAGGCCCACTGATCCCAATGGGCAATTTCATATTGAACTTGCACCCTTTCCTTGGCGGGGATGCGGGCAGGGTTGCGGATGAGCCACACCTTGGGCGGCGTCGCAAGCGGGGTCACCACGTACAGCCAGTACTCATCACCCAGCCGATGGGCCATGATCCACTCGTTTTTGGTGAGGACGACAGGCCCGCTTTCCGCCCGGGCTTTGACCTCGATGTACCGCACCTCCCCTGCCCCTTCGGACTTGATGTCGTAGCCCAGGTTCTCAGCGGACACGTCCTGGGGATGGCGGCCTTGGCTGCGTTCGTAGGCCATGGCCAACTCCATCCCCATCCTCTCCACTGCGGGGTCCGGCCCAAGCGAGGCCTCCTGCGCCGGTTGGACAAGGGCAACGCCCACGATCTCCATTTCGCCGGGCAGCAGGCTCAGTTCGCGGCGGATGCGCTCTTGCAGGTTTTGATAGCGGGCCTGCAGCTCTTCCTTGCGGCGCTCCGCCTCGTGAAGGGGCAGTTCCACCGCTTCGCCTCGCGCTTGACGGGTGACCAGGTCCGAAATCCGCGCATCGGCCTCCAAGATGAGCTGCTCAAGGGATCGCAAACCGTACCGCCGACGAACCCCAGCCTGGCGTTCCCGCTCGGCCCGCACCTCGGCCAACAGCTGAGGAAGGACGTTCTCTACCACAAAGGCTTGCACATGGGACGCGTCAGGGGGCGCGGATGGCGGAGCCGGGGTTGTGCTGGGCGTGAGGTCCCAAAGGACCGAGGGCGAAACCAGGCGGAGGGGGCTTCCGTCGGCCGGCGCCCACACCGCCAGAAGCCTTTTCAAAGCCACCTCGCCGTTGCCATCGTGGCAGGAGGCCATGACAAACCAAAGGTGCCCCGCGAGCTTGCCCGTGGGATCCTCGAAGGCCGCGCCCAACCGCAGGTCTTCCCCGGTTTTGCGCAGGATCTCTTCCAAAACCGCTTCCAGCAGAGGGTGGCCGGGGGCGACGAACTCCGCCCCTGCCCGCCGGGCTTGCTCCTTGTAGAACGTGAACTGGCGGTAAGACTCGTGCACCAAACCGTAGCGGTCTTGGAAAGAGGGGGGCTGCTGCCGTAGGGATGAAGGCACGCGCTCCAGTCGCCACAACCCATCGGCCCTTTGCTGCAACGGCAGGCCCAGGAAATGGCACGCCCGCTGGAAGAAGGCCTCGATGTACTCGGGCACGAGCCGCGTTTCCTTGGCTTTGCGCTCCTCGCCCACAATGCCTGCGAGGTCGATGTGGCGGAAGGCCAGGGCTTCTTGGGCCGCGGCCCGCACCCGGGCTATGGCGGCCTCATCGGGAATCCCCTCGATCTCCGCGGTGATCTCCTCCAACGTGCGGCGGCCGGCTACCGCTTCCATGATGAGTTCGCTCAAACTCGCCCCGGCCAGCACTTCCTGGATCACATCGAATACGCGGTCGGACCCCATGGCCCTACGAATGGTTTCCAGCTTCTCCAGCAAGCGACGCAGAATCTCCCCTTCCACCGTGTCTTCGGCCACGAGGTTGTAGATGTGCACCTCCTTGCGCTGGCCGTAGCGGTGGATGCGGCCCATCCGTTGCTCCAGGCGGTTGGGATTCCAGGGAAGATCGTAGTTGACCATCAGCGAGCAAAACTGGAGGTTGATGCCTTCGCCGCCGGCCTCGGTGGACACCATCACCTGGGCATCTTCGCGGAACTCGTGCTCGGCACGGATGCGCTCGTCTAAGCCCAGGCCGCCATGGAGCGTGACCACCGCATAACCCCAGCTGCGCAAGTTTTCGGCCAAGTATTCCATCGTGTCGCGGGACTCTGTGAACACGAGAAGCTTTTCTCCACCGGTGCGGAAGGCGTGCTGATCCAACAGGCGTTTGAGCTCGTTGAGCTTCGTCTCCGTCTGTGCTTTTTCCAGATCACGGGCCATGGAGATGAGGTGCTCTAGGGCGCGGATTTCCTGCTCCAGTTCAGGCTGTGTTCGTGCGGCGGTGAGGTGCTCGAGCTCTTCTTCGATCCGCCACCGCTCGGCCTCGGGGAGGTCTTCAAGGGCTTCCTCGTCGAACGCGCCTGCGCGGGCTGCGGCCTGGCCGATCTTGAGGAGTTGGGCAAGTCGATCCCGGCGGCGCTCCAACGAGCGCCGGGCCGCGCGCACCGAGGAAGCCAACCGACGCTGCAAAAGCGTCAGGGCAAACTGCACGTTGCGCCGCTCCCCAGCCAGATTGAATTGCTCGCGCACGTAGCGGGTAAGCGCCCAGTAAAACGCTTGCTCACCCGGCGAAAGCCGGTACGTCACGGTGTGCACGTAGCGGGGCGGAAACAGGGGCAGACCATCGAAGGTTTTGAGGTCTTCTTTGAGTCGGCGGATCACACCCAGCGTCTCCCCCTGCTGCACCGCCTGTTCGAGGATGTCGGTGTTGGCGAACATCCCCGGCTCGAGGAGGTCGAGGAGAAGCCGGAAGTTCTCCGGGTCGCCGCGGTGCGGTGTGGCCGTGAGGAACAGCATGAATTGAGCGGTGCGGGACAAGAGCTCGCCCAAGCGGTAGCGTTCCGTGCGCTTGAGCTTGTCGCCGTAGCGGTAGGCCGCGAACTTATGGGCCTCGTCCACTATCACCAGGTCCCACTGGGCCTCGGCCAGGGCGGCGAGCACGTCTTCCTGCTTGGCGAAGTCCAGGGAAGTCAGCACCTGGGCGTGGTCCAGCCAAACGTTGCGGCCCCAACTGCTGTTCACCGCGGAGCGGTCCACCACGTAAAACGTTTCCCAAAACTTCTCTTTCATCTCGCGCAGCCATTGGTCGCGCAGGTGGCCGGGAACCACAATCAGCACGCGCTCCGCCAGACCGCGATACTTCAGCTCCTTGAGCACCAAGCCGGCCATGATGGTTTTGCCCGCGCCGGGATCATCGGCCAAGAGGATGCGTGGCCGCGGCTGGCGCAGGATTCGGAAGTACACCGCATCCACTTGGTGCGGCAGAGGGTCGACCATAGCCACATGGATGGCTTGGAACGGGTCGAATTGGTGAGCGAGGCGGATGCGGTGGGCCTCCATCCCCAGAAAGAACGCCTCCGGCTGTCCAGAGAAGGACAGGCCCACGGCGGGCAACAGTTCCAGTTGGCGGACTTCTTCGGGCCGCAGCCAGCGCGCGCCATAAAACCTCCCCGACGCGCCCACCACCTCCACCTTGACGAGCGCCCCCAAGGATTCCACGGTGAGCACTCGCACCACCTCCGGCCAGAACACTGCCCGCACGCGCACCCCAGGCCGCAACACGTCCATGGAATGAATTGTAGCGCCTCAAAACCCGATCCTGGGCTAGGGGAGAGGCATTTCGTAGATGCGCCAGATTTTGCAAAGTTCCCCACCGAACGCCTGCGCAGCCCGCACAATGAGGTCGTTGTCCTCCAGCAGCATGGACGCCTCCCCTTCCCGATAGCCCCGCTTCCAGCCCAGCTCCAACACTTCCTGGAACAGCACAGCGTCAACGCCCAAACGGCGGAAGGCCGGACGGATGCCGAAGAACATGAGCCGCAGCCTGCGGATTTTGCGACGGAACAGGAGCAGCCGAACCGCGCGCACGTAGTCGCTGTCCCACAAGGGGTTCCACCGGGGCTTCAGCACCACGTTGGGATCGGGGATCGCTCCGAACACGGCCGCCAGCTCGCCCTGCACGTACGCAAAGCGAATGAGCTCGGGATCGGCCACCGCGCGGAGGCTGGCCACCAAACCCTGGGCCTCGTCTGCCGTGATGGGCAGAAAACCCCAGTTTTGCGCCCAAGCCTCGTTGTACACCCTCACCATGCGCTCCACTTCCGCAGGGAGCTCGTTCATGTTGAGCGGCCGTGTCTCAATGCCCCGCCGCTGGCGTGCCTTTGCGGCCAACCGCGCAAGCCTCTCGCTGTGCCCGCTCTCGGGGGCAATGCAGTACGCCACGTAGTCTTTCGCTTTTCGCAGCCCGTACCGCTCCAAAAACTCGCCGTAGTAGGGCGGGTTGTGGGTGAGCTCCACCGTGGGCGGGGTGTCGAACCCGTGGATGAGCACGCCCTGATGGGATTCGTGGGTGGCGGTGGAGTAGCCGCCCGGCCCGCGCATGGCCGCACACCCCTGCTTCACAAGCCAAGCGCGGGCGTGGTCAACGAGGGCCTCGGCCACCGCGTAGTCCTCTGCGCACTCGAAGAAACCGAAGAACCCAAGGTTGCACTTGTGGTGCGCGTTGAACCGCGCGTTGACCGCCACCGCGACCCGTCCCAGCAACTTCCTTCCCCGGCGGGCCACAAAGTGCGTGACCTGGGCTTGGCGATGGTAAGGGTGCTTGGGCGTGAGGAGCCCCGGCAGGCCCAGCAGGCGACTGCCCAAAAGCTCTGCGCGCAGAGGCGGAGTCCAGCAGGGGTCGCCACGGTGGAGAACCCACGGCACCTGGACAAACAGCTTGAGGCGTGGGTCGCCCAAGGGGATCTGCTCGACAACGAAAGTGGGCATACGCGCCGATTACGGGGTGAGGCGGCGGCGCACGAAGTCCGCGTCCTCTTCGGGAAGCAGGAACGGCTCGGGATAGGTGAGGCCCTTGCGCCGGGCGAGGGTGCGGTAAGTCCACCGCTGCACAAGCTGAACCCACAAAAACACCGTTTCGTTGTACTGGGTGCGCACGATGTCGAGCTCTTCGTCGGCTTGGGCGAGGCGGTTTTGGGCTTGGCGCACGTCCTCCAGCCGCTCGCGGGGAAGCGCCCGGTAGATCTGCGTCAATACAGCCTCGGTGCGGTCGTGGGCCTCGGCCAGGGCCCGCGGGCCACGTGGGCGGGCCTCGCGGAGGGCTTGGATGGCGTCCTTGAGGTGGGGCCGCGCTTCGGGAACCAGTCCGGCACGGCTTAAGGCCTGGTACATCGCTTCCAGCGCGGCCAGGCGTTCGTCCAAGGCCTTTTCCACCTCAGCCCACAACTGATCCACTCGGGCCCGCCCCCTTTCTACGCGGCGGGCCTGCCGCCGCAGCACCACGGCAACAACGACCACCACAAACAGGGCCAGGCCCAACCAAAACGCCCACGGGCTTGCACCCTCACCAACCACGTCCTCCGCCGCCACCCATACCACCTCCCGAGAATCCGCGGCCGCCGAAACCTGAACCCCCCGACCATCCACCCCGCTGGGCCGACCGTGGAGCCGCCGTGGCCGCCGTGTACGCGTGCCTCTGCAACAGGTCCAGACGCGTGCCCAACCGAGCCGGGGCAAACGTGGGGAAGCGGCCCTCGTACCAGCTGGGCGGCTGCTGGAGCAAGCCCTCAAATTTCTGCGTCCACACCTCGGTAAGCCCCAAAGCCATCGCGTACGGAAGAAGCTCCTCGAAGTGCTTCTCCTTAGCGGCGAACTCGATGCGGTCGGCTTCTGCCCGGCGGATGTACTCCTGCAGGCCCAGCACCCGCCGCAAGGCCTCGATCCCCTTGGCCGTCTTGGCCGGCATCAGCGGGGCAAACACAAACATGATGAGCGCGGAAAGGCCCAGAGCAACGCCCAGGTACAGCGAGTTAAGCCAGAACCCCAAGAGCAAAGCCAAAACGCCCAAAAAAACCGCGGCTGCGCGGTACGCCCCACGCACGCGGTCGGGGTTGCTCACGTAATAGCCGGCTTCGGTGAGGTCCATGTACAGCCGGGCGTTGAGGCCGGCCATCTTGTCGTACAGCTTGTACTTAAGGTCGGACAGCTTGCGCTGCTCATGGTGGCCCATCAGGTGGTTGAGCAACATCCGCTCGTAGGGGGTCAGCGGCTGGGAAGAAGCTTGGGCCACAAGCTCGAAGTCCCGCGGCTCCCGGTCGCGCTCGTTTTCCCAAATTTCGCGGATCTTGAGGTGCCCTTTGACGGCCAAGGAGAGGATGCCGGCGGCGAAGTCCCGCGGATCGGCGCGATCGTCCACCAAGGCTCCCGCCTCCGCCGGCCCAATCCCTTCGGGGGGCTTGAACTCCGGGGCCACCGTGCCCACCTTGGGGTCACGGCCCCGCCGCCACCACACCACAAGCATCCCCACAAGCACCACCAGGGGAATCCCCGCGTACAAGTTGTCCTGCAAGAACCAGATGAGGTTTTGGCCGAAGCCGGGCAAACGCACGGCCTGGCGGGGCAAGCGCACCACCACGGTGATCCCCTCGCCGGGGCGCAGCTCGGCCGCCTGCCCCCAAAGGAGGAGGCCTTCTTGAGCGAGCTCGAACAAGCTGGTGGCCCCGTAAAACCCACGAAAGCCGGTGAAGCGCACTTGGTCCGGAGCCACACCTGCAGGGAGGGAGATACGCACCTGGGCCTGACGGATGGGCATGGCCCACTCCGTACCGATGACGTTCCAATAGACCTCGGCTTCCGTATCGTAGACGCGAACGGCCCGGGCCACGGTGTAGCGCAACGTGTACACCACCAAACCCCGCACGGTCTTGTCCGGATCCCCGATCTTGACCACCAGGTTATTGCCTTCGCGGTACGTCTGGTAGGGGACTGACGCGCCATTGGCCTGCACTTCGTCCACCGTGACGCGCAGGCTGTAACGTTCGCCGGTGGGCAAGCGGTACGAGACAGGAAGTTCGCGGATGAGGCCGTGGCGGGCGAAGTCGAAAAACACGCCGATTTCCTCGCGGAGGCGCAAGGAGCCGTCGGCACCGATCTCCACGTCCACCCCAAACGTGCGGATTTCCTCGGCGCCTGCGGCCAAGGAAAAAGCAAGAAGGGCCAGGACCAGCACACGCTTCATGAGGTGAAACTCACCTTGGGCGGTTCTTGCATGGCCTCCGAGGGCAGGACGTAAAACTCCCGTTCCTTGACCCCGAACAAGCGGGCGATCAAGTTCTGGGGGAACACGCGCAACGCGGTGTTGAGGTCGCGCACCACGGCGTTGTAGTACCTGCGCGAGCGGGCCAGCTCCTCCTCCAGGCTCTCCAGCGACTTTTGTAGGGACATGAAATTTTCGTTGGCTTTGAGCTGCGGGTAGTTTTCCGCCACCGCAAACAAGGTTTTGAGCGTTCCGGCCAGCATATTGTCCGCCTCGCCCTGCTCTTTGGGCGTACGCGCCCTCAGGGAGGCGGAGCGGGCCTCGGCCACCCGTTCGAAAATTTCCCGTTCGTGCCCGGCATAGCCCTTGACCGTCTCCACAAGGTTAGGAATGAGGTCCGCCCGCTTGCGCAACAAAGTGTCGATCGCCCGCCAGGCCTCCTCCGAGCGCACCTGCAGGCTGACGAACTTGTTGTACACCAGGGCGATCCAGAAAAAGAGGACCACAAACAGGCCCAGAATCACCCAACCGATGATCGCCATCGTTCCTCCTTTGTCCGAATGGAGCATTGTAAACCAAAAGCGTGCCCAGCGACGCCCCCCGGGAGGTTCCCACCGCCGCTTTGTCCGAGGGGTACAATGTTGACCGCGTTGATGCTCCGGTTTTGGGAGCAAAGCCGGTTGTGGGAGCTGGGGCGGTCCGCCCAGCGTCTTCCTTCCGTATGGGCGGCCTTGCTTCTCGCCTTCGCTTTTCTCTTCCTTTCCGGGTTAGGTCTTTTGCCCCTGCTATGGGCGCGAGGCGGATCGCTTGAGCGTTGGGAACGCAATGCGCTACCCATGCTGGCCTCATCGTATGATCCGTGGTCCTTGGGGTTGTGGCTGAGCGCGGAGCTTATCCTAGCCTACGCAGGTGTGTTCCTGTTTGTGGCCCTGCGGGTGAGGGGCCGCGAGGGCCGGACGCTTGCCACCTTGGGATTGGAGCGAAACCGGGCTCCCTACCTGTACCTGCGGGGCTTCGCTTGGGGTGCGGCCATGATCGGAGCCGCTGTAGGCCTGGTGGCCCTGGTTCAGGGCGTGCAGGTGGAGACAGTGCCGTGGGAAGTTCACGGGTGGGCCACCGCCGGCGGGCTGATGGTCGCCCTGGCAGGCTGGGTTGTGCAGGGTGCAGCCGAAGAGATCCTCAGCCGGGGCTGGCTGATGCAGGTGGTGGGCGTACGTTACGGCCCGGCCGTGGGCGTGGTAGCCTCCGCGGTGTTCTCCACTGTGGTGCACGGTTTTAACCCCCAAATCGACGCTTGGGGGTTGCTCAACCTGGGTCTGTACGCCTTGCTGGCCGCGGTGTACGCCTTGCGGGAGGGGTCGCTGTGGGGCGTGTGCGGACTGCATGCGGCCTGGAACTGGGTTCAGGGCAACGTGCTGGGGCTACCGGTGAGCGGGATTTCTGTGATCGGGCCAGTGGGCCTCCGTCTGCATCTCAACGCACCCCGCTGGTTCAGCGGTGGAGCCTTCGGCCCCGAAGGGGGCTTGGCGGTCACCGTGGTGACGCTTGTGGCGTTGCTGGTTGTCCTTTTCTGGGAGCAGGAGCGTCCTCCCTCCACCCCGCCGGGGTAAGCAGCGGGTTTGGCCGCGGGCCCAACCTGCAGTACACTGCCAAATTCAAGAGTCCAAGGGCAACTTCGCCCAAAAGGAGGCTTCGGTGAAACTGTTTTTGGACACGGCCAACGTGCGGGAAATTCAGGAGCTGGCGTGGCTGGTGGACGGCGTGACCACCAACCCGTCCTTGGTGGCCAAGGAGGGCCGGCCTTTTCAGGACGTGCTTAAGGAAATTTGCCAAATCGTGTCCGGACCCGTCTCAGCCGAGGTGGTGGCTTTGGACACCGCGGGCATGATCCGCGAAGCGCGGCAACTGGCCCAGGTGGCCGACAACGTGGTCATCAAGATCCCGCTCACCGAGGCCGGTCTTCAGGCCGTGCAGCAGCTGGAGAAGGAGGGAATCCGCACAAATGTGACGTTGGTGTTTTCCGCCAACCAAGCGCTGCTCGCGGCCAAGTGCGGGGCCAGCTTCGTCTCCCCGTTTGTGGGGAGGATCGACGACCATGGGGGCCACGGCATGGCTGTGGTCGAGGAAATCTTGGCCATTTACGACAACTATGGGTTTCAGACGCAAGTGATCGTGGCCAGCGTCCGCCACCCCGGCCACGTGGTACAGGCGGCCCTCCTTGGCGCTCCCATCGCCACCGTGCCCTACGACGTGCTGAAAAAACTCTTTGCTCACCCGTTGACCGACGTGGGCATCGCGCGGTTTCTCAAAGACTGGGAGAAGGTGCCGCGTCGGTCCTAGGTCCACGTTGAGGCCTAAAGGTGCACCGAGTAAGCTTGAAAACGGTTCCCCAAAAACTTTCCCCGATGTGGAGGTCAGCGGTATGAGCGAAGCCAGGAAACCGAACACGAACGAGTGGGGCACGGTGCTTACCCGCGAAGGGTATGAGCGGTTCAAGAAGGAGTTGGAGGAACTCGTCCGCGTCCGGCGGCCGCAAGTGATCGAGCGCATCCGTGCCGCCCGCGAACTGGGGGACCTCAGCGAAAACTCTGAATACCACGCGGCCAAGGAAGAGCAAGCGTTCATCGAGGGCCGCATCAAGGAGCTGGAGCGCCTTCTGCGCGGGGCAAGGATCATTGATTGACCTCCTCGCCGTAGGCGCGAAGAGCCAGGATCCCCAACAAGGCCAGCAGGTACCACAGGGCGAACCCCGGTCCCACGGGCAGGGCAGCCCCTGGCCCTGAGCCCAAGAGCCGCACAACCGCCAGGTAAGGCCGCACCAGCACCGTGTCCACCCAAGCTCCCACGTTGGGGCCCCAAGGCGTGAACGCCAAGCCCCAGTTCACCAGCCCGACCCAGAGGAGCACCGCGGTCCAGGGCACGAGGAGCAAGTTGCCCAACAGCCCGTAAGCGGCGATGTAGCCGAAGGTGCTTCCGAGCACGGGCAACGAACCCAGTTGAGCACACACGGTGACGGCGAGGAGGTCCGCTCCGCGGCGGACGAGCTTGGGCAGCCTCCCCCGCCCTGGCCAGCGCAGCCAGCCCGGCACGAACACGAGGATCGCCGCCGTGGCCGAAAAGGACAGCAAAAAGCCGGCTTCCAGGGCCGAATGTGGCCAAAGGACCAGCACGATAAGGGCCGCAAGGGAAAGCCCTTGCAAGGGATCCAGCCACCGCCGCAGCACCCAACCTCCCTCCCACAGCACCCAGAACAGGCCCAACACCGCAAACATGAGGGCGGCCCGAATGAGGGAAACCCGGGCCCCACCCAAAAGCACGTACAACCCCACCGCGGGAATCAACACGAGATAACGCCAGGAGGGCCGCCACCGCAAAAGCCCCAGAAGCCACCATCCCCCGGCGGACAGGATGCCCACGTGCAAGCCGGAAAGGGCGAGGACATGAGCCACACCGGCCAGGCGAAAGGCCTCCACTTCGTCGTCAGGCAGCTCACCGCGGGCCCCCAAAAGCAGCGCCGCCAAGAGGGCCCCTCCCAACCCGGGCACAGACCCCCGGAGTTGGTCCAGCATCCGCGCCCGCAGCCCAGCCACCCACCGCAACAGCCCGGGTCGACCTGGGGTCACCACCTCCACCTCCCGGGCGAAAAACAACCCGCGGATGCCCCGCCGCTCCAGGTACAGCCGCCAGCCTTCAGGTTGCGGAAAAGAAAATTCCCCGCGCAGGCGCACAATATCCCCTGGAGCCACGTTCGCTCCTTTCGGCACGTAGGCCAAAAGGAGCACCGGAAGGTTCACCGGCGCCACGGTGACCGCGTCCGTGCGCGCCCGGGGATCGGGCAGGTCCAGAACTTGGCCGGTGACCTCGCGCACCAGGGGCAACTGGAACCTGAGGTGAGGAGGCCAAGGTGTTTGGGTGGGCAGGCTCATGCCCAGGGCAAAGGCAGCGGCCCAAAGGAACAAAGCGGAGCGGAACACCATGGCCACCAGCAGCAAAGCGGCGGAGGCCGCGAAAGCCCCCACCCCGGGGAAAAGCACGTACCCAAAAGCGATGCCGAAGCCCAAGGCCGCGGCCAACCCCGGAACAAGCGCCCGCCCCATCGCGCTCACCCAAAACCCAGTATAATTGGAGGGCCTGGGGGTGACCGGTTTCGACGGGAACACCGAGGCGAGGCGGCAAGCGGAGGTCCGCTCACCTCCTAAAACAAGCGGATGGCAAATAAATGCCAACTATGCATCCGTTCCTGCTTACGCCCTGAACTAAGCGTAAGCCGTCCGCGGAGCCCTCGCCTGCAGGGCTGCGCTGGGCGTGGACCAAGCAGGCTAGCTGGGCATGCTGGCCCTGGGCAGACCTGGCGAAATCTCACAGGGCTGGGGACCGAGCGATCCCGCCCGTGGGAGCGTGAGGTCCGAGAGCCAAAACGCGGGCTAAGCTTGTAGAGGCCGAAGCCAAGGGGTTTTCGGACGGGGGTTCAACTCCCCCCACCTCCACCAGCCCGGTCCGTTGTGGCCGGGTTCTTTGTTCTGGCGAGCTCCCGCCGTCAACTGCACCATCCACCCCCTCCCCTAAAGCCGAGGCCGCCGATGGCCTCAAAGGCCAAATTGGCTCTAAACGAAGTCCGTTTGCCAGCCCATCCGCTCCCCGGGTAGAATGACGGCGCAACCTTACTAAGGAGGTGGTTGTGTGAAGCGGCTTCTCGTGTTGGCGTTGGTAGGAGCGGTGGCGCTGGGGGTCACGGGGCTGGCCCAGGCGCTCGGCACACCGGAGCGGCCGATCATCATGCTGTTCGTGCCGTCGGTGAAGGTGGACGTGATTCAAGAAGTAGGCCCCAAGATCGCCCAAGCCTTGTCTGAACTGACCGGGTTGGTGATTAAGCCGGTCATTGCCCCGGACTACGCCGCGTTCATCGAGACCATGATCGCTGCTCAAGGGGACACCTTTGGCGTTCCCACTACGGATCAGTACGCGCGTATCACCTTGCAAAACCCAGGGGTGCACTGCCGCCTGGCCGCGGTGCGCTACGGCTATCACTTCTACTTCACCTCCATCTACGCCCTGCGGGAGAAGGGGTACACCTCGATCAAAGATCTGGATGGGAAGGTCTGGGCGTTCGCCTCGAAGCGCTCCACCTCCGGTTACGTGCTCCCCAGCGGGTTGTTCAAAGCGGAGGGCATTCAACCCGTGGAGCTGGCGGCCGGTACCCACGTGGCGGCCTTGATCGCCGTCCTCGAGGGCCAGGCCGACTTCTGCACCGGCTACGGTTCTCCCCCCGAACCCCCTGAGAACTGCTGCTTGGCCTGCGCCTGGATGTTCAATACTTGTCTGAACCAGGCTGATCGAGCCCTCTGTGAGGCAAGGGTTAAGGAGTGCTGCCAGGCCTGCACGACCAAATGGGATTACGGCATGGACCCCGAGCTGTGGCTGTGGGATCCCGTAGCCCAGGACCTCTGGCCGGAAGAACTGCGCGGGCGCTGTGTGGACCTTCGCTGGGCCATCGCCACGGAAGTGAAGGTCTACGGGGACATTTGGGACCTGGTGAGGAAGGTGGGCGTTGTGGCCACCGTGGGGCCCATCCCCAACGACTCCATCGCCTTCGCCGCCGGGTTCCCCGCTGATCTGGAAGAAAAGATCGTCGAGGCCATTGAAAAGCACATCCGCTCGCCCGAAGGCTATGCGTTATGGTCCCGGCCGGGGTTCTACGAGTGGACGGACGTGGTGCGCATCGACGACTCCTACTACGACGCCTATCGCCTGCTCGTCGGCCTGCCCGTTCCTCAGCGCTAAGCGCGAAAGGCGGAGGGGAGGGAGGTTACTTCCTCCCCTTTTTCTTTTTTCCGGCTACACTTGCTCCCGATGCCCCATCTGGTGATTGAGAATTTGACCAAGGTCTACGAGCGGGGCCGGGTCCGCGCGCTGAACAACGTGAGCTTCCACGTGGAGAAGGGCGAGTTCCTCGTGCTCATTGGCCTCTCCGGCTCGGGAAAATCCACGTTGCTGCGGTGCATCAACCGCCTGGTGGAGCCCACCCGCGGGCGGATTTGGCTCAACGGGATTGAGGTCACGCGCCTGTCCCCGCGGGCACTCCGGCGCACCCGGCGCAAAATCGGCATGGTGTTCCAGCAGTTCAACCTCGTCAAACGGGCCACGGTGCTGCAAAACGTCCTCGCGGGCCGGCTGGGGTACACCGACACCCTCACCTCCCTTGTGGGCTGGTTCTCCCGCGCCGACCTCAAGCGGGCCCAGCAGTGCCTGGAACGGGTGGGATTGCTGGACAAGATGTATGTGCGCGCCGATCAGCTCTCCGGCGGACAGCAGCAGCGTGTGGGCATCGCCCGGGCCCTGATGCAGGAACCCGAGCTCCTTTTGGCCGATGAGCCCGTGTCCGCCTTGGACCCCGCCACCTCCCACTCCGTGATGAAGTACATCGAGCAGATCAACCAAGAGGACGGGGTGACCGTGGTGGCCAGCCTGCACTTCCTCTCCTTGGCCCGACGCTACGGCACGCGCATCATCGCCCTGCGCGGGGGGGAAATGGTGTTCGACGGCCTGCCCAAGGACATCGACGACGCCAAGTTCAAGGAGATCTACGGGGAGGAAGCGGAGGAGGTGGAGGTCCGGTGATCCCGCACCGGTGGGGCCGCGAAGCCCCAGGGGCCGAAGCCTTCCGCAGCTGGTGGAGAGCAACCAAGCGAGAGCTGATCTCGTTTGTGGGGGATTGGCTGGCCTGGGTGTACCTTCTCTACGGCGGGTTCAGCCTGCACTACATGATGACCTCGCCCACCTTGGTGTGGAGGCCGGAGGAAAAGTTCATCCTGCCGGTTCTACCTTGGTGGGGCTGGCTTGCGGTGACGTTGGGCACAGCGGAATTGGCCCTGCTTGTCCGCTCCTTCTTCTGGAGTTTGGGCACCCGAGCGGTGGGCGCCGTACTGGTGACACCTGAGGGGAAATCCCCCACCTTTGCGCAACGCGTGCGCTACTTTCTCGCCTCACACTTGGCCCTTCTCCCGCTGGGGATTGGGGTGCTCCTCTCGCCGGAGAGGCCGTGGCATGCGACGCGGGCTGGGGTGCGGCTTGCTCCGTTGGCCGACGTGCCCGCCCTCCCTCGGCGGCCTTGGTACCTGCGCTGGTTCGGGCTGACGGGGTTGGCCCTGTTGGGGATGACCATCGCCCTGGGCGTGATCGTGACCGGGATCGACCTGGGGCGCATGGTGCGGGACTTCCGCAAGCCCGAGCGCATGTGGAGCGGGCTGACCCACCCCGATTTCACCTACTTTTTCAAACCGGACCCGGGGATTCGCATGTCCGTGGTGGGAGGGCTTGTGGAGTCGCTGTTCATGGCCCTCCTGGCCACGGTGTTTGGCACCCTACTGGCCTTCCCCCTGAGCTTTCTCGGGGCCCGTAACGTCACGGCGCGCAACCTTGTGGGCACGTTGGTCTACAGCGTCACGCGACTGGTGTTCAACGTGTTTCGCTCGGTGGAATCCATTTTCTGGGCGGCGATCTTCGCCATTTGGGTGGGGTTTGGCCCCTTCGCCGGCTCCATCGCCCTGCTCATCCACACCATCGCCGCCCTGGGAAAACTCTTTTCTGAACAGGTAGAGCACATCGATCCTGGGCCGCTGGAGGCGGTAACGGCCACAGGGGCGAATTGGCTGCAAATGATCCGCTATGCGGTGATCCCCCAGGTCATTCCGCCCTTCTTGGCGTTTACGCTTTACCGCTGGGACATCAACCTGCGCATGGCCACCGTGATCGCCCTTGTGGGCGGGGGCGGCATTGGCCAGCTGTTCTTTTGGTACAAGGATGAGCTGCAGTGGCAGTTTGTCGGGGCCGTGGTGCTGGGCTTTGCCGCTGTGGTGTGGATCCTGGACTACGTGTCGGGCTGGGTAAGGGAGAAGATCACGTGAGAGCTGAGGAGAAGCTGCATCCGGTGGACCGCCTGCTGCGCGGGCTTCGTGTGGGCTTGCTGTTGCCCTTAGTGGACATCGCGTTTATAGCGGCCCTCACGATCATGGGGGGCGTTTTCCTGTGGTACGTGCGCCATGGCGTGGTGAGCTACAACTTGGTGGTGGAGTGGTGGATGGTGGTGGCGGTGATCGAAGCCGCGGCCTTGTGGCAAGCCCTGTCGGCCAGTCCATTTCTCGCGTCGTTGGGGGTACGCGCCCTCAACCTGCAACCCAAAGCCCACGATGGGGCCACCCCGAATTGGACGCAGTGCCTGCGCTACTGGGTTCTGTGGCACTTGTTCCCTTTCTCATGGCTTGGAGCGGTAGGCCACCCTCAGGGGCTCACCTTCCACGAGCGCGGGGCGGGGCTGGAGCTTCAGGAAAGAAAAATCCGCTGGCCAGCCTGGTGGATAACGTTGCATGGCTGGGCGGTGCTGGCCCTCATCATGTTCACCTTGGGCGCGGCTTGGGGGACCGTGCGCGTCGATGTGGTGGCCCTGCTCACCCGAGCCGGGCGCACGGTTCGGTTCTGGCGGGCGATCTTCAACCCCAGCTTCCCGCTGTTGGGCCGCGGTTTACAGCTTTTGGCGGAGACATTCTTTATGGCGTTTATGGCCACGTTGTGCGCTGTGCCCGTGGCCGCGGTGCTTTCATTTTTCGCCGCCCGCAACCTCATGCGCGGCTTCGTGGGGCGGCTCATTTACACAATCCTGCGCATGGTGGGCAGCTTCACGCGCTCGGTGGACGCCGTCATCTGGGCCATCATCTTCGCTGTGTGGGTGGGCGTGGGCTCGTTTGCCGGCGTGCTTGCCCTTTGGCTCCACTCCATCGTGGACCTGATGAAACTTTATTCTGAACAGCTGGAAAGCATCGATCCAGGACCGGTGGAAGCGATCACAGCCACCGGCGCGAACCGGGCCCAAGTCATCCGCTACGGCATCATTCCCCAGATCATCAACCCTTACCTCTCCTTCACCCTGTACCGCTGGGACATCAACGTCCGCATGGCCACGGTGGTGGGCTTGGTGGGGGGTGGGGGCATCGGGTTCCGCCTGGCCGAGTACCTTAAAAACTGGGCGTTTGCCGAAGCTACCATGCTCACCATCCTGATCATCGTGTTGGTGTGGGCGATCGACTACGTGTCGGCCCGGCTGCGGGCCAAATTGGCCTAGCCCGCGTTTCCAACCTTCGCTTTTGGCAGTAGTACGACGTTCGTGCCCATAGCACAGCTGAACACAAGGAAGTTCAGCCTCTGGTGCAGAACGCAATTGTGTCAAGAAGCCTTAGCCATCCTGCCCCACGCACATGTCACAATCAGGACGGGCTTTGCTCATGATCACGGGCGATCAGAGGATTCCACGGTTGTGTGCGCTATAGGTGTGCATGTCGAGCATGTGGAACACCTCTTTCCGCTCCAACGGGGCGGGGGAAGGGCTTTTTCGCCCGCACATGGGCTACAGCCACCTCGTCGCGACGGGTGCACCAACGCCACCACAGACCCCGAGGTCACCCTGGCAGAAACGCCGGACAACTTTGCCCTCGGCCTCCGCGCCATCCAATGTGTGCAGTTCAGCTTCCACAGTCTGCGTGGGGGCCTTGAACAAGCGAGGCCGGGAAATCCTCGCAAAGATGAAATGTCCGTTCGAACGGGAAACGAAGAGATAAGGCCGACGTTTGGGTACCCGACTGCGGGCGAAGCGGCGGCTGTTGCGGGGTGTATGGGGCCAAGGCGCGGGGTGAAGGAGCCCAAGAGCCCTTAAAGCTCCGGGACGGTGCGCCAGGGCCTAATGCCAAACGGGCCGCAGCCCGGGTAAGATTCCACGGCGATGCGGGCTGTAGATCTGATTGAGAAGAAACGCGACGGGCACGAGCTCTCAGCCGAAGAGATCCGCTGGCTGGTGGAAGGCTTTGTGGCCGGCCGCATCCCCGACTACCAGATGGCCGCGTTCCTCATGGCCGTGTACTTCCGGGGGATGAGCGAAGAAGAAACCGTGGCCCTCACCCAAGCCATGGCCGAAAGCGGCCAACGCGTTGATCTCTCTACTGTTCCCGGCGTCAAGGTGGACAAGCACTCCACCGGCGGGGTGGGGGACACGGTCACGTTGGGGCTGGTGCCCCTTGTAGCCGCGGCGGGGTTGGTCATGGCCAAGCTGTCGGGGCGAGCCCTTGGGCATACAGGGGGCACGATCGACAAGTTCGAGGCCATCCCCGGCGTGCGCACCGAGCTCACGTTGGACGAGATCCGCGCCCAGGCGACGCGCATTGGAGCGGTGATCGCCGACCATACCGCCGAGGTGGTTCCTGCCGACCGGCTGATGTACGAACTGCGCGATGTGACAGGCACGGTGCCGTCGTTGCCCCTCATCACGGCTTCGGTCCTCTCCAAAAAGCTGGCCGGCGGGGCAGAGGCCATTGTGCTCGACGTCAAGTGCGGGGACGGGGCGTTCATGCGCCAGTTGGAGGACGCGCAGCAGCTGGCCACCACGTTGGTCAAGGTGGGGAACAAGCTGGGCAAGAAGTTCGCCGCCTTGATCACGGCGATGGAGCAGCCGCTGGGCCGCATGGCCGGAAATGCCCTGGAAGTCCGCCAGGCCATCGACTTCCTCCGCGGCCAAGGCCCGGCGGACCTCGCCGAGGTCACCTTGGCCCTGGGCGCGGAACTGCTCGTCCTCGCCGGCGAAGACCGCGAGCCCGAACAAGCCCGCGCCCGCCTGGTCCGCCTCATCGACACAGGGAAAGCATGGGAAAAGTTCCGCCAGCTCGTGGCCGCCCAGGGGGGAGACGTCCGCACCGTGGACAACCCCACCCTCTTGCCCCGTGCCCCCACCGTGGTCGAGGTCCTGGCCCCCGCCTCGGGCTACGTGCAGAGTCTCAAAGCCCGCAACGTCGGGTTGGCCGCGGGTCTGTTGGGGGCCGGCCGCGAGGTCAAAGGGCAGCCTGTAGACCCGGCCGCGGGGGTGGAGCTCCTCGCCAAGGTGGGCGACGAAGTGGTCCGCGGTGAACCCTTGGCCCGCCTGCACACCCATCGCCCCGAGCGCCTTCCCCAAGCACAAAGGCTCGTGTTGGAAGCATACACGTTGGGTCCAACCCCGTCCCCCCAAGGTCCCCTTATCCTCGGCCGCGTGGCGTAAAATTCAGGCCAGGAGGTGGCTATGGCCTACGTGACCAAAAAAGAACTCATCGACAAACTCCAGCCGCTCCTCACGGAGCTGGCGCAGGTCAAAGAGGAACTGGAATCGGCCCTCGAACGCCTCAGCGATCTCCTGGACAAGGTGGACGACACCGTGGAAGAGTCCAAAGACACAGACTGATCAAGGCCTGCGCTGGGGGCACCCCCCAGCGCTTTTTCTTTTGCCCCAAACTTGCTACGATGCCTTTTGCAGGAGGTTGCCATGAAGGCATGGGTTGTAGGCTGTCTGGTCACGGTGTTGGGTGTGGTGGGCTTGGCTCAAGAGGGGTTGTCCGATTGGGGCGACAAGGCGTTGTCCTTTGTTCAGTCCTTGGCGGAGCTCATCGGGAAAGGCCTCGTGCGGCTGATCAATTTCATTTTGCCGGAGGGCCGACAGGTGAGCGCGGACTTGGTCATGCCCCTGGGGTACTTGGGGCTGCTGACCTTGGTCTTGATCTTGTTTGGGCTGCTTGAGGCGGCGCGGAAGGTGATCTGGATCGGGGTCATTGTGGGATGGGCGTTGCTCGTGGTGCGGATCATCTTGGATGTGCTGGGGAGGTGAGAGAGAGGAGGGGCCGCCTGGGGGAGAGGCGGCCCCTTTGTGGAGGGAGGTGGGTCAGGGGGTGGAAGGTGGAGGGGCAATAAGCCCCACCTTCATCAGGGCCTTCGTCTGTTCTTGGGCCCGCCGTATTATACCCTCGGCGCGGCGGGCAAGCTCGTCCTCGGGGAGCCGGCGGCGGGCAACCCCTTGCTCCATGGCCTTTTTCGCCACCGCAACCGCTTCGTTGATGAACACCTCGGTCTCCATCATTGTGGGCACGATGTAGTCCTCGCGCAGGCCCTTGGCTTCAGCGGTCTTGGCGATGGCCTCGGCCGCGGCAATGGCCATCTCGTCGGTGATCGTCTTGGCGAAAACGTCCAACGTGCCGCGGAAAATGCCGGGAAAGCCCAGGGAGTTGTTGATCTGGTTGGGGAAGTCCGAGCGGCCGGTGCCCACGATCTTCGCCCCCGCCTCCTTGGCCTCCCAGGGCCAAATCTCCGGGATGGGGTTGGCGCAGGCCAACACGATGGCATCCCGGGCCATGCGACGAATCCATTCCGGCTTGATCGTGCCCGGCCCGGGCTTGGAGGCCGCCACGCACACGTCCGCCCCCTCCAGGGCCTCGGGAATTCCGCCCTTCCGCCGCTCCTTGTTCGTGCGCTGGGCGTAATCCCACTTGTACGGGTTTTCTTCTTTCTCCCGCTCCAAGTCCTCGCGCCCGGGATGGAGGATGCCCTTGGAGTCCACCATGATCACGTGGCCGGCAGGAACGCCAAAGGTCAACAGAACCCGGACGAACGCAATGTTGGCCGCCCCCGCGCCGATCACGGCGTACGTCACACGGTGGGGGTGCTTGCCCACCACCTTGAGGGCGTTGAGGACACCGGCCAAGGTAATGGCCGCCGTCCCCTGCTGGTCATCGTGCCACACAGGGATGTCCAGCTCGGCCCGCAGCCGGTCCAGCACATAAAAACACTTGGGCGAAGCGATGTCCTCGAGGTTGATGCCCCCAAACGCCGGGGCGAGCCACTTCACGGCCTGGATGAGCTCCTCCGGGTCCTTGGTGTCGATCGTCACCGGGAAGGCGTCCACCCCACCCAGGTACTTGAACAGCAGGGCCTTGCCCTCCATGACGGGCAACGCGGCCAGCGGGCCGATATCGCCCAAGCCCAGCACCCGCGTGCCGTCGGAGACCACCGCCACAAAGTTGCCCTTGTTCGTGTACTCAAACACCTTGTCCGGGTCTTCGGCGATTTCCCGGCAGGGCTGGGCCACGCCCGGCGTGTACCAAATCCCGAAGTCGTCGTAGCTGGTGATGGCGCACTTGGGGACGACTTCCACCTTGCCCCGGTAGGCTGCGTGCCAACTTGGGGCCTTTTTGGCCGGTTCTTTGGCCTTGGCCAACAACTCCTCGACGTTGATGTTCTGCTCCTTCATTTGCCCCCCCGAATCCGCGCGCGGATGGACTGCATGTTCGCTTCCACCTGCGCGGAAAGTTCCTTGTACAGCGACCGACCATGGCTGTCCATGGTCACCACCAAGGGGCCAAACTTTTCCACCTGGAACACCCATATGGCTTCGGCCATGGACAGCTCCTCCAGCCAATACACGGCGGTGACCTGGCGGATGGCCTGCGCGGCCAAGGCTCCGGCCCCACCGGTAAAGTGGGTGTACACCGCGCCGACCTCCCCCAAGGCCGCCAGGGTTTTCTCGCCCATGCCGCCCTTGCCCACCAACAGCCGCGGCTTGAACTTCCTCAGCACCTCGGCCTCGAACAGCTCCATGCGGGCGGAGGTGGTGGGCCCGGCGGCCAGCACCTCCCACCCTTGGCCTGCTTGGCGCACCACAGGACCGCAGTGGAACACAGCTCCGCCCTCCAAGGGAAGCGGCGCCCCATGTTCCAAAAGCCTCTTGTGGGCTTCGTCCCGGGCCGTGATCAGGGTCCCTGTGAGGTACACCACGTCGCCCACGCGCAGGGCGCGGGCTTCTTCCTCGGCCATGGGCGTTGTGAGCACCTTCATCCCTTCACCTCCACTTGGCCGTTGGCCCGTACCACCACCGTGCTCCTTCGGTGGGCCCAGCACTGCACGACGATGCCCACGGGCAGCGAGGCCGGATGGCGGTGGGCGTACTCCACGTGCACGGCCAGCACCGTGGTCTTCCCGCCGAGTCCCATCGGCCCCACGCCCGTGGCGTTCAACAGTTCGGTGAGCTCTTTCTCCAGGGCGGCGACCTCCGGCTCGGGATGAGGCTGGCCCAACGGCCGCAGCAGGGCCAGCTTGCCCAGCTTAAGGGCCAAATCGGCCCCCCCGCCAAGCCCCACCCCGATCACCGTGGGCGGGCAAGGCAACCCCCCGCAGGCCACCACGTGCTCCACCACCGCCTCCTTGACGCCCTTAAGCCCTGCGCCTGGCGGCAGCATCTTCAGCGTGCAGCAGTTCTCCGAACCCCCACCTTTGGGCAGCACATGGATTTCCGCCTCGGCCCCGGATACGAATTCCCAGGTGATGGCCGGGACGTAGCGCCCCGTGTTGTCGCCGGGGTTCTTGCCGGTGAAGGGGTGCACGGTGTTGGGCCGCAGGGGAACCTGGGCGGTGGCCCGGCGTGTGGCCTCCGGCAGGGCCTGCAGCAGTTCCCCCAAGCGGGGAAAGTCCTGCCCCACCCGCACAAAGAACGAGACGGTGCCCGTATCTTGGCAAATGGGCACCCTGTGCGTGCGGGCGATGTCCACGTTTTGCAGGATCGCCTCGAGCTGAACCTTGGCCGCTCCTTCCTCGCGCTCCCGTGCCGCCTGCAGGGCCTGCACCACATCGGGGGAAAGCACGGTGGCCGCCTGAGCGATGGCCTGGGTCAGCGCTTCCACAAGGGCCATGCCTACCTCCTTCCGCCTTGGAGCTCCGCCACTTGGGCTTGGTAGAGGTCCAAGTACGTGGGCTTTTCGATGTCCACGAACTTGCCCACGATGATGGGCTTGCCCGGCTCAAGCGGGGCTTCTTTGGGGTCGAGGCCGTGGCGGATGACGGAGTGCTCGCGGTAGAACCGAAGCTCGTCCAGGCCCTCGCCGAGGCGGTTGCGTCGACCGTAGTTGGTGGGGCATGGGGAGACAATTTCCACAAACGTAAAGCCCTTGTGGGCCAGAGCCTCTTTAATGCCCTCTTTGAGCCGGCGGCCGTCCAGCACGGTCCAGCGGGCCACGTACGTCGCCCCGGCCGAAGCGGCCAGGTGCACGAGGTTGAACGCGTGCTCAAAGTTGCCGAATGGGGTGGTCGTGGTGCGCGCTCCCACCGGCGTGGTCGGCCCCACCTGCCCACCTGTCATCCCGTAGTTGAAGTTGTTCACGCACAGCACGGTGAGGTCCATGTTGCGGCGGGCGGCGTGGATGAAGTGGTTGCCGCCGATGGCGAACAGATCGCCATCTCCAGAGAAGACCACGACCTTCAGTTCCGGCTTGGCCAACTTAAGCCCGGTGGCAAACGGGATGGCCCGGCCGTGGGTCGTATGGTACGTGTCCATGCGCACGTAACCAGCGATGCGCCCTGTGCAGCCGATGCCCGAGACCACGGCCAAGGAATCCGGGTCGATTCCCATCTCGTCGATGGCGTACAAAAACGCGGACAGGGCCGTGCCCAGGCCGCAGCCGGAGCACCAGATGTGCGGCAGGCGCTCGGTCCGCAGGTACTTCTCCATGGGGTGGGCCACCCCATGGACCACTTGGGGCATGGGTTTGGTCTTCACTGGCATCGACAAGCCTCCTTGATGCCCTGGAGCACCTCCTCGGGGGTGTGGATGCGGCCGCCGGCGTGGAACACCCCAGTCACAGGGATCTGGCCGCGTGCCGCCCGCTCCACCTCCCGGCTGATCTGTCCCAGGTTGAGCTCCACTACCACCAGACCGCGCACCCGTTGGGCCAGCCGGTGCACCACTTCGTCGGGGAACGGCCAAACGGTGATGAGGCGCAGCAAGCCGACCTTGAGGCCCTCCTGGCGGGCCCGCTCGATGGCGCCGTAGGCCACCCGGGCGGAAATCCCGTAGGAAACCACAGCCACCTCCGCGTCTTCCAGCCCCACTTCCTCGTAAAACGTGATCTCCTGGCGGTAGCGCAAGATTTTTTCCACCAGCCGGCGCACCAGGCGGTCGTGGGCCGCGTCGGACATGTCGGGGTAGCCGCGCTCGTCGTGGGTGAGGCCGGTGACGTGCACGCGGTAGCCCTCGCCGGCGCAGGCCATGGGGGGCACCAGATCCTCCTCCGGTAAATAGGGCACAAACTGGTCCGGAGGCACCTTGGGCTTGCGCCGGGGTGCGATCGCCACCTCCGCGGGAATCTCCACCCGCTCGTACATGTGCCCCACCACCTCGTCGGTCAGCAGGATCACCGGGACGCGGAACCGCTCGGAAAGGGCGAACGCCTTGACGGTGAGGTCGAACGCCTCTTGGGGGGAGGCGGGGACCAAGGCGATGATCTCGTAGTGGCCATGGGAACCCCAGCGGGCCTGCATCATGTCTCCCTGCCCCACCGCGGTGGGAAGCCCTGTAGAGGGCGCACCCCGCTGCACGTCCACCACCACACACGGGGTCTCGGTCATAACGCCCAGTCCGATGTTCTCCATCATGAGGGAAAACCCTGGGCCGGAGGTGGCGGTCATGGCCTTGAGGCCGCCCCATGCGGCGCCGAGGGTGGCCGCCATGGCCGCGATCTCGTCCTCCATCTGGATGAACATCCCCCCCACCTGGGGCAGGCGCCAAGCCAGCCGCTCAGCGATTTCCGACTGTGGGGTGATGGGGTACCCGGCGAAGAACCGGCATCCCGCGGCAATGGCCCCCTCCGCGATGGCCTCGTCGCCGTTGAAGAAGTGCACGCCCGCAAGCACGGCTTTACTCGGCACGACGCACCTCCTCCGTCGACTCCTCCACCCTCGCCTGCTCGTCCTTCTCCGTCCAAATAGCGAAATCCGGGCAGATCATCTCGCAAAACCCGCACATCACACACACATCAGGGTCCACCACCTCCGGCGGGTGATACCCCTTGCTGTTGAACTTGTCCGACTGGGCGAGGACCTTGCGCGGGCAATATTCGACGCAAAAGCCGCACCCTTTGCAGATTTCTTCCAAGAGATAGATCTTCCCCTTGGGGACCTTCCAGCACTTGGCCGTTTTGTTTGGGCTCATAACAAGTCCACCATCCGTGCCAACACCTTTTTGCCGCGGTAGTCGGGGAGCAGGAGGGGGGCGCGGCGGGTCTCGGGAACGCCGGCCGCCTTCAGTTCGCGCACAAACCGCTCCACGTGGGCCAGGGTCAACGCACCGAGGCGGGCTTGCTTGGCCCACGCCGCCGCGGCCAGCCCTGCGCGCCGACCAAACACGTTGAAGTCCAAAAGCGAATTGCCCATCAGCCGGTTCTTGCCATGCACGCCCCCTTCCACCTCGCCCCCAGCAAACAACCCGGGAATCCCTGTCCAGCCGTTCTCGTCGATCACCACACCCCCGTTCTGATAGTGGAGGGTAGGATACACCAAGATCGGCTCCCGGGTGGGGTCGATGCCGAAGCGGATGTACATGCGGTAAATGGAGGAAAGGGCACGCTGGAATGTGCCCGAACCGTGAAGGATGTCCACCATGGGCGTGTCCAACCACACCCCCACCATCCCCGTGGGGGTCACCACCCCAAGGCCCCTTCCGCCATGCTCCACCGGCGTACACTCGCGGATCAACGCCGCGGACTCCACATCCCGCGGCTCCAAGGGATGGACAAACAGCTCCCCGTTGCGGTTCACCGGCTGAGCCCCCAACCCCCGCACCTTTTCTGTGATGAGCAAGCCCACGATCTGTTCAGGGTAGGCGGCGCCGGTGGGGTGGTACTGCACGGCGTCCAAATCGCGCAGCTTGGCGCCCACACGGTAAGCCAGCACCAACCCATCGGCGGTGGCTCCGTAGTGGTTGGTGGTGGGGAAGCCCTGGATGTGCAGCCGCCCCCAGCCGCCGGTGGCCAACACCGTGGCTTTGGCCCGGATGATCTGGTACTCCTCCGTCTCCAAGTTCCACACCACGGCGCCCGCCACCTGGCCCAACGTGTCGGTGAGAAGTTCCACCGCGGCGGTGAACTCCAACACGGGAATGCGCCGGCTGCGCGCTTCGTCGCGCAACACCCGCATGATCTCCATCCCCGTGTAGTCCTTGGCGGAGTGCATGCGGCGGCGGGACGTTCCCCCACCGTGGATGGTGATCATCGTCCCGTCCGGCTCCTTGTCGTACATGACCCCCAGCCTTTCGTGCCACTGAATGACCATCGGTGCGTCCTCCACCAGAGCCCGCACCAGCTTGGGATCGTTGGTGAAGTGCCCACCGCCCAGGATGTCCAGGTAGTGGATGGCCGGGGAGTCGTGGGGCTTGTCCGCGGCTTGGATGCCGCCTTGGGCCATCATGGAGTTGGAGTCCCCGTGGCGCAACTTGGTGACGATGAGGATACGATCGGCCGGGATGCCGGCTTCGTGGGCCCAGATGGCCGCCACCGTCCCCGCCCCCCCTCCACCGATCACCAAAACGTCCACGTCGTAATCAACTTGCGACAAATCGATCTGCGCGGGGTCGATGAGCGGATAGGCCTCGAGGAGGTCGGCGACTTCGTGAGGGACCAATTCCCCCCACGAAGCACCCACTTGGAGGGGGCGCTTGCCCTCGGCTTTGTAATCCGGGTGAAAACCCTCGAGGACCTCCTGTTGCTCGGCAAGCGACATCCGCGGTGGGTTGCTCTTCAGCCGCGCCGGCCGGGTGGCCTCCACCCGCTCGATCGATTCCTGCATGTCCTTGGGATAAACCGCCAATCTTTCCTCCTTCACTGGTCGCCCGTCACGCGTCCTCACAGCTCTTCGGGTTCGATGTCCCGGGCCTTATACGCTTGGACCAATTCCTCTTTGCTCATGCGCATGAGCCGGTCCAGCTCCTCGCGGAAAGCACCGCGCTGCATTTCTTCCACGCGGCGGGCCAGGTGCTCCGAGCGCGGGGCCAAGTACGCCCCGTACAACCGGCGGGCCAGCTGCCACACGTGGTAGTGGGCGATCTCCGCGGGGCAGCGCATGGCGCACAGCCCACAGGAGACGCAGTCGAAGGTCAGTTCAGCCACCTTGGCGATGTTCCCCCGCAACGCCTCCTGCACGGCGTCCATCACTTCCAGTTTTTGCGGGCAGGCCTTGGTGCACGTGTTGCAGGCCACGCAGCGCGCAAGCTCTGGATACAACGACACCAGCACATCGCCGCGCGGTGCCAACTCGGAGAGCTTGTATGGCGCCCGCTGGGCTGGCGTGGACGGAAGCTGGGCGATGTACATCCCGTCCACCACGGTGGTCTGGCAGGCCAAATCCGCGTACAGCCGGTAATCGCCAGGGAGGCGGTACACGGTGGCGCACGCCCCACAAAAACCGCCGCGGCAGCCCACCCCGCGCACCAACCGGTACCCCGCATACTCCATGGCCTTCATGATCGTCAGCCCCTCGGGCACCTGGTAGCCCTTGCCCATGATGTACACGGTCACCATGCGCACCTCGTTCATGCCTTCACCTCCGCGGCCAGCAAAGCCTTCACCTGTGCGGGCAGGGGGTACTCCTCGGTTAAAGCCCAGGCCAGAACTTCTCCTAGGTAGACGATGGGGATGGGGGCCAGGTCGGCGGGCCGGCGCCGCTCCAGGTTGAAGTGGCACAGCGGGCAGCTGGTGAGGATCAGGTTTGCGCCGGCGCGCAGGGCCGAAGCCCAGATGCGCCGCACCCGGTCGGCCACCACTTCCGGGCGGCTCACTGTAAGGTAAGCCCCGCAGCACTCCACGCGTTCAGGGAACTCTACAGGCGAGGCCCCCAAGGCGGCCACCACCCGCTCCATGACCTCCGGCCGGTCGGGATGGTCCACGCCCACATCGCGCGGCCGCAGCAGCATGCAGCCGTAATAAGCCGCCACCTGCAGGCCCGCCAGCGGCCGCCGGACCGCTTCCTCCAGCCGCTCGTAGCCCACCTCATCCCGCAAAAGCGTCAACAGGTGGAACACTTCCACGCCACCAGCGTAATCAGGCTCCTCGTTCATAAACGCGCGGAGGCGGCGCAGCCGCTCGGGATCTTCGGTCACAAACCGACTGGAGCGTTTGAGGGTGCCAAAGCACATCGCGCACAGCGTGAGCAGCCGCTTCGCCCCCACCTCCTGGGCGCGGATGAGGTTCCGCACCGGCCCCACATGGCGCACCAGCTCGTCCTGGGCCAACCCGTACACCGTGCCGCAGCAGTTCCAGCGTGGAAGTTCCTGGACGGCGTACCCAAGGGCGCGGAGGGCCGCCAACGCCCCCTCCTCATAACCCTTGGCCTGGTCCTTCAACGCACACCCGGGAAAGTACGCCAGTGATCGGTGATCGGTGATGGGTGATGGGTCCTTTTTAATCGCCACTCAGGCCTCCTTCAGGACTCCTCAAGCTCTTGATGAGTCCCAAAAGCATCTTGCGCAGCTTTTCGATGCGATGTACAGCCTCCTCGACGTTCAAACCATACAAATCGCGAGCCAGAAACACCTGTGTCTCTAACTCAGCTAAAGACCCAAGGGCCACGTACAGAAACTGTACGAACTCTTTGCGCGAGTCGCGGGCCGCCCCTTCCGCAATGTTGCTAGGAATCGACACCGCCGCTCGTCGAACCTGGCTGGAGAGGCCGTACATCTCTTCCTTGGGCAGCTGTCTCGTCCATTCGTACACCAGCTTTACCATGTCCATGGCCTCTTTCCACACCTGCAAATCCTTGTGTGTCTTTATCTTCCCTTCCGCGTCACTCATCACTGATCACCGATCACGGCGTGAGCTTACGGAATGCGCCCACCAGGGCGATTTGCGGGTAGTTGTCGTTGAGCGCAAGGGGCGCCGGGGTGACCCCGCGGCGGAGGGCCAACGCCCGCAGCGCCTCCATCACCTTGGCGATATCCACCCCTTTGGGGCAGCGCACCGCACAAGCCAGGCACGCCGCGCACACCCACGGCGCCTGCAGTTTCAACACCGCCTCGTCTCCCAATTGCACCAACCGGATCACCTGGTTGGGCAATGCGTCCATGTACGCGGCGAACAGACACCCTGCCGAGCACTTGCCGCACTGGTAACACGCATACGTGTTCTGTCCGGAGATTTCTTCCACCTTGCGGGCCAGAGCCCCTTCCAACTTTTCCCGTGAAAGCTTCAGCTCTTGAGCCATCGTTTCACCTCGTCCACCGCCCGGGGCACCGCTTGGGCCACCTCCGGGGACAGCTCCCGACCAAAGGGAACCGCGGCCGGCACACCGATGACCAGCACCCACGTCTCGGGCACCGGCTCGCCCAACGCCTGCAAAAGCTCCACGGCCTCGGCCAGACCCAAGCCATGAAGCCAAGAACCCGTAACGGGCGACGCGTGACGGGTGATGGGCGACAGGGTGACTTGGCCCACGGGGATGGCTGGGCAGGCGTCCACGACGAGGGCCCGCTTGTACCCCACCAGGGCCTGGGCCAAGGGAAGGCCGGTACGGACCGACTCCCACACGTCCACACCTTCCATTTCCCCCAGGGCGCGGACCACAGCAATCCCCACCCCGTCGTCGGTGCGATCGGGGTTGCCCAAGCCCACCACGACGCAGGTCTTAGCGCCGCAGCACCCGCTTACAGTTCCCATCGGCATCGTAGATTTCCAGCACCAAAGGCATCTCCCCGGGGAAGAAGTGGGTGGCGCAGGCCAGGCACGGGTCGTAGGCGCGGAACGCCATCTCCACACGGTTGAGGAGCACCTCATCCAGCCCGTCGCGGCCCACCACGGCCTCGGCCATTTGTTTGACGGACAAGCTCAGCCCAGCGGCGTTGTGCGTGGTGGCCACGATGAGGTTGACGTAGGTCACCAGCCCTTGAGCATCCAGCTTGTAGTGGTGGAACAGCGTGCCCCGGGCGGCCTCCACGGCGCCGATCCCCTCGCCCGGTGCGCCCAATTTCCCCCGCACTTCCGCACCGATAAGCTCGGGCCGCTGGGCCCACGCGGCCACAGCTTCGGCCGCCTGTACCATCTCCACAAGCCGCGCCCAGTGGTAGGCGAATGTGGCGTGGACCGGCTTGCCACCGAAGAAATCCAAGAAACGCTCGAACTCCTCCTGGGCCAACGGCGTGGCCATGCGCTCGGCCACGTTGAGCCGGGCCAACGGCCCCACCCGGTACACGCCGGAGTCCTCCCCCGCCACGAACCCGTGCCAGCCCCGGTCCTTGAGGTACGGGAACTTCACGTAGGTCCAGGGCTCGCTGTGCTCAGCGATGCGCGCCAAGGCGCCCGCGGCGTCAAGCAAGAACAGCTCCTCGCCTTGCGCAGAGATGGCGCGGATCTGGCCGTCGTAGAAGTTGGGCGCCAGGTTTTCGTCCACCGTGCCCAGGTAATGGGTGGCCAAGAGGGCTTCGGGAGCACTCAACAGCGCTTGATACTCCGGCGAGGGCAAAACCTCCTCGTGGAAAAAGGCCACCAACTTCTGGGCGAGGTCGACCATGGCCTGGGCATGAGTTTGGATCTCACGGCGCTGCTCCTCGGTGAGCGGCCGGGAGACTCCCCCGGGCAGGGCAAAGCACGGATGAATGGCCTTGCCGCCGATGATCTCCAAAATCCTCTGCGCGCGGGCCCGGGTGACCACCACTTCCTTGCCCAGCTCAGGGAACGCCTGCAACACGCCCAGCACGTTGCGCTTCTCCTTGGGCGTGTCCTCGGGGAGCAGGAGGTCCGGCCCGCCCAGGAACACAAGGTGGAGCAGGTGGTCGGAGAAGATGTACACGTTGTAGAACAGTTCGCGTTGAAGGCGGGCGGGGAGGGGCACCGAGGCGCCGTAGGCGGCGTCGAGGGCCTTGGCCGAGGCCAGGTGGTGGGCTTCGGGGCACACCCCGCAGATGCGCTCGGTAATCTGCGGCATTTCCTCCGCCCGCCGGCCGCGGCAGAACGCCTCAAACCCCCGGAGCTCCGGCACCTGCAGCACCGCATTTTTCAGGCCCCCGCGCTCGTCGAGGTACAGCAAGATCTTCCCATGGCCCTCCAGTCGGGTGATGGGATCAATGGCCACCTTTTTCATCGCTCAGCCCTCCGGGCAGAAACGGCTTCCTCACGAGGCGCTGGCCTGCGCACCACCCGGGCAAAGGCGGGAAAGGCATACTTGGCCAATGTGCCCAACGGGTCGACCAAGGCGTCGAGCACCCGGTCTTCCGCGGGGAACGCGGCCTCGCCTTCTTCGCCAGCGCGCACCAGGGAGGCTAGGGTAGAGATCATGGCCATGATCGGATCGCCGGCCTTGGGCGTGGGGCCCAAGCAGCCCGTGCAGGGCATGGCCGCGCTGGGGCACGCGGCACCACAGCCCCCACGGGTCACTGGCCCCAAGCACACCAGGCCTTGGTCGAGAAGGCACTTCTCGGGGTCGGGGACGATCTCGTGGGGCCGCACGATCTTCTCCAGCCGGCGGTCTTCCTTCTTGCGCGGGCACTCCTCGCACAGGGCCTTCTCTTTGGCGAACACGTGCCCGGGGGCAGGAAGATCGCCGGAAAGGGCGCGGGCAAAAAAGTCCCCGATCAGAGCAGCCGGTGGTGGACAGCCCGGCACCGCGTAGTCCACCTCCACGGCCCCGGCGAGGGGGAGGGTTTGGGGGAGGAGTTCCGGGAGGGCGTCTTCGGGGGGTCCTCCTGGCGGGGGTGTGGGGCGGAACCCTCCCCCAAACACGGTTTGCATCAACTGTTCACGGGCTTGGAGGTTGGCCAAGCCGGGGATTCCACCCAAATGGGCACAAGCCCCAAACGCCACCATGAACTTGGACTTGGCCCGGAGCAGCCGCACCATCTCCACGTTCTCTTCCGTGCGCAGCGTGCCGTTGACCAGCGTGAAGTCGATTGCTTTGGCCGGAAGGGCCTCCACATCCGCGCGCTTGGCGTCCACCAGCGCCGGCCAAAACACGACCTCCACTTGGCCCAGCACGTCCAACAGCGCCGCCCCCAGCTCTAAGAAAGAAACGTCACATCCCCCGCAGCCCCCGGTCCAGTAGACCGCGATTTTGGCGCGCGCCGGCGATGTGGGCCTCATCCAGTCAGCGGCCATGAACACCTCCCAGCGAGGACAGGTCCACGGGCTGGGCAGGCCTGGTCAACGGACCCAACGCCCGCAGCTCGTCGACAAACGCCTTCATGACCTGGGCGAACTTGGCCCCTTCGGTGGCGGATACCCATTCCAGCCGTACGCGCTGGGGCTCAAGGCCCAACTCCGCCAGCACCTTGCGCAGGAGGTAGATCCGCCGGCGGGTCTTGTAGTTGCCGGCCACATAATGGCAGTCGCCGGGGTGGCAGCCGCCGATGAGCACGCCGTCAGCCCCCGCCCGGAACGCCTCCATAATCCAGCCCGGCTCCACGCGGCCCGAGCAGTTCACGCGGATGGGGATGGCGTTGGGCGGATAGGTGAGCCGGCTGGTGCCGGCCAAGTCCGCCCCCGCCCCCGCACACCAGCGGCACAGAAATGCCACAATCTTGGGCTCAAAACCGTTTCCGTCCATGCCTGCCTACCCTTCGGCCAACGCGGCCTGCACCATGCGCACCACCTGCTCATCGTCGTAGTTGCGCAGGGACATCGCCCCGCTGGGGCATGCCGCCACGCACGTCCCACACCCCTCGCACAGGATCTCGTGGACGTGGGCCACCTCGTCCACGGTGATGGCCCCGTAGGGGCATTGGGGCGCGCACACTTTGCAACCCGAGCAAAGCTCCTCGTCCACCTCAGCCACCTCCGGGGAGTGCACCAGCTTTTCGGCCGACAAGATGGCTACGGCCTTGGCCGCCGCGCCGGAGGCCTGGGCCACGGTCTCGGGAATGTCCTTGGGCCCCTGGGCCGTGCCGGCGAGGAAAATACCCGCCGCCAGCGCTTCCAGCGGCCGCAGCTTCGGGTGGGCCTCCTTGAGGAACCCCTCCGCCCCGCAGGCAATGCGCAGCTTGCGCGCCAGATCCCACGTGCCCTCCGCAGGGACCATGGCCTGGGCCAACACCACAAGGTCCGCGGCAATCTCCACCCGCTTGCCCGTCAACGTGTCCACACCCCACACCATCACCTTGTCCCCCTCGCGGAACACCTTGGCCACCTTGCCCCGCAAGTACAGGATCCGCTCGTCGGCCATGGCCCGGTTCACGAATTCCTCGTAGTCCTTACCGCCGGCGCGGATGTCGATGTAGAACACGTAGGCCTTGCCGTCGTGGACGGCGTGGCGATAGAGCAGGGCATGCTTGGCCGTGTACATGCAGCAGATCTTCGAGCAGTAGGGCTTGTGCAGCTCGGGGTCCCGCGAGCCGGAGCACTGGATGAACACCACTTCCTTGGGCACGCGGCCGTCGGAGGGGCGGCGCACCTCGCCCCGGGTGGGCCCCGAGGCGGAGAGCAACCGCTCAAACTCCAGCCCGTCGATCACGTCCGGCACCGTGCCATAGCCGTACTCGGCCATGGCCTCCTTGGGGTAGAGGTCGTACCCTGTGGCCACGATGATGGCCCCCACGTCCTCCTCCAGGATTTCTTCATGCATGTCGTAGTCGATGGCCTTGGGTTCGCACACCTTGGCGCACTCCCCACACGTGAGGGGGAACAGGCCCAAACAGTTTTTTGCGTCGAGGGTGTAGGAGGAAGGAACCGCTTGGGGGAAGGGGATGTAGATGGCCGCGCGCTGGGACAGACCGCGGTCGAACTCGTTGGGAACACGCACGGGACACACCTTGGCGCACTCCCCACACAGGTTGCACTTGTCGGGGTCCACGTACGTGGGCTTTCTGCGGATTCGCACGCGGTAGTTGCCCAAGAAGCCGGTGACCTCCTCCACCTCGGAGTAGGCGAGGACGCGGATGCGGGGATGGCGGGCGACCTCCACCATTTTGGGGGTGAGGATGCACTGGGAGCAGTCCAAGGTGGGGAAGGTCTCCGACAGCTGGGCCATGCGGCCGCCGATGGACGGGCTGCGCTCCACCAAGATCACGTCAAATCCCGCGTCGGCCACGTCCAACGCCGCTTGAATGCCCGCGATGCCTCCGCCGATGACCAAGCACGTGCGGGCGTGGCCGATTTCTACGGGCGTGAGGGGATGGTTGCCCTTCACCTTTTCCACCATGGCCCGCACGATGCGGACGGCTTTTTCCGTGGCGGCCGGGCCCTCGTGCACCCACGAGCATTGCTCGCGGATGTTGGCGATCTCCAAAAGGTAGGGATTGAGGCCCGCTTCCTCGGCGGCGCGGCGGAACGTGGCCTCGTGCATGGAAGGGGAACACGCGGACACCACGGCGCCGGTGAGGCGGTGCTCCTTAATCGCCCGCTTGAGGAGCTCTTGGCCCGGGTCGGAGCACATGTACTCGTAGGCGGTGGCGTACACCACGCCGGGCAGTCCGGCCACGGCTTCCACCACCTTCTGAACGTCGACCGTTCCGGCGATGTTTTTCCCGCAGTGGCAGACGAACACCCCCAGGCGGGGACCTCTAGGCAGCGGACTGGGCGCGGTCATGTTGGAGCTCCTTCACGTAGTTGTAGCCGGCTTCGAAGGCCCGCTGGTTGAGGTCCCGCGTGTGGGGAGGGACCGAGGCCAACACGGCTTGAAGCAGGGCTTCCTTGGACACCACCGGCGCGGCCGCGGCCAACGCCCCCAGCATGACCACGTTGGCCACGATCTTGCGGCCCAGGCCCTCGGCGATGCGCGTGGCCGGGACTTCCAAGACCTTGACGTCGGTGCGCTCCTCGTGCTCCACCAGGTCGGGGTCGAGGATGAGGATCCCCTCTGGGCGGATGTCATGGCCGTAGGTGTGGTACGCGTCCTGGGACATGATGATGGCCAGATTGGGCTGGACCACGATGGGGTAATCCACCACGCGCTGGTCCACCACCACTTCCGCCGCGCAGGCCCCGCCGCGGGCCTCCGGTCCATAGGACTGGGTGAGCACCGCGTGCTTGCCGTCGTAAATGACGGCGGCCTGGCCGGTGATGCGGCCGGCGGAGATAATGCCTTGGCCTCCGAACCCGGCAAACCGGATTTCGTACCTCATCGAGGGCAAAGCTAGCCGAGGGCAAGGAGCTCGACCATGATCTCCGTCAGCCCACGGGATGACCGTGAGCAGCCCTGGCGGAAACCATGGCTTCCCTGAGCTAGCAGGCTTAGCGATGGACCTTGGGGGCCGGCCCAGTAAACTTGGGTGCTCTGCTGGACGAAAGTGAGGTGAAAGTCGATGCGTACGGTGCAAATTCGCCCCGGCATCCACTGGATCGGGGTCAACGACCGCCTGACCGACTTGTTTGAGGGGCAGTGGCCCCTGCCCCACGGGGTGAGCTACAACGCCTACCTCGTGGAGGGCCGTGAACCTGCCCTGATCGATACCGTAAAAAACGCCTTCGCCGAGGACTTCGTCGCCGCTCTGCGCTCCCTCCTCCCCCTCGAAGACCTAAGGTACATCGTGGTGAACCACATGGAGCCCGACCACTCGGGCGCTTTGCCCTTGGTGTACCGGCTGGCCCCGCAGGCCACGGTGTTGGCTACACCGCCTGCGCTCCCGTTGCTGGAGGGCTTCTACGGCCTCCGCGAGCGGGTCCGGCCGGTGGCCGACGGCGAAGTCCTGGACCTGGGCGGCAAGGTCCTCTCCTTCCACCACATCCCCTTTGTGCACTGGCCGGAAACCATGGCCACCTACGAGCAGACGGAGAGGGTGCTGTTCACCTGCGATGCCTTAGGCGGCTTTGGCGCCCTCGACGGCGTGCTGTTCGACGACGAGGCCCCCTTGGAGCACTACCTCGACGAAGCCATCCGGTACTTTGTGAACATCGTGGGCATGCACGCCAAGCCCACCCTGCGCGCCTTGGACAAGCTGGGGAAGCTCGACGCCCGCGTGATCGCCCCCGCCCACGGCCTCGTCTGGCGCAAGGACCCCCAGCGTATTGTGCAGCTGTACGCGCGGCTGGCCCGCATGGAGGGCGAGGCCGCGGTGACTGTGGCCTACGGCTCGATGTACGACCACACACGTCAGATGGCCGACGCGGCCGCCCGCGGCGTGGTGGAAGCAGGCCTCCCCGTCAAAATCGTGGATATCGCCCGCACCCACGTGAGCTTCGCCCTGGCCGAGGTGTGGAAGCGCCGTGGACTTATCCTCGTGGCCCCTACCTACGACGCCGGCCTGTTCTACCCCATGGAGCACCTGCTGCAGGTGCTTACGCGCAAGCGACTGGGGCAGCGCACGGTCGGGCTTGTGGGCTCCTATGGCTGGGTGGGCCGGGCCATCGCCAAAATGAAAGAGACGGCAGAAGCCCTAGGCTGGAGCGTGGCTGGGGAGCTGGAGTACCAAGGGTTCCCCCAGGCCGAAGACCTGGAGAAAGCCCGCGAACTGGGCTACCGCGTTGCCCACGAAGTGCGGTCTCAGGCGTTGACGGGTAAACCCACCCATGGTTAGCGTGCGCCTCTCTTGAGCAGAGAGGCACGGGGCGAGGCCGCTTTCAACTTGCCCAGTTGAGCAAATGGGCTATGATGGCGAAGAAAGGAGGCCATCGATGGCAAGCAAAAAACTGATGGACATGCTGAACCAAGCGATTGCCCGCGAGCTGCAAGTCTCCATCCAGTACATGTGGCAGCACGTGCGGGCCACCGGCGTGGAATCCCTTGAGGTCACGGACAAGCTCAAGAAGATCGCGATCACGGAGATGAAGCACGCCGAGGCCATCGCCGAACGGCTGGATTACTTGGGCGGGGAACCCACCACCCAGCCCGCCAAGATCACCGTGGGCAAGACGCTGAAAGAGATGATCGACCTGGACATCAAGGCCGAGGAAGAAGCCATCACCATGTACCGGAAGATCATCAAGCTGGCCATGGAAGAAGAGGACTTCACCACCAAGCGGCTGTTCGAGGAGATCTTGTCCAACGAGGAAGAACACCACAACGACTTCCTCACCATGAAGGGCAAGTAAGCGCTCAACAGCAAGGGTCGCGGTAGGGGCTGGCTGGGGCAACTTGGTCAGCCCCTTTTGCTCAGAAAGGAGCAGCAACATGGTGAAGGTTGGCGATCTAGCGCCGGATTTTGAGCTGGTGGACACGCAACGGAAGCCAATCCGGCTCTCCTCCCTGCGGGGGAAGAAGGTGGTGTTGGCCTTTTACCCCGGGGCGTTCACCCGCGTGTGCCAAAAGGAGCTGTGCACGTTTCGGGACATGATGGCCAACTTCAACGAGCTCGACGCCGAAGTGTTGGGCATCAGCGTGGATAGCCCCTTTGCCAACGCGGCTTTTGCCGCAGCGAACAACCTCCAGTTCCCCCTTCTTTCCGACTACACCCGCTCGGTGGCCAAGATGTACGGCGGTGTGCACGAGGATTTTCTGGGACTGAAGGGGTTCGCGGTGGCCAAGCGGGCGGTCTACGTGATCGACAAGGGCGGGAAGGTCCAGTACGCCTGGGTTTCCGAGGATCCGGGCCAAGAGCCCCCATACGCAGAAATTCAAGCGGTTTTGAGCCGCATCTGAGGCCATGGACCTCGTGGTACGCATCGCTGGAGCAGCGGGCCAAGGCGTGCAAAGCCTTGGGGAGATCTTGGCCCGGGCGGTGTTCCGCTGCGGGTACTTCGTGCACGGCGAGTTCAGCTACCATTCCCGCATCCGCGGTGGGGAAAACGCTGTGACTGTCCGGGTTCGCGATCGTGCGGTTTGGTCTACGACAGAAAACGCCGACGTGCTTGTGGCCCTCAACCAAGAGATGCTGAACCAGTACCGGTCGTCCCTTCGGCCGGGAGGTTACGTGGTCGTGGATCAGCGTTGGGCCACCGCAGGCGATGGGATCGTGGCTCTCCCCGCGGAAGAATGGGCGCGGAAGGAGCTCAAGCAGCCTTTGGCTTTAGGCCCTGTGCTTCTGGGCGCGGCGGGCAAGCTTTTGGGCCTCAGCTTGGACTCCTTGACCAGGGCTGTGGTGGAGGTGTTCGGCGAAAAGGCCGAACCCAACGTGAAAGCGGTCCAGATGGGCTACGACGCTGTTCAAGCCACGCCCTTGCTTTCCGCCCTTCCCTGCTTAGCCCAAGGGGATCACATGCTCCTCACCGGTGGGCAGGCGGTGGGCGCGGGCGCCATCGCCGCCGGATGCCGTTTTCTCTCCTCGTACCCCATGACGCCGGGAACACCGGTGATGGAGTTCTTGGCCCAAAATGCCGAAAGGTATGGGATTGTGGTGGAGCAAGCGGAAGACGAGATTGCCGCGATCAACATGGCCTTGGGCGCCGCGTACGCGGGCGCGCGGGCCATGGTCACCACCTCCGGTGGGGGCTTTGCCCTTATGGTGGAAGGCCTTTCCTTGGCGGGCATGATCGAAACGCCGGTGGTCATCCACATCGGCCAGCGGCCCGGGCCGGCCACCGGCCTTCCCACCCGCACAAGCCAAGAAAACCTCCTGTTCGCCCTCCACGCCGGCCATGGGGAGTTCCCCCGCTACATCGCCGCCCCAGCCACGGCCGAGGATGCCTTCTACCTCACGATGAAGGCCTTCGAACTGGCGGAGAAATACCAAGTGCCCGCCATCATCCTCACCGACCAGTTCCTCGTGGACTCGTTTGTGGTCGTGCCCGCCTTGGACCCGACAAGGGTGCCGGTGCAAAACCATTGGCTTCCGCCCGAAGAGCTGGAAAAGCTGGAGCGCTATGAGCGGTTTGCCCTCACGGAGTCCGGCGTGTCCCCGCGGGCCCTGCCCGGCCTCTCCCGCCACCTCGTGCTCGTGGACTCCGATGAACACGATTTCTATGGCCGCATCACCGAAGACCTGGGGATTCGGAAGGCTATGGTGGAAAAGCGCCTGCGCAAAGAACAGGCGTTGGCTCGGGAAATCGAGCCGCCGTGGATTTACCCCAAGGGAAACCTCCACGGCCGCAAAGTTCTCTTGGGCTGGGGGTCCACATGGGGAGCGATCCGCGAAGCTGTAGAAATGCTCAACGCCCGGGAAGACCGCTACGCCCACGTGCACCTGCGCGAACTTTGGCCGTTGCCCGCGGAAG
>FWWL01002471.1_pt1 | contig 38239 bp, 36 predicted proteins | sample 2228331 | NCBI WGS metagenome assembly FWWL01 (sample SAMEA103939775, study PRJEB20133) | metagenome
CGATAATCACGTAATCACCTAATCTCAATCTGTTCACACGATAATCACATAATCGCCGAATCACGTCATCTCAACATGGCAAGACGTGAACGTGGTCACACGATAATCACGTAATCACCTAATCTCAATCTGTTCACACGATAATCACATAATCGCCGAATCACGTCATCTCAACATGGCAAGACGTGAACGTGGTCACACGATAATCACGTAATCACCTAATCTCAATCTGTTCACACGATAATCACATAATCGCCGAATCACGTCATCTCAACATGGCAAGACGTGAACATGGTCACACGATAATCACGTAATCACCTAATCACCCAATCACCTAATCCCAACGTGCAACGTGCAAACGTGAGAATCAGAGGTTTCCATGCAACGCCGCGCACCTGATCGGGTTCGAGCGCTCATTCACTGGATCGCCGGCAGTCTCGGGGTTCTGATCCTGGGCAGCGGTTTACTCATCGCCAGTTCGACCCAATGGCGACTGCACCTGCTCACCGGTCTCTGGCTGATCTCATTCCCGATCCGACGTTTCCTCGGACAGCAGGGAACGATTGCCGATCAGAGTCTGCGCAGGCTGATGCTGGTTGCGATCCTGGGCTTTTCGGCGATCGGGTTACAACTGGTGCGCAGTCAGGTCACGCAATCGGAGGCGACGTTACGCGCCGTGGCGTCGCTGACGCAGCCGGGTGCGCCAGAACAACCGCGACCGATCTTCCCCGAAACCGATCCCGCTGAACGCACCGCAGTGGGAAGCGGACGAGTGTTTCCTGTGACTGTCAGCGCAGGCATACGTGGACGCATCTTCGACCGGCATGGCGCTGTCCTTGCTGAAACCGTCGAAGGTCGTCGAACATATCCCAACCCTGAACTCGGACATCTGATCGGGTTCCAGAGCCGTCTCTACGGAACGACCGGGCTGGAAGCCCGTTTCGATGCCCGGCTCTCCGGGGTCGCAACCCTGTCGCCAACCGCCATTCTCGAAGCGCGCCTGCTGGGTTCGACGGTAGAACAGGTTCCTGCCGATCTGACGCTGACGCTGGACAGCCGTCTCCAGGCGGCAGCGCAACAGGCGCTCGGTGAACGCGCCGGCGCCGTCGTGCTCCTCGACGTACCGACCGGCGCAATTCTGGCAATGGCAACCTATCCGCGTTTCGATCCCAACCAGCTGACGTTGCCAGAACCGGCGACTCAGGCAGACGTTGATCGCGTGCAGGCAGCGTGGGCAGAACTGAATGCGCGTACCGATGCGCCGTTGCTCAACCGCGCCACCCAGGGGCGCTACCCGCCTGGATCGGTGATCAAAACGCTGACGGCAGCTGCTGCGCTCGACAGCGGCACGCTGGCAGACCCGCTGGCGCCTGTCACCTGCCCCAACCTGCTGCCAACCGAAGCAGGCGCGCCGCCAGTGCGGAATGCAGTCGATAATCTCTTCCGGCGCACTGGCGATCCCTCCGATCTCGTGCGTGTCTATGCTTTCTCGTGTAATACCGCATTTGCGCAGATCGGACTGTCACTGGGCGCCGATCGCTTCCTCGACTATGCACGCCGTTTCGGATTGCAAACCGCCGACACACGCACAGGAACCGCTGACCTGCGCGACATTCCGGCTGCGATTGGAACCATCGCAAATGAAGCATCATTCCTCCAGCGTCCCGCAGCGCTGGCGGACACCGCATTCGGTCAGGGGCAGGCGCTGGTGACACCGCTCGACATGGCGCAACTGGCGGCTTCGATTGCCAACGAAGGTCGTCTGATACGCCCATACCTGGTCGCCGAAGCGCGAACCGGCGAGCGTGCGATCTACCAGGCGCAACCCGAACCGCTGCGACAGGTTGTTTCGCCGGAAACCGCGCGGCGTATGCTCGACATCATGCGTACATCGGTTGACATCGGATATGCACAACCGATCGCGTTGCCGGGGGTCAGCGTCGGTGCGAAGACCGGCACCGCCGAGACGCCACGTGGTATTCCGCATTCGTGGATTATTGCTGTTGCGCCGGTGGAGCAACCGCGGTATGCGATTGCGGTTATCGTGGAATATGGCGGTGAAGGAAGCCGGTCGGCGCTGCCGGTTGCGCGCCAGGTGCTGGCTGCAGCGCTGGAGGTCACCCCATGAGATGCCAGCGACTCTGGCGCACGTGGTACTGCGCAGCGATCATCGCGCCGGTCGTGCTCCTGGCAGCGTGCACCGAACCACTGGTCGAACCGCGCGCGCCGCGCACACCGACCGCCGTGATCGATCGCTACAATGCAATCGTGGCGACCGCCGAGGCAGGCGATGATCTGCCGGCGCGCGCCAGAGCCTACTATGATCGTGGGAACATTCGGTTTGAGCAGCAAGACTATCCCGGGGCAATCGCTGATTATGACCGTGCGCTGGCGCTCGACCCTTCGCTGTCGCGCGCCTTTCACAACCGTGGTCTGGCATATGCGCTGCTGGGAGAGTACGATGCAGCACTGCGCGATTATGCCCAGGCAATTCGTCTCGACCCGGCCTACCGCCGTGCCTACGAGAACCGGGTACGGCTGCTGGAACAACTCACCGCCAGCTCATCCGACGAAACGCTCCTGCAGCAACTCGCAGACGACTACGGCAGTCTCGCGCAGCTTATCCCCGAAGCAGAAGCGCCCTACCGGTATCGGCAGGGAGTCATCCTGGTGCAGCTTGGAGACCGGACAGCGGCGCGCGAAGCCTTCGACGCCGTGTTGCGCGCCAGACCGCAGGACGTGGACGCTCTGTATGAACGCGCATTACTGCACTATTCCGGTGGTGATCTGAATGCAGCGCTGGCAGACCTCGACGCCGCACTGCGCCTGAGTCCACGCGCTGCCAACGCCTACTACACACGCGGATTGGTGCGCTATGCTCAAGGCAACACCCGCGATGCCATCGCCGATTTCGGGCAGGCGTTGCTGCTTCGGCCAGCCTACCCCGAAGCGCTGATCGCACGCGCTTCAGCATATGTGGAGCAGGGAAACAGAACAGCAGCACAGGCAGACCTTCAGCGCCTCGATGATCTGCCGCTCGATCCGGTGCTCCAGCAGGCGCGCGAGGCGCTGCGCCAGCGCATTAACGCCCCTTAGAGCCTATCCGAATAATACCATTTTAGATTGTAGATTTTGGATTGGAGATTGCTGCGATAGCGTTGCGATGCGCTCTGATAAGCGTGCGCATGCGGCTTGTTCAATTCCAATTGGTATAACGCAGAATACCGAACAACCGCATCCTGAGCAGCGCGTATCGAAGGAGCGGTTTTTCGGATAGCGCTACAACGAGATTTCTCGTGTACGACAAACGTATGTCTTCAGACAGATCGTAACCATACATAGTGTTTTTGCGTCGGCGGGGCGGCGTCTCGTGGCGCTTGCGAAAGCCATCCCGCCGCCGATTCGTATCGCGGGGGCTTCCCCCGATGGCGAACCGTCACCCGCACAGGCGCAACGGGCGCGAAAACGTGAGACTCGGAAGCGTGGCCTTTGTGGACTTCGTGCCTATGTGGTGCGATCATCAAACGATGTCGCGTGGTCGTTGTAGAGATGGGTCTCGTCAGGACGCCTGCTGCGGAGGCGGCAGTTCGCCTGTTGCGTCCAGGAGCGACACAACCTCACCCGAGTGTTCGACAATTGCGTCGGGATGGATGTCGGGCGGCAGGGGAAACTCCGGGCTTCGCACCCAGATGGCGCGCATGCCGACCTGTTGTGCGCCGCGAATATCTTCCTTCGGGCTATCGCCGACGAAGACGGCATGCGCCGCGTTCACGCCAAGGTGATCGAGCACATGCAGGAAGACCTGGGGACGGGGCTTCCAGATGCCGAAATCGCCTGAGAAAACCGCGTACTCGATGTACTGCCACAACCCCAGCCCTGCCAGGTCTTCGCGGTGCAGGTCGCCGGGCCAGATGGTATTGGAGATCAGACCGACCCGAACACCGCGTGCGCGCAGTTCTGCCAGTGCCGCCGCCGCTCCCGGCATGGCGGTGACGCCATCGCGCAGCGGGCGGGCATAGTGATGGACTGCCTCGATCAGCGCGCCGTCGGAGAGCGCCAGGTCGTGATCGGCAGCGCCTGCAGCAATCCAGTCGACGGCGCGCAGGTTGATGTGTCCGCCGGTCGCCTGTTCCCATCCCTGCGCCAGTCGCTCGAACATACGCGCAACGAACGCTTCTTCCTCGGCGGCGATCGGATGCCCCTGCGCCAGCAGATAGCGATACAGTCCACGGATGCCGCGTTCCTCGAATTCGCGCCAGGTGCCGTTGCCAGGACGTGGATATTTGAGCAGTGTTCCTCCCATGTCGAAGATAACGGCCCGAATCATGGCTTCCTCCCCGCCGCCTCGACAATCTGACGCAACCAGTCCTGCCAGGCGCGCCGATTTGCGATCACAATCTGCCGCACCCGCTCAAGGTCGCCATCCTGAGCCGCCTGGTGCGATAGCGCCAGCGACTCCTGGAACGCGCGCGCCATGTCGGCGACGGCGCGGCGCATATCGGCGTTCAGAGCGCGCTGGCGTTCGAGTTCGGATTGCAGATAGGCGATCAGGCGCCGCGCTTCATCGAGTGTCAGGTGGTCTTCTGGTTCCATTGTCTGTTCCTCTATGCTCCTATGCGTCGCTGCCAGAGCGCATACAGCAATGGAATGCGCACACAATCATACGCCGGAAGGTAGCGGGTTGTCACACCGCCAAACCCTTTTTTGAACCGATAGACGCCGTAGAGCGGATCGTGCTCCGCCTCCGCTTCGAGGCGCGCGCGCGCGGCGGGTTCGGCGGCTGCGGCTGCCCGCCCGAGAGCATCGGGAATACCCCAGAAATCGTACCGTGCAGCGCCGCGCGCGCGCGCCCACTGGATCGCGCGCCACTGAATGGCATGCTGCGCTCCGCAGTGCAACCCTTCAAGCGTCGAACCACTGTACAGGTAGATGGCTGTTGCTCCCCATGTCGCTGTTATCGTTGTGGCAATCGCCGCACCTTTGCGTTCCGCCAGCCACAGGCGCACCGCATCGCCAAACAGTTCCAGGACGCTCGCATAGTACGCACGTGCGTGAATGGCGAACCTGGCGCGCGCGCCAGTCTCCTGCAGGATGGCGTAGAAGGCGTCGAGATCGGCGGATGCGTCGCCTTCACGCACTGTTACCCCTTCCCGCGCGGCGCGTTTGATGTCGGCGCGATGTCCTTTGCTCATGCCCGCCAGTAAACGGTCAGGTTCCGACGTCAGATCAAGATGGATGGTGCTGCGCGGCTGAATCGGCGCCATCGGCTGCATCGCACGTTCGATCAGTATTGCATGGAACGCGGCAGTGCGCGGATCATCCTCGGTCAGATTGGGTTCGATGCGCACGAACACCGCTCGCCGCCGCCGCCCCAAGCGCATCAGATCATCGAGCAACAACGCATCGATGTGCGTCTCGCCGCTGAAGAGCGGACCACGTGGGACGTACAGGGCGCTCAGTCCAAATCGCTGTTTTTCCAGCGCCAGCGCGCCTGCCCGGATGACGCCTCCTGCGACGATCGCCCGCAGGTGCGGCGTCCAGCCAAAGCGCCCTTTCAGTGCCCCCCACCCCGACGATTGCAGCAGATGACCGTCGGGATGCGCCAGAACGAAGGCATCCCACGCTGCTCGATCAGGCGTGACCGCTATCGGTGCAGCGGCGGACGCTGCGCGGTCTGGATGTTGCTCAATCACACGATCCGCCATATGCGTTCGGCATACCCGCCGCGATTCTGCGCCAGCGCTGCATGGTACGCGGTAATAGCCGCTTCCATGGCTGTCGTTCCGCCGAACAGCGCTGCCATCTGGCTGCGATAGGCGGCGATCGCGGCGATTTTCGTTTGCAGCGCCGGCAGATCGAACGGCACGAGGTCTGCAACCAGCGGTTTCCCGATCTCCGCCAGACGTTGTTCGACAGCTCCAGGGATCAGCGCATAGTTGATGTCGTCATAGAACGCGATGCGGTTGGGCGGGCAGACGAGAGCCGCCTCGAAGACCGCCAAATGATCGACGTGATGACCGACGCCGAGCGGCACATATGTTATGGCATGCGGCGCGCGCTCGATCAGCATGGTCAGCAGGTCGCGCACCTGTGGCAGCAATGGATCAGTCGGAACCGGCGGGCGGTAGAGCGTGGCACGACTGCTATATGCCTCTGGAACGCGATAGATGGCATCGAGCCAGCCGGCATAGACATAATCGACGCTCAAGGTCGCCATCGCAGCGGCATCCTCATTCAGCCGCGCACGCAACACCTCGTCCGGTGCAAGCCCCCACTCGGCGTGAAACTCGACCGCCACTGCGTTGAAGATTGTGTCAGGCGGCGGAGGCGCGGTGCAGAGGGTGACCACCAGCGTCTGCTCTGGTGCTGTAGCGATTGCGCCGCCACACGACAACGCAGCATCGTCGAGGTGCGGCGAGAGATACACGCGGGAATAGCGCGTCAGATCGGCGTCAAAATCGGTCAGTCGAGCGGCCATTTAGTTATTGCGCCAGTCGCCGCCGGTGAACCCTTCTTCGAGCGTCAGTTCGTCGAGCGCTTCGGCGGCAGCCTGACTGCGCGCCTCATCATCACTGCCGCTGATGCGTTGCAGGGTGCGACGCGCTGTTTCACCGCCGATTTGACCGAGCGCCCAGATCGCCGCCAGCGCCACCTCGATGTCGTCGTCGTTGCAGAGGCGAACGACGCGCGACACCAGCGAACGCGCTAGGTCCGCCATTTCGCCGGCAGCGCGTGCGGCTTCGTAGCGGAGCGCCGGCGACGGGCTGTCGAGTTCGCGGTTGACGATCGGGAGCCAGCGAGGAAGCATTGAACGCCCCATCGCTGTCAGAGCGCTTTCGCGCATTAATTGATCAGGACTGGCATATGCCAGTTCGATCTGCTGTTGGACCTCATCGCTCTCTGCAAAATACCCTGCGCTCTCGATCGCGCGACGTCGAACCTCGATCGGTTGCGACGAATCGCGAATAAGCGCCAGCAACGCATCGTGCACCTGTTGCCCATGTGCTGCATCGATCTCTTCGATTTCGGCCATATAGGCGAAGCGCCCGAGCGCCATTGCCGCCGCCGCGCGCACCTGCTCGGCAGGGTCGTGGAGGAGCGTCACCATGCGTCGCAGGATTGCCAGAGCGTCGCACTCCCACAACCCTTCGATCGCACTGGCGCGAACAGTTGCGTCAGCATCATCGAGCAGCCATTGGAACATCATCGTAAAGTCGAGATCGACATTGTCCTCGGCGAGTTCGACCATTGCATGGGCGATTTCGATGCGTCGTCCGATGGGAATGCGCTGCCACTCCGGCCACACCGCCGCGCGATCGCGCGGGTCGAGCCCGGAGAGGGAGCGCAATTCACGCATCGACAGATGCTCACGCGCTGCAAGGGTTCGCAGATGAGCCGCAAGATCCATGGTCGTCGTCCGTCACTCCTCGTCGTCGAAATCTTCGTCGTCCTGATCCTCTTCCTCCTCCTCTGGCGAAGGCGGCGGCGCGTAGAACCACCATCCCGGACGCTGTTCATCGGGGGTGAAATCGTCGCCTTCGGCGAGCAGATGGGTCAGGTACTCGCGCGATGCCGGACGCAGCACATTCAGAGCGACGAAGAGCGTCTCGAACGAAGCGGCGTACTTCGGTTCCGTGCGCGTCCCGACCGGCGCGCCGATAATCTCGAAGACGTGTTCGAGCATCAGGTCGGCTTTCCGCCGCTCGTTCATCGGGAACGCCTTGAGGTTGCGCAATCGCCCGTACTGCTGCTGATTGACCAGCATATCGGTATCGACGACGCAGGCGTAGGACATGCTGGCGAAGGTGAATTTCGGCGTTTTCTTGCTCTCGTCGAGCACCAGCAGACGATCCTGCATCTCCTCCTGTTCCTCGTAGGTGATGGCGAAGGTGCGCGGATCATCGGTGCGCATCAGCGTAATCAGCGCGCCGGGCACGAGGTAATCGTGGAACAGCGCTTCGAGACCCTGCAACCATCCGCCGCGATTGCCGGTCGGGTAGCGCAGTTCGACGAGCGTGCTCACATAGTGCTGCGGCAGCTCGAAGCGCAACACCGCACTGCGCTGATCGGCGAGCAGCGGTTGCGGCAGAAGCGCTGTCAGCGCGCGCGTCAATGGCAGGATGCCATACTCCCACTCGAAGAACGTCAGGACGTGGCTGACCTGTCCGCTCTTGCGGATGGACTCGACGCTCTGCTCTGCCAGGCTATCGTCAAACCCTTCTTCGATGTAACCGGCAAGCTGTCCCATCTCGCTCGCCTTGACCCGCTTGGTGCCAATAGCGGGCAGGTTGCGCACCGACCAGAGGCGCGCCCCCTCGACGCCGACGAACTCGAAGTCCTTTTCGCGGCTCAGGCGGTAGTTGAGCGCGAAGCGGAAGACCTCATAGTCGCTCTGGCGCGGATTGTGATAGAAGATATCGGCGATGATCTGTGAGTCGAGCAACGGTTCGCCGACTTCTCTAATATAATCGCTGATGCGGCGCAGATCGTTCTTGCCGAAACTGACGAGCGCCGCTTCGGGGAACGCCTGATTGCCGAACAGCACCAGACGGCGCAGCGGGTCGTTCTCGATTGCCGTGCGCAACTGCGACATAAGCGTCGCGCCGTGGTGCGCCATCAATTCTTCGACCGATCGGCGCAGGTCGATCTGCAGCCCGTTGGGCAGCACAATCACCGTGTTCACCTGTGCTGGCTCGGCTGGCGGAGCGACCTGACGTTCCTCTTCGACCAGTGCGCTCACATCGACCGGTTCTGCCGCTTCTGGCGCTGCAACCACTGGCTCGACCGGCGTCTCGACCGCTGGTTCGACGACGACCGGAATCAGCCCGGCCTGCTGCTGCCAGTATTCGGAGATGAACACCGGTTCGACCGTCGTCAGCGCCGGACGTGTGGTGGTGACCACCACGCTGATGTCATCGGTGGGCAGCGGATTTTCCGGTTCGTACAGGCGCTGCTTGAACGTGTGGACGGTATCGACCTGCGGGGGAATGTACCGGCCACGCCGCGATGTGATGAACACGACGTCGCCGTTGGTTTCCTGCCGCATAAAAACCTGATCATTCACGCGCAGCGCTTCGTCGATCAAGCGCGCCGCCTCAGCAGGATCCATCTGACGCTGTCGAGCGTAAAAGTCCGCAAGGTTCTGGAGTGTCTGACGAATAGGCGCATCGAACGCGAAGAGGCGTCCCTGCGCTGCCATTAACTGATAGATTTCTTCCGCCAGCGCCTGCTGCTCTTCGTTGCCGGTAAACGTTGGACGATCAATTGTGCCTGCTGTCATGCCTGCTCTTCTCCTGTGAGCACCAGCTCGCGCAGAATTTCCAGATAACGCTCGGTCAGGCTCTGGAGGTCCTGCGGCTGACCTGTGGCGCGCACCTGTTGCGCCAGTTTGTCCATCGCCGTTTCCCCGTAGATGATGTTCTTTCCATCCATTGCGCCGCCACCCTGACTTCACTGAAATTGAAACAGACAATGCGCAGCCCGACTTTTGCGCCGATGCTGCGCTGGAACCATATTATACCACAATCACGAGCGATGCTTCGAATGGTTTGGGGCGTTTGACTTTTGCTCTCCTTTGTGCGACAATGACCGCGTCCGGTACACGAACAGTTTCGTTATGACCGCTGGTCGTGCGATAGTCTGTCAAGACAAGAGCCAACCGCAGCGCTTCGGTCTGTAGACGACCGGAAGCGCATTGTGTTGCGTAAGCGTTAGAGTTCAATGCCATCAGAGCGGCCAATCTACCCATTCAGCGCGCTGGTCGGGCAGGAACGCCTCAAGCGCGCCCTGATTTTGAACGCGATCAATCCACGTATCGGCGGTGTGCTGATCCGTGGTGAGAAGGGCACCGCCAAGTCCACAGCAGTGCGCGGGCTTGCCCGGCTGCTGCCGCATATAACGGTCGTCGCCGATTGCCCCTACAGCTGCCCGCCCGACCGTCCAGCCATGATGTGTGAGACATGTGTGACGCGGCTGCGGCGTGGTGAGGAGTTGCCGGTCGTCGAACGACCGACCCGTCTGGTCGAACTGCCGGTTGCCGCATCGGAAGATCGGGTCGTCGGTTCGCTCGATCTCGAGCATGCCCTGACGGAAGGGCAGCGTCGCTTCGAGCCAGGGTTGCTGGCGCAGGCGAATCGCGGGTTGCTCTATGTGGACGAGGTCAATCTGCTCGATGATCATCTGGTTGATGTGCTGCTCGACGCGGCAGCGATGGGGGTCAATACGGTCGAGCGTGAGGGGATCAGCGTGTCACATCCGGCACGGTTTATTCTGGTCGGCACGATGAACCCGGAAGAGGGTGAATTGCGCCCCCAACTGCTGGATCGCTTTGGTCTGGTCGTCGAGATCAGCGGGTTGGCCGATATCACCGGTCGGGTGGACGTCATCGAGCGGCGCCTGGCATACGAGAGTGACCCGGATGCGTTCGTGATGCAGTGGCAGACGGAAGAAGATGCGCTGGCGCAACGCATTATTGCGGCGCGGGCGCTGTTGCCGGCGGTGACGATTTCACGCGGCGATATGGCGGCAGTGGCAGGGCTGGCGCTTGAGCTGGGCGTCGATGGGCATCGCGCCGATCTTGCCATTCTCGAAACGGCGCGCACCCACGCCGCCTGGGCGGGGCGCACGCGCCTGACGGTGGAAGATATTCGTCTGGCGGCGGAACTGGCGCTGCCGCATCGAATGCGGCGCCAGCCCTTCACCGAGGTCAAACTCGATGAAGCGCGCGTCGGACAGATCCTGGAGCGCGTGAAGGGTGAGATTGGCGATGAAGCGTCACCTTCCGCAGAGCACGTAAAAAAAAAGTTGACGGCGTGACCGCCGGTCAGCCGGATGGTGAACGGCGCAGCAGTACTGACGGCGACGCACCGCCGCCATCGGCGCACGCGGCAACCGAGGCAGACGCGGCTTCCAGCGGCGACAACACGCAGGGCGGTAAAACGTTCATGAGCGACCCGACATTCCGTCCGCAGAAGATCGAAGGCGCGCGCGACCGGTTGCAGCGCCGGGCGCCAGGCCGGCGCAGTCGCACCCGTACAACGCGCAAGCAGGGGCGCTATATCACCAGTCGTCCGGCGGAGCGGATTACCGACCTGGCGCTCGATGCGACTCTGCGCCAGGCGGCGCCGCAGCAGCGCCGACGTCGTGCGGAGCGCGACGATGGACAACCGGGGCGGCGGGTCATTGTGCGTCGCAGTGATCTGCGCCAGAAGGTGCGGGTGCGCAAAACGCGCAATGCGGTCTGTTTCGTGGTCGATGCCAGCTGGAGTATGGCTGCTGAAGAGCGGATGCGCGCGACCAAAGCGGCAGTGCTGTCGCTCTTGCGGGATGCGTATCAGCGCCGCGACCGGGTTGGGCTGGTGTCGTTCCAGCGCGATTATGCGACCCTGCTGCTGCCGTTGACCAACAGCGTCGAACTGGCGCAGCGCCAGTTGCAGCAAATGCCGACCGGCGGCAAAACGCCGCTCTCACGCGGCCTGTTGCTGGGGTATGAAGTGCTGGAACGCGCACGACGCCAGGACCCGGAAGTGATGCCGTTGCTGGTGGTGCTGACCGATGGGCAGGCGAATGTGTCGATGAGCGATCTGCCGCCGCAGGCTGAAAGTTATGCGCTGGCCGATTTTATTGCGGCGCAATCGATACCAGCGGTGGTGATCGATACGGAGCACCCGATTTTTGAGCGCGGGCTGGCGCGACAGCTGGCGCATCATCTGAAGGGGAGCTACTACCGGCTCGAAGATGTCCAGGAGCGTGGACTCGCCGATCTGGTACGCGCAGAGTTACGTGACCGCACACGGTAGTGTGGGGTTGTGATAGGCAAAAGTACAGGCAACTAAACCAGGAGGACGGTTGGTCATGACCGATCAGGAGCGTCCCGTCGAAGAGCGGAATGAACTGCTGGGCGATCTGGCGCCGACTGCAGGAAATGTTGCAGTGGCGGACGCGGAAATTCAGCAGCAGTCGATAGAGTCTCCCGCGGCGGCGGAAGCGCCGGACGTCGCCGAGGCGGGATCGGCGACAGATGTGAACAACACAGGTGCGTCGTCTGATGGCGGTGATCCTGCGGAACTCGTCCACGTCGCCGATGAGTCGCCGGCTGCCACGGTCGTCGGTACAGCAGAAACCTCTGCATTTGTTGCTGAAACGCCAGCGACCGGAAGCGCCGACGACCCGCCGGAAGCGCAGGCGCCGGCTGCTGAAACGCCAGCGACCGAGAGCGCCGCCAGCGCGCCGGAAGCGCAGACGCCGGCTGCCGAGGCTGCAAGTTATCAGGCGCCCGCCGATGAGCCAACCGGACGTCCGCGTCGGCTGAAAGACCTGGCGCCCGGCATGGAACTCGAAGGACGGGTCACCTCGATTGCACTGTATGGCATCTTTGTTGACATCGGGGTTGGACGCGACGGCCTGGTGCACATCTCGGAGATGAGCGACACCCGGATCGAGTCGCCGAGCGATCTGGTCAAGATCGGCGACACGGTGAAGGTGCGGGTGAAGAGTGTGGAACCCGACGGTCGGCGGATCAGTCTGACGATGCGCACCAGGGAGCGCAGCGCTGAACCGCGCGGCGGTCGCGGCAAGAAGAAGCCCGATGTGGATTACGAGAAACTGGCGGCGCTGCGCGTTGGCGATAATGTCGAGGGGACGGTGACCGGTCTGGCGCCGTTTGGTGTGTTCGTCGATATTGGCGTCGGCAAAGATGGCCTGGTGCATGTGTCGGAGCTGGCGGAAGGACGCGTCGACAAAGCTGAGGATGTTGTGCAGGTCGGTCAGACCTACACCTTCAAGGTGCTGGAAGTCGATGCAGAAGGGGCGCGTATCAGCCTGAGCCTGCGCCGGGCGCAGCGCGGCCAGAAATTGCAGCAACTGGAGAAGGGGCAGATTCTCGAAGGCACAATCAGTGGTCTGGCGCCGTTTGGCGCGTTCGTCGACATTGGCGTCGGGCGAGATGGTCTGGTGCACATCTCCGAACTATCGAACACGCGCGTGGCGCGGGTCGAAGATGCGGTCAAGGTTGGCGATAAGGTGCAGGTGCGGGTGCTCGACGTCGATCCACAGAGCAAACGGATCAGTTTGAGCCTGCGGCTGGAGGATACGCCACGTGAGCTGCCGCCGCGCGAGGAGCGACCGCGAGAAGAGCGGGTGCGCGAAGAACGACCGCGCAGTGAGCGTGCAGTACGGAGCGAAGGACGCCCGCCGCGTGAAGAGCGCCCGCCGCGACGTGAACGCGCGAGTGATGCGTATGTTCCGGCGGACGATGATTTCAGCGGGAATGCGACCATCGAAGATTTGATGTCGAAGTTTGGCGGACCGCGTCGCGGTGAACGTCGCCGTCGCCAGGACGACGAAGACGATGCGGAAGATCGGAACCTCCGCCGTCAGCGCGACGCTATCCGGCGCACCCTCCAGCAACTGGACGACGATTAAGATTCTTGACACATCGCTTTCAGAACGAGTATAATTGCCAGAACCGGCGCGGCATTGCCGCGCCGGTCGAATGTTGCGCTGCGTTTCGAAGTTTGCGGCGCTCTTCTGGTGGAATTAAAACGCTGGATGCCCGATCGGGGTCTGGCATGTGTATGTTGTGAGGTTGGCGCCAATGCCTAAGCGAACATGGCAACCCAAACGTATTCCGCGCCGCCGTAAGCACGGATTTCTGGCGCGTATGGAAACGAAAGACGGTCGCGCCGTATTGCGCCGTCGGCGTCTGCAGGGGCGTTACCGTCTGACTGTCAGTGATGAGCGCCGTCAGATCCGTCGCGGGCATCGGTAGTCCTGTCGATCTGTGGGCGCCGGGCATGAACCCGACTCTCCAAATACTTCGCCCACAGCCTGCGATGAAACGCGCCTATCGCCTTCGCACGCCTGAACAGTATCAGCGGGTACGCCGCGATGGCCGAACCTGGGATGCAGGTATGCTGATGCTCAATGCCGCTCCGAACCGGCGCCGGGTTTCACGGTGCGGCTTTATTGTCGCACGGCGGTTGGGCAGCGCAGTTGTGCGCAACCGTATCCGCCGCCGTGTGCGCGAGGCGGTGCGTCTCCTGTACCCGCAGATCGCACCGGGGTGGGATATGGTTTTCATTGCGCGCTCTCCGGCGCTGGCAGAGATCGCGTTTCCTCAACTTCAGGCGCTGGTGCAGCAGGCGCTTCAGCGCGCTGGCGTGTTGCATGCGTCGGTGAGCGGGTCGTCTGAACCTGAATGACGGTGTGCGTTCTTGTGCAGCTGACCTGACAGACAAACAAAAATGCGCTAGAATACACATGTTATGTGTTGTGTGTGACAAGGACATGCCATTATGCCAGTCTGGCTCGCTTTCGTAGAGTTCCTCCAGCAGGTGCTGCTGACATTCTATCGGTGGACGGGGAGCGCCGGTCTTGCGATTATTCTCTTTACGATCGTCGCGCGTCTGTTCATTCTGCCGCTGACGATTAAGTCCCTCCAATCGTCGCGCCGGATGCAGGAACTGCAGCCGCACATGAAGGAACTGCAGCGCAAGTATGGCAAGGACCCGCAGAAACTCCAGGAAGAGACGATGCGTCTCTACCGCGAGTATAAGGTCAATCCGGTCGGCGGGTGTCTGCCGATGCTCCTGCAACTCCCGATCTTCCTCGGCGTCTATCAGGCGGTGATCAACCTGACGCGCGTATCGCCTGCCGAGCATGCAGGCAGTGCGATGCTGCGCGTGCTCAATGAGCAGGGGATTCCGTTCAGCGCTGCGACAGCCACACTCGGGCAGCCGCAACTGGCGGGTAGCTTCCTCTGGCTGCCAGACCTGGGGAAGACTGACCCGTACTACATTCTGCCCATTCTCTCGGTGATTTTTCAGTTAATCGTGCAATTGATGGCGACGCCGCGCATACAGGATCCGCAGCAGAAGGCGATGATGCAGTCGATGCTTATCCTGCCGATTGTGTTCGGGTATATCGGGTTTATCTTCCCGAGCGGCGCAGTGCTGTATTGGGTGGTTGGCAGTATTTTGTCGATCATCCAGCAGTATGTCATCTCTGGATGGGGGTCGCTGGCGAATTACCTCAAGTTTCTGCCGACCGATGGCGGTCTCCTGCCGCCGATTACGCCGCCGCCTGCACAACCGGCGGCGTCTGTGGTTAGTGGTGGAAGCGCTGCTTCTTCTGAGGAACCATCGCACAAGGTTGATTTCTGGGATGTGCTCCGGCCGCTGACCGAGTCGCGCAGTGAGCCGGGCGAGTCACAGGCGCAATCAGTGGAAAGTGCCACACCAGCGGAAGCGCGGCGCGTGACGTCGCATGTGAATCCGCGGCGCAGGAGGGCGCGCAGGTAGGGGGGCGATGTCGCAGGCTTTGGCTTTTGACCTCCGCCAGGGCGCATCGTCGCGCGGAAGCCATACTCCAACCGGGGGCTCCATGAAAAGTATTGAGATCAGTGCACGTACAGTCGCGGAAGCAATTCGTCTCGCCCTTGCACAACTCGGAAGAGATCGCGACGAGGTGGCCATCGAGGTCCTCGAACCGGGCAATAATGGCGATGAAGCGCTCGTGCGCGTCACCGTCGTGGACGATGAGGCGGATGAAGCGCCAGCGCCGCCGCGTGAGATGGCAACCGGTCCCGTCGAGCAGATTGCACGCCAGATTCTGGAGGATATCCTCGAACGTATGGATATCCACGCCTATGTCACCGCTGTCGTCAGCTCCGTCCCCGATCAGCGCGGCGAACCTGAAGAAACCATTACGCTGCACATCGAAGGCGCCGATGAAGAAGCGATGAGCCTGTTGATTGGACGGCGCGGCGAAACGCTGCGTTCGCTTCAGTTCATGGTTAATCTGCTGGTCAGTCGCCGGGTGCAGAAATGGCCCCAGATCGTCGTCGATGTCGGGAATTATCGCCAGCGCCGCCAGGAGTCGCTCGAAGGGCTGGCGCGCCGTATGGCTGAACGGGTGCGCCAGAGCGGGCGTCCGTTGATGCTCGAACCGATGGGCGCCTATGAGCGGCGTATTGTGCATCTGGCGCTGCGCTCCGATCCAACGGTGTACACCGAGAGCAGTGGTGAGGGTGAGAACCGCAAGGTCGTGATCTATCCGGCAAAACGATCATGATGTCTGCACGACGGTAGCAGGGAGGGGCGGCAATCGGCGCAGCGCCGATTGCATTGCTCCGCCTTCTTTTTTAACCCATGACGACGCCTGACTATCTCCTGATTGGCCATGTGACCCGCGATCTGTTGCCCGATGGCGCGTTTGCGCCAGGTGGCACGGCGCTCTACGCTGCGCTGACAGCGCACCGTTTGGGGCGACGGGTGGGGGTGGTGTCGGCATACGCCGCCATTCCACCCGACTGGTCTGCCGATATTGCAGTGGCGTTCGCCCCAGCGATGAATGCGCCAGTCTTCGAGAATCGCTACACCCCTCAGGGACGTGTCCAGTTTCTGCACGCCGAATCCGGGGTGTTGACGCTCGATGATGTTCCAGTGGCATGGCGGTCGGCGCGCATTGTGCACCTTGCGCCCATCCTGGCGGAAACGCCCGAACGCCTGGTGGACGCTTTCCCCGATGCCCTCCTCGGCATGACGCCGCAGGGCATGATGCGCGCCTGGAAAGGTCCGCTTCCCGCACGGATTGCCTATCGATCCTGGTCTCCGCCGCCGCAGGTTCTGGAACGGATTGGCGTGCTGGTGATGAGCATCGAAGACCTGCAGGGCGATGAAGAACAGGCGCGGGCGTATGCGCGCCACTGCCCGCTGGTGGCGCTGACGCGCGGCGCTACCGGCGCTACATTGTTCATCGATGGTCACCCGCACCACATCGATGCCTGCCCGGCCATCGAACGCGATCCGACCGGCGCCGGTGATGTGTTTGCCGCTGCGCTTCTGGTACGCCTCGACGAAACCGACGATCCGCTCGAAGCGGCGCATTTTGCCGCCTGCATTGCTGCGCGCAGCGTCGAAGACGTGGGACCGGGGGCGATTCCGTATCGGGCCGAGGTGGAATGTTGAACGTGGAACGTGGAACGCGGGAACGTGGGGACGTGGAACGTGGGGACGTGCAAACGTCCCCGACCCTTGAGGTCTCACACCGTGGATCGGGGTCTGCGGGGGAACTGCGCTGGCGGGAGGAGCGATGCGCACAGGATGCGCCTGTCGCTGACCTCAAGGGTCTAGGGGGGCGACCGGGCAAACGTGGAACGCGGGAACGTGCGAACGTGGGAACGTGGGAACGTGCGAACGTGGAACGTGGGAACGTGCAAACGTCCCCGACCCTTGAGGTCTCACACCGTGGATCGGGGTCTGCGGGGGAACTGCGCTGGCGGGAGGAGCGATGCGCACAGGATGCGCCTGTCGCTGACCTCAAGGGTCTAGGGGGGCGACCGGGCAAACGTGGAACGCGGGAACGTGCGAACGTGGGAACGTGGGAACGTGCGAACGTGGAACGTGGGAACGTGCAAACGTCCCCGACCCTTGAGGTCTCACACCGTGGATCGGGGTCTGCGGGGGAACTGCGCTGGCGGGAGGAGCGATGCGCACAGGATGCGCCTGTCGCTGACCTCAAGGGTCTAGGGGGGGCGACCGGGCAAACGTGGAACGCGGGAACGTGCGAACGTGGGGACGTGCAAACGCGGGAGCAGGCGCGCGAGGGTGGGGACGCCAGAGCACCGAGCGCGACCGCATTCGTTTATTCGTTCTCCATTCGTTGACAGCGAGAATGGTACGGGCACAGGGAACATGGGAACACGCAACCGTGATCCCAATAATCACGTAATCACGTAATCACATCATCCGAACACGCAACCGTGATCCCAATAATCACGTAATCACGTAATCACATCTTCCGAACGCGCAAGCGCGATCCCAATAATCTCGGAATCACGTAATCACAATCTCATGCACGGTGAGTGCCAACACGCGCTGTCAGATTCATTGACGAAATCGCGCAGCAATGCTATACTTACCCTCACATCGCGTCATTCCGGCGCGGTTTGTTGTTCTGTACCGTCGTACATCGAAAGGAGCGCTGCAATTAGAGACCGGCTTCGTATCAACAATCGCATTCGCGCCCGCGAAGTGCGCTTGATTGACGAGAATGGCGCACAGGTCGGCGTTGTCCCGATCCGCGATGCCCTGCTGATGGCGGAAGAGCGCGGTCTTGATCTGGTCGAAGTCGCGCCGAACGCCGTCCCGCCCGTCTGTCGCATTCTGGATTACGGCAAGTTCCGCTACGAGCAATCGAAAAAAGAGCGGGAAGCGCGGAAAAACCAGAAGCAGGTTGAAGTCAAGCAGATTCGCCTGGAACCGAAAACCGATGATCATGACCTGGAAGTGAAAGCCAAGCAAGCGCGACGCTTCTTGATGGATGGTGACAAGGTCAAGTTCAATCTGCGGTTCCGCGGTCGCGAAATTTTCCATCAGGAAATCGGGCTGGATATGCTGGAACGCATGGCGGAGGAACTGCGCGATGTATCGGTTATCGAGCAGCGACCAACAATGGAAGGGCGGGTTTTGACGTTGTTGCTTGCGCCAAACCAGAAAGCCAGAACGCAGGCGCAGCGTGAACGCCAGCAACAGGCTTCCCGCGCTTCGACCCAGCCGGCGCCAAAGGTTGGTGTGCCTACGTCCAACGCAGCGCCCGACGATCAGGCTGACGAAGAGGAATAAACTCAATGCCCAAGATGAAGACGCACAAAGGAGCGGCAAAACGTTTCACCCTGACGGGGACTGGTAAGATGGTCCGCTCCGCCGGTCGTCGCGGTCACTTCCGCCGCCGGATGTCGCTGCGTATTTTGCAGCATCTCGATCGAACGTTCGAAGTGCATAAGACAGTTCAGCGCCGCCTGCGCCGCGCGTTGCCGTATATTGCAAAGCATAGCCGGTAAGGGTTGCGTCTGGTGCATATAAGGAGCAGGTGTTTGGTATGGCCCGCGTGAAACGTGGTACGATGGTGCGCAAGCGCCATAAAAAATTGCTCGAGCAGGCGAAAGGGTATCGTGGCAGCCGCAGCCGGCGCATCAAAGTGGCGCGCGAAACAGTCATGAAGGCGCTCTGGTATGCCTATCGCGACCGGCGCAACCGCAAACGCGATTTTCGCCGCCTCTGGATTGTACGTATCAATGCTGCTGCCCGCATGCACGGTTTGTCGTACAGTCGTTTTATGAATGGTCTCAAGCGCGCCGGTATCGACCTCGATCGAAAAATCCTTGCCGATATGGCGGTACGTGACCCGGCGGCATTCGGGCGTGTCGTCGAGCAGGTGCGGCAGGCGATGTGATTACCAGCCCGGCGAATCAGCATGTCAGACGTATCCGCTCGCTGGCTGCCGACCGTCAGGAACGTCGCCGCGAGCGGATGTTCGTGCTCGAAGGGGTTCGCCTTGTCGCCGATGCGCTGGAGAGCGGCGCGACACTGACGCTCGTGCTGTATGCGCCCGAACAGTTGCAACAGACGTCTGCCGGAGCGGATCTGCTGCAACGCCTCCAACACCTGCCCGCCAGCTATGAGGCGACGCCGCAGGTGATCGCCGCCACTGCCGATACGGTCCATCCGCAGGGTGTCGTGGCGCTCGCTCGCTGGCCCCGTATTCCGCCAGGGAAAACCGGTCTCATCCTGGTGGTCGATACGGTGCAGGACCCCGGTAACCTTGGGACGATCCTGCGCAGCGCCGAGGCAGTGGGAGTGGCGCAAACGCTCTGTAGCGTCGGTACGGTCGATGTGTATGCGCCCAAGGTGGTGCGTGGCGCAATGGGTGCGCATTTTCGCCTGTCCATCGAGCAGGATGTGCGCTGGGACGAGATCGGCGAGCGTCTGGCACAGGTCGATCATGTCTATGCCGCTGATCCAGAGGCGCGTATGCCGTACTATGCCGCCGACTGGCGCCAGCCGTCGGCGCTGCTGGTGGGAAATGAGGCGCACGGATTGAGCAATGCTGCGCGCCGTCTCGCGACCAAACAGATCACCATCCCCATGCGCGGTCGAGCCGAGTCGCTCAATGTCGCAGTGGCGGCGAGCGTGATCCTGTTTGAGGCGCTGCGGCAACGGATGTTGGGACGGAGTTAGCATCTGTATCAGCAGGCTGTGACGAAGCGAGTAGGCGGGAAACGGCGAACAGAGAGCGATGGTCGAAGGGTGTGAGCCGTCGCCGTGACGCCCCGCTGAAGTTCCCTTCCGAGCCGCGACGGGGAAAGGAAGCGCAGACCGTGCAGATCGCCGTCTGTGCAGGCGCCAAGTAGTCGTCGCCGGTCGCCCTCCGCTATCGGGGCTATGAGGGTAGAGTCGCCATAAGCGACTCTGCCGAAACAGGGTGGTACCACGGGCCACGCCTCGTCCCTGGCGAGTGCGTGGCTTTGTTGTTGAATGGAGGCAGAAGAGCATGTCGCTGATCGATCAGTTGAACCAACTTGAACAGGAGGCGCTCGCGGCGCTTGCACAGGCTGCCGATCTGACGGCCCTCGCTGAGTGGAAGAGCGCCTATCTGGGTAAGCAGGGGGCGCTTTCGCGTTTGAGCCGGGGGCTCGGCGCGCTGCCTGCAGAGGAGCGTCCGGCTGCCGGGGCACGCTTCAATGCTGCCCGCGCCACGCTCGAACAGGCATTCGAACGCGCCGAAGCGCAGTTGAAACATGCTGCGCGTCAACACGCCTTCGAAGCCGACCAGGTCGATATTACCCTCCCCGGACGTGCGCCGGCTCTCGGTCGGTTGCATCCCACGACTCAGATGTTGCGCCAGATTTATGCTGTTCTGGGAGAAATGGGGTTTCAGGTCTGGGAAAGCCCGGAAGTTGAGACCGATGAGTTCAACTTCCAGTTGCTCAACATGCCGCCAGACCATCCGGCGCGCGATATGTGGGATACGTTCTACATCGAAACGACGTCCGGCGACTCAACGCTGTTGTTGCGCACGCACACGTCGCCGGGGCAGATCTATGCCATGCGCGCCAATGCGCCCAATCCGGTGCGTGCCATCCTGCCCGGCAAGTGCTATCGCTACGAACAGGTGACGGCGCGCCACGAGATGCAGTTCTATCAGGTTGAGGGCATCGCGATCGGGGAGCAGATTTCCTTCGCTGACCTGAAGGGCACGCTGGTGGCGTTTGCCGAACGATTGTACGGCAAAGGGGTCAAGACCCGCTTCCGTCCCAGTTACTTCCCCTTCACCGAGCCAAGCGTGGAGTTCGATATCGAGTGCTTCCTCTGCGGCGGCGCGGGGTGTCGTGTCTGCAAGCATTCCGGGTGGCTCGAAATCCTCGGTGCAGGCATGATCCATCCGACCGTGCTGCGCAATGGCGGGTACGATCCGGAGAAGGTCAGCGGGTTTGCGTTCGGGATGGGACCGGAGCGGATGGCGATGCTGCGCTACGGGATCGATGACATTCGCTGGTTCTTCAGTGGTGATGAGCGGTTCCTGCAACAGTTCTGATGAAAGCTCCATTGCCGCTCATTGCGCTGGTGGCGCTCTTTCTAACGCTCTGCGTTCTGTACAATCTGATGACGCCGCCCGGCGAGGGACCAGACGAACCAGGGCATGCGGCGTATGTGTTCTTCCTGGCGCGCGAGGGGCGATTGCCGGTGCAGTGCCCGCCGCCGTGCGTCAGTGATGTGCCGGGTTCAGGGCATCACCCGCCGCTCGCCTATCTGCTGGCGACTCCGGCGGTGCTCTGGCTGCCGCAATCAGAGCGCACCTTCGATCTGCCCGGCAATCCGCGCTTTACCTGGGCAGGCGGCGATCAGGTGAATGCAGCTGCGCACGGAAGCCGTGAGCAGTGGCCCTGGGATGCGCAGGTGTGGGCATGGCGTCTGGCACGCGGTGTGTCGAGCCTGGCAGGCGCAGCGACGGTCATCTTTACGTATCTGGTAGTGCGTCGTCGTGCAGACGATGCGGCTACCGGCGATCGGGTAGCGCTGCTGGCAGCGGCGCTGGTTGCGTTCAACCCGCAGTTCATTTTCATCTCGTCGCTGATCAGCAACGATGCGCTGCTGGCGGCGCTCGGCGCCGTGTTGCTCTGGCTGATCGTCAGCAGTCCACGGTCACTGCCGCGCGCCATGCTGATCGGGATGGTGCTGGGACTGGCGCTGATCACCAAGCAAAGTGCGCTGATCTTTGCGCCACTCGCGCTTGTGTGGTGTGTGACGGGCGAGAAGCGTTTGAGTGCGACAGCGTCGGGAGTGGACGCGGCGATTGTGGTTGCCGGTGCGGTGCTCGTCAGTGGCTGGTGGTACCTGCGAAACTGGCGATTGTACGGCGATCCGCTCGGTTTGCAGACGTTTCGGGCGGAATTTGCCACGCAGGCGTTCGAGGCGATCAATCCGGCAGCCTGGGCAGGTGCATTGATTACTCTATATGAATCGTTCTGGGCGCGCTTCGGCTGGATGAATCTGCCGGCGCCGGCGTGGACGATGAGCGTGTATGCGGCGCTGCTGGCGGCGGCGATCGCTGGATGGGCGCGAATCCTGGTTCGCCCAAACGAAGCGATGTGTCGGTGGTCATGGCAACTGACGGCGCTCCCGTTCCTGGCGCTGACGTGGGTCGTGAGTTTCGCCTTTACTGCCGGGCTGGTCGCATGGCAGGGGCGGCTCCTCTTTCCGGCACTCGCGGCGATTGCAGCGCTCCTGGCATGCGGGTTGAGCGTCTGGCTGCGCCGGCATCTATCGGTGATGGCGCTCATCGTCGGGATGGCGGGCATTGCAGCGTGGCTGCCGGTTGGCGTCATCGGACCGGCGTATCCGGTTCAAACTCTCTCTGTCGCTGCGGCGCGCGTATGGGAGGGACACGAGACGTATGCGCGCTTTGCGCGTTCGACCGAACCGGGTGCGGTGATCCGCCGCTGGCGGATCGAGGGGAAGCCGCGCCCTGGCGCAACGATTGAATTGATGTTGCTCTGGAACGCATTGTCGCGCCAGGATCGCGACTGGTGGACATTCGTGCATCTGGTTGACATCGACCGGCGCATTGTGACGGAAGATAACCGTGAGCCGCGCAATGGCGCGTACCCGATGTCGCAGTGGGTGGCAGGAGATTGGGTGGAGGCGCGTTATACGCTTGCCATTCCTGCCGATCTTCCACCTGGCGACTATGCGCTGTGGGTTGGTCTGTGGGACCCGACAAGCGGACGGCGCGCGGCGTTCTTCGATGATGACGATGTGTACGATCCTGACAGCGATCATGTTGTGCTCACCATACTGAACATTTCTGGACAATAAAGGAGTTGATATGCGCGTTCCACTATCCTGGCTGAAGGAGTTCGTTGACATCACCCTGCCGGTCGAAGAACTTGCGGAACGGTTGACCCGCGCAGGGCTGGAATGTGAGGGGATCGAACGGATCGGCGTCGAAGGCGCCGATCTGCCGTGGGATCCGGAGAGGATCGTGATCGGCAGCATCCTGGAAGTGCGGCGGCATCCGAATGCCGACCGCCTGGTGCTTGCGGATGTGGACTATGGTGCAGGTGCGCCGCATACCGTCGTCACCGGCGCCCCCAATCTGTTCCCCTACAAAGACCAGGGGCGGCTGCCGCAGCCGCTCAAGGGGGTCTTTGCGCGTGAAGGAGCTGAATTGTACGACGGTCACGCCGAGGGATGGGTGAAAACGCGCCTGAAAGGGCGACCGGTACGCGGCGTCATGTCCGACGCGATGCTCTGCTCGGAGAAGGAACTGGGGCTGTCCGAGGACCACGAAGGTATTCTGATCCTGCCGGATGATGCGTCGGTCGGGATGCCGTTGCGCGACTATCTCGGTGATGTGGTGTTGAAGTTCGACGTGTTGCCGAATATGGCGCGCTGTCTGTCGATCCTTGGCGTGGCGCGCGAGATTGCGGCGCTTACCGGCGCCCCACTGCGGATGCCTGAGATGACCGTCGTTGAGAACGGTCCGCCGGTCGAGGGGCGTGTGCAGGTGACGATTGAGACGCCTGACCTCTGCCCGCGTTTCACGGCTACACTGATCGAGGGGGTCACGATCGGTCCATCGCCGCTCTGGATGCAGCGTCGTTTGACGATGGCGGGCATGCGCCCGATCAACAACATTGTGGACATCAGCAACTATGTGATGCTTGAACTTGGCGGACCCAACCATATGTTCGACGCTGATCGGGTAGCGGATCAGCATCTGATCATTCGCCTGGCGCGTCCTGGCGAACGTCTGGTGACGCTCGACAACAGAGAGCACGATCTGGATGCCTCACTCGGCGGCGGGATGCTGCCGCTGCTGGTGTGCGACCCGCAGGGACCACTCAGCCTGGCGGGGGTGATGGGCGGGTTATCGAGTGAAGTCAGCGCTACGACGACCCGCGTCCTGCTGGAAGTCGCCGTGTGGGACCCGACGATCATCCGGCGCATGGGAACTGCGCTGCGGGCGCGTTCAGAGGCGTCGAAGCGCTTCGAGCGCGGCGTGGATTACGAATTGCCGCCGCTGGTGCAGCGCCGTGCCCTCTCGCTGCTGCAACAGATCGCTGGCGGCAGTGTGGCGCAGGGAATGGTGGACAACTACCCACGTCCGTGGCAACCGGTGACTCTTACACTGACGCCGCGTGAGGTGCGCCGCATTGTCGGCATTACACTCAACACCGCCGAGATCGCCGACCTGTTGCGTCCATTAGGGTTCACCTGCGATCTGATCGATGACGGCGCAGCAGTGCGTGTCACCGTCCCCAGTTCACGGCGCGATGTAACCATGCTTGCGGATCTGTGCGAAGAAGTGGCGCGCATGTATGGGTATGACCGCATTCCGCTCACCCTCATGGCAGATGCGCTGCCTGAACAGCGCAACAACCCGTCGCTGGAACTGGAACTGCGGGTGCGTGATCTGCTGGCAGGCGCCGGATTGGACGAAGCGATCACCTACTCGCTGACCAGTATGGCCGCAGTTGCAGCAGTCAACCCGGCGGATGCTGATGCGTCACTCTATCTGCGTCTGGCGAACCCGCTGACCCCGGAACGCGAGTACCTGCGTCGATCGCTGCTGCCAACGCTGCTGGAGGCGCTGGCGCAGAACCTGCGCGAACGCGAGCGAGTGCTGCTGTTCGAGATCGGGCGTGTCTATCTCAAACGCGCTCCCGGCAGCGACGATCCGCGTCCCGAAGAACCGCGCCGGCTGGCGCTGGCGCTGGCGGGACGGCGGTATGAGCGCTCGTGGCACACGCCGGACGAAACGATGATGGATGTCTTCGACCTGAAAGGCGTTGTGGAGACTTTGCTGGCGCGGTTGAACATCTCCGGTGTGCAGTACATCCCGCTCACCGATGATCCGCGATTCCATCCCGGGCGCGCGGCGCGGCTCGAGCGCAATGGATGGGTCATCGGCGTCATTGGCGAAGTGCATCCCGACGTCTGCGAACGCCTCGAGATCGCCGCGCCGCGCGCGATGGCCGCCGAACTCGATCTCGATCTGATCGGTTCGCTGGTCGAACCGGCGCGTTACCGTCCCATCTCGCGTTACCCGGCAACGACCCAGGACCTGTCGCTGGTGGTGGCGATTACGGTTCCGGCTGAGCGGGTCGCCGCTACTATTCGCAAATATGCTGGCGCACTGCTCGAATCGCTGACTCTCTTCGATGTCTACGAAGGCGAGCAGGTTGGTGCAGGCAGACGCAGTTTCACCTACCGTCTGGTATTCCGCGCGCCGGACCGCACGCTCAACGATGCCGAAATTGCCAAAATCCGCCAGAAGATCGTGCGTGGCCTGGAGCATGACCTTGGCGCGACGATCCGGGGGTAGCTGGTGAGGTCATTGTCCCCCTTGATTCCCTTGCAAGTGGGGGACAAGGGGGGGTGGGCGCGCACGGTCATGAGGTCATCGAAAGTGACACATACGACCTTACTCGTGTGTCCTCCAGCATTGGGTAAGAATTGGTTAACGACAGCCTGATATGATGTGCAAATGACGGACGTGCCGTTTGCAACGCCCAGGAGGTCGTTACGTGGCAAAGCGTTCTCGTTCTGGCGATGATGGGTATGCTGCTGAACTCTCGCAGACGCTCGTTCTGGCAGGAATTGTAGGAATTGTCATCTGGTGGACGTTCAACGAATTCACGTTCCTGTGGAAACTCACCCTGATCGCAGTAATCATCACCCTCATTGCCTTCATCGTCGCAGGAGTGCGTCGCAGTCGGATCAACGACCTGCGCCGCAAAGAGTTGCTTGCGCTCTCGCCAGATGAGTTTGAACGGCGCGTGGCGCTCCTGTTGACCGAACTGGGATGGCGTCATGTGCATGTACGTGGCGGGAGTGGTGATCGAGGCGTGGATATCACTGCTGAACACGATGGGCAGCGCTACCTGGTTCAGTGCAAGCGCTATACCAAATCAGTCGGTCCCAACTATGTGCGCGACCTGATTGGCGCACTCCACATTCAACGCGCAGATCGCGCCGTTCTGGTGACAACCAGTTCGTTCTCACGGCAGTGTTACCTTGAAGCACGCGATCAGCCGGTCGAACTCTGGGATCACCGCGACCTGCTCGAACGTATCGAGGAAGCCAAGCGGCTAAGCGAACCGCACCGTCTGCGCCGCGCACAACAGTTTCGCCGGCTGTCCGGTGTCGCTGTAGTTGTGAACTTCCTGCTGGCAGGAGGTGCGCTGATGATCGACGGTCCTCCACCCCGCTTGTTCACGTCGCAATCTCCATCAATCGGCTGGACTGCTCCGGCAGCCGGTCGTTCTCCTGCGACACGCACACCTGTTCCATCATCGCCAACCGCTACGCCGCGCCCCACTGCAACACCACGCCCCACTGAGACCCCGACGCCTGTGCCAGCATCATCAGCGACGGCGATTGTGTTTAACGGCGGGAATGTGCGGGCAATACCGGATTTGCGCGGCACGGTGCTCGATCAAATCCACGCACACGAAACTGTAGTCTTGCTGGGGCGAAGCGCTGATGGCGTCTGGTTGCGAATCATCAACCCGCGTCAGCGGGAAGGGTGGGTGCATCGGTCGCTGCTCACCATCGACCCGGCGGTTGAAGCGGAACTGCCAGTTCTTACGCCGTAATTCAGTCTGGCATCCCCTGGCTGGCAGGCGCGACCTTTCCATGGTTTTCAGGAAATAATACCGATTGGAATTGAACAAGCCGCATGCGCACGCTCATCAGAGCGCATCACAACGCTATCGCAGCAATCTCCAATCCAAAATCTACAATCTAAAATGGTATAATCCCCTGTAGCCTGCGCAGGCGGGCTTTGCCCTGGTAGCCGAGGGCTTTAGCCCCACGGCATCAGGCGCATACCGGATTAATTTCTAAAAACCATCCGGGCGCCTGCGCACCAGGCATCGATGATTGCCCTGAGCGATAGGTTTGCTCACGCTCTTCTACTCGCGAAGACTGATGACGGATCGAATGTCGTACCTGAGAAATCTCGTTGTCGTGTTAGCAGCATGCATCTGGTTCCGATCGATAACGCCGCGCTTGTGTATGCGCCGTTGTTCGCTGCGACGGCGATAGTATGGGTGTGTGCAACGCTGAAGAGCGCGCGCAATAGTTATCATCGGCCGACCGGACGCAAGAAATAGTCCAGTTTCTCGTGAATACGCTGCGCACGGTAGTGCGCAAAAGCGTGTAGACTGCGATGTGCGACTATCTCCAATTGCACATGGCATCGTGGTATAATCCACGCCAGACGTTTCCCGTTGAATGCCAGGAGTCATCATGCTGCCGCTGATCGATGATGTCCATGCGCGCACGTTCCCGCTTGTCAATTGGGTGCTGCTGGCAGCAAATGTGGTAGTCTTTCTCGTGATGGTGGGTGATCAAGCTCTTGCTGAAGCGCTTGTCGCGTCGCTGGCGCTCGTACCTGCCCGTCTGCTGTCTGATCTGCTTAACCCGGCTGAGTATGTAACTGTCTTCACGTCGATGTTCCTCCATGGCGGCTGGGCGCACCTGCTCAGTAATATGCTGGCGCTCTACATCTTTGGCGACAATGTCGAAGATCGCATGGGAAGCCAGCGCTATCTCGTTTTCTATCTGGCCTGTGGCGTGGCGGCAGCGGGCGCTCATATCGCCTTCAACCCCGACTCCCCGATCCCGACCGTCGGCGCGAGTGGTGCGATCAGCGGCGTTCTGGCGGCGTATGTGCTCTTTTTCCCTGCTGCCCGTGTCATGACCCTGATCCCAATCTTCTTTCTCCCCTGGCTGGTCGAAATTCCGGCGCTGGTCTATATTGGACTGTGGTTTCTTTCGCAACTGGCGAACGGTCTTTTTGCCACGCTCGCTGGCGTACAGGCGATGGGCGGCGTCGCATGGTGGGCGCATATCGGCGGGTTTGTCGCCGGGCTGGTGCTGGCGCCGTTTTTCCGGCAACGTTGGCACTCACGGCGCGCCTATCGCGACGAATATTATCCCTGGTAATGGGTTGCAGGAGTGATGCATGGACTTCTTCTCGCTTTTGTGGCTCTTCCTCATCATTTCGTCATTGCAGCCAGTCATCAGACAGCGCATGCTCGACGCCGATCGCCAGCGTCTGCTTGTCCGCCTGGAGCAGAAACGTCAGAGCCGGATGATTGCGCTTATCCATCGCCAGGAAACGATGAGTCTGCTTGGCTTTCCGCTGGTGCGCTATATTAATATCGAAGACTCGGAGGCGGTGCTGCGCGCGATCAAGATGACTGATCGTGACATTCCGATTGACCTCATTCTGCATACGCCAGGAGGTCTGGTGCTGGCTGCGGAGCAGATCGCGCGCGCTCTGATGAAACATCAGGCGAAAGTGACCGTTTTTGTGCCACACTACGCTATGTCGGGCGGTACGTTGATTGCGCTTGCCGCCGACGAGATTGTGATGGACGAGAATGCGGTGCTTGGTCCGGTCGATCCGCAACTTGGGCAACACCCGGCGGCGTCGATCCTGCGTGTGCTCGAACGCAAGCCGGTGAGCGAAATTGACGACGAGACGTTGATGATGGCAGACATCGCTGAGAAGGCGATCCGACAGGTAAAGCGTACTGTGTGTGAGTTGCTGAGCGATAAGATGCCGGTGGAACGAGCGGAAGAGGTGGCGCACACCCTCGCGAGCGGTGTCTGGACTCATGATTACCCGATTACGGTGAGTGAGGCGCGTGAACTGGGTCTGCCGATCAGCACTGAGATGCCGGACGAAATCTATCAGATGATGGCGCTCTACCCGCAAACTGCGCAGCGTCGTCCGTCGGTCGAGTATATTCCAGCGCCGCGTTCGCGGCAATCGGGAAGCGGATGATGCCGGGATCTGTAATACCGATTATCGTTGTCCTATTGTCGTAATAACCATCGAGCCTGCGGCTACGTCTGGCAAAGCGCACCTTCGTGGGCTCCATCGGCCACGCAGGTGGCCTTCGTATGCACGAGCCGAGGTGTTTTCGCCCACGGAAATGGATCATCTGGTGAAATACAACCGTAGTAATAGCCGATATGCGATGGGGTCGCATGCTATCAGCGCTCTCCCGAGGGAGAACCCGTTGGGGCACGGCGCCGCCGTGCCCCAACCGGGCGGCGCCGTGCCCCAACCGGACAACGTCACCAGGGTTACGGCGGGATGTGCCCGGCTGCGCCGCGCAAGGCTGCCAGCAATTGCTCAACCGGCGTCAGCGCTGCGATCAAGCGGTTGCGTTCCTCAGGGGGGAGAAATGCCGCCTGATCGACAGGTAATGCTTCGATCAGGTGCATTGCGCGTTCGTGCACAATATCAGAGGGTCGTGGCATCTGCGCCGTGGGCAGACGACGCGCCAGGCGTCGGAGAAATTCTGCCACTCCTGCCCGATCCCCTGGCAGCGGGGGCCAGCGGTCGGCGTCTGCCCAGAATGGCAGATCGCGCCCGGCGAGCGCCAGACGAATCTCGCGCTGTTCACAGGCGGCGGTCAGAACGTCGAGTACCTGTGCTGCGTCGCTGTCGGTCAGCCAGTGGGTGTTTGCCACAACCACAGTCCAGCGCCTTCCGCCAATGGCATTCGCCAGCAGATCGAGATGCCAGACCAGCAGAACGGCATCCAGCGTTGCCAGATGCCGCCACAGTTCATCGTCGCCTTCCGCCGCAAGCGCTGCTGCCAGTGTTTGTGCCAGGCGCAAACCCGCGCGCGGTTCGGCGTCGGATGGAGCAGCGGCATGCCAGATGACTTTCTGCCCGCGGTTGTGCAGGTGCGCGGCAAGCGCGGTTGCAAGCGTGAGCGCTTCGTCCGGATCGCCCCAAATGAGCGCCAGTCCCTCGCGCCGCAGCGATGATACGTAGAGATCGAGTTCGGCTTCGTAGCCGGTCGCTGGCGCCGGTGGCGGCGTGTAAAAACTTGCCGGCGGCGCCGGCGGGGGGAGTGCTTCGATGGCAGCTGGCAACAGCGCCGCCAGCCGTTCCAGCGCTTCACGCTTCGCCCGGCTGTAGGTGCTCGCACTCAGCGCCAGCGCCTCTTGCAGGTCGGCGCGCGCCTCGCCTGCTTCATATTCGCCGGCAATGATCAGATAGTGGCGCCAGTGCGGATCGTTCAACACCGGACCGGCGTCGTCGGCGGGACGTAACTGTTCAATTGCAGCGCGCAGCGCCGATTGTAACCGTCGTCCCCGTAATTGCACATCGGTTGTGTCGGCGAGCAAGAGTCGTGCCAGGTCGCTGCGCCCCAGGGTGAGCGGCGGGTCTTCCGGGAGTGCGCCGAGCGCTTCGCGCAGCAGACGCACGGTGGCGCTGTGTGACCCGGCACCGCTCTCTTCATCGCGCAGGCGCGCCAGCAACCGGTAGAATGTGCTGCGCGGAACATCCGTCACTCCCTGGTCGTGCAGGCGTGCCTGGACTCGGCGCCAGAGCACATTTGCTGAAACACCCGGTTCGGCGGCGAGTTCCTGGCGCAGCATGCGCGCGAGCGGACTGTTGCGGGCAAGATGACCTCCGCCGCGCTTGCGACTCTTTAGCGCTGCAAGACCGCCGCGCCGGAAGGCTTCGCGCAGTCGCCGCAGGCTCTCGCGGCTGACGCCGAAGGTGCGCGCCACCTCTCCTGGTGAACGACCTTCGCGCAGCAGGGCGACCAGCATGCGATACCGCCGCAGCGCCGCTTCGTCGTTGCCGAACCGCTCTGCGAGGTCGGCGCTGGTCAGGCGGGGGAGTTCGAGTTCGGGAGTGGCACTTTTCATGGGATCGTTAGTACCATTTTAGATTTTAGATTTTAGATTTTGGAGCACTACGTCCGATGTTACAAAATGATGGCAATGCGGTATTATCAACAGTTGTGCTCATACACAGGCGTCAGGGTATGAAAGCTTTTATGGGCAATCGATCAGGCACACTCCTACCCCCGCCTGACAACCAGTTCCGCATTGCTGTAGAGTGCGTAGATCAATGGCAGCACATTGTGCTTCTCGTGCAGATATTCGCGCCGCATATCGCGCAACAGATCGCCAAGGCGCGTATTGCCTTCAGCAAAGCGGCGCAGCAGCGCCGGCGCGAACTCGGCGGCGAAAAAGGCGGGCATTAATACTTCCGTGCCGATCACGCCGCGTGCACCGCGCCCGATCAGGTACGGTACCAGACCGTTGTACAGTTCTGGCGACAGTTCGGCGCTTTCGCAGGCGTTGAGGACCACCAGCGGCGCGCTGTCGAACTGGTCGAGGTCGAGACCGGCGTACAGGTTCATTTCATCGAGTGTGACCGTTTCACCATTGATGCTCAGGTAGGAGTCGCCCAACCCATATTCGATGCCGGTGGCGGCGTCCTTTTCGCCTGGCTGACGACTGACTGCGTGCCCGTAAAAGTAGATGATCTGCGGGACACCCTCAGAACGACTCAGCAGATCGAGGAATTCGTCGCGGGCGCCGTACTCGGTGACAGTAACGCCGTTGATGCCCGGGAGAACCTGTCGTTGTTCGGCGACAATTGGCGCATTGAACTGGGTGTCGATGGTCTGGTCGAACACAAATCCCAGGTGGAGACGCTCACTGACCTTGATTTCGGGCGCGAATGCGGAGGGCTGGCGCGCGCTGAATTGCGGTGTGTACTCGATGATGTGGCGGTAGCCCCAGAATCCCATCGGATCGACGGGGTCGGATGGTTTGAAGGGCAGGGCATAGACCAGCGACCAGGGGAAGGCGAAGCGCTCGGCGATGACGTTGATGCGCAATTCGCGTTCGGCGGTTGCCGCACGCAGCAGATGTCCCATTTCTTTCCCCAGATCGCCGCTGCCGGGAGCGAAGAATAACGTGCGGAAGAGCCGGTCGCCGATCTGACGCAGATCGCGCATTGCTTCCTGGTGGATCGCCTCCGGGATTGTCGTATCCTTCATCTGGTAGGCATAGACGTTGCGCGACGGATCGAGTTTCTTGACGATTTTTTCCAGGAACTCTGCACGCGCCCGGCGGATGGCGTCAACGATCTCTTTCTCGGCCAGGTTCAGACGCGCAACCGTGAACCCGCTTCCCAGTGAGAGAATGAATGTGTAGCCGGTCGTCTCGCGGATGATGACGAGGCTGGCGTCGGTTTCGGCGGGATAGGCGAGCGGACTGTTCATCGTTGCGGCGGCGGCGGCGAGGGTCAGCCCGCTGGCGCGCACACCTCCCGTGACCTCCCCGCTCGCGGGGGCGCCAATCGCCACCTGCGCGACAATCTTCTGGAATGGCTTCTGGTTGAGCGAAAGAATCGCCGTGATTTCGCCAATCCCCTGTTTGAGCGGCTCGATGATGAAACTGGCGATATTCTTCGAAACCCCGCCGCGTGGGAAGATGATCTTTTGCTGGGGAATGCCATACATCTTGAAGAATGCACTGTCGGGAACCAGCCGCACATCGACTTCGATCTGTGCGGCAGCGGTCAGTTCTTCCACCTGCTCGACGCCTCCCGCCTGCACACGAGCGCTGGCAAGCGGCGCTGCAACATTCACATTGACGGCGTACATCCCGCCAACTTCCAGCGCTTCTTCCGGCGGCACAATGCGCGTCAGGGTTCTGCCGCCGCCAGCGATCTCTACTTCTCGTCTCAATCGCTGCTCGATCCACAGGTTGAAGACCCGGTCGTTCTGATCGGGTGCACCTTCATTGAGCAGCGCCGACGCCGGTGTGCGCTCGATTGTGGGAGATCGCGGGATGTGCCTCAGCACCGTAGCCGCATCAGCGTCGACTGGCGATGGAGCGGAAGGCGGCATGTCAGGCCTGATGTCGTGCATGTCGCTGACATCGCCGACCGCTTCTGCCGCCATCGCGTACTGAAACGGGTCGAAGGCGACAGTGCCTGCCTCGAGCATTTCCTCGAAAATAATGCCATAGATCGCACCGCTGTCGAGCACAACGACGCGCCTGCCGGGGTGATCGTCGCGGATGGTGCGCGCCTCATGGGTGGTGGTTGTCTGGCGATCCAGTCCCTGTACAGGCGACAGGCGCTGGATCAGGGTCGCCAGCGGAATGTCTGCCAGTTTGTCGGCGATGTGTTCTGTGGGTTCCACATACTCCGGCGGCAGCGAGAGCGCAGCAAGTTCAGGGAGAGTCCAGCCGCGCGCGTCCTGATAGCGCATCAGGCGATGGACGATCTCCTCGACCTCGATCCAGCGCGCGACGATGAATGTCCGATCGGCAAGCGGCACGACAACGAAGCGGTACAGGCGCTCATTGCGTTCCGGCGGCAGCGTGGCGTAGATTTGCCAGAGCGACGCCGTTTCTTCCGCAATCACGAAAGCGCTGATCGGCGTCAGGGTGAGTTTATTGAAATCGATTGGCATACAGCGTCAGTCCTTCTCACCAGATACCATGCGTTGACCACAGAACGACTGCGCCCACGTCCGATGTTCAGCGTGGAACCCCCTTCCGCCCCTCCGAACTCCCCCGCTCCGCGGGGTCTGGGGGGAGCGGAAGATCGGCAAGGTCGTTCGCTGCATCGGGAGACAGGTCGCTCCAGCGCACGACATTCGACGCTGGAATGCTGTACTGCGCGCGCAGGCGGGCAAGCAGCCAGGAGAGCGCGCGGCGCAACGCTTCGGTATACCCGCTGCGGGGACGCTCCAGCATCACACCGATGCTGCTCCGGTTGATATTTCGGCGCGCGCCCTCCCAGTGCGCCATGCCGCTGTGGAATGCGGCGAACTCGTCATCGACCAGTTGATAGATCGCGCCGTCGGCAGTGACATAGTAATGCGGCACGCGCGACGCGCCAGGGATCGCCATCATTTCGAGCGATTGCAGCGCCGGTCCCTCGTCGCCGTGCAGAACGATCAGGCGAATCTTTGAGCCGCTGCGACTGCCATACGCAGTCGGTGAGCGTCCGGCGACGGTGAAGCGCTGGATATGGAAAGCGTCCCATTCTGGCGCAAATGTAGCGCCGGTCGCCAGGCGCGCTGCCGGTGCGGGAGCGGCGAGCAGCGTCTGGCGCGGACCGAAGATCGCGCTGAGGCGCTTCACATCGCTCCAGTTCGGCACGATGTTGTAGATCGTGTCGGTGGCGTAGACCTGGAAATTGTACTGTTTGCCGCCAACGGTGATCGGGTCGGTTTTGCCGAGCGGCGCGCCGAGGTTCCACTGCCGGGCGAGCTGGTGGAATGCCCAGTCTGGCCGGTACTGTTGCCCGGCGGCGGCGTAGGTGGCTTTGAGCAATTCATCGCGCACCTTCGCCTGCGCCGGGTTCGTCGTGTTGGCAAGGACGCTGAGGCGCTGGATGTTCTGCCATTCTGTGCCGCGGTTGAAAATGGTGTCGGTGGCGAAGACCTGGTAACTATACGTCACTCCGTCCACCACCAGTTTCTTACTCGGTTCCAGCGGCGGACCGAGCGTCTGACCGGCGATGGCGTACTGATGGAATGCCCAATCCGGGCGGAATGGCGATCCGCCGGTGGCGTAGGTGGCGTCGAGGAGGGCGCGTCCCAGCGTGCCGGGGGGCGGAATAGAACCGGCGAGCAACTGCGACAGGCGTTGCACATCACCCCAGTTCGGAACTTCACAAAAGAGCGTATCGCGCGCAAACGGCTGATAGGTGTAGGTCTTGCCGCCGTGCTGCAACCGCTGGCTCCGTGCAGTCGGGAATCCCAGATTGTTCTCGACCGCGAACTGATGGAATGCCCAGCTGCTGTTGTACCCCTCGGCGCGGCGGGCGTAACTCTGGTCGAGCAGCGCCTCGGCGAGTTCTTCGACCTCGGGCGGAGTTGGTCCGATCGGTCCGGGGGGTGGCGGAGGGGGAGGCGTCGTATTGTTCAGCCAGGCATTGACCTCGCCGAACACCCATTCCTTTGTAACTGCCCATCCGGGGCAACTCTTCTTACTGTAGTCACGATGGAAGGTGATCAGGGTTGCTGGTGGAATACCGAGGCGGCGTGACAACCCGCCAAGCACCGCTTTGGTTCCTTCCCACACCGCCCCCGACGGCCGCTCACGGTCGTAGTCGCCGACCATTTCGACGCCGATCGAGTACCAGCCGGCCTTCAGGCTGCCGTTGCCGGGACCGGCGTGGATGCCAATGTCCTTCATTGGCGTAAACAGCCAGATACCGTCGGGAGCGACATAAATGTGGGGCGCGGAAGGCCATCCTTTGTTTGCATAGTAGCGCTGCATGCCCTGCATCGACGCCAGCCCGCGCCACTGCTGCACTGTTGGGCGCCAGGTATGGTGCAGCACCACTTTCGACGGGGTCAACTGCCCGAACTGGTAACGGGCAACGTAATCGAGCCATTGCGGGATCGTCAGGCAGCGCCCAATCATGGGCGGCGTGCCGGTCGTTGTGTCTTGTGTGGTCAACCGAACACCTCTCTGGTGGAGCGGGGATGATAGCCGAATCCGGAACTGATTGCATCGTAGCACAGAGCAAACCCGTGAGTCAAGGTTTGACAGAGCTTGTATTGCTGTGTATAATTTCGGAGTGGAATGTGCGATCCCCGATAGCTCAACGGTAGAGCGGCTGACTGTTAATCAGTAGGTTCCAGGTTCGAATCCTGGTCGGGGAGCCATCACACACCCGGTATTATGCCGGGTGTTTTTCTTTTCGGCGGGACTGTTGCGGTCATTCGTGCGCATGGCGCGTGGGATTTTGGTACGACAATGAGACATCGCTTGATGATTGCACCACAAAGGCACGGATTCCGCAAAGACCACGCTTATACCATTTTGAATTTTAGATTTTGGATTGGAGATTATCGCGTAGGGCGTTCTGATGCGATTTGACGGAACTCCGTTTGCGGAGTATTCAAGTGGAATTGGTATTAGAGATCGCACTGTTTCGAGCCTATTGCACCTTTGCATCTACCTGTTCGCGATCAGGGGTTCGGGGAAGTCCCTGAGATTGCGAACTGGCGGCGGGATGGCTTGCGCAAGCGCTGCCAGTACTATTGGCTGCGTATGCGTTGATCACTGGCGCCCGTCGGTCAACGAATGGGCAACGAATAAACGCATACCGTGGCGCGCGGTGGCGGCGGGGCTGGCGTGGGCGCCCGTCGGTCAACGAATGGGCAACGAATAAACGAATGCCGCGGCGTCCGGTTGCGGCGGGGCTGGCGTGGGCGCCCGTCGGTCAACGAATGGGCAACGAATAAACGAATACTGTGGCGCGCGGTGGCGGCGGGGCTGGCAGCAGACGACGCCTGTGTGTGCGCTGTGGGGCTGAAGCCCTCGGCTTCCAGGGCAAAGCCCGCCTGCGCGGGCTAGAGGCGATTGTTTACTGAAACACCATAGGTGGTACGTGCCGGTACGACAGGCTTTATACCGATTGGAGTTGAACAAGCCGCATGCGTGTGCTCATCAGAGCGCATCACAACGCCATCGCAGCAATCTCCAATCCAAAACTCCAATCTAAACATGGTATTAGCCTGTCAGGCGACCGCCTGAAGGCGGTGGTACATCTCGGTACGACAGGCTTCAGCCTGTCGCACGACCGTCTGAAGGCGGTGGTACATCTCGGTACGACAGGCTTCAGCCTGTCAGGCGACCGCCTGAAGGCGGCGGTACGGTGATGGTACGACAGGCTTCAGCCCGTCCACGACCGCCGGAAGGCGGCGGTACATACGGCTATCGGCTACCGGCTATGCCAGCAATACCGGCACGTCCGCACCCCCCGCGCCGGTGAGCCGCATCCGGTCGCACCCGGCGGCGTAGGCCGCGCGCACCGCGTGACCGGCGGCGATGGCGTCGTAGAACCCCTGCGCAAACGCGCGCGCCGCCTCGCTGCTGATCGCCGCGCGCATGGCGATCACTGGCGGCATACCGGGTCCCAGCGCGGTCAGACCCGCCGCCGACTCACAGGCGCTCAGGATGACGCAGCGCAACGATCATTGTGACATGCAGCCGGGTGTTATGTGGACATTTGGTCGGCATCCGGGCGCGGTCTGATTTCTGCTGGTCTGCGATTGACGAGCAGGCTCAGGTCGGTCAATGGCGCATAATAGCCCTGGGCAATCATTGCGCTCAGCCACTCGTTTGCCTGCGCCAGCGGAACCAGACCACGCTCGACTGCAAGGACCAGACAGCCAATCGATCCTGAAAACCGGGCCTGACGTAGCCGCGCTTCCGCGCGCGCAGCCCGGTCATCGCTAAGCATTAACCAGTCACGCCGGATTGCAATAGATAAACAACTGCGTTCACCACGATGCAGTCCTGCTGACAGTGTTGCCGTCAGGCGCAACTCGGTTTCATCCAAACTGATGAGATGCAGCCATCCGTGTTCAACGAGCGGGAAGGTATGCTGTTCGATACCGGCGAAAAGCGTATATCCCTCGCGCTGTGCATCTTCGATCTCGGCAAACACCTCAGTCGGCACAAAGACAACACCAAACAGGTGGCGCAGCACCGCGAGCTGGCCAATACTCGCAAAGTTTGAGAGCACAGTGGTATTGCTGACGACGCTCACGAACGCGCCCTCAACTCCTGATGCAAGGCGTCTACTTCCGCCTGAGCGTCTTCGACTGTCTCAGGGCCGAGGCGAAGCGGAATCCCGCGCGCCACCATGATCTCGCGCATCTGCAGCCAGCTGACACCGGCAAGGCTGGCGGCCTGCGCTAAGGAGATCGCCTCATGCTGGTAACGGTGAAGCGCAAGGTTGATGCGGAGATCGGGACGATTGCGCAACAGGTGACGCAGCGCATCAGCGATGACTGCATCAGGGTCAGGGTACAGCCACGCATCAACAAGGTCTTGAACGGTGACCATTCTTTGCTCCTCCTGGTGTGCCTGATGTCATTCCTTGCGTGCCATCCTGACTCTGGGGTTCGATTCATTGTACCACCCGGCTGACGCTCCTGGAAACCTATCCGCTAAGAAGCACCGGCACATCCTCGTCCCGCGTTCCCGACAGCCGCATCCGGTCGCACCCGGCGGCGTAGGCCGCGCGCACCGCGTGACCGGCGGCGATGGCGTCGTAGAACCCCTGCGCAAACGCGCGC
>FWWL01002449.1_pt1 | contig 38227 bp, 26 predicted proteins | sample 2228331 | NCBI WGS metagenome assembly FWWL01 (sample SAMEA103939775, study PRJEB20133) | metagenome
AGCTTCCAGAGCAAGTTTCTGGCCAACCCAACTCCTGAGCCAACCGAACGAGGTGTGTACAACAGATTAGTGGGAGACGTGCGTACCGGTAGGCCATTACCGAGTGTTGGACCTGTTCACCAATCTCAAACTGCTCCAAACCGCTGGTTAACCCCCAATCCCACTCGGCACTACTCCTTGAACTTCACCACCGTGACTCCTTCCCCGCCTTCGCCCTCACCCCCTTCTTCCCAGGCCAGCACGTGAGGGTGGGTCTGTAATGCCTGACGTACCGCCTGGCGCAGTTTCCCACCGCCCTTGCCATGCACGATGCGAACGAACGGCAGGCCGGCCAGGTAAGCCTTGTCCAAATACGAGTCAAGTTTGACAGGGCATCCTCCACGCGCAGGCCTCGCAGGTGTAATTCCACCCCTGGAGAGGGCGGCAACACGGTCATGGACCGTCTCGCCTCAAAAGGCGCCATTGGCGCCATGCCCGTTTCCGCCTCAGCAGTCAGAATTTCCAGATCATCCTTGTGCACGCGTAGCCGAAACGTCCCGGCCTGGACTTCTGCTTCCTCACCATCCAACGCCAGGATCGTACCACGGGCGCCCAGAGGACGGACTATGACCCGATCGCCCACTGCGAGCGGACGAGGCAAAGGCGAGGCTAGCACTTGCACCTGACGCGCACGGGCCTCTAGCATCGTCTCCACCTCGCGAACCTGCTGCTCGATTTCCTTGACTGGCTCTAAAGGCTGGCGCGCCTTCTTGAGCCCCGTTCGGATAGCATTCAAGTGGGCCCGGAGGACTTCCAATTCCAGTTCGGCTTCCGCAAGTGCCTGCGCAAGTACTTTACGGCGCTCCTCTTCAATATTCTGCAGTCGCTCAGCCAGTTCACGTTCCAGACGACGCGCTTCGGCGCGGGATTGCTCGGCCTTGCGACGTTCTTTGATAGCCTGCTTGCGTTGCCGGGCGATATCGGCAATCAAACGGTCAGCGCGCAGGGCCTCTGGGCTGATCTCCGCCCGCGCGGCTTCCAGGATCGAGCGTGGAAGACCCAGCCGTTCGGCAATGGCCAGCGCGTTCGAGCGGCCCGGTAGCCCGATCACCAGTTGATACGTCGGGCGCAAAGTCTGGATATCGAATTCCAGCGAGGCGTTGACCACGCCGGGCGTGGTATGCGCGAACACCTTGAGTTCGGGGTAGTGGGTAGCCACGAAGGTCGTCACGCGCCGTTCCAGAAGATAGGACAGAATCGCCCGTGCCAGAGCCGAGCCCTCCTGTGGATCCGTGCCAGCGCCGAGTTCATCGAGAATCACCAGGGAACGCTCATCGGCCTGTTTCAAGATGCGGACGATGTTCATGATGTGCGCTGAGAAGGTCGAGAGCGATTGTTCGATGGATTGCTCATCCCCAATGTCCGCGAAAATAGCGTGAAAGCAGGGCAGTTGCGAACCCGATTCGGCCGGGATATGCAAGCCACTTTGGGCCATTAAAGCCAGCAACCCGACCGTTTTGAGAGTCACTGTTTTGCCACCCGTATTCGGCCCGGTAATAACCAACGCAAAGGTGCCCGCGGAGGGATCAACTGTGATCGGCACGGCCGTCTGTTGATCCAGGAGCGGATGGCGAGCGCGCAATAGACGCACCGTTGGTTGATCTTTCCCCTGCCCAAATCCCAACAGAATCGGCTCCGCGGCGTCTATGGCATCCGCATACTTGGCTTTTGCAAAGGCCAGGTCCAGTTCGGCCAGCGCGGCCACGCCAGAAATAATCTCAGCGGCCAAGGCTCCTACCTGGGCCGAGAGTCCAGCCAGAATACGGCGAATCTCCTCACGCTCCTCCAATTGCAACTCGCGATACGCATTGTTCAACTCCACCACAGGGAGCGGTTCCACGAAGAGCGTGGCACCCGTGGAGGATTGATCGTGAACAATGGCTTTGATCTGCCCTTTGCATTCCGCCCGCAAAGGGATGACATAACGGCCATCGCGCTGGGTAATCACAGCGTCCTGTAGCTTCGAGGCCGTTTCAGGATCGCTCAAGTAACGCTGTAAGCGCGCGAACAGCCGTTCGTGAGCCAGCCGCGCAGCCCGACGGATGCTCTCCAGTTTCGGCGAGGCCTCATCCAGCACCTCGCCGTTCGGCGCCAGGCAGCGCGAGATGGCTTCAATCAGGCCAGTGGCCGTTGGCAGGCGGCGAGCCTTCTCGGCCAGACGGGGAAAGGTAACGTCGTGTTTCTCGAAGAAACGGCGCAGGTCGCGCATGGCAATCAGAGTAGACTGGACTTCGAGCAGTTCTCTGGCTTCGAGCACACCGCCGCGCGCGGCCAGGTCCACCCGCTCGCGTATATCATGCGCGGCACCGATGCCGATCGAATACGTCGAAAGCAGTCGGCGCGCCTCGCTGGTCTCGCTCAACCAGGCACGGGCTGTCGCCAGGTCGGCGCTGGGCTGCAGGGTTAGCGCCAGCTCCACCGAGGCCGAAAACGCGCAAAACTCTGACAGGCGTCCCAGAATCTTGGGGTATTCCAGCATCGTAAGCGTCTTGGCATCCATGTCAACTCATTCTCCAACTTCTTATTTTACCCCCTGACCGGCACGTTCGATAGAGGATGGACGATAGACGATGGACGATAGACGATGGATGATGGTTGGAACCGTGCAGGTCGGAAGTAGGATTTTGGTAGTTAGAATAATTCCTGACCAAACGTGGGGCAAATTCAGCCTGCTTGCGCTATAGGGGGAGATTACAGCACAGTTGCCCAGCTTTCGAAAGACAGACCGTTCCCCCTGTAATTATACGGCTGCGGACGGCAGTCTAAGTGTCGCTAACGTGAACAGCTACTTTTTCCAAATCTGTACCAGATTACTAATGAAAAGAACGTTGCGGAATCTTTTTCTTCGTCCTAAAGTTCCAGGGTTCTTGCCATAGAACTACTCGTCGTCCACTGGTGGCACAGGCAAGTGGTTGTCCAAGCAATGGTAGGTTTCCAACAAGGCAATCAGAATCCGGTCCGTAAAGGAATGTATGTTATGTAACATTTCGTCGAACGGCACCCTGGCCTGACGATAGGCCGATACCACCGTCTCGATCAAAGTATTGCGAAAGAACAGGAAGGCCTGCGCCGCCTCAACATAGCTCAACCCACATTGACGAGCGCGCGAGGCATACTCGAACCCAATCGCGTGTGCCTCGCGGGCGGCATTCTCACCACCTGTGGCGAGAAAGGCAAGTAAACTCTGGAAGAGCGAGTGCGCACTCTGACGATACCGTAGACGAGCCTCCGCATCCAGTTTCTGGTACCAGCTTTCGTGTTCCAATTGTCCATCAGCAACGCGCATGCGCACACCCCGCACCACAGCTTGTACCATTCTCTTAGGCTCCAGGTTGGTGTCATAAAGGTACTCCGCCCATAGTTCCACATCAATCCGACGATAACGACGATGACCACCAGGCGTCCGCAAGGCCGGCAGGATGCCCTGATTACTCCACAGGCGAACCGTGCTTGGGTGAACGCCAAGGATGGATGCCGCTTCCCTTAAAGAGATCAGATCGTCCATTCCGATATTTATCCCAAAAACGCCGGTCGGCTGCCGAGCTAGTCCACGACCATCGCGACTCGCTCTGCAAGACTGATCTCGTCGGCTCGTTGACGAAACGCACCGACATCAATCCGCGTGAACAACAGCACGGCAATTAACAGCATAGCCGTCTCGATTCCGAAGACAATAAGATAACCAGCAAGGGCCGAGCCGGTCCATTGCGTGCCAAGGTCCGCCACCACACCGGCCAGAAACAGACCAGTCAGCCGTGAGAGAGCACTGGAAAATCCCCAGGCACCAATGTACAAGCCAACCTGTGCAGGAACGGTCATATCGAACATCAAGGAAAGATTACCCACTGTAGAGAGACCTGTGCCAAAGCCCAGCAACGCTAATCCAGAGTAGAACACACCGCTCTGGCCGGCTATGCCGCTAATCAGGATGGTCAGAAAACCTGCCAAGGCCGTTAGATTACCGCCTTGCGCGATCGTACGTTTGCGCACCCGTCCTTCCAAAACAGCGGCTACGGTGAAGGCCAGCAGGGTAAACGCACCCATGATAGAGACAAAACGCGACGTCTGCTTCGGTTCCATGCCAAAAGCCTGTGCGCCAAACGGTTCCAGCAACACATCCTGACCAAGCAAGGCCGCTAGCAAGAGCAGGAGATACACGAAGAAGACGCGCGCGACAGGGTTGACAGTAACCGCCATGATCACGGCGCGCACGCTGTAACGCCTGGCATCCACTGGGAGAGCGAGTCTCCTGTCCGAACGAGGTTCCAATCCGCAAAGGCCCAGCAGCCCCAGAGCCAGAGCCAAACCAGCAATAAAGCGAAAGCCTCGCTCAAGGGCCTCAGGAGAGTAGGTCGGTATTAAAGAGCTGAGAGCAATCCCTGTCCCAATCATTCCCAGGATCATCATAGTAAACATCACGGCCACGGTACGACTACGTCCTTGTTCGCCAAAGAGTTCCGAGACAAGAGAGAGATACGAAACGGCCGAAAAGTTATATCCCATACCCCAGGCGCCAAACGCCAACAGTGCCGCCAACAGACCAAACGTGAGATTCCATTGGGTCAGTATTGCCACTTGGGGTGAGACTGCCACACCAATCACACATAAGAGTAACCCTAGTAGAATAAATGGGGTACGGCGATAGCCAAAAAGGGAACAACGATCGGAAAATGACCCTATCCACACCTGAATCGGAGCAAGCAAATATGGCGCTATAACGAGCAAGGTAACCAGTGTGCGAGAAAGACCAAATTCGTAGATCATCACACGATTCAAAGTGCTATTGATCGGCACCAGAGTCATCGCCACAGCAGTATGAATCAGACCAAGTTGAACACGTTTGCGAAGCATAGACTTGTCCTCAATCTGGAATCAGGATTTTGGCAAGGATTATCCTCGCAAAATTCCAGAAGGTCAACGTAGATTTTGTAGATTTTATCAGAGTCTGCGGTGAGTTCACTGCCATTCGCCTCTCCCTGTCATAGCACAAAATCTTGGATTGGCACAGGCCGCGCGGAGTTTGGGCATGCACGGTGTCCCAGAGAATCCTCCCCAACTACGAACTCTAGCTACTTTTCCACACGGAGACACCAAGTCACCAGCCAGTTTCGCTAGACATTGCTAGAAAGGGATTAGGCCGGCTCTGTGAGCGGGCCTCCCCCGGTCACATGGCTCTACTAGAGTTCGTCCTTCCTCAAACCGCGCGGCCGGTCTTGCGAGCATCGCGTGTGCATAACAGGGGACAAGTTTTCACTCCTGGACAATTGACGATGGACAGCAATGGTAACTGGTGAGGCCGGATGGAATTTTGTGTGGTTGAGAACAATCTCGGTGTATAATTGATAATAATTCTCATTACTAATATGGACCGGCAAAGGCTTCTGCTCTCTGCGCTGCACGCCGGCGGACAGCGCCTGACGCGTCAACGACTGTTGATTCTGGAGACCCTGGAATCCAACCCAGGTCATCTGGACGCCGAGGATATCCATAGGCGCGTGCGAGAACGCGGCGCGCGCATCAGCCTCGCCACTGTCTACCGCACGCTGGCCCTGCTTAAAGCCATTGGGCTGGTTCAGGAACACGCTCTTGGCGAGGAGCATGGTCATTTCGAGATCACACCGTCGGCGCCACACTACCACTTTACCTGTCTGCGTTGCCGTCGCGTCCTTGAGTTCGAGAGTCCGGCACTGGCGCAGGCCATACAGGGATTAGCTGGTCAGATGGATATTCAGATTAAGGAGACTTACCTGGCGCTCAGTGGTTACTGCACCGAGTGCCGTAATTTTGGAGGCAGATGACAATGTGGCCGCGAGGCTATCGGCGAAGACACACCATTCATGAGGAGCCTGCCGCCCTCTCCGAGGACTTGCTCCCTTTGAGCCGTTTGCCAGCCGGTCGACGCGCGGTGGTCACGCGCCTGCTCGGCGGACGCGGCCTGCAAAGCCGCCTGGCAGCGCTGGGATTGACCATTGGCGCCGAGGTGACGCTACTTCAGAACTACGGGCACGGCCCGCTCCTGCTGACCGTGCGCGATACGCGTCTGGCACTGGGACGCGGCGAAGCTAGTCATATTCTGGTGCGACCATGTTGAACGCTTCCTGTCATGCCCCACCCCCCTCAAAGCGTGCGCGTCATCATGCTCCAGCAGAGACCGCCACTCCGGCGGTCTCTCTGACTATCGCACTGGCCGGCCAACCAAACGTGGGCAAGAGCACAATCTTCAATATGCTCACAGGCCTGAATCAACATGTAGGAAATTGGCCTGGCAAAACGGTGGAACAAAAAATCGGTTTCCTCTCCTGGCGTGGTCACCAGATTCGGCTGGTGGATTTGCCAGGCACATACAGCCTGACGGCCAACTCGGAAGAAGAGCGCATTGCACGCGATTTCCTGCTGCGTGAGAAGCCGGAGGTAGTGGTTGTCCTCGTCAGCGCTGCCACGCTGGAGCGCAATCTCTACCTGGTGGCCGAGCTACTGGCAATGCCCGTGCGAATCGTGATCGGCGTCAACATGCTGGATGTGGCCGAACGCGCCGGCATGCACATTGAATCCCACGTCTTACAGGCCGCGCTGGGGGTGCCAGTCATCCCCTTGATCGCGACCCAACGACGTGGCCTGGACGAGTTACTCGAGGCCGCCTTGCGCCTGGCCAATGGTACGGATCCCTTCCAGCCACGCCGGCCAGGTATGAGTCCCGACCACCAGGCTGTTTTGCTCGAAATCCAACGGCATCTTACTGATTATGCCGCGCCTTATCCCCTGGACTGGGTAGCACTTAAACTGTTGGAAGGGGACGCGGAGATCACAGCCCTGGTGCGCGAGAACGCACCACAAGCCTGGGAAGCCATTCATCCTCTGCTCCAGCAACACGAAGATGCGTACCTGGACGTGGTCCGCGGGCGTTACGCCTGGATCGAGCGCCTGGCACGCGCCGCCTTGATTCGACCGCGAGCCGGCGTGATTCACCTGACCGATCGTCTGGATAAAGTCGCTACCCATCCCGTCTGGGGAGTGGTGACGCTCCTGGCAATCTGGGGAGCAGTCTTCTGGCTGACCTATACACTGGCCACACCGATTGTGGATGGCTTGAATCGCCTCTTTGCTTACCTGGCCCAGGGCGTCCATCAGGCACTGGATGCGCCCTTCCCGTTGTTGGGTAGCTTGCTGGCGGATGGCCTGATCGGGGGTGTCGGTGCTGTGCTCTCGCTGCTACCGGTCCTGATCCTCTTCTTCGCTGCGCTGGGGTTGCTCGAAGATGTAGGCTATCTGGCGCGTTCGGCTTACGTGATGGATCGCTTCATGCACTGGATTGGGCTACACGGCCGCTCGTTCCTGCCGCTCAGCCTGGGATTTGGTTGTAACGTGCCGGCTGTGATGGGAGCACGCATCGTAGAGGATCGCCGCGCCCGCCTGTTGACCATCCTGCTCGCGCCCCTGGTACCCTGCAGTGGACGGATGAGCGTGATCGTCTTCCTGGCACCGGCTTTCTTCGGGCCACGCGCCGCTATGGTCACCTGGGGGTTGGTATTGGGGAATCTACTGCTCCTGTTCCTGCTCGGCCTGGTTCTCCATCGTGGCCTGTTTCGGGGCCAGAAACTGGCCTTCATTATGGAAATGCCCCTCTACCACTGGCCCAATGCCCGCACGATCGGCTTGTACGTCTGGCAGCACACCTGGGCGTTCGTACGCAAGGCCGGGACGAACATCGTGGTTGCTTCTATCGTCATCTGGCTGCTGGCGTACCTGCCGAACGGACAGACGGAACACAGTTTGCTGGCCCTGGTGGGACGCGGCCTGGAGCCACTCGGTCGCTGGCTGGGACTGGTTGACTGGCGATTGATCACCGCTCTGTTTGCCAGCTTCTTTGCCAAAGAGAACGCCATTGCCACGCTGGGTGTCCTCTTTGGGAACCCTCCCGAGGGCGGATTGGCAGAGCAGGTTGCCCACAGCCTGAGTCCGGCAGCCGGCCTGGCCTTCCTGGTCGCGCATATCACTTTTATTCCCTGCGCGGCAACCCTGGCAGTCATTCGCCAGGAGACCGGCACATGGAAGTGGCCGTGGGTCAGCGTGGGGTTGCTCCTAATCATTTCATTGAGCATGGCGGCCCTGGTTTACCATCTGGCGCGTTTGGCCGGCTTTGATTTCGCTTCCAGAGAGTTTACAAATTTGACTGACGCTGGCGCGCAGGCGATTTTCGGTTTAGAATAAAGATACGTGGCTATGTCCGCCAAGCGTCGTGTCGTAACACTACCACAAATCCTGCAGGCCCTGGTGCTGGCTTACCAGATTCTGGCCGTCTTTGCCCTGGTCATCCTGGGAGCACTGGCCGCCAGGTGGTTACCATTGCCCTTCCTGGGCGCCTTCGTGGAACAGACGCTGGTTTTCAATGGGGTTGGCCAACACCAGCCTGCCGAGGCCTGGGGGTTATACCTGGATGAATCGTTACGCCTGAACTATCAGCTGGTCGCCATTGACGGTGTGGAAGTCAGGAATGCCGCGCAGATACAGGCAGTGTTGCGCTCGCATACCGTAGGCGAACAGGTCGTCGTCCAGGTACAGCGGATCGCCGATGGAGCACGGGAGAATCGTCTAGTTGTATTGCAACCGTTCCCCCCACAAGCCCGCCGGACGTATTTTTACATTCCTTATCTGGTCGGCCTGCTCTATGCCGGCATCGGCTTGTGGATGTTCGGCCTGCGACGTAGCGAGCCGGCCGGGCGCGCCTTTGCACTCTTTGCTACTTCGCTGGCACTACTGGCGGCCGGCCTGCTCGATGTGTACACCACCCATACCCTAACTCTCTTGTGGACAGTTGCCCTGGGGATAGGGGGAGCCTCTCTGTTTGAATTGGCCATGGTCTTCCCCGAGGAGGTGCGCTGGCTGACAGGGCGACGGCACCTAGCTTTCCTGGGGTACTTCCTGGCCGTGCCTCTGATCGTCTGGGCCGCCGTCTACCTGCGAGATTTCCAGCACCCGACGCAATATATCATTTGCTGGCGCGCTTTGTACCTCTTCAATGCCCTGACTTTCCTTTATTTCAGCGCGACCCTGGTTGTGCGCGCCTTTCTCTCACACTCGCCTGTCGTCCGTCGGCAAGCCACCACCCTCCTCCTGGGCATGATCGTCGCTCTGGGCCCGTTGGCAGTCTGGCTGCTCTGGTCTGCCGCCCGGCCGTTAAACTTCCCGACCTGGCTGCTTGCCCCAACCGTTCTCTTCCCTCTGGTCATTGCCTATGTCCTGCTCCGTCAACGTCTGGTGCGTACCGACTACCTCATGCGTCGCGCCCTGCTCTACAGTCTGCTGTCGGTATTGGTGCTTGGCGGATACGCCTTCCTTGTCGCCGGCCTGGGCCTGATCTTCGGCGATTTGTTCCGTGTGTATAGTCCCTATCTCGTAGGAGCGCTCGTCTTCCTCTTGGCTGTCTTTCTCAACCCACTGCGCAACCGCCTCCAGCACTGGGTGGATACCGTCTTCTTCCGCACACAAGCAGCTTACCAGCAGCGCGTCCAGGATTTCACCCATGAACTCACCAAACTTGTAGACCTGGAGGCCATCCTGCAGGCCGTGCGCCGTCAAATTGAGACGAGCCTGTTTCCCCAACATTTCCACATCTTTCTCTACGATACCCTCAACGATCAGTACGTCGCAACCGCCGGGGAGGACGGCCGTCCAACCAGCGATGTGCGCTTCCACGCCTCCAGCCCACTGGTGCGTACTCTCAGCAGTCAACGGGTACCCCTCTTCCTGGACCTGGCACGCATTCCGGATTCCCTGCAGAGCGAACGAGCACGGCTCATGCTCTTGGGAGCAACCCTCTTTCTCCCTCTGCCAGGGGAACGCCTGATCGGCTGGCTGGCATTAGGGCCCAAGCACTCCGGCGAGATCTACACGGGGACGGAATTGAACTACCTGGATATGTTGGCCTCCCAGGCCGCTGTTGCGATCGAGCGCGCTCAGGTCACCCATCACATGGAACGCCGTGTGCGCGAGATGAATATCCTGGCGCGCCTGGCACAGGGCGTGAACATTACTATCTCCTTTGACGATATGCTGGAACTTATTTACGCCCAAACCGATCAGGCCTTGCCAGTGGATGATATGCACATTACCCTCTACAACGCGGAGGCCGGCTACTATTACTTCGCCTTCTGCCTGGAAAACGATGTTCGCCTGCCCGAACGCGAGAACAAGCCGTTGCCGGCTGCCGTTGGTTTGAGTCGAGAGGTGATCCGCAGTCGGCGGCCGATTGTCACCACGGATTACGCCAACGAATGTCGCGAGCGCGGCGTGACCCCCAGCACTACTGGCATATATGCCTGGGCCGGCGTGCCCCTCAATGCCGGCGCCGAAACCATCGGCGCGCTGACCATTGCCAGCCGCGACCCGAATGTTGTCTATACCCCCACGCAGATCGAACTGTTGCAATCGATTGCCAACCAGGCTGCCGGCGCGATCGTCAAGGCGCGTCTGTTACAGGAGACCGAGCGGCGCGCGCGCCAGCTGGCAACGCTGAACGAGATCACCCGACAACTGACCGGCACGCTGGAAACCGGCCCACTCCTGCAACGGATTCTGGAAAGTGCCGTCTCGATCTTGAATTGCGAAGCCGGCACCCTGTTCTTGGTAGATGAGCAGACCGACGAACTGGTCTTTCAGGAAGTAATCAGCCCGGTCGCCCACAGCCTGATTGGGAAGCGACTGCCACCAGGCTCTGGCATCGCCGGCAAAGCGGCTCAAACCCAGAGCGCCATCATCGAGAACGACGTGCTGCACTCGACCGAGCACTTCGACGCGGTGGACAAGCAAACCGGCTTCGTCTCCCGTGCACTCATCGCAGTACCGTTGATTGTGAAAGAGCGCGTGATCGGTGTGCTGGAAGTCATTAACCGCAAGGATGGCCTGCCTTTCAGCGAGGACGATAAGAACCTTCTGATGGCCTTTGCCAGCCAGGCGGCAGTAGCCATCGAAAACGCCCGCCTCTACACCTTGACGGATCAGGAACTCTCGGCACGCGTCGAGGAGCTTTCCGTCATGCAACGCATTGACCGCGAACTCAACGCCAGCCTGGATGTGACGCGTGCCATGCGCATTACCCTCGACTGGGCCATGCGTCAATCGGCAGCGGAGGCCGGCTTGATCGGCATCGTCCAGGATGGTGGCCTGCGTTTAATGGCACAAACCGGTTACGATGAACTCCAAGAACAATACCAGGATTCCACCTTGCCGCTAGAGCAACTGGCCGGGCGCGCCGCGGTCGAAAGTGGCCAGCCACAATATGTGATTCTGAGCGACGAACAACGCGGCTTGCTCGCCAAGGCACGCAGCCAATTGACCGTGCCCATTCGCCGCGAGACCAACATCATTGGCCTGATCGTCCTCGAAAGCCTCTCCGCCGATAGCCTGCCCGAACAGGCTTTGAACTTCTTAACCCGCCTGAGCGACCACGCTGCGATCGCGATTGCCAACGCCCAACTCTACGCCGAAGTGCAAGCGGCCAATATCGCCAAGAGCGACTTTATCTCCTTCGTGGCCCATGAACTTAAGAACCCCATGACCTCAATCAAAGGGTACACCGAGTTACTGGCCGCCGGCGCCGTCGGCCCGATCAACGAGAACCAGGCGAATTTCCTCAACACCATCCGCTCCAACGTCGAGCGCATGGCTACGTTGGTTTCTGACCTGAACGATAACTCTAAGATTGAAGTGGGCCGCCTGCGCCTGGAGTTCAAAGCCGTTGACCTGCCTGAGGTGGTAGACGAGATCGTTCGTTCCATGACTCGCCAGGTAGAAGAGAAAAAGCAAACTCTCACTGTCCAACTGGCAGATGACTTGCCCAAAGTTTGGGCCGACCGGACTCGCCTGGCGCAGGTATTGGTCAACCTGGTCAGCAATGCGCACAAGTACACGCCGGAAGGCGGTCATATTCTGGTCGCGGCAGAACGCTCCCCGAATCGTTGGGATCCTCAGGGTGCTGTGGAAGTGGTTCATATTTGGGTGCAGGATGATGGCATTGGCATTAGCCCGGAGGATCAGAAAAAGATCTTCCAGAAGTTCTTCCGTTCCGACGACGCCAAGGCGCGCGAGGCGCCTGGCACCGGGCTAGGATTAAACATCACCAAAAGCCTGGTGGAAATGCAGGGCGGACGGATCTGGTTCGAAAGCGAATACCGCAAAGGGACAACCTTCCATTTCACTGTACCAGTGGCAGAAGAGGCTTAAAGCATGGCATTCTCAGCAGCGGTTGGACAGGCACGAGCACTGGATGGGCGCGAGGCCGCATTGCAGGCTACCCACCAGGCATTAAATCGTCTGGGCAGTTCCACGCCCACCCTGGCCATCGTGATTTCCTCGTACCAATACGAGTCCCAACAAGTGGTCAGCGGGATCAATAGCCTGCTTGGGAATACACCCCTGATTGGCTTCAGTTCACCGGCCGGCCTGACCTCGCAAGGTATCCAGTCTCACTCAGTGGTGGTAGGACTTTTAAGCGCCAGCGATGTCCATGGCGAGGTACATTGGTTGCCGGGGTACACGCAGGCCACGCGCGAGGTTACGGCACAACTGGCAGACTTGCTCAGCCAGAAGCCTGGTCAACCCAGCCTGTTCTTCGCCGATGGTTTCAATGCGGATGCAGAACAGTTGTGCTCCAATCTGCCGGTCGGTGCGAACGTGATCGGGGGGCTATCCGGCGGGGACCTGCATAGTGGCAGCGCCTATCAAATTGGCGGTAACCAGGCTGGCGCAGGTGGTCTGGCACTCGCCCGGCTGGAAGGGCAGGTCGCGATTGGGGTCGGCTATGGTCACGGTTGGCAACCCGTCGGCACCCACTTTCGCGTGACGCGAGCGCGCGGTTTCTGGCTGCGCACCCTCGATGGACGCCCGGCCTCCGAAATGTATGCCCACCTGTTCGGCTATCCGGCGCGCGATTGGGCTTTCCCACCATTAACTCACTTGGTGCGCCTGTACCCCCTTGGGATTGCGCAGTCAGATACCTCCCTCGTGGTGCGTTCCCCCTTGCGCGTGGAAGCCGACGGTAGTCTGCGCCTGAATACCACCCTGCGAGACGGCGCCGAGGCCTACTTGCTAGTTGGCAGTCTGATGGCCTGCCGACAGGCCGCGCGCGACGCCGCCCAGCAAGCCCTGACCGCCCTGGATGGTGGCAAGCCGGCCCTGGCGTTGATCCTAGCCGATATTGCCTGGCAGATGCTCTTCGAGGCCGACCCCGGCGCCGAGATCGCCGCGATTCAACAGGTGTTAGGCGCGAACGTGCCTATCCTGGGCGGTTATACCCTGGGGCAAATCGTGCCTCAACCAGAATCTACACCCCGCTTCTTGAATCAGCACCTGCTGGTCATTCTCTTCGGGGAACCGGCCAGGAGAAAAAACCGCTAACCTCTCTGCTGCCCCGACCGAAGCGCAAAGCATCGCTGTATCTTTTCCCCCTCAGGAGATTCATCATGCAAAAAAGCCTACCTTCCACCCCCCAGGAACTGCTGGCCTGGCGCTGGGCCGATATTGAACCGCACTACCGCGATCTGCAGACCTGCCCCTTGACGGCAGAGAACGTCGAAGCATGGCTGACGGATTGGACTCATTTGAGCGAAAAGATCGAGGAGCAGTACACGCGCCTTTCCATCGCGACCACAGTCAACACGGCCGATTGCCAGGCCGAGGCACAGCTGAAAGAGTTCCTGGATACGATTTTTCCGAATGCCATGGCCGCAGAACAGGCACTCAAGGAGAAATTGCTTGCCAGCCAACTCGAACCGGCCGGGTTTGAGATTCCCTTACGGAATATGCGCGCCGAAGCCGACTTGTTCCGCGAGGCCAACCTGCCCTTGCTCTCGGAACAGCAGAAACTGGGCCTGGAATACGATAAGATTTTCGGCGCGCAGACAGTCCACTGGGAGGGGGAAGAAATCACCCTGACGAAACTGGCACTCCAGTTCCGCCACCCCGATCGTGCCCGCCGCGAGCAGGCCTGGCGCCTTAAAGCCGAACGTCAACTAGCCGACCGCGCCGCCATCAACGATCTCTGGCAACGATTCATGGACGTGCGCGCTCGCATCGCTCGCAATGCCGACAAACCCGACTATCGCGCCTATGCCTGGCAACAACGCCTGCGCTTCGATTACACCCCAGACGACTGTAAGAAGTTTGCCGAGGCAATCGAAAAGGTCGTGGTGCCGGCCGCCTGTCGCGTCTACGAACGCCGCCGCCAGGCGTTGGGGCTGGAGCGCCTGCGCCCCTGGGACCTGACCGACGGCTGGTATGGTCATCCGCCTCCCCCACCCGATCTCCCGCCGCTCACACCCTTCCAGTCCATTGACGAACTCATCCAACATGCCTCCGCCATTTTCCATCAGGTGGACTCCATGCTGGGCAGGTATTTCGACACAATGGTCGCCGAAGGTCTCACCGACCTGGAAAATCGCAAGAACAAGGCTCCCGGCGCTTACTGCGCTTCCCTGGCCTCTTTGCGCAAGCCATTCATCTTTGTTAACGCCGTGGGGACCCACGAAGACGTCATGACCTTACTCCACGAATCCGGACACGCCTTCCACGTTTTTGAGACTGCTCACCTCCCCTACATCCATCAGCTGAATGTTCCCATGGAGTTCGCCGAGGTGGCCTCGATGGGGATGGAACTGCTGGCTTCTCCCTACCTGACTGAGTTCTATGAGCCGGCCCAGGCGGCCCGCGCCCGCATCGAGCACCTGGAAGGCATGTTACTGTTCTGGCCTTTCATGGCGGTCGTGGATTTGTTCCAGCACTGGGTCTACGAAAACCCAAAGGAAGGCGCCGACCCAGCCGCCTGTGACCGTAAATGGAGCGAACTTTGGGATCGCTTCCTACCCGCCGTGGATTGGAGTGGACTGGAAGATGTCAAGGCGACCGGCTGGCATCGTAAGTTGCACATCCACCAGATTCCATTCTACTATGTGGAATATGGCCTTGCGCAACTGGGAGCCGTACAAATCTTTGGCAATGCGCGCCAGAACCCGCACCAAGCAATAACGGCCTACCGCCAAGCCCTCGCCCTGGGCGGGACGCGCCCTCTGCCCGACCTCTTTGCCGCGGCAAGTGCCCGCTTTGCCCTGGACTCGCAAACGCTACTCCGGGCGGTTACGTTAATGGAGACCACCATTACAGAACTGGAGGCCACACTGTAATCCTCACGAATCTACGCGCGAAACCTGCAAAAATCCATTCACGGTACCGCCGCCAGAACCAGACCGAGGACAATCAGGCCGATCCCGGTCACTTTCGGCGGCGGTGCCGGTTCTTTACGGAGAAAAATCCCCAATGCCGCTCCAATAGGAATGCTCACCTGGCGAAACGCAGCCAGATAACTGACGTCGCGCGCATAGGCCATAGCCCACAACACCAGAGCATAGGCTGTAGTAATCACGAGGCCCAAAGCCAACGCAGATCGCCATTCCTGAGGGGTCATGCGGAGCAATTCTGCGCGTTCAGGAGCGCGTACCATGACCGACAGGAACAGGAATAGGCTCAAGGTAATTGTTTCCAGCTCCACCCACAGGAAAGCCCATTCCAGATTCGATAGGGGAGAATCCGGCTGGGAGCGCAGCAAACGCAACGCCTGATCGTCAATCAACATGTAAAGAGCGATTCCCATAGCGGCCAGGAGCGTGGCACAGAGAGCAGGCTGGCGATAAGTCAGCCGGCGCACATCCGAAAAGCGCGCCAGGGGTAGAATCAGACAACCAACAGTGACCAACAGGAAACCGGGGAGAGCCAGGCCGCGCAGCGCGTCCGCGCGCCCAAGTGCTAAACTTGCCAGAGCGATAAGCACAATCGGCAGCGCACGCGCCATTGGATAAACCAGGGAAAGATCGCCAAGGCGGTAAGCACTGGCCAGGGCGCGATAGTAAACCGCCTGAACGAGACCCGTCGCGGCCAGCAAAGCCCAGATGGATGGCGAGAAGACCGCCCATCCGCGCGGCAGCCAGAGCAAAGCCGGCGCAAACAAGACAACGGCCGCCAGCGAAGCACTCAGAAAGAGAACGGCAGAGGGATTACGACGCTTGCTGAAGAAATTCCACAGTGCATGGGCGATCGCGGAAAGAACGATCAGCACGAAGGCAAAAGGAGTCATGGCTCAGTCAAGTCCGACGGCATGCCCTGGCTACGAGGGCGAGAACGGTTCAGGTCTCGCGCGCCGTCCACTTGCGCCCATATGCCCCTTTCCCCCGCGTGATTCTCCGATAGGGCGGCATTTCGATCAGGTATACCTGGCTCTTGGTCGCGTCCAGTAATTTATTCCAGAGAGCAGGGTAGTTCAAAGCGAACTCGTCAGGATGAAGCGTGGAAGTAATCACCGTTGGCAAATCGGCGTAATAGCGGTAGTTAAGGAGTTGATACAATTTCTCCTCCGCCCAGATGGAACTGGTACCCTGCTCTTTCAAGTCATCCAGAATCAACAGAGGCGTGGAGCGAATCTCGTGAAAGCGTCGGTCGAACGAGACATCCGAATTGGGACTGAAGGTTTGTCGCAGGTAATCAAGCAAATCGGCGACCGGTATCATCAACGCCTGCCCCCCACAGGCAATGCGGAAATTTCCAATAGCCGCGGCCAGGTGAGTCTTGCCGCAGTAGGAATTGCCCAGCAATGTCAGCCAGCCCTGCGGTTTCTCGGCAAAGGCGATAGCCGCTTTAACGGCATCGTGCAACGTTTTCAGGTCCTTCTCGGTAACCGAGACGCGACGTATCGTTCTTTCCTTGAACTTGTTGCCGTGCGCATCCTGCTGTTCGACCGTGGTGACGACGGCTACCTCCTTGCCAATTTCATCATCCCGACTCTCGAAGTTCTGAAACGTCATGGCCTTAATCTCCGGCCAGGTCAGAATCGAGATCTCGGGGTTGCTCGTCTCGGTAGGGCGACGGTAATCCGGCGCCGTGATGCGAACGCGCTTGACAAATGTCTCATCCTGCAGGCGGGAACGAATGCGGCTCTCGATCTGATCCAACAAGAGATTCGTGGTGATAACGGTCGGTAATTTATTGATGTAACGATAATTGATGATTTGGAAGAGTTTTTCCTGCGCCCAAGGCGTGGCGTTCTGGGTGCCGAAGTCGTCCAGCACGAGCAGACCGACAGTACGTACCTCTTCAAAGCGTTCCTCGAAAGTCGTTTCCGGATCATGGAAGGCAAAGCGCAGGAAATCGAGCAAATCCGGAACAGTGATAAAAAGAGTCGGAATGCCCTGGGAAACGGCGACGTTGGCAATCGCCGCCGCCAGATGGGTTTTCCCACAACCATAGCCGCCTTCCAGCAGTAACCAGCCTGCCGGGTGACGGGCAAATTCCTCGGCCGCAGTCTTGGCAGCTTCCAGGCTGCGTTTATCCTGCTCGGTCAATTGGGCCTTCTTATGGCCCTGCTCCCGGAAATTCTCAAAGGTTCGGTCGGCAAGTTGATCCAAATGACTTAGCTCAAAGAGACGCTGCCGGGCATGCTGGACCAGGACGGCGCTGCGGCAAACACACGGCTCCAGGCGTCCAAAGCGCGGATCGCCCGGCGGCACCTCGTACCGCACATAACCGACTCCGTGACAGTGAGGACAATCCGGGTTACCCAGCGTAGTCTTCGCCGTGCTGGAGATATTCGGCGAACTCGCTGTCGGAATATCGGCGGCCAGTTTCTTTAACGTCTGCTCGATCTTGCTTTTTGGCATGACCTTCCACCTTCCAACGCTTGAGAATAGCCTCTACATACTTCCAGTTGCGCTTGTTTTTCTTGACAGCAATTTCGATGGCCTCTGCAATCCAATCAGCAGGATAGGTTTGCTCGGCGTCTTTGAGAGCATCGGCCAGAATCGGCGTCAGCGGTCCAATGTTCTCTTCATAAAGCTGAAACAGGTTGGGACGAGAAGGCGGTGGGGGAGGCGGCAAAGACCCGGGTTGCCATAAACCCTGCTCCAGCGCCTGGACGGCGGCCCGTCCGCGCGGGGAATTGAGGAAGTAGAACGGCTGCCCGTCATGTTGCGCGACCAGCAGGATGCCCCGTCGGACCGCTCGCTCCAACCCCGCCCGTGGTTGCGCGACGACGGCTTGAAAGTCAATCGGACGAAGGAAATGCACACTCCCATCCGCGCGTCCCATCCGCCAGAGAGCGTATAGCGACACTTTCAGCTCTTCCAGATCGTCTATCTCACCCAACAGGCGGAAGAACGAATCGGGGATGGGCGTAAACGTTTCGCGCTCGTCAAAACCTGCGAACATGCTCAGACCTGTCTCAAATCAATACGACGGGTTGCCGCGTCTACGAATTTCGCCAGATGGCTCAGGAACACCAATTCCACGCTGCCGGTCGGCCCGTTGCGGTGCTTGGCGATGATGATTTCGGCCACGTTTTGTTTGGTCGTATCTTTTTCGTATTGATCCGGACGATAGATGAACATCACCACATCGGCGTCCTGTTCGAGCGAGCCGCTCTCGCGCAAATCCGACAGGACCGGACGCTTATCGGTGCGCTGCTCCACCGCCCGGCTGAGCTGGGCAGCCGCCAGGATCGGCACGTTCAGTTCGCGCGCCAGCGCCTTCAGGCTGCGCGAAATGTACGATACTTCCTGGACGCGATTTTCGGCGCGCGTATCGCCGCCCATCAGTTGTAGATAGTCCACGAGAATGAGATCAAGGCCAAATTCCATGTGCAGACGGCGGCATTTGGTCCGCAAGGCCAGTGGCGTAATGGCGGGAGTGTCATCTAGGTAAATATGGGTATCGCCCAGGACCTCGATGGCATGCGTCAGGAGCGGCCATTCTTCCTCCGTCAATTTGCCGTTGCGTAGCCGCTGGGAATCAATACCTGTCTCCTGTGCCAGCAGACGCTGGACGACCTGTTCGTTCGACATTTCAAGCGAGAAAATAGCCACATGTTTTTTGTGCAGCAGAGCCGCATTGCGAGCCACAGACAGCAGAAAGCCCGATTTGCCCTGTCCGGGCCGGCCGGCAATGATCAACAGGTCAGAGGGTTGCATGCCGGTCAAAATGCGATCCAGGTCAATGAAACCGGTTGGCACGCCGAAGATATCTTCGGGCCGCCTGGCCAGTTCATCAATGCGATCGTAGTACTCGCTCAACGCCTGCGAGATCGGCTGGACATCACGCCGGAGACGTCTTTCGCTGACATTGAAAATAGATTTCTCTGCCTCGGCCAGGACGTTTTCGATGCCTTCCTGCTGATTGTAAGCCAGCGCTGCGATCTGATTCGCCGCCGTCAACATGCGACGACGTATGGACGCGGCTTCTACCATGCGGCCATAGGCTTCCGCGTGGAGCGAAGTCGGCGTTTGGTTGAGCAGAGCCGTCAGGTACGCCGGCCCACCCACTTCGGCCAGATGTCCAGCACGCTCCAGTTCCTCGGCGACCGTCAATAGATCAATCGGAATACGCTGCTCATGTAAACGGGCAAAGGCCTCCCAAATCCAGCGATTACGATGGATGTAAAAATCATCCGCCTGCAGGAATTGGGCGAGGTCGTAATAGACTTCCGGGTCAATCAACACTGCGCCGATAACCGCTTCTTCTGCCTCACGATGATGCGGAATACCCGGCGCGGCCGGAGATGGCCCCATCGCCTCCGGTGGCATATCTTCAGGAGGAAAGTTGGCGTCCACCATCCCAGAAAACTCTATGTCTCAGTTCGCCGGCGCTTCCTCATCACCTTTTTTCTGGTCAAGTTTCTTGAGAAAGTCCTCAAAAATATCCAGGCGTTCATCGGAAGGCGAAGATGATTCCTCCAATGGCGGCGAGACCGGTGAGGTCGTCTCCTCAATGTCCTGTTCGGGGACAATCGCGGCCGCCTCCATGACCGCCTCGCTCACCAGGATAGGAACATGAAGGCGCACAGCCAGGGCGATCGCGTCAGAAGGACGTGAATCCAGCGCCAGAATTCGGCCATCATCCTCCACCACGATCCGCCCATAGAAGATGTCATCGCGCAGATCTACAATCTCGATTCGCAGCACGCGAGCATTGAACAGGGCAAACGTATTCTTAAGCAAATCATGCGTGAGGGGGCGAATCATCTCAATTTCCTGAAGAGCCACTGTAATCGCCTCTGCCTCGTAGGGACCGACCCAAATTGGCAGATACCGTTCGCGATCCGTTTGACGCAGAATAATCACGCGCTGCGAGGACATCAAACTGACCCGCACGCTATCCACAACCACTTCGACCATGTCTGCCATAACCAACTCCGTCCTTTTCGGAATATGACTACCTGCGCTGGGGGAAATTGTAACACGACTGCCCAGCACATTGCACAGCACAACAGGTATAGACCTACCCCGGTTGGCACAAAGCCAAGATTCGCTTCAACCGCCAAGCCAAGTAGCGTTACGGGGTATGGCTATTTTACTGCTGATTGGCGAAAAAATGTATACGGCTTGACAAAAGTATGCACGCAAAAGTTGTACATAAAACAGCCTTTCCCGCCCATCCTCCGTTTCGGGCGACCTCTCCCCATACCCATAAATCAGCGTATAATAGCAGGAGAATGGAACCTGGCGCGCAAGGCGCCCCTGACAAGACGGAGCCAGTATGCCCCCTGTCCCCTTTGACCCTTACTTACGGCGTGCTCGACGGCTTTCCATAGTCAGCTTAGTCTGTGCAATCCTGGCACTGTTCCCTTATCTCTGCTGGCTGGCCTGGACAGCCTACAATGTCTTGCTTCTCACGCCTTCGGAGGAAATCTTTGCCTTTCTCCTTTCACTGGAGTCTCTCCTGAATTTTATCGGTAGTTTCTCGGTGGCAGGTTGCTTCAGCGGCTTTCTTTTTGGCCTGATCAGTTTTTTGACCGGCTGGGGCGCCCTGCGCCAACTAGATGAAGGAGAAGGACCAACCGAACGCCGCCGTGTAACGATCGCCTTTCTGCTGAGTGGGCTGGCCATTCTGTCGCACATCACTTTTCTCCTCCTGCGACCGTGGGAGTTCTAAAAACGGCTTGATGCAGGTACAGCCTCCTGCTATCTCATCATGCGGTGAATCACAGGAACGCTAGAGCCTCACAGGCAGCACCTGGTCAATAGTACCATGCCTGGAGAGCAAGTCGACAACAAACGAGCGAGGCCCTGAAGAATCACCGACCGAGAGCCTGCGCTCCCGGTCGGTTCCTTTTTCCTCACGGTCTACCGTCTATCGTCAACGGTCTACCGTCCACGGTCAACGGTCTATCGTCCACCGTCCTCACTCATATCGCAGCGCCTCCACGACCTGCAGACGGGCCGCCTGCCGGGCCGGGATGACTGCCGCCAGCGCGCCGAAGAGCAGGCCAATGGCAACCCCGGCCAGAATGCCCGCCAGCGGGAACTGGTAGGGGATGGGGAACATCGTCCCGATGCCTGCGACGATGACGTAACCCAGATACAGCCCGGCCAGGATGCCGAACGCCGTCCCGACCGCGGCCAGGAGCAAGGCCTCGGCTACAATCATGCGGCGCACCTGCCGACGGGTGGCGCCCACGGCGCGCACCATGCCGATTTCGCGTGTTCGTTCGATGACGTTGATGGCCAGGGTGTTCAGCATGGCAATCAGCGATGGCACGGCCAGGAAGAGCAGTAGGAAGAACATGGCCGCAAAGACAGCATTCATGTACTGCATCATGTCGTCAATGTACTTCTTCCCGGCCATGACGGTAAATTGCGGATAATCAGCGGCAATAGCCTTGATGGTCGCGTCCACGTCTTCCAGGGCGACGCCTGGCTCCAGGTTGAGTTGGATGAAGACATCGTCGCGACGGCCGAAGTCGGCAGCCAGATTGTCTTGCGAAATGTACGCCGTGACCACTTTGGCGTTCAGCAGGTCAGACGCCTGGGCGACGATGCGGTAAGTCTGCGGACCGCTCGGGGTGAGGACCTCGACCGTGTCGCCGACCTGCAGGCCGAGGGTCGCCAGGAAAGCGCCGTTGACGATCATGTTGCGCCCGGCGGCCAGGGCAGCGTAGGCCTCGTTTTCATCACCCATCTGGAAGTCCAGTCCGCTGACCTGGGGGAAGGTCTGCGGGTCAATGCCCAGCACTGAGACGGCGTTACCGTTCACCGCGCCGGAAGCGAAGCGCAGGCTGGTGACTTCTGCCACGCCGTCCACCTGCCGCAGGCGCGCGGCGGAGGCCGGATCGGCGCCCATGTCGCTGTTCCAGACGGCCACCGAGGGCGGCAGAAAGATGTAGTCGCTGCCGAGGGTTTTGTGGAGCAAATCGCCCATCATGCTGGTCAAGCTGGTGGTCATCCCGCCCAGGGCGACAATGATCGCCAGGCCGATGAGCGTGGCGCTGGCCGTGACGGTGACGCGTCCCGGCTGGCGGGTGAGGTTGCCCTGCGCCAGGTCGGCGATGCCCTGCCGGGCGTAGAACCAGGCCAGCAGGCGGCCAAAAGCCCAGGAAATCGGCCGCAGGAGCGCCGGCGCGACCAGAATCAAACCGCCCAGGAAGAGCAGGCCGCCCAGGGCAATCAGCCCCATGTTGCCGCTCAGCAGGCCGATCAGGGCGATGCCGATCAGCACTAAGCCGGCGATGAAACTGGCCCCAGCGCGGCGTTTGTACTCGACTTCGGCCAGCGAGGGGCGCAGCGCCTCCAACGGGGTGACGCGGCTGGCGCTGCGGGCTGGCAAAAGGGTCGAAAGCACGGTCACGCCTACGCCCAGCAGCAGCGAGGTGACGACCAGTGTCGGCGAGACGACCGGACTGCCCATGTTGATGTTCAGGAAGGATTTCATCGGCTCGGCGGCCAGCCGGACAACCAGCGCACCGAACAGGTAGCCGAGCAGGATGCCAATCAACGAGCCGAGCACGCCCTGCACCAGACCTTCCATCAGGATAGTGGCGGTGATGGTGCGGCGGGTAGCGCCCAGGGCACGCAGCATGCCGATATCGCGCCGCCGCTCGGCCACCACGGTGCGGAAGGTGTTGAAGATGATGAATCCGCCCATGAAGAGCGCCAGTACGCCGAACATGTTGAAGGCCGCCTGCCCCAGTTTCAGGCTGGCAAACATCTCCGAGCCGGGGTCGAGCGCGCCGACCTGATACTCGCGGCCCAAGGCGGCCTCGATAGCGGCCACAGCTTCGGCGCGCGCCGATTCATCCACGTTAGTCAGGGCAATGCGGATGACGTTGACCTGGCCTTCCTGACCGGTCATGGCCTGCGCCTGGGCCAGAGGCACCAGCACTTCCTCGTTGCCGGGCAGGGTGCGCGGCGGCAGGAGGCCGACGACCGTCAGTTCCGTCAGCCCGTTGACGGAGGGAAGGGAGATGACATCGCCCAGCCCAACACCCCAGGCATCCGCCAGGGATTCGGAAATGACAGCGGCGTTCGTGTCGTCCGCTTGCAGGAAGCGGCCCGGCTCTGTGATGAGATAGACCTGCAAACTACGCGCCGCTTCGGGGTCCAGGCCGACCAGGTTGACGGCGCTGATGCGGTCGGGGCGGGCGGGATCGCGGTCCACGAAATCGGGCGGCAGGTTGACGGTCCGCTCGAGGGCGGCGGAGTAGGCGCGGATGGCGGGCAAGCCGTCCAGTTGGCGGGCCACATCGAGAGGGAATCCGCTGCCGGAGACATGCGTTACGGTGACATCCACCACACCGCCAGCGGCCATCATGTTGGCTTTGAAGCCCTCCATCATGGTCGGCAGGACGATGTTCATGCCGAAGATGACCAACACGCCGAAGACGACAGCCAGGGTGGTCAGGGCAGTGCGGAGTTTACGTCCGCTCAGGTAACGCCAGGCGAGAGTAAGTTGGAGGTTCATAGGTTTCCTTCACTCAATAGATCTCATTTTACTGGCCAGCACTTCCGCGCTCTTGCTATCCTTTTTTTCCAGGACAGTTTCGTCCACAACTTTGCCGTCCTTGAGAAAGATGATGCGATCTGCGTAGGCAGCAATGCGCGGGTCATGGGTGACCATGACAACAGTACGGCCGTATTTCTTGGTGACGTCGCGCAGCAGGGAGGCGATTTCATCGCCGGAGCGGGTGTCAAGGTTGCCGGTCGGCTCATCGGCCAGCACCAGGGCCGGTTCGGCGACCAGGGCGCGGGCAATGGCGACGCGTTGCTGCTGCCCGCCGGAAAGTTGATCGGGGCGGGCTGCCAGACGGTCACCCAGGCCGAAGCGCGTCAGCCATTCGGCAGCGCGTCGTTTCGCCTCGGCGGGTTTGACCCCATCCAGCGTGACCGGCAGGGCGGCGTTTTCTACCGCTGTCAGGACCGGGATAAGGTTAAAGAACTGGAAGACGAAGCCCATCTTCCGGCGACGCAGTTTGGTCAGGTCATCGTCCTTCATATCGGATAGCGCGACACCTTCGATAACCACTTTGCCATCTGTAGGGCGGTCGAGACCGCCGATGAGATGCAGCAGGGTGGACTTGCCACATCCGCTGGGGCCCATCACGGCGACGAATTCGCCCTTGTTGACGGTAATATTGACGTGGTCGAGGGCGGTCACCGCAGCTTCGCCTTCACCGTAGATTTTGGTCAGGTTTTCGGTTTGGATGAGAGACATCGGATACTCCATTGGTGATCGAGGATTGGTGATTGAGGATTGGGTCATTTGGAAACGACTAACGACTAACGACTGACGACTAACAACTGACAACTAACAACTAACAACTAACAACTAACGACTAACTACTTTGCCCGGCGGCGGGTAGGTGGAGCCTTTATCTCCTTTGGGCGGACGGCCACGACGGCGGATCTCCGGTTCGGGCAGCGGCTGGCGACGGACTTCCTCCAGACGCTGTTCGGCGATGTCCAGCCAGCGCAGGTCGGCCTCCAGGTGCATGATAGCCTTGTCGAGCAGCAGGATTTGCGCCATTTCCGTCTGTGGGTCGCGCTCTTCGCGCTGAGCCGTCAGGTCGTGCAGTTCCTGGTAGAGGCGCGCCCGCTGGGTCTGGATGAGGCGCGCCGGGTCGGCTTCGCCGGAGGCCAGGGCAACCATCAGTTTGACGAAGAATTCGTCGCGCTGGTGTTCGGGCGTTACGCCCTCGCTGAGCCAGCCTCCCAGCGCCTGATGGCCGGCGGCGGTGAGAGCATAGATGCGGCGGGCCGGTTCCTCGCCCTCGCCCAGGTCGGAGAGACGTTCCACCAGCCCGGCTTCCTCCAACCGTTCGAGGGTGGTGTAGATTTGCGCCGGCTTCACGTCCCAGTTGTCATCCCCACCGACGACGGCCTCGAAAGCCGCCCGGAGTTCGTATCCGTGGCGGGGTTTTTGGGCAAGCAGACCAAGGATGGCATGGCGGACGGACATAGTGGACGATGGACGATGGACGATGGACGATGGACGATGGACGATGGACCGTGGACGATAGACGGTAGACAGTGGACCGTAGACAAAAAAAATGGTAAGCGAGTTTCTATTTTTTACCGGGGCGAAATAATAAACGAGTTAGCATTTTTCGTCAAGGGGATACTTGGGTAGTGTGCACTCAAAAGTTGTCAGTGTCAGGCGTTCGGACAGCAGTTGAACTACCGTCCGAACGCAGGCAAAGCAAAGATTGTCTCCACTTGACCAGGCCATCTGCCTGGAAAGTGGTTGTGGCGCAAGTCTCCGACTTGCGGGATGGGGCAAAGGATTGGGCAAATTCCCAATTTGCCCTACTTGTGGGGAATAGATAAGTCTCTGACTGGCGAGCACTGGCAAACCGGAGATTTGCCCCACAGTGCACCAGACCAGTCTATGGCATGTCTCCGGACAGACCAAAACTCAACTGTGCCGCTATCAAAGATTACCCAGAGTAGGGAGTTACCAACTTTCGCCAGATGATAGACCTTGCCACTCCGTATTGGACCAGGGACGCTGTTGTGTTGCTGACAACATTCGCGTGCACACGAGGTACCGGCACCACTTTGCGCACAGAAATAGCGTAAAATAGGTCATGAACTCTCGGTTAGGGTATTATGATTCACATCGAAATCCGTCCCTCTCGAAACGCTCCTCCGACTGCCGCTCTACTTCGCAAAGCCGCGCGCTGCACTCTGCAAGCCTGCTCCGCTGTTTCTGACGATCTAACCATCGTCCTGACCGATGATGAGGAAATTCGCACTCTCAACCGCGACTTTCGCGGCCTGGACGCTCCCACCGATGTCCTGGCCTTCCCTGCCAACGAAACCGACCCGCAGACCGGCGAGCGTTACTTGGGCGATATTGTGATCTCCTGGGAACGTGCCCAACAACAGGCTGCCGAGCACGGCCATTCCCCCGAAGCGGAAGTGCAACTGCTCGTCGTCCACGGCGTATTGCACCTGCTGGGCTTTGATCACGAGGCACCAGAAGAACGGGCGCGCATGTGGACAGCACAGAATGCTATCCTTGACCGCCTCGGAATCGGGCACCTCAAACCTACCACCTGACTCTGTCACCACTTCCCTGCCAGGTCTGCGACAATTGTTCACGAACGAAGTTCTCTATGCCCGTCACATCCACCTCTCCAGCCATGATCCTCTGGCCCTCCCAGCCGGAAGAACGCGCCGAAAGATTGAGGCGCGCCCTTTCGCCAACCTGGTGGCCACTGCTCCGCCGGGTGATTCGCGAAGCCGAGTCGCGCCACCTGCCACTCTACCTGGTCGGCGGCTTCGTCCGTGACCTCCTTCTAGGGCAAGTCAATCAAGATTTCGACCTTGTAGTAGAAGGCGATGCCATTGCGCTGGCGCGCGCCCTGGCCGCCCGTTATGGAGGTAGGGTTACGGTACATAAACGCTTCGGGACCGCTTGCTGGCAGACTGTCGACGCGTCGATTCACCTGGATTTCGCCTCGGCTCGCTCCGAGACCTACGCGCACCCTGGTGCCCTGCCAACCGTCGCACCGGGTACCCTGGCAGACGATCTTCGCCGTCGCGATTTCACCATCAACGCCCTCGCCATCCGCCTGGATGGCGAACACCTGGGGGAACTGCGCGACGATCTAGGCGGCCTGGATGATTTGCAACAGGGCCGCATTCGTGCCTTACATCCCCTTTCCTATCAGGACGACCCCACCCGCATTCTGCGCGCCGTCCGTTACGAACAACGTTATGCCTTTTCCATCACCGCCGAAGACCTGGCACATATCGCCGAGGCAAAGATCGGTTTGCGTGCCCTATCCGGCGAACGGTTGCGTCATGAACTGGATTTAATTTTGATGGAAACGCACGCCGCGGATATGCTGGCCCGTCTGGATTCCCTGGGCGTTCTCGTGGAAATCCACCCAGCGCTCTTCTGGGATGAATCGCTACGTCCTGCCCTGACGCGCCTGTCTGTGGCCGGCCTGCCAGCGACATGGGGTCTCCCTCTTTTGCGCGGCATCCCCGCGCAGCGCGCTCTAGGGTATCTCCTGTGGCTCGGTCAGCGCCCAGAAGCCGAAATCCGTGCCCTTGCCTCTCGCCTGGATTTCCCCGCGCCCTTGCGTGAAGCCATGCTATCGCTCTCTGCCTTACATCAGGACCTCCCCTCGCTGACACCTGCCCGGCCAAGCGTCCTCGCGAGCCGTTTCGACCTGGTACCCCCGCTGGCGCTCTATGCCCTTCTGGTACAATTCCAATCCCGGGAAAATCCCTCCGCCAGCCAGAAATACCTCGCCACAGCCATTGAGCATTACCTTACCACCTGGCGTCACGTGCGGCCACGTACCAGCGGACATACTCTGCAGAAGTTAGGCATTCCTCCCGGGCCAATCTACCAGGTTATTCTCCAGCGATTACGCGCTGCCTGGCTGGATGGCGAGATTCACAGCCCGGCGGAAGAGAAGAACCTGTTGCGAACCATCCTGCACGAATCACAAGGAGACTTTTCTCATGGACCTGCGCCCTTACCTTGACTTCGCCACTGACCTGGCCTACCGCGCCGGGCGAATCACGCTTGGCTACTACCAGACCGGCCTGCGTCCTGACTTCAAGGCCGATGACACACCCGTCACCGCCGCGGATCGCGCCGCCGAAGACTTCATCCGGCGCGAAATCGAACAACGTTACCCACGCCATGTCATCGTTGGCGAGGAATTTGGCGACTCCTCCGCTACCCAAGAGAGCGATGAGACCTTTCGTTGGTTAATTGACCCGATTGATGGCACCAAATCATTCCTGCGCGGCGTCCCACTCTACGCCGTCCTGATCGGGCTGGAGATCGAAGGTCAATCGCGGGTCGGCGTCGCGTACTTCCCGGCCCTGGATGAAATGCTCTGTGCCGCGGATGGGCTGGGCTGTTGGTGGAACGGCCGCCGCGCCCACGTGTCCGAAGTTTCCGCTCTCGAGCGTGCCTTTGTCTGTTTCACGGATGCGCGCGAGATGAGCCATCACGGCCGCGGCGCGGCCTGGGAGCGGATTCAGCGCGCCGTCTATGCCACGCGCGGCTGGAGCGATGCTTATGGTTACTTGCTGGTAGCCACCGGCCGCGCGGAAGCTATGTTCGATCCCATCATGAATCTGTGGGATTGCGGGCCTTTCCCGCCCATCTTCCGCGAAGCCGGCGGCTATTTCGGCGATTGGCAGGGCCACCCCACCCATACTGCCAGCGAGGCCCTGGCCACAAACGCCGCCCTTCTCCCCCACATCCTGCGCCTGATCGCGGAGGAATAGGCCGCCTATCGTCCACCGTCCACATCCCCAAATCCTCGTCATCTTTGGGTATAATTCCCCAATCCCTCGCGATGGGAGTCGGATATGTCTCGTAAAGTTTCTGCGGCCGAGATTCGTCAAACCTTCATTGATTTCTTCGTACAACGCGGACACACGTTTGTCCCATCCTCCTCGCTTGTGCCGGGCGGAGATAGCACCCTGCTCTTCACCAATGCCGGCATGGTGCAGTTCAAAGATGTCTTCCTCGGTACTGACCGGCGGCCTTATACCCGTGCGGTCAATTCGCAAAAATGCCTGCGTGTGGCCGGCAAGCACAACGATCTCGAGGAAGTCGGTCAGGATGATTACCATCATACCTTCTTCGAAATGCTCGGCAATTGGTCGTTCGGCGATTACTACAAAGAGGAAGCCCTTTCCTGGGCCTGGGAACTACTGACCGACGTTTGGGGGTTGCCCAAAGACCGTTTGTATGTAACTTGTTTTCGAGACGAACAAGGTACGATCCCCACCGATGAGGAGGCTGCCGAGGTCTGGAGGAAGCAACCCGGCCTTGACCCAAGCCATATCCTGTTCTTCGGGCGCAAAGAAAATTTCTGGGAAATGGCCGAGACCGGTCCCTGCGGCCCCTGTTCGGAAATTCATATTGATCTCGGCCCAGAACGTTGCAATTTAAAGGGCCAACCCCACCGCTGCACGATCAACGGCGATTGCCGGCGTTACATGGAATTGTGGAACAATGTCTTCATCCAGTACAATCGTCTGGACGAAAACACTCTGGAACCTCTACCGGCCCGTCACGTGGATACCGGCATGGGCTTTGAACGCCTAGTCTCTGTGCTACAAGGCGTTGACTCGAACTACAAGATTGACCTGTTCCAGGGCGTTCTCGAGACCGTACGTGCCCTGACCGGCGACACGGTAGAGCAAATGTACGCCAACTTCACGCCCTACCGCGTCATTGCGGACCATGTGCGCGCGGCCGCCTTCCTCATCGCCGACGGTGTCGTGCCCGGCAACGTCGGGCGGAATTACGTCTGTCGCATGATCATTCGGCGCGCGGCGCGCTTCGGCACAAAACTTGGTTTGCACGAACCCTTCCTGGCAAAAGCCGCCGAAGCCATCATCGCCGCTTACGGTGACCACTATTCCGAGCTGGTCAAGAACCAGAGCACCATCCTGGATAACCTTACCCGCGAGGAAATTCGCTTCGCGCGCACCATCGAGTCGGGGACGGCCTTCCTGGAAGGACTGCTGGAGGCACAACGCCAGCGTGGGCAGAGCATCCTGGCAGGGGAAGAGGCCTTCGACCTATACGCTACCTACGGCTTGCCGTTTGAGATCGCCCGCGATATTGCCCGTGAACAGGGCATGGACATTGACGAAGCCGGCTTCCGCCAGGCTATGGAAGCACACCGCCTGGCCTCCGGCGGCGGCAAGAGCATGGGAAAACTGGGCGGCGAGGACGCAGAACTATACAGCGAAATTCTACAGAATCTACAACGAAGCGGCAAACTGGACGAAACCGGTGTTTCCTACAATCCGTACGAGTGGCTTCAGGTCGAGGGAGAGGTGTTGGCCCTGGTCGTCAACGGACAGCCAGTCCAGGAAAGCCACATGGGGGAAAAAGTGGAGGTCTTGCTTCCCCGCACGGGCTTCTACGTCGAATCCGGCGGGCAGGTATCCGATACTGGTTTGATTCGTGCACTGGACGGCCGTTGGGAGATCGAGGTCCAGGAAATGCGCAAACCGGCAGCCGGTGTCATCGTCCACGTTGGCGAGGTATCCTTCGGCCAGCCACGCTGCGGTGATCTGGCGATCGCCCAGGTGGATGAACCGCGCCGGCGGGACATAATGCGCAACCATAACGCCAACCACCTGCTCCATGCCGCCCTGCGTCAGGTCCTGGGCGAACACGCCCAACAGGCCGGTTCACTCGTGGCTCCTGACCGTTTGCGCTTCGACTTCAATCACCCCGAAGCCCTGACTGCAGAACAACTGGAGCGCATCGAACGACTGGTTAACGAAGCCATCGCTGCCGATTTGCCCGTCATGCCGCGCCTCAAGAAGCGAGAGGAGGCGATTGCCGAGGGCGCCATGGCTCTCTTTGGTGAAAAATATGGAGAAACAGTCCGTGCGGTGGCCATTGCCGCTCGGCCCGAGGACACACCCCTTTCCTACGAGCTTTGTGGCGGGACACACCTGGAACGCACAGCCGACGCCGGCATGTTTCTGATCACTTCGGAGAGTTCCGCCGCGGCTGGCGTGCGCCGCATTGAGGCCGTCACCGGCCGCGGCGCGTACGAACTGGTCAGCCGCCGCTTCCGACTTCTCCACCAGATCGCCGAGGCACTCAAAACTGTTCCCGAAGAGACCCCCCAAAAGGTCCTGCAACTCCAACAGGAATGGAACGCGGCGCGTAAGCAAATTGCAACCCTCAAAACCGAGATAGCTTTGCTCTCCTTCGATGCCTATCTCAACCAGGTTACGACCGTGCGCGACATTACCTTGCTGACCTGCACGATAAACGACCTGGACAAAGACGTCCTGACGGTATTGGCCGACCGTTTCCGCGCGAAATATCCTCAGCGCGGTGTCTGCGTGATCGCGGCGCCGAACGGCGAACAAGTTCTCCTGATGGTGGCCGTGACCCATGACCTGATCCAGGCGGGCATCAAGGCTGGTGACCTGGTAGCGCACCTCGCCCGTCAACTCGGCGCCGGCGGCGGTGGCGCGCCCCATCTGGCCTTCGGCGGCGGACGCGAGATTGCGCGCCTGCCCGAAGCCCTGGCCAGCGTCCAGGCCTGGTTGTTGGAACGGCTGTAAAACGCAAGAGAAATCTGGCCACCATGAAGAAAATTCGCATTATCCTCCGCAAGGAATGGGCCGAAGTTTTCAAACACCGGCTGGTGCTCTTCACGGTCGCCTTCCTGCCGCTTCTTTTGACTGCCTTGCCCCTGATTATCGTGGGCACGATGCGAGAGAGTCTTTCCCCAACTGATCTGGAAGACGTTCCACCAGAAATGACCGCCAGCCTTTGTCAGAACGCCGATCTCAGCGCCAGCGCGTGCCTGCAAGTTTTCCTGGTCAGTCAATTCATGATGCTATTCATGGTCATCCCGATTGCGCTTCCGGTCACCATGGCTGCCTACTCCATCGTTGGCGAGAAGACTACGCGCAGCCTGGAGCCTTTGCTGGCAACTCCCATTACTACCCTGGAGTTGCTGGCCGGCAAAAGCCTGGCGGCGGTCATTCCAGCAGTCCTGGCGACGTATGGCGCGTTTGGCATCTTCGCGCTAGGCAGTTGGGTGCTCGTCGCGGACAGGATTCTGCTAACCGCCCTGTTCGCGCCCCGCTGGTTGATCGCGGTCTTTCTGGTTGGACCGTTGCTGGCGTTGCTGGCCGCGATCTTTGCACTCATCGTTTCCTCACGCGTGAACGACCCGCGTGTCGCGGAACAAATTTCCATGGTGGTCATCGTTCCCATTTTAGTGGGGCTATTTGGGCAAATGGCTGGTCTCTTTGTCTTGAACACCCGAGTGATTTCGCTGGTTGCGCTGGTGCTCCTCCTGCTCGATGCCTTTCTCCTCTACCTCGCCAGCGAAATCTTCGAGCGTGAATCCATTCTCACACGCTGGAAATAAGGAGGAGAATATGCCGCGCAAGATGCTTTACCTGTTAACCGTTCTCCTGCCCCTGTTCTGGATCGCCCACGTCCAGGCGCAAGGAGAGAGTCTGCGTTTAACGCTCTCGCGCGACTGGGGGTATGGAGGCGGGAGAGATATCCAGGGCCTTTTCTCGTTGAAGGCCAGCGGGCCAGCAGACCTGGAGCGCGTTGCGTTTTACCTGGACGATACGCTCCTTGCGGAGGACACCGAGCCGCCATTCCGCGTTCGGTTTAACACAGATGACTACCCGCTCGGTGAACATACCTTATCCGCTGTTGGCTATACGAAAAGTGGGCAGAGGCTGGAAGCGTCTCCCATCCGCGTCAACTTCGTCAGCGCAGAAGTCGGTTGGAAGACGGCTGGCCAGATTATCGGCCTGGTGTTCGTCGTCATCCTGGCAGGAATGGTTCTCAGCCTGCTCCTGCCGATCAGCCGCCGAGGCCGTGCCGCGGCGACTCTGCCGCCCGGTACCCCACGCGCCTATCCTTTGGGCGGCGGCATCTGCCCACAGTGTCAGCGCCCATTCGCCTTCCACCTATGGGGCTTGAACCTGTTGGCAGGCAAGTTCGACCGTTGTCCCTACTGCGGCAGGTGGGGATTGGTCCAGCGGCGATCCCTGGAAGAATTACGCGCTGCGGAACGCGCCGAACTCGAGCGCGCTCAGACTCCTCTCCCAGATGCAATGAGCGAGGAGGAGCGTCTGAAGCGCTCTCTGGACGAATCCCGTTATCAAGACCTGTAGTGCCTCTGGCATGACCCAACCCGTTGCCTCCCCTGTTCGCCGGTTGATCTACGACCTCTCTTACCAAGAGCTTGCCAACCTGATGGCCCGTTGGGGAGAGCCAACCTACCGCGCCCGTCAAATCTGGGAAGGGCTGTACCGTTCGCTCTGGAACGATCCTTTCAGTTCACCAATTTGCCTTTGAGACTGCGCGAACGCCTGGCGGAGACTTTTTCCTTTACCCCTCTCACACCACAGAAATCGCTGACTTCCAAAGATGGCTTGACTTGCAAGACGTTGTTCCATCTCACCGATGGCCAACCGGTCGAGGCCGTCTGGATGCAATACGAGAAGCGCAACACGCTCTGCCTCTCCACCCAGGCAGGCTGCGCCATTGGTTGCGTGTTTTGCGCCACCGGTCAAATGGGCTTCCGGCGCCACCTATCCAGCGGCGAGATCGTTGCGCAGGCCTTATATTACCTGCAAGCGTTGCAAAGCCAGGGCCAGGCGGTCACCAACATCGTCCTGATGGGCATGGGCGAGCCATTCCATAATTATCAGAACACAATGGCCGCCCTGGATCGTCTCAACGACCCAGAAGGACTTAACTTTGGGGCACGGCGGTTGACGGTGTCCACCGTCGGCCTGATTCCAGGGATTCGCCGCTTCACGGCCGAGAAGCGCCAGGTCAATTTGGCAATCTCGCTCCACGCCGCCGAAGACGACCTGCGCGCTGCCTTGATTCCCATTGCCCGCAAGTACCCTCTCGCCGAACTCCTGGAGGCCTGCCGCGAATATGTAGCCGCCACCGGACGCCGCATTACCTTCGAGTGGGCCTTGATTCGCGATGTCAACGACTCACCGCAACAAGCACGCTTGTTGGCTCAAAGGCTGAAGGGTTTGCTCTGTCATGTCAATCTCATCCCATTGAACCCGACCGCGCACTACGCCGGTCAGCCCAGTACAACAGCGCGCGCCGCGACCTTTCGAGACATTCTTCAGCAATCTGGCATCCCCTGTAGCATCCGCCTGCGGCGCGGCATAGAAATTCGTGCCGGCTGTGGTCAGTTAGGGTACAATCACACAAAGTAGAAAGGCGGAAGGTCAGCCATGGAAACCCGAATTGGACACACAACGTTGGAAGTGCGAATCGGCGATATTACGGAAATGACAACCGAGGCCATCGTCAACGCGGCCAACGAGCAACTGTTCCATGGCGGGGGCGTTGCTGGCGCTATTGTCCGTAAAGGTGGGGCGCGCATCCAGCAGGAAAGTGACGAATGGGTACGGCGGCATGGACGCGTTCCCACTGGTCAGGCGGCGATCACTTCCGGCGGGAATTTGCGCGCTCGCTACGTCATTCATGCCGTCGGGCCAGTTTACGATGGCACGGCGCGCTCCGCCGAGTTACTGGCCTCTGCCGTGAAATCGGCTCTGCAACTCGCCGACCAATACAATCTGAAGTCGCTTGCGTTACCGGCTATCAGTACTGGCATCTTCGGCTACCCAATGGAAGAAGCCGCGCGCGTGATTCTGAAATCCATTCGGGCTTATCTGCAAGGGCCGACCAATCTGGCGCAGGTAATCCTTTGCCTGTACGACCAAACCGCCTACGCAACCTTCCGCGAGGCATGGCAAGAGGTAATCCCTCAGACCCCAACTACCGACGAAAAACCACTGTAGCAGCAGGAAAGTCAACCGATAGGGGATGATGGACAGTACACGATGGACGATGGACGATGGACGGTAGACGATGGACGGTAGACAAGTACAGAATCGCCCTTTGCGGAGCTAACTATCCGCCATCACTGCTTGTCAAAATGCCGTATTTGCAGTATAGTCGCTACCGACACTTTGTCTGCACAGGTGACCTATGGAAAGAGAGACCCGGAACTCATCCTTGCTTGATCACGTCCCCTTTCCTGGCCTCCCCGGCCTGACCCTGGAAAAAATCCTGTTTGGCCTGATCGTCGTCCTGGCCATCGTCACGCGCCTGTATGCCCTGGGACAGCGCGTGATGAGCCATGACGAGAGTTTGCACACCTATTTTTCCTGGGAGTTCTACCAGGGGCGTGGCTATAAGCACGACCCGATGATGCATGGCCCGCTGCAATTCCACCTGCTAGCCCTGACCTATTTCCTGTTCGGCGTCAACGATTTCACTGCTCGCTTGCCTCACGCCATTGCCAGTATTTTGACTGTGCTGGCCGTGTGGCCCTGGCGGCGCTACCTGGGACGGCCGGGAACGCTGATCGCGGCCTTTTTACTGGTCATTTCCCCTTACATGCTCTACTACGGACGCTACGCCCGCAACGAAGCCCTCGTTGGTCTATTCGGCGTCCTCACGTTATACGCCATCCTGCGTTATCTGGAAACCGGCCGCGTGAAGTATCTATACCTGTTGACGGCCGCGACCGTCCTGCATTTCACCGCCAAAGAGACCGCCTTCATTTACACTGCTCAGGCCCTGCTCTTCCTGGCTGTGTACTTCCTGGCCCGCGTCACGCGCCGCGAATGGACGAACCGCTACGCGTTGCAGACTTTTCTTGTCTTGCTTGGCGTAAGCATCCTGTTGATCGGCAGCATTCTGGGATTGGCATTGTACCTGAAACAACACCCCGCCACGACCGAATCGCCGCTAGCCCCAGCCCCCACGCAAACAGTGACGCTGCGCATCCTGATCGGACTGGTTATCCTGACCCTGGCCGGCGCGGCTACCGTGCTCATTAAAGATCTCGGCTGGAGCGCCATCCGCGCCGAGCGTTCGTTCGATCTGCTCATGCTCCTGGGCACGCTCGTCCTGCCACAACTGACGGCGTTCGTCGTCAAGGCTTTTGGTTGGGATCCTCTCAACTATACGTTCGTCTGGTCGGGCTGGGAGAACTGGCGACAGCTCTTCTCGCAAGGGCTGGTTCGCTTGACAATCGGCTTGGTTCTCACGTTCGCCCTCTCGATTCTACTGGGCTTGTGGTGGAATAAGTCGCTCTGGCTGAAGAATGCCGCTTTGTTTTACGGGATTTTCGTCCCCTTATATACGGCCTTGTTCACCAACGGCATCGGTTTCTTCACCGGCATAGTTGGTTCACTGGGATACTGGCTCTCGCAGCAGGGGGTAAATCGCGGTAGTCAACCCTGGTATTACTACCTCCTGGTTCAGATTCCGGTCTACGAATTCCTACCGGCCCTGGGAATCTGGCTGGCGGCCTACCTGGGGTTGCGCGGCCGACGACCGCATCTCCTGCCGGCTGATGCCCTCACCAGGGAAGAAAACAAAACCCCAAGTGAAGGCGATCACACCTTTAGCCTGCTATTCTGGTGGTCGCTGAGCAGCGTGATCGCGTTCACAATTGCTGGGGAAAAGATGCCCTGGTTGACTCTCCACATCACGCTGCCTATGATTCTATTAACTGCCTGGGGGCTTGGACAGGTAGTCGAGAGACTGGAGTGGAGAAACCTACAAAGCGGACGCGGCTGGCTGATCGTTGGCCTGCTCGTCGTCTTCCTCAGCAGTACTGCTGGGATTCTGCTTGCCTGGAGCGGTCCGCTTCGGCCATTCCGGGGACATGACCTGGATAGTCTGGGCGTGACAGTCTCCTTTATGCTTTCCCTCCTGATGGCCTTGGGGAGTGCCGCGGGGCTGGTATACCTGCTGAAAGACTGGACCATCCGCTCCCTTGCCCGCTTGGTTGTGCTGTTGTTCTTTGGAATGCTGGCCATCCTGACCACGCGTGCCGCATTCCGCGCCGCTTACATCGAATATGACAACGGTACGGAATACCTGGTTTATGCCCACGGCGCGCGCGGTGTCAAGGATGTGATGGAACAGGCAGAGGAAATCTCCAAGCGTACGACAGGCGGATATGGTCTGCGGATCGCCTACGATTCCAGCGCGCCGGATACCGGTGTTTCCTGGCCCTTCGTCTGGTATCTGCGTGAGTACCCAAACGCCATGGCGTTTAACGAACCCAGTCGTGCTCTACGCGATTCTCCATTCATCATCGTAGACGAAAAGAATTTTTCGAAGATCGAACCCGTCGTAGCCGATAACTACTACCGTTTCGACTACCTTCGCATGGTCTGGCCCAATCAGGACTACTTTTACCTGACCTCCTCCCGCGACCCCAACCAACCTTTCCCACAGGACTACCCCTGTAAGGGTATGCTATCCGTCTTCCGCTTGTGGAAGAGTCGCGATTTCTCGCGCGTCTGCAACTACTTAGGCGATCCGCGCATGCGCGCTGCCCTCTTCCAAATCTGGCTGAATCGGGACTACCGTCTGTATGCCGAAGTCACCGGTCAATCCACGCTGACCGTCGCCACCTGGGAGCCTTCGGATAAGATGAGGCTTTACATTCGCAAGGACGTGGCAGCCCAAATCTGGAACTACGGTGTTGTCGCGCCACTTTCGCCCGTGGAACCGACCGTCTCTCCCTACGAGGCCGGTATGATTGAAGTAAGCGCCGATTTGGTCTTTGGCAGCGAGGGTGGCGGGCCAGGCCAGTTCAATGCGCCACGCGGCATGGCTCTCGCACCGGATGGTAGCCTCTACGTGGCCGATTCGCGCAACCACCGCATTCAGCATTTCAGCGCCACGGGCCAGTTCCTCGGGGCCTGGGGTTCGTTCTCCGGTTTCGAAGCCGGACAGGCCCGACTCGACCAATTCAACGAACCCTGGGGGGTAGCCGTCTCGCCAGACGGGAAATGGGTCTACGTGGCCGACACATGGAATCACCGTATCGTCCGCTTTACGGCGGATGGACGCCCGGTCAATGCCTGGGGCTATCCGAACTTCGGGCAGACGAGTGACCCCTATGGCTTTTGGGGGCCGCGCGGCGTGGCAGTAGACCAACAGGGACGCGTATACGTCACAGATACCGGCAACAAACGCGTGGTCATTTTCGATGCCGCTGGTCAGTACCTGACTCAATTCGGCCAATTGGGCATGGCAGCCGGTCAGTTTGATGAGCCGGTCGGCATCGCCCTGGACGCGCAGGGCAACGTCTACGTAGCCGATACCTGGAACAGCCGCGTGCAAGTCTTCCAGCCGTTGCCCGATGGCTTGACCTTCCTGCCCCTGCTGTACCAGCTGGGCCTGAGCCTGGTTCCGCCAGAACGGCTCTTTGCCTCTCCATGGCCGTTCTCCTGGCCCATGACCTTAGATAACTACCGCATCGTGCTGGAAAAGCTACCTCTCGGGCTTTACGCCTTCAACAACCTGGTATTTGCCCTGGCATGTACCC
>FWWL01002472.1_pt1 | contig 38195 bp, 39 predicted proteins | sample 2228331 | NCBI WGS metagenome assembly FWWL01 (sample SAMEA103939775, study PRJEB20133) | metagenome
GAGTCCCCCATGGCCGAGGCGACTGAGCAGCCAGTAGCAGAGGCCACCGAGGAACCGACTGAAGAGCCGGTGGTGGAGCTGGCAGGCGATATTCTGATTGACGGCTCCAGCACAGTCTATCCCATTACTGAGGCGGTAGCTGAGGAGTTCCTTGCCGTTGCACCGCGGGTGCGGGTAACAGTGGGCATCAGTGGCACGGGTGGTGGTTTTGAGAAATTCTGCAACGGCGAAATCGCCATCTCCGATGCCTCGCGCCCCATCAAGGAGAGCGAGAGCGCAGCTTGCGAAGCCAATGGCATTGAGTACATTGAGCTCCCCATTGCCTACGATGGCCTCGCCGTGATGGTTAATCCCCAGAATGACTGGGTGGAGTGTCTCTCGGTGGCGGAGCTGAAGACAATCTGGGAGCCTGCTGCTCAGGGCGTGATCACCAATTGGAATCAGGTGCGGCCGGATTTCCCCGATGCACCGTTGAGCCTCTACGGCCCGGGTGTGGACTCCGGCACGTATGACTACTTCACGCAGGCCATTGTAGGTGAAGAGGGAGCCAGCCGCGGTGACTTCACCGCCAGCGAGGACGACAATGTGCTGGTGCAGGGTATCGCGAGCGACCCCAACGCGCTAGGTTTCTTCGGCCTTGCCTACTACGAGGAGAATCAGGATAAGCTGAAGTTGGTGGCGATTGACGGCGGCAATGGCTGTGTACTGCCTAGCGCAGAGACTGTCAACAACGGCACCTACCAGCCGCTCTCGCGTCCTATCTTCATCTATGTGCGAGCTGATGAGGCCGAGCGCCCCGAGGTAGAGGCTTTCGTCAACTTCTATCTGGACAATGTAGCCACCCTCGCTGCTGAGGTGGGCTATGTCCCACTGCCTGAGAGCGTGATTGAGCTGGCCAAACAGCGCTTCGCTCAGCGGGTAGTAGGCACAGTGTTTGGGCGGCAGGGTTCGACGGTAGGTCTTTCATTGGAAGAGTTGTTCCGGCTGGAGCAGTAATCCGCCCGACAATGTGAATAGGTGAACTGGCGGCAGGTAGGACCCCGGACGGGGCACAGCTCAGTGCGAGCGGGCTGTGCCCTCGTCCCCTGTCTCCTGAACACCTCGCATCTGTACAGGAGAAAGAACATGGCTGTTGAAGGGGAGGCCAGAACCTCTTCTCTTACTCTGACCAGCGGAAGTTTGGGTACCCCAAAGGGCTGGGCAAGGTATCGGTTAGCCGAGGGGCTTCTGCGCTTCTTATTGCAGATATGCGCTCTGGTATCCATCGTCACAACCATTGCCATTATCGCAGTGTTGGTGGAAGAGACCCTCGCTTTCTTCCAAGAGGTTGGTCTGGCCCGCTTCTTTCTGGACACGCAGTGGACCCCCGTCTTTGTGGACAAGCACTTTGGCATCTGGCCGCTGGTTGCAGGGACGATGATGACCTCCGTCATTGCGCTCATTGTGGCCTTGCCACTGGGGCTGATGAGCGCCATCTACCTCAGTGAGTACGCTTCAGCACGCATGCGTGCCATTCTCAAGCCGATTCTGGAGGTGCTGGCGGGCGTTCCAACGGTGGTGTATGGATATTTTGCCTTGCTTTTTGTCACCCCCCTGCTGCAGAAAGTCATCCCCAATTTGGCGGGGTTCAACGCGATCAGCCCGGGCATCGTGATGGGCATTATGATCCTGCCACTTGTGGCTTCGCTCAGCGAGGATGCCCTGCACACGGTCCCACAGGCCATCCGAGAGGCAGCCTATGGGCTGGGCGCTACCAAGATGGAGGTCGCTACGCAGGTGGTGGTGCCGGCGGCACTTTCAGGCATTGCGGCTTCCTTTATCTTGGCCATGTCGCGCGCAGTAGGCGAGACGATGATCGTTGCTGTAGCAGCAGGGCAACGCCCTGTGCTGACCCTTGACCCACGCGGCCCCATCCAGACCATGACCGCCTATATCGTGCAGATCAGCCTTGGCGACACGCCAGTCAACTCGCTGGAATATCGCACCCTGTTTGCGGTCGGCTTCACGCTGTTCTTGATCACCTTTGTGCTCAACTTGATCAGCGATGCTGTGGTGCGTCGCTACCGTGAGCAATATTAAGCGGGAGAAAGGTCACATGCAGGAACGATACAGCGTCTGGCAAGGCGTAACACAAAACCTGCGCCAGCGTCGCCTGAAAGGCTATGTCTTTGAGGTGCTGGGGCTGGCTGCCATTCTGATCGCTCTGGGGATGCTGGCCATGCTGTTCTACAATGTGCTACGGGATGGCCTGCCGCGTCTTATTCCCTGCACAGCGCAGGAAGCTTTCCCCTTCTTCCGCTGTGACTTGAGCGTCACAGTCAAGTTCCTGACCAGCTTCCCCTCCCGCCGACCGCAAGATGCCGGCATTGCCTCAGCGTTGGTCGGCTCGGTGTACATGATCGGTGTGATGATGCTGATCGCCCTCCCTATAGGTATCGGCGCCGGCATTTACCTGGAGGAATATGCTCCCAAGAACCGCTTGACCAACCTTATCCAGATCAGTCTTGCCAATCTAGCTGGCGTGCCCTCCATTATCTACGGATTGCTGGGCCTGCAGCTCTTCGTGCGCGCGCTGTTCAGTATCACCGGCGGGCGCTCAGTGTTGAGCGGCGCACTGACGATGGCTCTGCTGGTGATGCCGCTCATCGTCATCGCTACGCGGGAGGCCATCCGCGCCGTGCCGGATGATATTCGGCAGGCCGCGCTGGCCTTGGGTGCCACACGTTGGCAGATGATCTGGCATCATGTCCTGCCTTATGCCATGCCGGGTATTCTGACGGGGGCGATCTTAGCCGTCTCGCGCGCTATTGGCGAAACAGCACCCCTGATCACCATCGGGGCGCTGACTTTCGTCGCTTTCCTACCCGAGGGCTTGCGCAGCCCCTTCACTGTGCTGCCCATCCAGATTTTCAACTGGGTTTCGCGCCCTCGGGCAGAATTTGCTCAGAACGCTGCGGCAGGCATCACGGTGTTGCTCGTGATCCTGCTTTCCATGAACGCGCTGGCTATCTACCTGCGCCATCGTTTTGAACGGAGGTGGTAAATATATGGTGAGCATAAATCCTGTAATCAACCCATCAGCGGACATGTGGGCTTCTGATAGCCCTGTGCTTTCCCTGCGCGGTTTGAGTGTGTATTACAATGGCCGACTGGCTGTGCGCGACATCACACTGGATATCCCGCGCAACAAAATCACGGCCCTGATTGGCCCTTCGGGGTGCGGCAAGAGCACCCTGATCCGTTCCCTCAACCGCATGAATGACCTCATCCCCGGCGCACGGGTGACAGGCGAGGTGTGGTATCATGGCCAAAACATCTACGCCCCGGGAATAGACCCGGTGGATGTGCGCCGCCGCATTGGGATGGTCTTCCAAAAACCCAATCCCTTCCCCAAGAGCATCTACGACAATGTGGCCTTCGGCCCGCGCATCAATGGCTACAAGGGCAACATGGATGATCTCGTGGAGCGTTGCCTGCGGCTGGCCGCTTTGTGGGATGAAGTCAAGGATAAGCTCCGCGCCAACGCTATGACGCTCTCCGGTGGTCAGCAACAGCGGCTATGTATTGCCCGCGCTTTGGCCACCGAGCCGGACGTGATCCTGATGGATGAGCCGACCTCCGCGCTTGACCCCATCGCCACCTTGAAGATTGAGGACCTGATGCGCCAACTGGCCAAGGAATACACCATCGTAGTTGTTAACCACAACATGCAGCAAGCCGCGCGCGTTTCAGACATGACGGCTTTCATGTCTATTGACCGCAACAATCCTGAGGCACGCATTGGCGTGCTGGTGGAGTACGGGCCGACAGAGCGCATCTTCACCAACCCTGTCCAACAGGAGACCGAGGACTACATCTCCGGGCGCTTCAGTTAGGCGCGGCAGGAGATAGCCTTGCCACAGAATTGTCAAATTGTGTTATAGTGAGGATATGGACAATGGCTGCAACAGACCGCAGTAAAAGGACGGCAGCGATGGGTATGCGCAGTGTGCTGGATCAGGCTTTACAGACCATTCGGGATGACATCCTGCGCCTCGGATCGTTGGTGGATGAGGCGGTGGGGCGGGCTGGCCAGGCCCTCAAAGAGCACAATAAGGACCTTGCTCAAGCAGTTGTGCAGAACGACGATGTGATAGACAACCTGCACAACCGTATTGAGGAGCAGGTCATTCAGACCTTTGCCTTGCAACAGCCGATGGCCCGTGACCTGCGCCAGCTCATCGCTGACCTGCTCATCTCCAACGAATTGGAGCGCATGGGCGACTACGCCGAAGGCATCGCGCGGGCCGTCCTGCGCCACTCCCGTGCCTGGACACCCACCCTGCCCGATCAGATTCCCCTCATGCTGGATATGGTGCACCGCATGATGCGGGAAGTGATGGATGCCTACGTTATTATGGATCCCGACAAGGCGCGGGCGGTCGCTCGTTTGGATGATGAGATGGACACGCTCTATGGCAAGCTATTCGCTCTCATAGTTGGCGAGATGAGCGAGGGTATGCTTTCGGTAGAAGAGGGAACTTACCTGTTATGGGCGGGGCACAACTTGGAGCGCATTGGCGACCGTGTGACGAACATCTGCGAGCGCATCGTCTACGCCCGCACAGGTGAAGTGCGCGAATTCAACCCTAAGCCCGGCGAGGAAGAGGAAGGAGAGTAACCAGCCCACGGGGTGTTCGTGATCTTTGCGCCGTGCTGGGTGAAAGGGAGGGAAATACCCTCCCCTTAATTTTTTCAAGGTCTCCTTCCCTCCGTTTGCCCGTCTTCGCTGGCAATCCACGTCCGGACGGGCTATGCTATGCTTGCTCTTGATCAAACGGCGCTTCAAGTTGGGAGGCTCATGACGCAGAAGGTGAGAAGGTGGGCACAGCTAATTGCCATTGGTGGGGGGGTGCTGGCGCTCGATCAGGCCATCAAGAACCTCGTCGTGCAACGGCTGACCTTGGGAGAGTCGTGGGCGCCGCTCCCTCTGCTGGGGGAATGGCTATCCATCACGCGCAGCCACAACACGGGTGCTGCTTTTGGCATGTTTCCCATGGCTTCCAACTTTTTCCTTCTGCTGGCGCTGATCACTGTAACCCTCTTCCTGATCGGCTATCCGCGTCTGCCAGAGTGGGCGCGGCTTTCCCGCATCGGCACGGCGTTGATTGTCGGCGGGGCACTGAGCAACGTGGTAGACCGCCTGCGCTTTGACTACGTGATAGACTACGTGCATATCCAGCTTACAAGGGGATTCGCCAACATTTCTAACTTTGGGGATCACGCCATCACAGCAGGGGTGATCCTGCTGCTGGTGGATCAATGGTTGGCTGAGCGGCGACGCGAGGCTGCCCGAGCAATGGCGCAGGCCGAGCTCACCGCCGGCGACCCTCGGGAGGAGGCAGGTGCTGATGCCCCTTCCGCTGAATGAGAGAGCAGACCAGATCAGGATGGCAAATTAGAGGAGTGCGAGCACCATGGCCATCACAACCAAAACAGCATGGATTGAAGAGGAGCTGGCTGCCCTAAAGGAGCAAGGGCTATACATCAACATCCGCACCATTGAAAGCCCTATGGATGGCTGGCTGGTAGTGGATGGGCGGCGTGTGCTGAACTTCTGCGCCAACAACTATCTCGGATTGGCCAACCACCCCAGGTTGCGCGAGGCAGCCAAGCGGGCCATTGATGAGTACGGCGTAGGGCCGGGCGCTGTGCGCACCATTGCCGGCACCATGACCCTGCATGTGCAGCTGGAGCGACGCCTCGCCGAGTTCAAGGGAGTAGAGGCGGCTATTACCTTCCAGAGCGGCTTTAACGCTAACCTGGCCACCATCCCGGCGCTGGTGGGGCGCGGTGATGTGATCTTCTCCGACCGCTTGAACCATGCCAGCATCATTGACGGCTGCCGCCTCTCGCGGGCCGAGATCGTGACCTATGAGCACTGCGATCCCGATGACCTGCGGCGCAAGATTGAGCAGACCGAGATCACAGGACGGGCGCTGATCGTCACCGATGGCGTGTTCAGCATGGATGGGGATATTGCACCCTTGCCGGAACTCTACGAGATCGCGGCAGAACACAACTTCCTGCTTATGGTGGACGACGCCCACGGCGAGGGCGTGCTGGGACGCGGCGGACGCGGCATTGTGGATCACTTTGGCCTGCATGGCAAGGTGGACATTGAGGTCGGCACGATGTCCAAAGCCTTCGGCGTGGTCGGTGGGGTGGTAGCCGGTAAAAAGGTCATCATTGACTGGCTACGCCAGCGTGGGCGCCCCTTCCTCTTCTCCTCGGCCATGACGGTACCCGATGTAGCAGCCTGCCTCGCCGCGGTGGATCTGCTGGAGGAGAGTACCGAGCAAGTGGATCGCTTGTGGGCTAATGCGGAGTATTTCAAGAGCCGCATGAAGGAGCTAGGCTTTGATACAGGCGCCTCTCAGACGCCTATTGTGCCGGTGATGCTCGGCGAGGCACGGCTGGCGCAGGAGTTCAGCCGTAGGCTCTTTGAGGAGGGCGTCTTCGCTATGGCCATCGGCTATCCCACTGTGCCGCAGGGCAAGGCGCGTATCCGTGTGATGAACACGGCTGCCCACACCCGCGAAGACCTTGACCTCGGCCTGGCGGCCTTTGAGAAAGTAGGGAAGGAGTTGGGGGTGATCTAAGACGTGTCCCCTTTGCGCCAATTTGCGCCCTCCCAACGAGCCGTGTACAATCATGCCGATTTGACCACCATGAGGGACAGCGCCGTGCGGGTACAGCTGTGGAAACAGCAGACTCTCTGCAAAGCGGGGTTGCGACCCCCGTGCCAACATAGCTTTTCCTTTAGGCCTTTGAACTGAAATTCAAAGGCCTTTTTTATGTCCGCGTCCGGCCAGCGCCCTCACAGTGTGCGGCAAGATCGGAAATCATCTATTCAGTACAGGAGGGACAACGATGCAGCCTAATCCAGCACCAAGCAAACCGCGCCCAGCGGACAACACCACCAATGGCCTTTACATGCAGGACGTGCTGAGCGTGCGCCAGTTTACCCCGCAGCTACTGGAGTACGTCTTTGGTGTGGCCGATGAGATGCGCACGTTGGTGGAGCGCTTTGGTTCGGCGGATCTGCTGCAGGGCAAGATCATGGCCAACCTCTTCTACGAACCAAGTACGCGCACCAGCTCCTCCTTTATGGCCGCCATGCAGCGCCTCGGTGGGCAAGTGATCCCCATCAATTCGGTGCAGTACTCCTCGGTGGCCAAGGGCGAATCGTTGGCTGACACGGTGCGCACACTGGAGTGCTATGCCGATGTGATCGTGCTGCGCCATTATGAAGTCGGTGCGGCGGCAGAAGCAGCCCGCTGGGCCAGCAAGCCCATTATCAACGCGGGTGATGGTGTCGGTGAGCACCCCACGCAGGCGCTGCTGGATGCCTACACTATCGTGCGCGAGCTGGGGCGCATGGAAAATCTGACCGTTGCCATGGTAGGCGACCTGCGTTTTGGGCGCACAGTGCACTCGCTGACGCGCCTGCTGCTCAGCCGCAACATCACTTTCCGTTTTGTCTCACCGCGCCTCTTGCGTATGCCGGAGGAAATCCGCGATGAGGTGGCCGAAGCGGGCGATCTCTTCACCGAACACGAGGACATCCACGAGGTCATCAGCGAGGTGGATGTTCTGTATGTGACGCGTGTGCAGAAGGAGCGCTTCACCGACCTTGAGGAATATGAGAAGGTCAAGGACTACTACATTATCACGCCCGAACTGCTCAAGCAGGCGAAGGCCGAGATGATCGTGATGCACCCCTTCCCGCGTGTGGGCGAGATCGCCTATGAGGTGGACAGCGACCCCCGTGCCGCTTACTTCCGCCAGATGCAGAACGGGCTGTACATCCGTATGGCGCTATTGGCCGCCGTGCTGGGACGGGCGTAAGGTCAGAGACAGCAGGCTATCTCGGCCGGAAGAGAATTTCCTCGTGAGAGCACGCGGCGATATACCGACGTGGTTGTCCGTTGCATTGGCATTCTTGCTCGTGGCTTGTGGGGAGCGGCATGGCTCAAACCTTTTATCATAAGCTGCTGGCGGCCCAGCAGGCCAATGGCTCGTGGTTGTGTGTGGGGCTGGACCCCCATCCGCCGCTCATGCCTGATTTGCCCGATCTGCGCGGTGCCAATGGCCTGGTGACCTTCTGCCGCGCCATCATCGCCGCCACCTGCGATCTGGTGTGCGCCTATAAACCCAACCTGGCCTTCTTTTTAGCACATGGCTCAGCGGGATTGCGGGCGCTAGAAGAGGTACGGGCGGCGATTCCACCCTCTATTCCGGTGGTGCTGGACGCTAAGGTTGGCGATATTGGCTCCACCCAGCGCCTCTACGCAGCGGGTTTCTTCGGCTTGTTGGATGTAGACGCTATCACCGTCAACCCCTATGTGGGCGAGGATGCTGTTATTCCTCTGCTAGAAGCCTATCCCGGGCGCGGCGTGTTCGTGCTGGCCCGCACCAGCAACGCTGATGCGCCCCGCTTTCAGGATCACCCCGGCCGAGAAGTGCGTCTGTACCAGCGCGTGGTGGAAGCGGCGCGGAGCTGGGCGCAGACCTATCCCCAGAGCACAGTGGGCGTGGTGGTGGGTGCCACCCACCCTCAGGACTTGCAGGCCATCCGCGCGATGGCCCCCGAACTGCCCTTCTTGATCCCTGGCATTGGCACACAACACGGCGATCTGGAGGCCGCCGTGCGCTTCGGCCCCACTGCTGACGGCTGCGGCCCTCTGATCAACGTCTCGCGGGCGGTGATCCATGCCGCCGCACATGCGGGCTATGCTGACGCTGCCCGCCAATCTGCGCTACAATTGAAGCAAGTCATTAACCACCTGCATACTGGGGATAAACTGGCGTGATAGACAAGGAATCCCTCATCGTCAGCCTGCACGAGCTGGGTGCCATCCAATTTGGTGAATTTAAGCTGCGCTCTGGCGACATCTCGCCCGTTTATTTGGACCTGCGCTTGTTGGTGGATCGCCCTGCCACACTGCGGCGCGTGGCGCACATGATGCAGGCACTGGCTGCCCCGCTGACCTTTGACCGCCTGGCGGCGATCCCCATGGCTGGGCTGCCCATTGGTGTGGCTCTTAGCCTCACGATGGACAAGCCGCTCATCTACCCGCGCCCTAAAGAAAAAGATTATGGCATCAGCCGTTACATTGAGGGCACTTACAAGCCCGGCGACACAGTGCTGGTGATTGATGACGTGGTCTCTCGCGCCCATAGCAAGCTGGAGACGCTGCAGCTGCTGGAAGCAGTGCGCCTGAAAGTCACCGATCTGATGGTGGTGGTGGATCGCCAGATGGGTGGGGCAGAGATGCTAGAGGCACGCGGCTACCGTGTACACAGCGTTCTAACGTTGCAGGAAATTTTGGATGCCTTGCTGGCGCTGGGGCGCATGCCAGAGGAACGACATCGCTTCATCAGCGCTTGGCTGGAAGAAAGCCGTTCGTCCAACCGCTATGTTCCCTGATCTCCGCACGCAACTGGGGCCACTGACCCTGCGCTCACCGCTGGTGCTGGCCGCCAGCCCCTGGGGGGCCGAGGCTGTTCGGTTGGCTAGCAGTGGTATCGGTGCCTTGACCACCAACTCCATTGGTCCTGCACCACGCAGCGGCCATCCTGAGCCAACGCTCTACGATTGGGGCGGGGGGATGATCAACGCTGTAGGGCTGGCCAACCCGGGCGCGGAGGCTGCTCTGGACAGCCTGCGGCAGCTAAAGGATGACCTCCAACGGCAAGGTGTGGTGCTTATCATCAGTATCTTCGCTGACACCGCCGAAGGCTACTTCAGTGTAGCACAGACCATTGCCCGCCTTGAGCCGCAGCTCGTGGAGGTCAACATCTCCTGCCCCAACGTTGAAGAGGAGTTTGGGGCGCCCTTCGCTACACAGTGTGCGCCCGCCGCGGCTGCCACCGCCGCCGCCCGCGCCGCGTTGAGCTGCCCCATCAGTGTCAAATTGGCCCCTAATGTGCCTAATCTGGTTCAGATTGCCGAGGCTGTGCTGCGTGCTGGCGCCGATATGCTGACTGTCTCCAACACCATGCCCGCAATGGTGATTGATGTAGAGGCCCGCCGTCCGGTGCTCTCCAACCGCACGGGGGGCCTTTCTGGCGCAGCGCTGAGGCCGATAGCCGTGCGCATGGTCTATGAGCTCCATGCAGCTTTCCCCAGCGTGCCCATCATTGGCACAGGGGGCGTGCTGCGCGGACGTGACGCCGTGGAGATGGTGATGGCTGGGGCAACGGCAGTGGGTCTGGCGACGGTTGCCCATCGGCACGGCGCGGCGGGCCTGCGCCGTGTGCTGACCGAGCTGGACGAGTGGATGGCAGCGCACGGTGTGCGCTCCCTGGACGAGATCCGCGGCGCAGCGCATGCCCGATAAGCAGCACGCTACTCGGTGCTGAGGCGGGCTGTTGCTCCGCCGTCCACAATGAGCGATTGGCCGGTGATGAACGAGGAACGTCGGTTGTCGCACAGGAAGAGGATCACCTCGCCGATCTCGGCAGGCTGACCAACGCGCCCCATGACGTGCTTGCGCCCCAGTGCTTCCAGCCGCTCTTCAATGCTCGCGCCGCCCACGTGCCCTCGTGAAAGCCCCGCTCGTAGCATGTGCGTGTCCACCGCCCCGGGCAACACCGCGTTGACGCGGATGCCGTCCTTGGCTAGCTCCAGTGCGGCAGCGCGGGTAAGCGCCATCAACGCCCCCTTGCTGGTGACATAGGCAGCCAACCCCGCTGAAGTCGCCACGGCGTGCACCGAAGAGACATTGACGATACTGCCGCCGCTCACCTTGAGCAAGGGATAGGCGTGACGGATGGCCAGATAAGCAGCGCGCACGTTGGCTGCCATCACCTCATCCCACTCTTCCGGCTCGGTTTCTACCAGCGGCTTGACGATCTGGATGGCAGCGTTGTTGACCAGCGCATCCAACCGTCCCTCCTGTGCAGCGATCCCCTCAAAGATGGCTCTATTGGTTGCCAGATCGGCGATGTCGGCATGGATGTAACGGTCCACAGCAGGCGGAGGAGGGACGTCAGCGCGGTCTACACCGATGATATACCAGCCTGCCGCCTTGAAGACGCCGGCGGTAGCCGAGCCGATGCCGCCGGCAACGCCCGTGATCAATACCACCGGTTGGGTCATGAGCGCCTCTTTAACTCCTCCAGCAGGTTACGGATGGTGTTCTCGTGCACGCGCTCCCAGGCTTCAGGGCTGCTGTTGGCGTTGTGGGGAGCCAGTAGCACGTTGTCAAACTGGCGCAGGGGGCTGTCAGGGGGCAATGGCTCTTCTTCAAAGACGTCCAACCCGGCCCCTGCGATGCGCCCTTCGCGCAGGGCGCGGATGAGCGCCTGCTCATCCACCACCGCCCCCCGCGAGGTGTTGATCAGGTAAGCGGTGGGTTTCATCAGCGCAAACTGGGCATCGCCCATCAGGTGATAACTGGTGGGGTTGAGGTCGCAGTTAAGGCTGACAAAATCGGCCTCGCGCAGCAGCGTCTCCTTGTCCACCATCTGCACCCCCACCTCGGCGATGAAAGCGGGATCAATGGGCACGATGTCGTTGCCCAGCAGGCGCATGCCGAAGGCTTTGGCGCGGCGCAGCACAGCCTTGCCGATGTTCCCCACGCCGATCACCCCCAACGTGCACTCGTGCAGGGCAAAGCCGGGGATCTTCTGCCACACTCCGGCCTTCATGGCGCGGTCCATCCACGGGGTGCGGCGAGCGAAGCACAACATGTAGGCAAAGACCGAATCGGCCACCGCCTCGGTGAAGGCGTTGGGTGTGTTGCGCACAGCGATGCCCAACCGCGCGGCAGCCCCGCGGTCAATGGAGTCAATGCCTGTGCCCCACTTGGAGATCACTTTAAGGCGCGGCGCTGCCCGCAGGACGCGCTCGGTGAAGCGGTCATCACCGCAGATCGCCCCGTCAATATCCCCTACCAGTTGCAGCAGCTCCTCCTCACCAAGGCGCTCGGTGACGGGGGGCACAATCAGCTCGCAACCTTCGGCCTCCAGACGTGGACGGAAGCGCTCCAGATACGGCTGCATGTAAGGGGCGGAGAAGAGGATCTTCCACTTGGCCATGTCTTTACAGTCCTTGAACGTCAGCGGGGTAAGGTCTGCCGCCGCCGATAGAGGAACTCGGCGATCTCAAAGTCCAGCAACTCATCAATGTCCCATGCCTCTTCGCGCTCAATCTCAAACAGCAGTGGCCGGTAGCCGATGCGGTTACGCCGCTTCTCCAGGATGTGCTTCTGGAAGATGTAGAGGTTGGAGTTCTCCTCGTAGACGGGTGGCAGGTCCTGCGTGCGGAGTAACACATCCGGATCGTGGTTAAGCGGCCTGCCGTCGGCGGCCCACAACCGCACGCAGCGTGGTGTGACAGCAAATAGCGAGTCATACTGCGGTGCGTTGAGCAGGGTATGGATGGCCCGTGAGATGGTCTCAGCGCGCAGGAGGGGATTGGTGCTGTGCGTTTGGACGTAGTAGTCAGCCTGTACTTGCGAAACATCGTAGAGCAGGATGTCGTTCATGGGCGTTGTGTCGGCGCACAGATGTTGGGGACGGTCAATAATATGCACGCGCTCAAACAAGCGTGGGGCTTCCTCAGCGATGACCTCGCTGTCGGTGTCAATCCAGATGCCGGCGATCTCCGGACAGACCAGCAGCGTCTGGATGATATGATGGTAAAGCGGCCTTCCGGCAAAGGGACGGATGTTCTTGTTGGGCACGCGCTGGTTGTGCGCCCGCATGGGAACCAGCGCCACGATGCGCGGGGCCATCAGCCCTCCTCAGGCAGGGGGCGCAGGATGGCGCGGGCGGGTGCGCCTTCGGCGCCTCCCAGCTTTATCGGCAAGCAGATTAACTCATAAAGGCCCGGTGCTACGCCGTCAAGGTTCAGCCCTTCCAACAGCACCACCCCCGCCCGCAACAGCACGCGGTGGATCTCCGGCGTATCATGGTAGCGCTGTACGGAGAGGTAGTCGTTGCCGACAAGGGCAATGCCATGCTCCACGATCCACTGAGCGCCATCCAGGGTAAGGCCCACGTAGTCCTCACGGAAGGTGGTCACGCCTTCGGCCCACAGGCGCGAGTTGCGTGTGCGGAAAAGCAGGCGGCGTGTATCGGGCGGCAGGGCCAGCGACTGCAGTACCTCGGCGGTGATGGCCTCTGCGTCTGGCAGGTAAACCACCCGCGCCGGACCGATCAGCGCATCCAGCGGCAGTTGATCCACTGTGCCGCCGCCTTCAAGAAAGTGCAGGGGAGCATCCACATGCGTGCCAACGTGCACGTCGCTGGTGATAAGGGAGACGTTGGCCGTGTCACCGGCGGCGATCTCCCGCGTGCGGCGGATGCGGAAGCCCTCGCTGTTCGGCCAGAAAGGCATCTCGGTCCGCACGGTGAGGGAAATATCAATCACGTTCGGCGCTGCTGACATAGTTTATCTTGCGCTCCTCTTCGGTAGGGGCACCCTCTTGCGTGTTCCGCTTCTTGCGGTCGTTGGGATAGTAGAAGGTTTGCTTGAGGCTGCTTGTCAGCGGGGCACGGTGGGCAAAGCCGCGGTAGGTTCCCCAGAACTGCATGAGGCGGAAAACAAAGATGCTGCTCAGGTTGCGCCACAGCACGCCATCGTGCGCGGCATGGATATAGTCGCTGATCACGTTGGCGGTGAACAGCCGCACAAACTCCCAGAGAGTGAAGCGCTCTTCCGGAAAGATGTGCTTAAGGGCGATGGCCTCGCGGCGGTAGCGGTTGTAGATGCGGCGCGGTGTCTCATCGTGCACGTGGATGATCTCGGCGGCAGGCTCATAGACGATCTTGTAGCCGCGTTGTAGGGCCTGCTTGGCCCACGCTGTATCCTCCAAGCCCGTAAGGGTCTCATCGTAGGGAATCTGCTCCCACACGCTGCGGCGGATGGCCGCGTTGGCGTTATTGCAGAAAGGATGCGGCTGGTCGGGGTTCGGCTCGTCGGGGAACCACTTGGCGAAGATTTGATGCTCGGAGTACTTGGAGTGTTCGTTGCCACGCTGTTTGCCGTAAACCAGCGCCACCTGCGGGTTGGCAAAGGGCGCTGTCAGCTTCTCCAGCCAGTCCTTATATACGGGGTAGACATGGGCGCTGGCGATGGCGATAAACTCGCCTCTGGCCGCCGCGCAGCCGATGTTGAGCGAGCGGCCAAAGGAGAACTCCTCAGGGCGGATGGAGAGGATACGCACCGGATAGCGGCGTGCAATGGCCAGTGTGTCATCGGTGGAGCCGGAGTCCACAAGGATGATCTCCACGTCCTGCACCGTCTGCTGAAGGATGCCCTCCAGCAGGCGCCCGATATGGCGCTCTTCGTTGTAACTGCGGATGACGACCGAGATACGCGGCTGGCTCAAGGAAGCTCCTGCTTTTGCTCTTCGGCGGGCTTCACCCTCGTGCGAAGAGGCTGTAATAATCCACCTTCTCAAAAACATCCAGCTGGCCGCCAATGGTGGCATCCAGCACGCGGCGGCCAGCGGCTTCAAAGGCCTGCTTCGCCATGCGGTAGGCAGCTTCGGAAGTCCTCAAGTCTGGCAGCTGCCAGCGGAAGCCCTGGCCAAAGTAGTTCGGGTCAAAATGATCGCGGTCGCCGCCGTCCGACACCACCACCTGATGGGGTGTCCCCTGTGTGGTGAAGCGGTGGTCCACGCCGATTAGTATAACCTGCTCAAAGCCGAGATAATAGGCAATCTGCAAGGCAGTGTAGGTGACGGTTGCCCCGCCCCACACGCCCCGTGTGAGATCGCGTGAGAAGTGCGGGCGGTAGCTGTGCCACAGGTAGATGAGGTCCTCCTGATCGGGATAAAGGGCAAAGTGATGGCGCTGGCTCCAATCCACAAAGCGCGTGGTGGGGATGCGGATGATGTCAGCGGCACACTGCTCAATCACCAGCGGGTTGACGGCCACGTAGAAAGTGGGCACAAAGCCCATGCGGTCAAAGTTCAGGTAGATGCGGTTCAGGCCAAAGGTGTACTCATGGGCAAGGGGGGAGAGATCCATCTGGCTGAGGCTGGGGCCGTTGCCCATGATGAAGCAGCGTTGCCCAACGTAGTGGTTGCGCAGGGCCGTCAGGCGGTGGTAGTTTGGCGAACCCGGCCCGGCATCGCGGTACCAGGCCCAACGGTGCGGTACATTGGCGATGCGGCGGCGTAGCGCGGCCAGCGCACGGCTCAGGCTTACTTCTCCAGCGCTTAGGGCGCCCAGCCAAGCCCGCATAGTCATCACAGTGCCCTTTCCTCTGCCCCCTGAAGTGGAAAGAGTTAATCAACCCATCCGATTGTACGCGGTTGCAAGTATAGCGCAGGGAGGCCTGCCCATCTAGGAAACCTGCCCTCACCGAGCCTCCGGCTCGCTGTCCCCTCGTATGTTGATAAACATGCGATAGGGGGTAAGGTCTGGGGGAAGGTTCGGCAGGGAGCCAAAGGGTGGGGCGATTTACTCCTGCCCTTCGGCGGCGTTTGCGGGCAAGAGTGCGGTCAGGTCTACGACCTCTTCCAACGTGACAACGCCCTCAAGGGAGGCGCCTTCTTCGGTGGCAAGCTGCTCGGCGCGCACATCGCCGAGGATGCGTCCGCCGCTCAGCACCGTCACCTGCCGCGCTGCGACGTTGCCCTCTACCAGCCCAGCGACCACGGCGCTGGCGCAGGTCAGGTTACCCTCCAGATGGGCTTCCGGACCAATGATCACCGCACCCCGCGCCGAGAGATCGCCGCCAACGGTGCCGTAGAGGTACACATTTCCCTCGCTGTGCAGCGCGCCCGTCACCTGCGCCCCGGCGCCGACGACCGTCTCTTTTGAGCCACCGAGAGTTTCAAGCCGACTGCGCATGGCTTCACCTCACTTCCCGTGCCCGACGGGGAATGGCATCTCCTCTAGCCGCCAGGTGGCCATCTGGTTCAGAAACTCGCGGGCGGTGAGGTCCAACCAGATGGGGGTGATAGAGATGTAGCCGTTGGCGACAGCCCACACGTCGGTGCCCACCTCCTCGGTATCGCCGGTGGGCGCACCTCCACCGATCCAGTAGTAGGGGCGCCCGTTAGGGTCAAAGCGCTCCACCAGTACGTCATGGTAGCGGCGACGCCCTTGACGTGTCACACGCACGCCCTTGATCTCACCATGAGGTACGTTGACGTTGAGCAGGGTCAGCTCCGGCAGTCCCTTCTCCAACACGATGGGTACCAGCTGAGCAGCGAACGCCGCTGCCTGCTCAAAGTCCGGCTCGGTGTAAGAGTCCAGGGAAACGGCAATAGCAGGCACGCCAAACAGCACTGCCTCCATAGCGGCGGTCACCGTGCCGCTGTAGGTAATGTCCTGCGCGAGGTTTGCCCCCTGATTAACTCCGCTGACCACAATATCCACGTGCTCCTTAATGAAGCCCATCAGCGCCAGGGCGATGGAGTCAGCAGGCGATCCAGAGCAGGCAAAGCCCTCCACCCCACCGGCAAGCTTGACCAGCTTCATGCGTAGGGGATCGCGCAACGTTTTGCGGTGGCCGACAGCGCTCTGGTTCTCCGCCGGCGCTACAATAGTGATCTTAGCCCCCGGGATCTGGCGCAGGGCAGCCTGCAAGGCGTAGATACCTGGTGCGTATATTCCGTCATCGTTCGTGACAAGGATGTGCATAACGTCTCCTAGAATTGGTCTCTAACTTGATAACAGCAGTATGGTCGTTTCGGGTTAATGGGCGGTCAAAGCCGTGTTAAAAGGCGTTTAAGCCTTCGGATGATCCCTCCCCGGACGCCGATGGAGTTCTCTCAGGCGTGCATCGCAGCCATTATCCGCCGGCCATCTCACTGACTACCACCGGCACGATGCGCAGTCGCTCGCCCTCCGGCGCCAGCCGCCCAGCGACGATGTACGGGTCATGTTCAAAGAGGATCAGCGCATTGCGCTCCAGTGCCCAGCGCTGCCAGATGCGCTTGGTCTCCAGCGTCACCAGCGGCTCCACGTCGTAGGCCGTCATCCAGGCCAGATTAGCAAAGTGTACTGCCAGCGAGGCCATATCGCCCACGTAGATGGCCGCCTCACCATTCTGCTCAAAGACCACGCTCATGTGGGCACGAGTGTGGCCGGGGGTCACCACACAGCGCACGCCGGGTACCACCTCCACGTTACCATCAATGAGGCGCATACGTCCGGATTCGTAGAGCGGCACATAGTTATCGTGGAAATAGGTGCCGCGCGTGCGCTCGTTGGGGAAGGCAGCATCGGCGTACTCCAGACGCTGTACCCAGTATTCGGCGTTGGGGAAAGTGGGGACCAGATCGCCGTTCTCATCGTAGCGCGTGTTGCCGCCGCAGTGATCGGAGTGCAGATGGGTGTTGATCACCAGCTCCACATCTTCCGGTGCGATGCCGTGCCGCGCCAACCCTTCCACAAGGTCCCCCTGTGGGCGGGTGAGGCTCCAGATGCGTGCCATCTTCTCTGGCACGCGCGTCCCAAGGCCGGTGTCCACTACAATGGTGCGCCCTTCAGCACGCACCAACAGGCAGTTGTGGTGCATAGGCACACGGCTCATCTCGTCTGGCTCATAGGTGCGTGACCATAACGCACGCGGCACCAGCCCAAACACCCCGCCGCTGTCAGACATAATTTGGGCATCGTTAATGGGGATGATCTCTATCTCACCGATGCGGATCATTAGGCCGCCTCACTCCTTGACCTTGAGAAGTACCACGCTATCAGATTATCGCAAACGAGTGGGCACTTCAAAACCGCCTTGCTTCTTAGGGCACGTTGGAAAAAATAAACCGCCAGCGGATGGCCACGAACCACCCGCTGACGGGAAGGGAATGCCCACCCGACAGTGGGGGGTCAATCGCGGTCAAACAGCACCTTATGCAGGACCCCAGCCAGCGCGCCGCCTGCGAAGATGCCCACCAAATACGGCAGCAGATAGCTGAAGTTGCCCGCCACCACAGCGGGGCCAAGCGTGCGGGCAGGATTGAGCGAGGCTCCTGTGTAGATTCCACCGGCCAGAATGGAAGCGGCCAATGTGAAACCGATCCCCACACCAGCCAGTTGGCCTGCCTTACCCCGCGCTGCTCCCTGATAAACTGCGCTCACGAGGAAAAAGGTCATCACTGCCTCAAACAGCGCAGCAAGCCACGGCGCGGAGGCTGTCAGGCTACCCGTTGTCTCACCTAAAGCGGTGCGGCTGCCTCCGATGGCAAGCACCAGCAGCGCAGCCAGAATCCCGCCCACAAACTGGGCGATCCAGTAGAAGACGGCCTTCAGCGTGTCTATCCTGCCTCCTATGAGCAAGCCTAGCGTCACAGCGGGGTTAACATGTGCGCCAGAGATAGCTCCGTAGGTATAGATCAGCGCCGTGAGCGTGAGGCCGTGTGCCAGTGCTGCCACCACTACCCCCTGACCAGAGGCGACAGCGAACGCCCCAATAAAAACCAAGGTGAAGGTTCCAAGCAGCTCAGCTAAGCTAGATTTAAGCGTTTGATTGTCCATTTCTGCCTCCCTTCGCGTTGGTTCGCCGCATGAAATGGGGCGATTGTGCCACATAGGTCCACAATCGCCCCCTCAAAAGTTAACAGCCCAGTGACCTGATCGTTACTCTAATGTGTAGCTCTCTCCGGGCTTCAGGAGCAGGGCGCGGCTCGTTGTCTGCTCATTAACCCGCTTGACCCACGCTGCGGCGTCTTGTTCAATGGGTGGCCATGTGCTGAAGTGGATAGGGATCACCACCTTGGGGCGCAGCAGCTCCACGGCACGAAAGGCGTCATCCGGCCCCATGGTGAAATTATCGCCAATGGGCAGGGCAGCAAAGTCAATCCCTTCGTCCCCATAGAGCTTCATGTCGTAGAACAGCCCCGTGTCGCAGGCGAAGTAGGCCTTCTTACCGCTCTTGAAGGTGATAAGGAAGCCGCACGGGTTACCGCCGTAGGAGCCGTCCGGCAGGCTTGAGCCGTGATGGGCGATGGTCAGCTTGACATAGCCAAATTCGTGGTGGTAGCCGCCCCCGATATGCTGTGGGTGTGTGTTGGTGATCCCCTGACCGTTCAGCCAGTTGACGATCTCAAAGTTGCCGATGCACTTGGCACCCGTGCGCTTGGCGATGGTCACCGCATCGCCGAGGTGATCGCCGTGCCCATGCGAGATGAGGATAAAGTCCGCTTCCAACGCATCGGCTGAGGTGCTAGCAAGCGGGTTACCGCTCAGGAAGGGGTCCACCAGCACCTTGTAGCCATCGGCATTCAGCGCAAAGGAAGCATGTCCCAGCCACGTGATCTGGATGCTCATGGCACTCCTCTCCCTTAACCTGCTTTTCGCTCAAGGCTGATTGCGTTTGCAGTATAAGGCGGAGCTATAGAGCTGACAAGTTCAGCAGGTTATGCGCTACTCCCAGCCTTCCAGTGCCTTCTTCACATCCACCATGAACCAATCTGCGGCTGCACCGTCCAGCACACGGTGATCAAAGGTCAGCGTCAGGTACACCATCGGACGGATGGCGATGGCCTCGTCTTCGGTCACGATCACACGCTTCTGCACCGCTCCCACACCAAGGATGGCCGTCTGCGGTTGGTTGATGATGGGCGTGGCGAACAGGCTACCCGACACACCGTGATTGGTGATGGTAAAAGTACCGCTCTGTACCTCGTCAGGTGTAAGCTGGCCCCGGCGGGCGCGCTCGGCTAGATCGTTGATCTGGCGCGCTAGCCCAGCCAGCGACAGCTCATCGGCGTGGCGGATCACGGGCACGATCAGCCCCTCGTCAATGGCAACAGCCATGCCGATGTTCACCTCACGGTGCAGCAAGATACCCTCTTCCAGCCACTGGCTGTTGACCATCGGGTGCAGGCGCAGGGCCTTAGCCGCCGCTGCCACAAAGTAGGCGGTGAGGGTCAGGTTAATGCCGCGTGCGGCATACTCTTCCTTATGGGCGGCGCGGTGGGCGATGACGCGGCTGAGGTCAGCCTCAAACACGGTCGTGACGTGCGGGGCTGTGTGCAATTTGCTCAGCACCATGTGCTCGGCAATGCGGCGGCGCATCTTGCTGAGCGGTACTACCTCACCAGGCCTGCCCGGTGATGGCGGCGCCTTGTGGACGTGTTCAGGTGGGGCGGTAGGTGTGGGAGGCGCTACAGCAGGCGCAGCTGCCTGTTTGTAGAGATCGTCTGTTGGCTTGAAGAGGTCACCTGACCCCGGCACTTCCCAGGGTGCAGGTTGCGCCTCGGCGACAGCGGCGGGCGCCACATCGCCGCGCTGCAAGCGCTCCACGTAGGCCAGAATATCCTTCTTGGTCACGCGACCACCACGCCCCGTACCGGGCACGCGGCTGACATCCACGCCGTGCTGGGCGGCAATGTTCGCCACAACCGGTGAGACGCGCGGGCCGCGCTCAGGCCGTCCGCCATCGCTACTACGGGCGGCAGGTGCAGGGACAGTTTCAGCGGTGGCAGCCTCCACGACAGGCCGGGGGACGGGTGGCACCGCCTCATGCGGCTCGCCGATCACCGCCAGCACCGTCCCAGCGCGCACCGTCTGACCCTCCGGAACGTAGATCGCCAGCAGCACGCCCGACGCAGGCGAGGGGATCTCTGTGTCCACTTTGTCGCTCTCTACGTCCAGCAGAGGCTCGTACTGCTCCACGCGGTCACCAACCTGCTTCAGCCAGCGCCCGACGGTTCCCTCCACAACGCTTTCGCCGAGCTGCGGCATCACAACTTCTGTTGCCATATGCTCTCCTACTTCTGGCACTTCTTGGCCGCTTTTGCAGGCCACTAATACGCCGCCAGTTCGCGGATTGCTTCTGCGATCTTCTCCACGCTGGGCATAAAGAAGTCCTGCATGGAGTGCGAGAAGGGCACGCCGGGCACATCCGGCCCTGCCAGCCGGCGGATGGGGCCGTCCATCCATTCAAAGGCCTCGTCGGCGAGGATGGCTGCGATCTCCGCACCGTAGCCAAGGAAACGGTTATCCTCATAGACGATGAGCGCCTTGCCCGTCTTCTTGAAGGATTCCAGAACGGTCTGCTTATCCAGCGGGGCTAGCGTGCGGATGTCCACCACCTCGGCCTGAATGCCATCCTGCGCGGCGACCATCTCGGCGGCCTGCAGGGCGTAGAAGTGCATCATGCCGTAGGCATAAACCGTGAGGTCGCTGCCGGGGCGCGTCACCTGCGCCGGGCCGATGGGCACAGTGTACTCACCCTCCGGCACTTCCCCGCGGATGAGGCGGTAGCCCTTCTTAGGCTCAAAGAACAGCACCGGATTGGGGTCACGCACAGCGGATTTGAGCAGGCCCTTCGCATCGTAAGGGTTGCTGGGCACCACGACCTTAAGACCCGGCACATGGGCGAAGAAGGCCTCCACACTCTGCGAGTGGTATAACCCGCCGCCGATCCCCCCGCCGTAGGGAGCGCGGATCACCAGCGGCACGGACCATTGACCATCCGAGCGATAGTAGAAGCGTGCCGCCTCGTTGACGATCTGGTTGAAGGCCGGGTGGATGAAATCGGCAAACTGAATTTCACAAATGGGACGCATCCCGGCCAATGCCGCGCCAATGCCAATCGCCACAATGCTCAGCTCCGCGAGCGGCGAGTCGATCACGCGGTTGGGGCCATATTTGTCATACAAACCCAGCGTGGCGCGGAAAACGCCGCCGCGAGGGCCTACATCCTCGCCGGTGATGAAGACGCGCTCATCCCGCGCCAGTTCCTCATCCATCGCCTCGCGGATGGCGTCAATGAGGGTCATTTCAGGCATGTTCGCTCACTCCATCCTGCTGGGGTGCGTTTATTCGTCCGATAAGGGGGCAAACAGCTTCTCCAAAGCATACTCCGGCGGCGGATAAGGGGCTGCTTCGGCAGCTGCCTGCGCCGCGTCAACTTCCTCGCGCGCCTGTGCTTCATACTCGGCGATTTTCTGCTCCGTCAGGATGCCGCGCTCCAGCAGATAAGCCTGAAAGCGTGCCAGCGGATCACGCTGCTTCCAGGCTTCCACTTCCTCACGGGTGCGATAGGTGCGGTCATCATCATCCGAGGAGTGCGGCACGGGGCGGTAGGTCTTGGCTTCCAGCAAAGTGGCGCGCATCTTGCTCTGGGGGTTGCGAGCACGTTCAACTGCCTCTTTGACAGCGCGGTAGGAGGCCAGCACATCGTTGCCGTCCACGATCACCCCGGCCACACCAAACATTGGGGCGCGGTCGGCAACGTTCTCCACTGCCATCTGCTTGTGGATGGGCACCGAGATGGCATAAATGTTGTTCTCTACGATGCAGATGAGAGGCAGATTATGCACCCCGGCCCAGTTCATGCCCTCGTACCATTCCCCTTGGCTGGTGGAGCCTTCCCCAAGGCTGGTGACAACCACGCGGTCCTCACCCCGCAGCTTGACCGCCAGCGCCATACCTGCTGCCTGCGGCACCTGCGTTGCCACCGGACTGGAGCCGGAGACGATGTTTAGCCGCCGCGATCCCCAGTGTGAGGGCATTTGGCGCGCCCCACTGGTTGTTTCGCCCTGCTTCCCGTAGAGAGCCAGCATGAACTCACGAGGGGTGTAGCCCAGTGCAAGGTTGAGGGCCAGGTCTCGGTAGTAGGGATGGACGTAATCGTAGCCTTTGCGGATGGCGAAGGCCGTTGCCACCTGGATGGCCTCGTGGCCGAAGCCGGAGATGTGAAAGGCGATCTTGCCCTGGCGATGAAGCACCCAGCCGCGCTCGTCCAGCCGCCGCGAGCGCAGCATTTCCCAGTACATTTGCTCCAGCGTGTGCTCGTCAAGGTCTACACCGGCATCGTCTATCTTGGTCTGTGTCTGCAGTTCAGTTTTCATCCTCCCTCCCCCCTTGGGCCGTGCGGGGGCATCGCAAGCAGCGCCTATGGCACGGCAATTCTTACTGTGCGGGTAGATTATATCATATTCGGGATCGCAAGGGAACGCAGCACTGTGGAACAGTGGTAATCCACAGCCTCTGCACAGTGGTATTGATTTGGGACGAGCGATGTCAAAGAGGTATGGTTATAGAGATCAGACCCTCTGGGCAGTGTATTCCCCCCTGATCACTTTGTACCATTCCAATAGCCCGATGGAGGTTGAGACCAGCACCAGCGCCGCGAGCACCACTGCCAATGCCGCCGCATCGTTAGCCAAGTAGGCGAGCCAGTCACGCAGGACGTTGAGAGCCACCCCCACGCTGCTCTGCAAGGCAGCCAGCATCTGTAGCGCAAAGCCTAGTATGTTCCCCACCAAGGGCAGGGTTAGCAGGGCATGATGCAAGCCCAACGCAAAGAAAAGTATCGGTGCGGCAACGCTCAGCGCAGCCGCCAGGGTGATCAGCACAAACGCCGCCACCGCCCAAGGTTGCGAATGGCGGTGACGCTCGTAGGCCTCAATGCGCGCCATCACCCGCGCCGTGAGATTGACCGGTGGGATGGCGTAGCCTGGCCGTGTGAGCATGGCATCTACCAACCTCATGTGCTGCCAAGCGTCTGCACATGGAACACATGTTTGCAGGTGCAGCTGCAGCTCTTCCTGTTCATGTTCATTCAGCTCGCCGTCCAGCGCCAGGCTCATCATGAGGTCATAGGGATTGTGCGCCATTTATGCGCCCTCCAGAATAGCGACCAGTTCAAGCGTGCCGGCTTCCTTCAATTTGGCAGCCAGCATCTGGCGCGCTCTGAACAGCCGCGACTTGATCGCGCTTTCGCTCGTTTCCAGTGCCTCAGCGATCTCAGTGTAAGACATATCATACCAGTAGCGCAGGATCACCGCTGCCCGGTAGTCTGGAGCCAGATCATTCAACAGAGACTGGATAGCCGCAGCTCGCTCGCTATCCATAGCCGCGTGCTCGGGTGCTGTCTCGCTGCTGGTGAGTGCCGGATGGGGCGGCAGTGGCTCGTCAATAGAGAGCCAAGTCAGGCGGCGCTTGCGGATGCAATCAATGCAGTAGTTGGAAGCAATGGAAAGCAGCCACGTCTTAAAAGGGCGCGTGAGGTCATAACGCCGCAGGTGTTGGTAGGCCCTGAGGAATGTCTCCTGCGTGGCATCTTCAGCCTCGTCCACGTTGCCCAACATGCGATAGGCCAGGTTGTAGACTGCCTGCTGGTACAGCTCCACCAGCTCGGCGAACGCCTGCTGATCGCCGTCTAGCACACGGGCAACCAGTTCTTGATCGTTCTCCACACTTCACCCGCCTATTGGCCCCACCATCCTGCGCTCTCAGTGAGGGTGACTATCCGCATTATTACTACGTAAGGCTGCCCGTCGGCGTTGCACAGCCAACGCTATCGGATGCTTTCCCTACATTATAAGGGTATTCGGTAGGCAGTGACAGTTTCGGGGGGCCTGTTTCCTACAGGAAGCGTATGGCGAACGTAGGGCAAACGTATGTTTTGCGGCATGGCGGCTTCCACGCCCCCCTTTATCCTTAGAATCAAAGGGTGAATTCTCTTCTTCTCCTCCTTTTAAAGTGAGAGCCGGGGTAGCGTGCCCGGCTCTCGCAAATTATAGGGACATTTCCCCGCAAATGAGCGGCAGGAGATGGGATATTCCCTGCCGGTTGTGTTTTATATGTGTGTCTTTCCCTGCTCCCCACCCTTTTTGACATTACCCGCCCGCTGCGATATACATCAAAGGCCGCGAAAGGGGTCCAGGCATAGACAACAGCCGAGGAGTATTGTCGTTTATGGCCCTCCATAAGGCATCACCTGCACCTTCCGCCAAGGTGCTGGATGCGACAGCCAACGAACCTATCACTATCATAGAACCGAGCAGAGGCCTGCTCCGCATAGACCTTGGAGTCTTGTGGAAATACCGTGAGCTGCTTTACTTCCTTATCTGGCGCGATGTCAAGGTGCGCTACAAGCAGACCATCCTCGGCGCTAGTTGGGCCATCCTGCAACCCGTCCTGACGATGGTCGTCTTCGCCATCATCTTTGGCCGTTTCGCCCGCATGCCGTCGGAGGGCCTGCCCTACCCTGTTTTCTCCTACACGGCCCTGCTGCCCACCCAGTACTTTTCCGAGGCCATTCGCCGCAGCAGCACGAGCCTGGTCAGCAGCGCCTCGCTGATCAAAAAGGTGTATTTCCCACGCCTCATCATCCCCCTTTCGGCAGTCATCACGCCGCTGGTGGATTTCGCGCTGGCCTTTCTAGTGCTGATCGGCATGATGATCTATTACGGCATCGTGCCCACTTGGGGGGTGCTGTTGCTGCCCATCTTCCTGCTGTTGGCTTCGCTCACCTCGCTGGCTGTCAGCCTGTGGCTCTCAGCATTGCATGTCCGCTATCGCGATGTGCAATATACGGTGCCCTTTCTCGTGCAGTTCTGGCTCTATGCATCGCCGGTGGCCTATCCTATCAGCATTGTGCCGGAGAGATGGCGGCTGCTATACAGTCTCAACCCGATGGTGGGCGTCGTGGAGGGCTTTCGCTGGGCGCTGCTGGGCAAGGAGCATCCCGACTTTGGCGTGATGGCGGTCAGCGCCGTGGTGGTGATCATCATCCTCCTCGCTGGCCTGATCTACTTCAATAAGATGGAGCGCACCTTTGCGGACATCGTATGATGGCTGAGACCGTTATCCGTGTGGAACATCTCTCTAAGCAGTACCGTATTGGCAGGATTCAGACGCGCTACGAGACCCTGCGCGACCAGATCACCGAGGCGGCGCGCAACCTCTTCCGCCGCAACCACGGTGACGAGGCCGAGACTATCATCTGGGCGCTGCGGGATGTCTCCTTTGAGCTGCAGCGCGGCAAGGTGCTGGGCATTATTGGAGCCAACGGGGCGGGCAAGAGCACACTGCTAAAAATCCTTTCGCGGATCACCGAACCGACCGAGGGGCGCGTCTGGATCAAAGGGCGCGTGGGCGCTCTGCTGGAGGTCGGCACCGGCTTTCATCCCGAGCTTACAGGGCGTGAGAATGTGTACCTGAACGGCGCCATTCTTGGCATGACCAAAGACGAGATTGACCGCAAGTTTGATGAGATTGTGGAATTCGCCGAGGTGGGGCCATTTATAGATACACCTGTCAAACACTACTCCAGCGGGATGCAGGTACGGTTGGCCTTTGCCGTCGCTGCCCACCTTGAGCCGGAAATCCTGCTTGTAGATGAGGTGCTTTCCGTAGGCGATGCCGCCTTCCAGCGCAAGTCATTGGGCAAGATGCGCGGTGTAGTTGGCGAGGGGCGCACCGTGTTACTGGTGAGCCACAACATGGCCTCGGTAGAGCAGCTTTGCGACGAGGCGATCCTGCTGGAGCAAGGCCGCATCGTCCAGATAGGCAACCCCGCCGAAGTGATCCGCCATTACCTGCGCCGTCACAGCGGGCTCAAGATGACCTCGGTGGACCTGCGCAACCATCCCTCGCGGCGCCCGGGCAGCAGGCCGGTCTTCCAGCAAATACGCCTGCTGGACGCAGAGGGTATGGAGGCCAAAACCTTCCCTGTGGGCGATACACTTGCCATTGAGCTGACGCTGGACACGGGTGGAGAGAGGCTCTCCAATGCCACGCTTAGTGTGTCCATTGCCGATGACCGTGACCAGACTATCTGCAAATTCAGGACGGACAAGCAGATCAACGATGTGCTCAACCTTGGGGGACGGACGATCGTCACCCTGACCTGGCCCGATTGCAACCTCGCCCCGGGGGACTACACCCTCAGCCTCGGCCTGCGGTCGGGTAGGGACAGTGTGGATCAGATTGAGCAGGCCGCTGTCTTTGAGATGGTGCCTGGCAATATCTACGGCACGGGCAGGATTATCCGCGAGCGGGTGGTGATCTGGCCCCGGGCGGAGTGGCGCGTTGAGCCACAAGCCCTCAAGGGCGAGGCTATTTACAAGTAAGGGGTGACCATGCCTGATCAGAAGGCGCTGTTCTTCCTGCGCCACTACAATGACATTGACCATATCACGCCGGTTGTCTACAAGTGGGCGCACCTCGCCGGCATCCCGGCGCGGGTAGTGATCCGCACCGATCGCACCTACCTTCAGGACTACCGCATCCGCTTCCTGCAGCAGCAACCTAACGTCAGTGTCAGCTGGATCGGCGAGTTCCTGACGGAGCAAGAATTGCGGGCGATGAACCTTGTCCGGCTCTCGCCACGCGAGCGGCGCAATCCTCTGCGGCTGGCAGCGCACCTTCGGGAGCGCCTTACCGCACCGCGCCATACTTCGTTAGAGGATGCTTATGGCGCTCACCTCGGCGAGCGCATCTTAAGCCGAGAGTTCGCCAATGCCAATGAAGGCGTTGTGGTTTTTGATTGGGTCTCGCTCTCCGAGACGCAGCTGAAGTTCGTGCGGCCTATGATTGAGGCCGCGCACCGGCGCGGCTTTGTGACTATCTCCCTCCCGCATGGCGACAGCCCCTACGCCAACCGTATGTTCAAGGTAGAGGACCTCAACTACAAGGACTGGGAACACTACGGCAACAACCCATTTGACCACGTAGTGGTGCCTAACCCACTGACAGCGGCGCGCTACCTGCCCTGCCGCCCCGCCGACCGCGTGCACGTACTCGGTTCGCCGCGCTACAACCGCGAGTGGTTGGATATCCTTGATCCCCTTATTCCCGATTTCGCGACGCCGCAGAGCGAGGGTAAGCTCAGGGTGGTGCTCTTCCTGCGCAATCCACGCTTCACCATCTATTGGGAGGAGCTGGTGCGCGCCATGAAGCTCATCACGCAGTTTCCGGAGGTCTATCTGGTGGTCAAGCACCACACGCGGGGCGATGCAGCTAAGACCGATCTGGCACTGGAGAGTATTGACTTTGACCCCCGCCGTGTGCCCAATCTTGAAGTCGTGTACGAGGACGTGCACTCCCCCTCGCTGATCCGCTGGGCAGATGTGGTGCTGGACCTCGGCACAAGCGTCGTTAACGAGGCTATTGTACGCGGCAAACCGGTGCTGGCGCTGGAGTATTTGCATGCCAACGTCAGCACTACGGCGCACTACCTGCCCGGCACAGCCATGTATTGCCGTGACCATCTCTACGATGCCATTGTTGCCCTCATCAAGGACCCCAGCACGCGCCTTTACAGTGAGGAAGAGCGCCAACGCTTCGTCCATGAGATGGTAGAGTATCCCGACGAGCATGTGCTGGAGCGCTACGTGCGCTTCCTGCAAAGCCATATGTCGCAGAAAGTGCCGCAATATGCAACGGCTTAAGCCTATCGTCCGCCGCTTGCTTCCTTTGCGTAGGGGCGCCTATCTTAAGGAGTTTAACAGCCCGACTGCGGAGATTGAGCACCTGTACCGCGTGCGGCTCAAGCATCTGATGCCCGTTGAGCAACCTTTGGTGCTCATCTCGCAGGTGCAGCGTTCGGGTGGCACGCTGGTCAGCCAGCTCTTTGACGGACATCCTCAGGTACATGCTCACCCGCACGAACTCTACATTGGTTATCCCCGCAAGTGGGACTGGCCCGATCTGGACCTGAGCGCCAGCCCCGAGACATGGTTCGCCCTGCTGTTTGAGAAACCCACGGCGAACTTCTTCCGCGACGGGTACGAGAAGCATCCCGCCAGCGCCCAATACGAGCAGCCGGACGTATTCCCTTTCTTCTTGCTGCCCAACTTGCAACGTGAGATTTTCCTCGCCTGCGTGGCTGCACGGGAGATCAAGGGCCAGCGTGACGTGCTGAACTGCTATATGACCTCCTATTTCAACGCCTGGCTCAACTATCAACAGCACTACGAGACGGAGAAGAAGTACGTCGTGGCCTTCACGCCGCGGGTGAACATGCACGCCGATTCGCTGGCCCGTTTCTTCCGTGATTACCCCGATGGCCGCCTGATTTCCCTCATCCGCGACCCTAAAGCGTGGTACGTCTCTTCCCACCGCAAAAACCCGCAGGCCCACCCCGATCCACAGACCAGCCTCCCCCTCTGGAAAGCCTCGGCGGAGGCGATGCTGGCCAGCAAGGCCCAATACGGCGATAAGGTCTTCCTGCTGGGCTATGAGAATCTGGTTAGAGATACGGAAGGGCACATGCGCGCGCTTGCTGCGTGGCTGGGCTTGGACTTTGCCCCCATCTTATTGCGCCCCACCTTTCAGGGTATGGACATCCGCGCTAACTCGGCCTATGCGGTGCAGCAATATGGCGTGATTGATGCTCCCTTGCAGCGTGCCAAAGAACTAAATGTAGAAGAGGCCGCCTACATAGATGCTGAGACGATGGACCTCTACCAGCAGGTGTTGAAGGAACTGGATTACCGGCCATGAGGCCTGAGCTGAAGCAGCCAGATGTGCGCCCCGTTTTTGTGGTCGGGCACCCGCGCTCCGGTACGACATTGGTGCAGCTGCTCCTGACAGCCCACCCGACCTTTTCCTCTGGCCCCGAGACGCATTTCTTCGTTCACGTCTTGGCGCCATTTGACGGCTGGGAAAACAGCAAGCTCTCACCCGACCAGCTAGAGGTGGTTTTCAAGCGGCTGGCAGGCAAACCCGGCATCCAGCTGGATGAGGCTTTTAAGGCAAACCTCCGTGAGGAGGCAGGTAAGGATGGCCTCGCCCCGGCTTACTTCCTGCATCGGCTCATGCGTTATTTCGCGCAGCAAACCGGCAAGGAGACGGCACTGCGCTGGGTGGAGAAGACACCGCGCCACGTTCAATACGTGCCGCAGATTCTGAACCTCTTCCCTCAGGCCCGGGTGATCAACATCGTGCGTGACCCACGTGATGTGGTCAGCTCGCCGCCGCGTTTCTGCGAATCCCGCTCGGCGGCCTACCGCCGTCAGGTCTGCGTGGAGCGTGCTCAGAGCTGGAACGCTATGGTCGGCTTGAGCAAGGCTTTTGAGGCCGACAGCCGCATTATGACCATCCGCTATGAGGACATTATCGCTGATGCGGAAGGCAGCCTATTGCGCATGATGCAGTTCCTCGGTGAGGCCTACCGCCCTGAGAGTCTGGAGCATTTTGCCGATCATTACGATCAGGTGGTGTTGCCTAAGGAGGAAGTGCGCAAAAGATTGCTGGCCGTCGGCGAGATCGTGGATCGGCGCGGCATTTGGAAGCGCCGCATGAGCGAACGTGAGGCGCGCCTTGTGGAATTGATCTGTGAGCCGCTTATGCGCGAGTTTGGCTATGAACTGGTCATCTGTGCAGGCCTCTCGGAATGGGAGCGGCAGGCCTTGCTGCGCCGCGAACGTGCCTCGGTAGCGCTGAGCTACCGCCTTTATACGCTCTCCCGCCGCCTGAGGGGAGTTCCACGCCACCTGTGGCGCAGGCTGAAGCGCTTCAGGAGCGTAGCATCAAGAAGGTGAAACATGGCCTCGGATTTGAACATCATTGGCATCATCCCCGCCCGCATGGGGTCCTCGCGCTTCCCCGGCAAGCCGCTGGCGCACATTTGGGGCATCCCCATGGTGGGGCATGTGTACTTCCGCAGCAAGATGAGCCATCGGCTGCGGGAGGTTTACATCGCCACCTGCGATGAGGAGATCCGCCAATACGCCGAAAACATTGGGGCGCCGGTGGTCATGACTGCGGACACCCATCAACGTGCCAGCGATCGCACCGCTGAAGCGCTGCTGAAGATAGAGGCTGCCACCGGCGAACGCGTGGACATCGTGGTCATGATCCAGGGCGATGAGCCTATGCTCCGCCCGGAGATGATTGACGAAGCCGTCCAACCACTAATTGAGGATCGTTCTATCCTGGTCTCTAATCTGTTGGGTGAGCTGAAAACTGCCGAGGAACACGATGACATCAATGAGGTGAAGGTCGTGGTGGATCGGGACAACTTTGCCCTCTACTTCTCGCGTGAGCCGATCCCCTCGCGGCGCAAGGGCGGCGAGGATGTCGCCAAGTACAAGCAAGTGTGTATCATACCCTTCCAACGCGATTTTTTGCTTCAGTTTGCCCAGCTTGCGCCCACCCCTCTGGAGGTCGCCGAATCGGTGGACATGCTACGCGTGCTGGAGCATGGCTACCGCGTCAAGATGGTGCCCACGCGCTTCCACGTTTACAGCGTGGATACCGAGGAGGACCTGCGCAAGGTGGAGCGTTTGATGGCAGACGATCCGCTTCTGCCACTCTACGCCCATCATTCTTAGAATCCAGGCGGGGCAGGCTTGCTTACCTGCCCCGCTTCTCCTTACTCTGCTATTTGCCGGCAGTTTATTACCTGTTGCTCCCCTTACGGCAAATCAACCGTGAAGGACCACTTGGCGCTCTTGGCCTTCCCATAAGCGTTTTGGGCCACTACCTTCCAGGTGTAGGTTTTCCCATCTTTCAGGTTGGTTGGCCCGGTCACGGAGCATGTGCCGCCGCTGCAGATGCTCGCTGCGGTAAAGGTCTGCTTGAAGGCGATGGCCCCCGATGGCTTCTTCACCACCAGCTTATAGGTCGCCGTGAACCCATCATCAGCCCATTGGAAGAGAGGGGCCGAGGTGTTAACCGTGCTCCCGTTGGCGGGGCTGATCAGCGTGGGCACGGCAGGCGGCCCGGCGATGCGTGCCGTCATGATGCTGGCTGAGGGGCTGATGTTGACGACGGCAAAGGGCATGGCGCTGCTGGTGTAGTAGGAGCTGGTATTCGGGTTGGTGAAGGGGTCAAAAACGGTGTTGCCTGTCGTACCGGGGAAGGGATCGCCTGCGTTACCACGGTTGATCTTCTTCTCCAGCTCCAACAGGCCATCGGCTTGCTCCAGTGCCACGTGGAGGTGGGAGGTGCCACATAGCCAGTTGTTGATAGAGAGGCATTCTTTGTTGTTGCTGCTTTTCTGGTTGTCCACGTGCCAGATCAGCAAGCCTGCGCCGGGCAGGGCGGCATCTGATCCGACCTGCTGGCGGTTCTCCAGTAAGAAATACTCGCCTGCAAAGCCCGTGTTGAGGCGGTAGATAGCCCCGCTGGCGTTCTGTTCAACGTTGGGCAGATTGATGAGCTGGTTGGCGGGCGTCAGGGTTGTGGCGGTGGTGAAACCCAGATACAACCGCGACCAGGCGTCTAGATGTGCCGGGGAGTTACCCAAAACGCCGTTCCATGAGCCGCTGCTCATCAGGCTCCACGCGCCGATGCCCTCCGAGGAGCCATCGGTATCGTACAGGTCAGGCAGGCCGAAAGCATGCCCTAGCTCATGGGCATACACGCCGTGCGTCATATCGCCCGACACTTTCTCCCAGAACTCCGGTTCGGTGGTGTAAGAGCCGATCCACACACCATCAAGGTAAGGGTAGTTTTTCGTCCACCACGAATGTGACCAGATATGGTTGGGGCTGCCGGTGTACTCCGCCCCCTGGCCAGCGTGGATGATGAAGACGGTATCCACCCATCCATCGCCGTTGTTGTCATACTGCGAGAAGTTCACGACGCTATCTACCAGATTGACGGCATCTTCGGCCAGCTTCTGGCAGTTGTTGGGATAGCTGCCAAAGCAATACTGGCCGTTCACATAGTAGCTGTAGGGCTGCGGCGCGGTCACCCACCCTAGCGAGCTGGGCAGATTGAGTGTCACAATGTCCAGCTGCAGGTAGGAGACCTCCCGGTAGTAGGTGCGCATTGTTGCGCCTGTTGTGCCGAAGAGCAGCGTATCAAACTGAGTGGTGGGTATGGAAGATTGATTGGGGTTATCGTTAAACCGTACAAGGATCGCCAGTGTGCGGAAAGGAGAGGCTGGCCCTGCCGCCGAGGCTGCTGTGCTTCTCTCTTGCGGGGTGGGCAATGGCATGCGTGGCCCGGGTGCGAACGAGAGCTCGGGGTCAAGCGAGGGGAAGCTGGCCATCAAGTCGGACAGGCTGACCTGCTCCAGCACTCTAGGATGAGGGACCATGAAGCGCAGGGGGCTTTCGCGCCCTCCTGGCAACGGAGGTGGGGATGCTGGTGCACCATCCTGCGCCTGGGCGGTGTTCGTCCCGATCACAAGGCAGCATAATGCAACCATCAGCGCCACATAGCACCGTAAGCCTCCCCCTTTTCCATGAGAATAAGAAGGGGTTTTCATTTGCTTTGCTCCAGCGTAAAGAGACCTATCCGCTAGCATTATAGATGTGAAATGCATCAGCACAGGGAAGAAGGCAGCCCCCGCTGGCCGCAGGCGGGGAATAACGGATCAGGGCGACCGATCGGTCGCCCTGATTCCCCTGTGTGCTACACGGGACTAGATCGCATTGATGATGTTGCTGAACACATTCCCGATCGCCGGCCCCAACAAGGCCAAGATGACGATCACCACGATGGCGACCAGCACCAGGATGAGCGCATACTCAACCAAGCCCTGGCCTTCTTCACGAGGCATGAATAACATAATGCAACTCCTTCATCTATAGATGATCCACTGCTTCTATCTTAACCGCGTACCAGCGAAATGAGCAAGTAGGTAAAAAGTGCTATTCAGCGGAAGCTTCTTCTTCCACGAGGCTGGCCTGCCGCAGGGCTGTTGCCATCTCAGCCGCGCTGGCAAAGCGCTGGGTCGGATCGGTGGCCAGCGCACGCATCACCACCACCGCCAGCGCCTCTGGGATAGCAGGGTTATCAGCACGGGGTGAGCGCTCCGCAAAGGAGAAAGGCGGTTCCAGGCGCGGATCGCGGCGCGTCAGCAGGTGGTAGAGGCAAACACCCAGCGCATAGATGTCAATGGCGGGAGATACCACGCCGTCATACTGCTCCGGCGCAGCGTAGCCTTCCGTGCCCAGTGGCACATCAGCCAGCACATCGGAGGGATGAGCGGCTGTGTCCAGGTCCACTAACCAGATGTGTCCTTCAGGATCAACAATCAGATTGGCTGGTTTGAGATCGCGGAAGACGAGCGGCTCGGGGAAGCGCGTGTGCAGGTAGTGGAGCGCCTCGCACAGCACAATTCCCCACTGTGCCACCTGCGCCGGTGTGAACACCACATCAGGGTCGTAGAGCAGGTCCTCAAGGTCACGCCCTTCCACAAAAGCGGTGACAAGGTAGGTACGGTTGCCTTCCACAAAGTAATCCCAGACGGGCGGGATGGCGGCATGGGTCAGGGCAGTCAACCGCGCTGAGCGGTGGAGGAAGTCGGCGATGGCCTGCTCGGCATCAGGCGGCTCAATAAGGCGCTCCTTGATGGCACAGCGGCGGGGGGGATGCACCCCTTCGTCCTGTGCTTCGTAGAGCGCACCGGCCTCGCTCAAATGACGGATCCGTGTGATGACGTAGCGGCGCCGCAGGCGATCGCCGTCCTTCAATGGCTGTGGCCCCATAACATACCGATCGCTCAGAATGGGCTCTGGCAACCCCTGTAACGCCTTGCTATAATCGCCTCAGATGCCCCAGTAGCTCAATGGACAGAGCGACCGCCTCCTAAGTGGTAGGTTGAAGGTTCGATTCCTTCCTGGGGCATGTGCTCACGGGTTACTCTTCCGAAGCTGCCACGTCCTCCTCGGCGAAGAGGGCCGCTGCGTAGTCTTTCAGGATGTTGATGCGCTCTGGTGCTGTCCCTTTAGTGTGCAGATAGCGCTCCAGCAGGTCCAGCGGCCCCAGCCCCTCGGGATGTTCTATCCCCAGACGCAGGCGTGCCGACCGCTCAACATCGTACTGTATTGCAGCGACAAAGGCCGCTGGCGCCAGCGCCGCCATAACCTCGCGGTCGCGGATGCGTGCTTTCTCCTCCGCCGTTGCGGTGACGATCAGGCGCACCACCGCTTCGGCAATGGGGTGCTGGGCAATTGCCTCCTCAATGGCCCTTGTGGGATCAGGATGGCCGCGTATATCCACACGGATGGTGACAAAGGGCCGTGCGTTTAGCTCTACGAATTCGTAGGTGGTTGCCCCGCGCACAAGTTGCACCCAGCAGAACCCCTTTGGCTCGTGCTCCTCGCCAAAGTCCACGCGCTCAATGCTGCCTGCATAAACTATCGGTGGGTATCCCTGCGGGTTGAGATCCTGGTGGTGATGGACATGTCCCAGTGCCACGTAATCCCACGCTGTATCGGTCAGGCTGGATTTGAGCACAGCCACATCGCGGCCTAGCATCACGTACTGCTCCGAGCCGGCTCTGGCTCCCATCACGCCGAAATGCCCTGCCAAAACCGCGGGGATGCTCATGTCAACCTGTTCGGCCAGATTGCGGATCAGCAAATCAACCCGATCGCGCAGAAGCGCATCCAGCTGGCTGATGCTCATGCCACGTGCGTCCAGATCGGAAAGCAGGCGCTGGCGCACGGGGTAGGGAACGGTAGCGACCTGTACCGGCCCGCGCTTGGTCTCAATGCGGTACAGGCGGTCACTGCGCCCCACGATGACGTTGTCCACCTCCAGCGTGTGAAAAATCTCCACCGAGGAGGCCTTTTGCGTCATGGCTGGGATGTCATGATTGCCAACCAGCAGCACCACTGGGCACTGTTCGGCCAATGCTTTGATACGCCGTGCAAACTCCCGCTGGTAAGTGGGATCCGGCTGGCGCGTCCGGAAGGCATCGCCTGCGAAGATGGCCAGATCGGCATCGTGTTCCTTGGCATAGTCCACGATCTCGCTCATGCGGCGCAGGAAGTCCATTACGCGCTCGCTGATGCCGGTGTGAGGGTTGATCCGGCCGTAGTTCTCCATGCCGATATGCGTGTCGGCAAAGTGCACCAGCCTGATGGGTTCAGCCATACAGCGAAACTCCGTTCATGTGCGCTAAGGTAGCTCCGGCCACCACAGGCGGCGCAACCGCGACCACCCCACGCGCCATACGAGCAGCGCCAACGTGCTGGTGGCCGTTGCTACCAACATAAAGACCCAGATGATGGGGCGACGCAGCCACAATGCGCGGATGGCTACCCCCAATGGCCCTGCTATCACCCCAGCTAGCGCTGTCCGCCATAGCACACGCTTCAGGGGGTAAAGCGCTGTGCCGTGATACATGCCCAGTACCATTCCCACCAGCAGCCATGCCAGCATGAAAGGCGCAGCCGTGTTCAGCGTGGCGCGTAGCACTCCTTGTGTGGCAACGAGGTCATGGCTGGCACGCCCCACTGCGGCAAAGATGATCAGTGCGATCAGGTCGCCGAGGGCTAGGGCGGCCAATTCCCACGTGGGAAGCCACCGCGGATCGCGGGGAGTGAAGGGTTCTGTTGGTGTGTTTGAGGAAGACGGTAGGTCACTCATGGCATGTAGTATACCATTGCTGGCGAGGCAGGGCAGCCGCACAGGGGCGTGGAGTAGCAGCGCTAGGTGTCATACCCAGTAAGTGATTTACGTCACTTGTGAGCAGAAGCAGCCCGATTTACGCTTAACATGATAATTTAGAGTTCACGTACCTTATTTTCCGAATTGCGCACCATAGGCGGCACAATAGCCTCCGGAGAGTGAGGGATTCTATGTTGGAGATCACCCGACAAGCCGATTACGCACTCCGCGCAGCAGTGGAGGTTGCCCGCATTACCAACGGGGAACGAGCTCCTACAGCGCTCATTGCTGCACGGCAACAAATCCCCCTTCCCTTCCTGGCCAAGATCGTCTCGCAGCTGGTAGTGCGGGGCATCTTTGAGGCCACCCGAGGGGCCAGCGGTGGGGTCAGCTTGGCGCGCCCAGCCGGTGAGATCACCATGCTGGAGATCATTGAGGCCATTGACGGCCCCATCATGCTCAACCGTTGCACCCGTGATCCGTCAGTGTGCGAGCTCTCCAGCTCCTGTCCCTTCTGTGAGATCTTCACCGAGGCTCAGACAGCGCTGGTCAAGCGGCTGGGGAGCATCACGCTGGATGATCTCGTGAAGCGTGTTGAGGCCATGGAGAAATCGGCGGCTTAGGCATTATGCTGAGCTGGCTCCACTTTCTCCACTGGCTGCCCACTGCGGATGCGGAAATGGTCAAAATCGCGGACGACAATCGCGCTGGGGAAGATTTCCTGCGCCTCGGCGGCAACATCGCGTTCGCGGTAACGCCGCGAGAGATGGGTGAGCAGCAGGTTCTTCACCTCAGCTGCACGCGCCAGCTCGGCTGCCTCGCGGGCTGTGATGTGCCCAAAGTGGCGCGCCAGCTCCGCCTCATAATGGAGATAGGTTGCCTCAACCACCAGAGCATCAGCATGCCTCAGATGCTCTGTGAGGTTGTCGGTCCGCCCCACATCGCCCACGATGCATAGTTTCTCGCCCGGCAACGGATCCCCTAGTACATCATCAGGGTAGATCACGCGGCCATCTGCTAATGTGACGGCTTGCCCGTTGACCAGCTGACGCCGTTCAGGGCCACGCGGCACGCCCAATGCTTCAGCACGGTCATTTAGAAACGGACGGCGGGGCTTTTGCGCAAAGGTAAAGCCGAAACAATCTGGCCCGCGGTGCTCAACAGCGAAGGCTCGCACCTCAAAATCATCGTCTTCCATGAGCACGCCCGGCTCGATCTCGTAGAACTCAAGCTCAAAGGGCAAGCGGGCGCCGCGCAGCACCACGCCGTAGATAAGGGCTTCCACACGGTTCAGCGCCGCCGCGCCGCCCCAGATTTCCACTCGTTCGGTGGTCTCCCAGCGCGCATAGGTGGAGATCAATCCAGCCAGCCCTAGAATGTGGTCAAGGTGGCCGTGCGTCAGCAGAATCTTGTCCAAACGGCGGAAGCCCAGCCCGCTGCGCAAGATCTGGCGCTGGGTGCCTTCGCCGCAGTCAATCAGAAAGCGGTAATCCTTGTAGAGCACCATCTGAGCGGGCAGGCCGCGTTGGATGGACGGCGCGCTGGCCGAAGTGCCCAAGAACACGATCTCAAACACAGCTACTCTCCGCCGTAGGAAAAATGCCAGCGCCCGCCTATTCTGGACGGCGGGCGTTGCGCCGGCTAAGCCCCTATGTAGGGGCACTGTGAAGGCTTTATTTACAGCTCGCTGCCTTTTAGGGGCGCGCCCGCTCAGCTTGAAACCACCGCATGTCCAGCCAGTCAATCAACTGGCGGGCAACGGGATGGATGATGCGCACGGAAGCCTCAAAGCGTTGGGGCGAGAAGGCGTACAGCCGCACGTAATAGGGGCGCAGTACAAAGATGGCATAATCGTCCTCCCAGCGGCGGCTGGTCCACAGGAAGGCCACTCCGGCCTCACGACGCATGAGGTCCAGCCAGCGCCGCTTGTCGTAGCCGCTGAGGTTGGCGATGCGGAAGCGCAAGGCCAACATGTGACCAAGGGTAAATGTCATCTCGGTCACGTCTTGATCGGCGTAGAGGTCAAACGAGAGCATGGCGCTGGCATCTTGGCTGGTCAGCATGGCGGTCGCCTGGCTGGCTGGGCGGGCATCTTGTGGGGCACGGGCGATGGACGTCATCAAGGGGGCCTTGGCAAACCGGCG